>Ga0335394_10005586_pt1 | contig 14206 bp, 13 predicted proteins | sample MAT03_FD_205741 | JGI IMG/M metagenome (GOLD analysis project Ga0335394, IMG submission 205741) | Freshwater microbial communities from Lake Fryxell liftoff mats and glacier meltwater in Antarctica - MAT-03 (spades assembly) (version 2) ...
CGTCGTGCAGGCGACTGCGAGTGGCCACGCGGCGCTCGTCGCCGAGATTGCCGGCTATTTGGTGCTGCTCGCGGCCGATCGCGCGAGCGAGCAACCGACGTTCGCCGACGCCGACTCGGTCCTACTTGATGCAGAGGGAACGGTGCATCTGGTGGGCCGCTCGGTTTCAGCCGAAGAGAGCGAGCGCAGCTTGCGCGAGCTGCTGCTCGGCCTCACGGGACTATTGCGTTCGCCCGCTCCCAATCTGCAACGCGTCGCCGAGCGACGCGAGGTTCGGGGCATCTCGACTTTGGTGGTCGAGCTCGAGGCGGCGCTCGTGCCCGTCAATCGGCGCGCCGCCAAGCGCGCGCTCGCCCGTTTGTTCCGCGAAACCGAGCGAGCTCAGCCCGCAATGGCGCAGGCGGCTTTGGTACGTCCTGTGGAGCCGCAGGTCGTGGCTTGGCCTGCTCGAGTTGCGGCGCCTGCTGCCGTTCGAACTCCCGCGCCGTTGCCGGCGCTCGTGGCTTCGCCTCCGCCGCCCCGTGCTGCTTCGCCCCTCGCTCCGCCCGTGCGCGCGTCATCGGTGCCGCCACCCTTGCCCGAAAGGCGCCACGACGCCGCGCCCGTCCCGTCGCCCCTGCCGACCCCTCTGCATGTGGCCGAAGTCTCGCGCCCCGCGCGCCCTCCTTTGACGTTCACGCCTCCGCCCCCGCCCGAAGGATTCGTTCTGCCGGCATCGCGCCCGTCGGCGCCGCCCGTGTCGTCGGCCGTCGCTGCGGCGATGCTGGTCGCGAGCGGAGTGACGCGAAGTCCCGAGCCGCCGCCTGCGGAGTCGGGCGAGGACGGAGTATGGGTCGAAGAAGAAGACGTGCTTACCGAGTTCTGGGTAGGAACCCAGTTGCTCGGCGCACGCGACCGCACGGCCATCGACGCGGTGGCGGCGGAGTCGTCGTCGCAGGCCGACGAGCGCGAGCCCACTTTGGCCGCTGCATTCGCCGAAGAGCTGGAACCGGCCCCGGCGCGATTTCATTCGCCTTTGCCGTCCGAGGCCAAGACGCCGATCCGCATCTCGACTTTTCCCTTGGCTCTCACGCCCGAGGCGGCGAGTTGGTCGGAAGACGGGCCTTTGCTCGACACGGGCGAGTCCGAGCGGCGCCGACCGAGTGACGTCAGCGACCTCCTTTCACGGATGAACGTGACCCCCGGCTCGAAGGGCGACCTCTACCGCGGGCTGCTCGGCATTTCGGGCGTGGAGCTGTCACCCGAATCTCCGCCCGTGGCGCTGGCCGCCGGCGACGACTGAGTCGGACTTCGAGCCTCGCAGACGAGCCTTCTCAGTCGGGTCGCCACGACCCAGGTCGTGCCGAGGGATGCGACGAAAATAGGCTGCGCTCCGGAATGCGGGCCCACAAGAGAACACGCCGACCCTGTTCGCAGGGCTCGCTCGAACTCTGAGCGCTGCCGCCGCTTTGCCGCGCCAAGGCCCGACCCGCCGCCCAGGCAAACCCTTGCGGCCTTTGTTTTGGATCGAGTGTAGCCGGAGCCAGAAACGTCACCGAGAGTTCGAGTTCGCTCTCGCGTACGACGAACGTCATTGTCGGCACTTCGCCTGGGGGGGCTTGCTCCTGGGCGCAGAGCAGCAACAAGCGCCCCAAGAGCCCCACCGTACCAGGGGCCCCGTCGAAGGCCCGTTGACCCGGCAAGGCGTGTAGATCCACTGCCAGATCGCGGCTGAGCGGTGTCAGCACCTCAGCGACGTCGAACGGCGCGTTCAGCTCCGACGCGCGAAAACCGGCGATTGCCTCCACGGCTTGCCGGAGCGCCGAGCCCGTATCTCCCGCGCGTTCGAGACTCGAGGCGAGCGCTGGCGCGAGACTGATCAAGTCCGTCCAGTGCTCCGTGGCGTCGCTCTCGTGATTGCCTGCGTGGCCCGCCGCGGAGGTGAGGACCGTCGCGAGCTCGCGCGCGAAGGCTTCGCCCAGTTCCTGAGCTTCAGCGAGTTCTTGGCGGAGCGCCTTCATTTCGGCTTCCTTGATGATGCCGTCGGCTGGCAAGATCAGCGTTTGGGCCCGGCCACTCACTTCCAGGCGGCCGCCGGCGCGTGTGGCCATGCGGTTGAGCCACCGTCGTTCGAGGCCGTCGAGTGGTGCCGCGTCCGGTCCCAGCTCAGTCATGATGTGCACTTCCTGGCCTAGACGCTCGACGCTAATCTGTGGCGTGCTCTCGCTCGGAGTCCGGCCCGAGCCGGCGTCAGCGAGCAGCATCTGCAGCATGCGCGACAACTCGTCCTCTTCGCCGAACACCTCGGTCCCACCCTCGGCCGAAATCGCGATGGTGGCCGTGGGCGCCAGCTCGTACAGCAGGGCGGCCACGTCGATGCGCCCACGACGCTTGAGGCCCGAGCGCACGTGGAGCTCGCCCAGCATTCCGATGGCATCATCGAGCGCCGCGAGGCCGTCGAGCATGGGCGCCCCGAAGGCCGATTCGCCCGGCATCCGACCTTCTTCGTCCTGCGGCAGGGACTCGCGAACTTTGATTTCGATGCCCCGTCGGAGGGCTTGGGCGGCCCGACGGGCCTCCTGAGCTAGGAGCCAGCCAATTTCTCGCCTCGTCAGCCCATCTCGCGACACGAGCCGGAGGATGCCAGAAGGGCAGGCTCCTGGCGACGACGCCACTTCGGGCGCTTTCATTCGTGCCGCTTCCGTGCGCCTCCACGAGGGACTTTGGCCCGCAGTTTCGGTAAACCCGAGGGCCCATGCTGTCTCGCACCCTCGTCATCGCGATGAACACCTACCGCGAAGCCGTCCGCGCTCGCATCCTGCATGGCCTGTTCGGGCTGGGCATCGCCACCTCCGGCTACGCGTTGGTCGTGGGCGCGTACTCGTTACGCAACACCAACCGCGTCGTGGCCGACTTGGGCGCCGCGTCGATCTCGGCCTACGCCATTATCGTCGCCATCATGCTCGGAGCCACGTCGCTCTATCGTGAGCTGGAGCTCAAGACCATTTTCCCGATCCTCGCGCGGCCGATCGAGCGCTGGGAGTACCTGCTCGGCAAGTTTCTCGGCACCGTGCTGACGCTGGTCGCCTTCATCGCCGCAAATTCCGGACTGCTCCTGTTCTCGCTCGGTGCTTTGACGACGCGCTCGCTGCAAAGCTCGCTGCTCGCGCCGTGCGCGGTCGTGGTCGTGGCAGGACTGCTTGGCTGGGGGCTGCCGCGATTGCGCAGTTGGTTGCCCATCCCGGTCGGTTTCGTGTTGCTCGCGCTGGGGGCGTGGTTCGCCCGCGACGCCGTGAGCGATCGTAACGTCATCTTGGGCCAAGGTCTGCTCAGCCTGCTCGAAGTGTGCATCGTGACGGCGCTGACGTTGCTCTTTGCCGCGTTTTCGTCGCCGTTTCTCACGGCGGTTTTCACCCTGGCGGTGTTCCTGGTCGGGCGCTCCGCCGATACGCTGGCTCAACTGCCAGAGCGTGTCTTCGGACCCGTGCTCAAACAAGTGGGCGTCGTGCTCAGTCGCGTATTTCCGAATCTGATGGTCTACGTGCCGAGCCGCACGCTGCTGACGGGCGAAGCCATCGGCGTCGAGTACTGGCGCTACACGGGCTGGGCAGCCGTCCAAGCGTTGGGGTGGGCCGTGGGTCTACTCACCGTGTCCTCCTGGGTTTTCAAGCGCCGAGATTTTCTTTGAAACGCAGGCTGCTGTCGGCGGCAGCATTCGGCCTGGTTTTTTTCAGCGTCAGCCTGGTCGTCGTGGGATTGCGCGAGGTGGGGCGCGGCGAGGCCGCGCTCGAACGCAGCGATCGGGCCTTTCACGGAGGTGACTTGGGGACGGCCCTCCAGCAGGCTCGCCAGGCGGGCCTGAGCTACGTGCCAGGGGCCGCGCACGTCCGCGCGGCCGAAGAGCGGCTCGAGGCCATCGCGCGTGGCGCCGAAGCCGATGGTCAACACGAACTGGCGCGCCGCGCCTGGGACGCGCTCCGTCTGGTCGACGAGGAGACGGACTATCCCGGCAGGGCGCCGAATGCCGCTGGCGAGCGGGCGCGGGCCGCTTTGCGTCGGCTCGACCAGGACGCTGCTGGCCATTTTTAGCCCCAGCGCGCCGGGCACTGCTACGCTCGACGAGTGCGATCGAGCGAACTTCCCCGTACGCTGCTCGAGGCCATCGAGCCGTTCTTGAGCCACTTGCGTCGTGAACGCCGCATGTCGGAGAACACAGCGCTCGCCTACGGCGGCGATCTGCGGGCACTCGACGCATTCCTGGAGCGTCGCGAGTTGAGCCGCGAGCTCGGAGCCCTGGGTAAAATCGAGCTACGCGCCTGGATGGCCGAGCTGAGCCAGGGGCGCACAGCGCGCACGCTTTCACGTAAGCTCGGCAGCGCTCGCGCCCTTTTTCGTTACTTGAATCGCACGGGGGTGCTGTCCGAAAATCCAGCCCAATCGATGAAGATGCCGCGGCTGGGCCGGCATCTGCCGCTCGTCGTCAATCCCGAAGTCGCCGCGCGTCTGGTCGAAAGCCCGACCGAGACTTCCAACGAAGCCGAGGCGCTGCGCGACCGCGCCATCCTCGAGCTGCTTTACGGCTCGGGACTTCGTGTCAGCGAGCTGGTCGGTTTGGATTTCGAGCAACTTCGCATCGACGTGGCGCAGGCGACCGTGCTCGGCAAGGGTAAGAAAGAGCGCATCGTGCCGCTCGGTGGACCCAGCATCGGCGCGCTCGAACTCTATCTCGCGCGCCGCGATGAGCTTGCTGGCAGTCGCGGAATCGACGTTCGAGCCGTGTTCGTCAGTTGCCGTGGTGCGCGTCTTGGTGTGCGTCGCGTGCAAGAAATGGTGCAACGCTACGGCGCACTTTCTGCCGGACGCGCCGATCTACACCCGCACGCACTTCGTCATTCGTGCGCAACGCACATGCTGGAAGGCGGCGCCGATCTCCGCGTCATCCAGGACCTGCTCGGTCACGAGAGTGTAGCCACGACGCAGCGCTACACTCACGTCTCGCTCCAGCACTTGAGCGAGGTCTACGATCGGGCGCACCCTTTGGGGCGCCTCAAAGCGCGTTGAACCTTGGGGGCCTCGGCCACTTGGGGTAGAAGCTCGGCCCCATGGCTTCGGGCTCCAAGGCTACCGCGCAATTTTTGGCTCAGGCGTTCGCTGGCGCCTGCCTCGGCGCGCTCGGCAGTGCGGGTTTCGTCGGCGCGTTCGAAGCCCAGCGAGCGGGCGACCTCGGCCGTGACCTAGCGCCGGCTTTTGGCTTGCTCGGGCCCTTGGCCTTGGGCGTAGCTATCGCTCTCACGGCCTGGCTTTGGGCCTTGCACGCCCCGTCGCGCCTTCGGCTCGGTCTGCTGCTCGAGTCGGCCAAGCGGCGTCATCGGCTCGTGTTGCTGGGTCCGTTCCTGCTCGTCGGCTGGTTCGTTTTGGGTCATGTCGCCCGGGAGGTCTTTACCAGTGTCGCCCTCGCGCCGCAGAGGGTCGGTGTGCTGCTGGGCGCCGTCACGTTGGCTGGTTTGTGGGGAGGCAGCGCGGCGCTCGAGCTGTGGGCCACGCGCCTCAGTCGCAGCATGGCCCGACCCTCGCTCCGCACGTGCGCGCTGTCCTTGTTCCTCTCTCTCGTCGGCGGGATCTCTCTTTTGGTGTTCGTCGGCGAGACGAGCGGAACCGGCGGCTCCTGGGCACTGTTCGGCGTGCTCCGTCGTGAGGAACTCCAGCTTGCGCCCGCGGTTGCGCTGGTCGCGATCCTTCTGGGCGGCTATGCTGGTGGCCTGCTCGCCGTCCGGGCGGGGCTGGGGCGTCGCGCGCTGCTAGCTCTCGGCGGGCTGTCCGTCGCGGCGGTGGCTGGCCTTTGGAGCGCTCGCGCTCTCGATGAGCGGGCGACGCTGCGTTTCGAGCGCAGCCCCAGCCTTTCCGGCTCTCTGCTCGCCCTGGCGCAGAGCTGGAGCGACGGTGACGGCGACGGACACTCGGCGCATTTCGGCGGCGGCGACTGCAACGACGCGGCGCCGGACGAGCACCCGGGCGCGATCGACCTGCCAGCGAACGGTCGGGACGAGGACTGCAGCGGCGCCGACGCCGCCCAGACGGCCGTCTCGGCGCCGAGCTCCGCACAGACACTGGATGCGGCCGGGCAGACCGGCGGGCCGCGCGCGAGTCTACCCGCTGGGGCCAATGTACTGCTGCTCACCGTCGACACGCTGCGCTTCGATCTGGGCTTCACGCGTTCACCGAAAGACCGAAACCTTTCGCCGCATCTCGACGAGTTGGCCTCGCGGTCGACGGTTTTCGAGAGCGCCTACTCGCTCGCCTCGTACACGAGCAAGAGCCTGGGTCCTGCACTGATTGGTCGCTACCCGTCGGAGACCGCGCGGAATTTCGATCACTTCGATCGCTTCGCGCCCGAGGTGCCGTTCGTGCAAGAGCGCCTCCAAAAGGCAGGAATCACCACCTCCGCCGTCCAGGGCTACTGGTACTTCTTTGCCAAGGGTTACGGCTTCGAGCGCGGCTGGGATAGCCTCGATTCCGAGGCCGCGCCCCGATACATTTCGGTCGACGCAGACGCTTCGTCGAACGGCGACAAAGTCGGCGACCGGCTGCTTGCAGCGCTCGACGCCTTGAAGACGAACCCCAAGCCGTTCTTTCTCTGGGGCCACTGGGTCGATCCGCATGCCGAGTATGTGCGCCACGAAAAGTATCAGTTTGGCCGCGAATCCCGGGACAAATACGACGGCGAGGTGGCCTTCGTCGACGAGCAGATCGGTCGTGTGCTCGCCGCCCTGGCCGAGAGCCCTCAGGCGGCAAAGACGATCGTCATCGTCACCAGCGACCACGGTGAGGCATTCGGCGAGCATGGGCTCATCCGCCACGGTTTCGAGCTGTGGGAAGAATTGGTTCACGTGCCGCTCATCATCTACGTGCCCGGGCAGCCGCCGCGGCGCATCACCGCGCGGCGTAGCTTGATCGATCTGACGCCGACGCTGCTCGATGCGTTCGGCGTGGCGCAGCAGGGTGAGTTCGTGCGGGGGACTTCGCTGCTCGACGACGTGCTGGGAGGTCCGGCTGCCCCGAGGCCCGTGTTCGTCGACATGCCCCAGGGCCCGCACAACAAAGAGCGCCGCGCTTTTTACAGCGGCTCGCTCAAGCTTGTCACCAGCGATGGTCGGGTGCTCGGTCTCTACGATCTGGCGCTCGATCCGCGCGAGAAGAACGACCTGTCCGACGACAAATCGCTAGTGTCCAAGATCCAAGCCGAGCAAGCGGGATTCGTCGCCGGGCTTCAGCCCTTGCCGGCGCGCCGCTAGGGTGCCTGCCATGCAAGCCATCGTGCAGTCGGGCTACGGGACTTCTGAAGTGCTGTCGCTCCGCGAGGTCGAGCGCCCCGTGCCCCGGGCCGCCTGCCGCAGCCGATCCCCGGAACCGACGTAGCCGGAGAGGTCGTCGAAGTAGGCAAAAGCGTCGAGGACTTTCGCCCGGGCGATGCCGTTTTGGCAAGAGCGTCACGGGCCACGAATGGAAGAACGGCGGAGCGTTCGCCGAATAGGCTGCGGTTCCGGCGCAGAGCCTGGCCCGCAAACCCGCTCATTCGAGCTTCGAAGAAGCAGCCACGGTGCCGACCTCGGGGGCGATTGCCCTCGAGAACATCCGCGATTGGGGGCTCGAAGCGGGCAAGAAGGTCTTGATCGTCGGCGCTGGCGGCGGGGTTGGCAGTATTGCCGTCCAGCTCGCCAAGTCACACGGCGCAGAGGTGACGGTCGTCGATCGCGCCAGCAAGCTCGTCGCCGCGGGTCGAGCAGGTGTTCCCGTTGGCCGAAGTGCGCGCCGCGATGCGCGCGCTCGAAGAAGGCCAAAGTCGCGGCCGCATCGTGCTCACGATCTGAGGCTCGAGTCAGCTCAGCTCGTCGGCTTGTCGAACAGCTCGGGCATGACGAGCAGGAGCCCCTGCAGGCGTCGACGAATGAACTGGAGCTCCGCTTCGAACGGCCACTCGGGCTTGGGCTGGCTTGGACTGAAGCGCGTCACGTGCGGATCCAGCGGCATCAAGAAATCGCGAGCGAATGCCGCAGCCAGCTCCAAATCTTCCGCCGACCAATCGGCTTCGTCACCCAGGTAGTCGCGCGCAAAGATGTCGCCTTCCCAGCGCGGGGGCATGTGCTCGATGGGAGGCTCGAGGAAAACGAAGAGAGCGCGCGCGTGGATGAGGAACGACTCGAGCAAGGCGTGGGCAATCACCCAATCCTCTTCGTCGCCATAACGCTTGCCGCAGTGTCGCAGCATCCAGCAGCGGTATTGCAGGTGGGGTCGTGCGGCTGCCAGCTGCTGCTGGCGCGCGAACGATACGGGATTCATGCCTGGAACTTTCCGCCCAGACCGGCACTGGCCGCAATGTAGTCACGACGCGCACTCCACGACTGCGCCGACGAAACCCATGTGAAACGAATATGAGATCAGACCAGCGTGGCGAGCCCACTTTGACCAGGGTAACGGGCCGCGCCACACCCTCATTGCACGGGCGCTACTCGACGGTTCAACCGGAAGAGCAGCGCAAGGCGCTCGCTCGGCAATTCCTTTGAATCGTCGTGGACGCGACAGGACTCGAACCTGTGACCCCTCCCGTGTGAAGGGAGTGCTCTACCAACTGAGCTACGCGTCCGGGGGCCGAGCATATAGCGGCAGGGCAGCGGGCTCGCAACCCGCCAAGCACAGGAAAAGCGAGGAGAAAAGGCCGGATACGCGGTACCGCCCCGGGTCCAGGGGCTTTGCGCGACCCCGACAACTGAGATAGGACCGCGCGCCCCATGTTTTCTCGCGTGTCGCAAAATCCGGGTCGCGGTCGCGACAGGCTCGGTGGACTCATCGTCATCACCCTGGCCTTCTTGGGCTGTCTGACACTGTCGCTGTGGGCCAAGAGCGAGTCGACTCCCGAACCGCCTCGAGCCCCCGAGCCGCCAACGACGGTGGAACTCGTTGGCTTCCCATCCAAGGTGAATCCCTTCGAGCTGCTCGCGCGTGCCCAGGGCATGACCCCCCGCACTCTGTTTCGAGGCTTCGTCGCCGAGGGCCTGTTGCCCGACGGGACACTCGATTTCAATCGCAAGGGCACTCAGCTGATCTTCACCTTTCAGAGTCCGCCCGGGCTCGGGCCTCAGCCGGCCCGCGAGGGTGGCACGCTGCCGCGTCGCTCTTACTGCGGCAAGCAGAACGTGCGTGTCAGCAAGCTCGGCATCGCGCTCGAACCCGACGTCACCGATCTGCCGTGCTCCGGCAAGGGTCCCGAAGCGGTCGAGTTGCCCGAAGCCTGCGGCCCGGAGCAGATCTGGGCGATTGCCAAGAAGCGCAAGCTCAAGGGCTCGGTTGCGCGCCTCGAGTACTACGAGTCACGCCGTGGTCCGGCTTTTCGTTTCGGCATCGGCCGCGACAACTTCGCCGTCTCCGCCAAGGACTGCAAGCAGGTCCTGAGCAGCAAGGACCAACGCGGTCACGTGCCCTGAGCAGGTTCGTTTCGGAACGGGACGACCTGGAGCTGGCTGCTCTGGAGCTGGCTGCCTTCGGCGGGCGCCTCTTCTTCTTGATAGCCCACGCCCGCAATGCGGCGCAGTTTACGCCACAGCGCTACGCGTCCAATCGACGCCTCGGCCGAGAAACCGAGCACCGGCCGGCCGATTTGGCGAGACAGTTCTTGCAGGCGCGGCTTGTGCTCCGCGCGGCTCAGTTTATCCAGCTTGGTTGCGACGAGCACGACCTCGAGGACGGGACGCGTCACGGTCGGTGGACTTTCGATCATGCGTACGAGCTCGGCGTCGTCCTCTTCGAGACCGCGGCGAACGTCGATCAAGAGCACCACACTGCGCAACGTGGTGCGGCCAAGTAGGTAGCCGTCGATCAGCTCGCCCCAAAGCACGCGCTCGCTCTTGGAGCGTTTGGCGTAGCCGTAGCCGGGCAAGTCGATCAAATGAATGATCGAGTGGTCGTCGCTTTCGGCCTGAAACCAGCTGATTTGACGGGTGCAGCCCGGTGTCGAGCTGGTGCGAACGAGGTTCTTCCGCTCCGTCAGACAGTTGAGCAGGCTGCTCTTGCCCACGTTGCTGCGTCCGGCGAATGCGATCTCGGCCATCACGGGCGGCGGAAATTGGTCGCGCGCCTTGGCGCCGGCAAGAAAGCTCGCCTCGATGACGCGGTCCCCGGGCTTGGGCGCCGCCACGGGTTTGAGCGCCGCTGGTCCTTTGGCTTTCGGGGGCTTGAGCTTCACGCGCAGCGCTGTAGCGCAAAGCCCCCGTTCACGCACGCGGGCGCGAAAAGCGCGCCTTGAGTGGGTCGACGATGGCGCCGAGTTCGTCGCTCTTGAGCCATGCGCAAGTGGGAAAGAAGACGGCGGCGAAGGCGAGTGAGCCCAGCACGGCCGGCAAGGCACGAAGCCACGCGCCCGATCCCGTGCCGATGCCCAAAGCGCTGACGGCGCCGTAAGCCGCTGCGCCGCCAAGTAGCGACGCCAGCAGAGTCTTGCCGAGCGAACGCGCGATCTCTCTGGCGAACATGTCGGGCAAGCGCCGCCGCAAGAAGAACCAGAGCAACAGAAACTGCGCGAGCCCGGCAGCTGAGACAGCCAGCCCGACTCCGACGTGACCGAAAGGCGCGCGCAGACCGAGCGCTAGACCGATGAAGACCAACAAGTCGAGACTGGCGACGACGACGGGAGTGCGCGTGTCACCGAGCGCGAAGAACACGGCGACGAGTTGGCGGATGCCCGCCACCAAGAAGATGCCGAGGCCTTGGGCGACGAGAGCGCGCGCCGTTTCGCGCGTGGAGACGGCGTCGAACGCGCCGCGCTGAAACAACAAACTCACGACCGGCTCCGCCAAGACGACGAACAGCACCGTGGCCGGCACGCCGACGAACAGCGCGAGGCGCATCGAAAAAGCGAACGTCTTGCCGAGAGCCGTCAGATCGCCGCGCGCGACGAAGGCGGACAGACTCGGCAAGGTCGCCGTCTGCAGGGCCATGACGAAGATGCCTTGCGGAAAGTCGCAGACGCGCAAAGCGAAGCCAAAATAGCTGATCGGTCCTTCACCGAGTTCGGACAGCAAACGACGGCCCACGATCACGTCGATGTAGTAGACGCCGATGCCGAACAAGGTGGGCGCCAGGCGCCGGAGCGATTCTCGGACGCCCGGGTGGTTCCAGGCGAGGCTCGGTAGTTCGAGGTAGCCGAGCTTCTTCAGGCTGGGCCATTGCGCCACCATCTGCAGAACACCGCCCACCAGCGCGCCCACGGCCATGGCCAAAATCTGGGGCCAACCGCGCGCCCCGAGCAGGCCAGGCAGGACCAGAGAAAAACCGATGAAACTGACGTTCAAGAGCGCCGGCGAGAACGAACTCGCAAAGAAGCGGCCGTGGCTGTTGAGAGCCGCGACGCCAAGCGCTGCGGTGCCCATGAAAAAGATGTACGGAAACAGCCAGCGCGTCAGCGAAACCGTCAACGCGAACTGCTCCGGTCGCTCTGCGAAACCCGGCGCGAACAGTGCGACGAGCTGGGGCGCGAACACGGCGCCCAGCACGCTGACCAGCACGAGCGCCGTGAGCGACAGGCCGCGCACGGCTCGAAAATACGCGCGCGCCTGCGCGTCACCTTGTTGGACCTGGATCTTGGTCAACACCGGCAGGACGGCATTCTGCACGGCGCCTTCGGCGAGCAGCTGCCGGAGCAGGTTCGGCAGCTGGAATGCGACCATGAACGCGTCGGTCGCGCCGCGCGAGAAGGCAGCAGCCAAGACCGAGTCGCGCACGAGGCCGAGCAGGCGGCTGAGCAGGGTTCCCAAGGCCACGACGCCCGCGCGGCCGGTGATTTTCTTCTGCTCGCTGATCTGGGCGTCGCTCACGGCCCGCACCATAGCCAAGCGCGCCTCGCAGGGCGATTTCTCTGGGCCTTTCAGCTGCCCATGTGGGCCAGGATGGCACGCTCGATCAGCTTGAGACCGAGCGTCGCGTGCTCACCCAATGGCGCGAAACTCTGCTTCGCCGCGAGTTCGAGCAGCAAGTTGCGCAAGGGCCCGGGCAGCAGCACCGGCCCGCCGCCGCAAAAGCGACAAATCAGTCCGCCGCGCTCGGGGTTCACCCACGCCGATTGACCGGCGCGACAAGGCTTACTGCAACTCACGCAGCGTGACAGCTCCAGGCCCCAGCCAAGCCCTTCGAGCAGCTGCACGCCGAAGCTGGCGAGCAACGAATCGTGATCGAGTTCGCTCGGTCCCTCGAGTTCGTCGAGCAGCCGCTCGAGGGCCTCCCAAACGAGCGGTTCGGGCGTGTGGGGCGGCGCGGACTTCTTCACCCAAGAGAGCGCGCGGCCAGCCGTTTCCATGGCGCTCAGGCTTTCGGTGACGCGCTGCCGGGTGCGGCTCAGCTCGGCCTCTTTGAGGGTGAAGAGCTCGACGTGCGGGCGCCCTTGAACGCGCAGCACCAAGGTGTGCAGCGGCTCGAGAGCGCCGCCGAAGCGCTTTTGGCTACGTCGCGCGCCGCGCGCCAAGGCGGCGATCTTGCCCAACTGCTCGGTGAACAGATGCACGATGAAGTCGGCGTCGCCGTAGACGACGCGACTGAGGAGTAGGCCGCGGACCGTGGTCTCGTTCGCGCCTGAACTCGGACTCAAACGCGGCAGCTCGAGAAAGCAGAGCAGCTAAAAAAAGCAGAGCAGCTCGAGAAAGCAGAGCAGCTAAAAAAAGCAGAGCAGCTCGAGGCCGGATGCGAGCGCTCCGACAATTCTTGCGGCATGCCTCCACCGCGCGGCTTGAGCACGATGCTGAGCGCGAGAGTGAAAAGAATGAGCAAAAGCACGAAGGCGATGGCGACACCCACCCGCCGACCGCGCGGCGGGCGCGCACCGGAGGACGGCATGGGCAAGGGAGTGACCCACGCGACGCGTCGACTCGACGTGTAGCGCGCCAGGACGTCTTCTTCTTCGACGCCGACGACGCGCGCGTACGACTTCAAGAACCCGCGCACGAAAACTTCCGCTGGCAACTCGTCGAACTGGTCCGATTCGATGCGCTCCAAGCTCGACGCGGGCACGCGGGTCGCACGCGCGACCTCGGCGATGCTCATGCGTCGCTCTTCGCGGCGCTCACGGAGAAACTGACCAACGGACGTCATTGAAGGGGCGCGAACCAGGTGTCCCTCGAGGCAACTGGCGCCCGGGGAGGCGGTAGCCTACCCAGAAAACCCTCAAAAAAAAGCGGGTGTCCTCACTGGAGAGACGAAAGCATCTTTCCGCACGCCCGGCCCGCGGGATTGGTCTTTTGCAGCCCAATGCAGCGATCGAGATCAGCGCGAGTCAGCTCGAGTTCTCCAAGCTCGAAGTGGACGCGAGCCCGTTCCAAGTACGCGTCCTGCAGGTTTCCGCAGCCGGGTGCGTCGGTCTCCAAGGCGCGATCGAGAGCGTCACGCGACGACTCGAGCTGTCCCACTTGGTGATAGGCCACGCCAAGCCGGTAGTTCCCGACGCAAAACAACGGCTGAGCCGCCACGGCGCGGCGCAGCGCGGCGATCGCGTCCTGGGCGGCACCCTTCTCGAGGTAGGCCCACCCGAGGTTTCCCCAGGCAATTTCGGGGGTCGCGTACAGAATGTTCTCGGTGATGGGCAAGAGCAATGCGACCGCTTCGGTCTGGCGCTTTTGGTGGATGTAGATGACGGCGAGCGTGTTTTGGGCTTCGATGTAGTCCGGTCGGCTCGAGATGGCGCGCTTGGCGTACTTCTCGGCCTCGCCGAGTCGGCACTCGTCGATCTGGCTGTTTTGGCAGAAATCGAGGTAGATCAGACTGACCAGGTGCGCGGCGTCCGAGTTGTCGCTGTCGAGTTCCGTCGCGCGCAGGGCGTGCTTGAGGGCTTCGCGCGGATCATGCTGTCGCCACCACAAGTCGGCGGCGACGTCGAACTCGCTCTCGCTCATGCGGACCGGATCGCCGCCCGTCGAGGAGCCAAACAAGGCGCAACCGGGCAAGAGCAGCGCCGAACCCAGGACGGTGGAAGCGAGCAACAGGCGAATCATGCCCGCCTCACATAGGGCAGGAGTTAATGAACGGCCAAGTTTTGGGCGCTTTCGCCTATTCGCGCATGTCCCGACCCGGGCTCAGCCCCAGGTGGGCCTCGCCGTCGATGTCTTCGCCTCGCAGAAAGCCTTCGACGACGGGCAATAGCTCGTTGTCGTAGACCGGCCCATTCCAAAAATAGCGGACGTGGCCCTGGGCA
>Ga0335394_10005587_pt1 | contig 14204 bp, 14 predicted proteins | sample MAT03_FD_205741 | JGI IMG/M metagenome (GOLD analysis project Ga0335394, IMG submission 205741) | Freshwater microbial communities from Lake Fryxell liftoff mats and glacier meltwater in Antarctica - MAT-03 (spades assembly) (version 2) ...
TGCCCACCGGCAACGGCACCACGACGCTCCAGATCGAGATCAACAACATCCGCAAGCACCTGTTGATCGAGCACGGCCTCGACCCCGCTGTACCCGACAACCGGATCATCGGCGCCGCGATCGGGCAGTCCGACTTCGGTCCGACCACGATGATCAGCAACGACGCCGCGCTGCGCATCAAGGCCGCCCACCTGGGCGTCGACGCTGCCGAGCACCGCCTCACGCGGTCCGATCGCAACCGACCCACCGTTGGCTGGACCACGATCGAGGCCCCACACCAAGCGATCGACTGCCTCTACGCCGCCGGCGCCATCGCCGTCGACGCCGTCGTGACAGGAGTCGCAGGAGGTCCCGGCGTCACCGACGATCCGATCGAGTTCAACGACAACGAATTCGCCGTGCTGCGCTCGGGCTCTCAATCAGCGCTCGTGCGAGCGGTGCACGGCGAGTTCGTCCTGCTCTCGCAACACACACCCGAGGCCTGGGGCCTGCGACCGCGCAGCAAGGAACAACGCTTCGCCCTCGAATTGCTCCTCGACCCCGACATCGCGGTGATCGCCCTCGACGGTCGCGCCGGCACCGGCAAGACCATCCTCGCCATCGCGGCGGGGCTCGATCAGGTCGTCGAGCAGAATCGATACGAACGTCTCGCCGTCTACCGGCCCTTGGTGCCCGTCGGGCGCGCCGACGTCGGGTTCCTGCCGGGTGGCCTCGACGAGAAGCTCGACCCGTGGATGGCAGCCATCCACGATGCGGTGGTCGCCCTCACCGATCGCGGCAGTACCAACGACGCCCGCAAGATGGTCGACGAATTGACCACTCGCGGACAGTTGTCACTCGAGTCGGTCACGTTCCTGCGCGGCCGCTCGCTGCAACAGCAGTTCGTCGTGGTCGACGAAGCACAGAACCTCGAGCCGACCACCTTGCGCACCATCCTCACCCGCGTGGGCCACGGAACCAAGGTGATCTTCACCGGCGACACCAGCCAGATCGATGCGCCATACCTCGGCGAGACGAACAACGCGTTGAGCGTGTTGGCCTCCGCGTTCGCCGGTCAATCCTGCTTCGGGCACATCACCTTGACCGCCTGCGAACGCAGCGACGTGGCCAGCCTCGCCGCCGAACTGCTCTGAGCTCGCCCGCCTGACGAGCCCATCTCGGACATCTGACGAACGGAGCTCCGAAATCGGAGTCATCCGGTTGCAGGACTGGCTCCGAACATTTAGTGTTAAATAGAGCGACGGAGGATCACCCCTCCGATTCCCCGTCGCTCACGAGCACGAAGGGAGCACCCGATGGCCGTCGCAGAGTTGTTCGACTACGAGCACGACACACCCTGGCAGGACTACGCGCTGTGCAAGGGGAGAACGACACTGTTCTTCCCTCCGAAGGCCGAACGACCCCAGGCCAGGGCCCGACGCGAGGCGAAAGCCGACAAATTGTGCGAGTCGTGTCCCGTGCAGGAGCCGTGTCGCTCGCACGCCAGGTCCAACCACGAATACGGGTACTGGGCCGGCGAATCGGAAGAAGACCGCCACCTCGCCGGGTTCACCGTGTCGGCGCCGATCGGCGTGCGCGCACGGCTGGCACAACAGACCGGCTGAACCGCTCACGTTCACTGGCCCACGAAGGCTGCGACACCCCCTGTCTAGGGTGGTGCCCGTGGCCCTCCCCCGCTTCGCCGTCGTCGATCTGGAGACTTCCGGATTGAACACCCGCCGGCACCGCATCCTGCAACTCGGCATGGTCGTCGTCGAGGCCGACGGCACCGTCGTCGACCAGTGGTCGTCGCTCGTCGAGCTGCGTTGGCCGCTGCAGCGCGTTGGCCCCACCCACATCCACGGCATCAGCCGCTCCACCTTGCGCGGTGCGCCGCGTCTCGACGCCGCACTCGACGAACTCGGCCACCGGATGATCGGCTCGGTCTTCACCGCTCACAACGCCCGGTTCGACAGTGAGTTCCTCACCCGAGCCGTTCGACGCCGCCCAGCCGGCGACCCCGTCCGGCTCGGCCTCGAACCACGGTTGTGCACGCTGCGCATGTCACGACGCCTCGATCCCGAGCGCACGATGTCGCACCGACTGGGCGACGTCTGCGAACGTTACGGAGTTGCGCTCGATCGGCCGCACGATGCCCTGGGCGACGCCGCCGCCACCGCAGCGGTGCTCCCCCATCTCCTCGCTGCACACGGCATCACCGAGGTGGCGCAGCTCGAACCGTTCTACGTCCGTTGAGGAGCAGCGCGGCCATAGCCATCGAGCACGCGTCGGGCGATCGCCGCAGCGGGGCTCTCGCCAGCGGGCTCGATCAGCACAGCGTCGGGGCCGAGACGGATCAAGAGCTTGGCCATCCAGCGATCGCTCGACACGGGCAGCCGGGCTTCGGCCCAGCCATCGGCGAGTTCGACCACGCTGTCGATCGGATACTGGTCGATCACCCATCGAGCGTCGGGCGACACACGGATGGTCGCCCGGTCGACATCGGCGTCTTCGAAGAACCGACCCGGTGACGTGGTCGCTTCGACATCCACCGTTCGGCCGGTCGCAGCGATCGATTCGATCCGGTCGACTCGGAACGTGCGACGCGACTGCGAACGATCGTCGTCGGCCAGCACGTACCAGTTACCGGCGTCGGCATACACGTGGCGGGGCACGATCGAGCGGCGTGTGATCTCAGCCCGAGCCGGCGAGTAATAGCTGATCTCCAGCTCGGTTCCCGACGCTGCCGCCTCGGCGAGATCATCGGCGAACCCGGGGCGGGCCAGGTCGACGACGACCCCGGCGGTGTCGTCGACATCGCCCCCACCGGTGGCGAGCCCGGCGTCGGCGAGCACGGCGGCAAGCTTCGCGAGGCCTCGGCCCAGCGCTCCCGCCGCGTCCGCCCCCGGTAGCTCCATCGCCGTCCGTGCCGACGTGAGCAACGAAAAAGCCTCCGGAGCGGTGAGCCGCAGCGGACGGGTGAACAGCCGCGGGATCCCGACGAACACGATGCCGTCGTCGACGAACACGTCGATCATCTCGTCGACGAACGGTGGCAGGCCGCACATCGCGACGAGTTCGAGATCGCTCTGCACCTGCGATTCGGTCATCTCGAAGCGACGGGCAACGTCGGCGAGCGGGGCCTCACCGACCTCCATCAACCACGGCAGCATCACCAGCAGGCGCCGCAGACGATCCTCGGCATTGCGCGGCCCGCTCATCGACGCACCGGCTCGGAGTTGCTGGCGACAACAGCGGTGAGCCACTCGATCATGTGCGCTCGGAGTTCGAGCGGCGACTCGACCACGGCATGATCGAGCAGCCCGAGCACCCACGACCTGAACGCTGCGAGATTGCTCGCGGGTACCGACACCAGGATGCTGCCGTCGTCGTTGCGCTCGACGACGCGATCGGCGCCGAGCTCTCGTTCGATTGCAACGGCACGAAGGGCGTCGATCCGCACGAGCGCGTCGATGCTCTCGTCGGCGACGTATCCGATCTGCTTCGGGTCGGCAGGAAACGCGGTGCGTGGGTCGAACGATGAAGGCCGTTCGAACGAGCCCGGGTCGCCCGCGCTCACGCCGTCGGCCCCGCCGTCGAAACGGTCGACCCGGAACGTTCGTCGTTCGCCACGTGCATGGTCGTGACCGGTCACGTACCAGAAACCGCCTCGCAGCAACAGACCCCACGGATCGATGGTGCGCGATTTGCCCCGGTAGCCGAACTCGATCGAGGCCCGAGCAGCTACCGCAGCGCGAATCGCTGGGAGTTCCGGGCGCTCGGGGATCATCGCCGACACCGGCGGACGCTCGTCGCCCAACGCTCCGCCCAGCTTCCAGATCGCTTCCTTGCCGGAGTCGCTGCGCACGGCGGCGACCGCCACCTGCAGGGCCCGCATCTCGTCGGACGTCAGATCGAGGTCGGCGAGTTCGTAGGCACGTCGATCGATGCGGTAGGTGGTCTGTCCGGCGAAGGGACCACCCCCGACGATCTCGGTCTCGATCGGCACCCCGATGTCGCGCAACGCAGATTTGTCACGCTCGAACGAAGCACGGCGGGCCTTGTCGGCGTCGGGATACTGCCCGTCGAGGTCGCCGGCGATCTCGACGAGGCTCAGCGGCCGTGTCGTTTCGAGCAGCAGTGCCAACAGGTTGGTGAGGCGCTCGATGCGGTCGACCATCAGCAGCCGACGCTAGCCGCGGTCAGATCAGAGCTGCAGCGACTTGGTCTGCAGGAACTCGTCGATGCCGTACGGGCCGTTCTCACGGCCGTAGCCCGACTGCTTGTAGCCACCGAACGGCGCCGCGATGTTGAAGCCGCCACCGTTGACGTCGACGGCGCCGGTGCGCATCCGACGGGCAACTGCGATTGCACGGTCCTGATCGGCCGACCACACGCCACCGGAGAGGCCGTACAGGCTGTCGTTGGCGATACGCACCGCATCGTCTTCGTCGTCATAGCCGATGATCGACAGCACGGGGCCGAAGATCTCCTCTTGGGCAACGGTCATGTCGTTGGTGACGTTGGCGAGCACGGTCGGCTTCACGAAGTAGCCGGTCTCGTGACCTTCGGGCTTGCCGAGGCCGCCAGCGGCCACGACGGCTCCTTCGTCGATGCCCTTCTGGATGTAGCCCTGCACGCGGTCCCACTGGGCCTGGCTGATCAGCGGACCGAGGTGCATGCCCTCCTTGGCGGGGTCGTCGACCGGCATGTTCTCGGCGGCAGCTGCGGCAATGGCGACGGCCTCGTCGTAGCGGCTGTTGGGAACCAGCATGCGGGTGTGGGCGGTGCAGGTCTGGCCAGAGTTGAGGTACGCGGCGAAGATGCCCTTCGGGATGACCGTTGCGAAGTCGGCATCGTCGAGGATGATGTTGGCGGACTTGCCACCCAACTCGAGCGCCACGCGCTTGACGGTGCCAGCTGCGGCTGCAGCTACCAGCTTGCCGGCGCGGGTCGAGCCGGTGAAGCTCACCATGTCGACATCGGGGTGCTCGGAGATCGCGGCGCCGACGACGGGGCCGGTGCCGGTGACCATGTTGAACACGCCGGCGGGGAGGCCGATCTCGTGGACGATCTCAGCGAGGATGAACGCGTTGAGCGGGGCGACCTCGGACGGCTTGAGCACGAACGTGCAGCCCGCAGCGAGGGCGCCGCCGAGCTTGCAGATGATCTGGTGCAACGGGTAGTTCCACGGAGTGATCGCGCCGACGACACCGACCGGCTCCTTGACGACGAGGCTGTTGCCGATCGTCTCTTCGAACTCGAACGTGTCGAGCAGGGTGGCGTAGGTCTGCATGTTGCCGGCGGGCAGGCCGGCCTGGATCATGGTCGACCAGGTGATCGGCATGCCGACTTCGCCGGCGATGACCTCGGCGATCTCCGGCGAGCGTGCCTGCAGTGCCTCGTTGAGACGGATCATGTACTTCTGGCGCTCCTCGACCGGGGTGGCGGCCCACGAGTCGAACGCCCGGCGAGCCGCCTCAACGGCCTTGTCGACGTCGCTGGCCGTGCCCTCCGGAATCGAGCCCATCACCTGTTCGGTGCCGGCATTGATGACTTCGATCGTGCCGGTTCCGTCGGAGGGAACCCAGGCACCGTCGATGTAGATGTTGGTGTAGTCGCGCATCCGCCGAGTCTCGCGTGTCGGCGCCCGTGCGGCGCAACCGAGCTGCCCGGCGGCGTCAGCTCAGTTTCATGAAGAGGCGTTCGAGCTCGTCGGCGTTCATGCCCGAGTCCGTCATCTCCGGATCGACGACATCACCGCTCTGGACGGCGGCACAGTGGCGCATTCCGGCAACGACCAAGCGGTAGCCGACCTTGTCGAGCGCCGCCTTGCACGCCGAGAGCTGGGTGATGACGTCGGCACAGTCCTGGCCCTCCTCGATCATCCGCTGCACGCCGCGGATCTGCCCCTCGAGACGACGCAACCGCTTCAACACATCGTCGTTGACTTCCTCAGGGAATCGCATCGGATCAGGGTACCCCTCCCCGTATTCGCATCCCGACGATCCTCCACCAACCCCGAAATGGCGCGTCGGCGATGCGCTCAGCGCAACGCTCGCGAGATTTTTCGGGTTGGGTTCGGGTTGGGTTCGGGGTGGGTTCGGGGTCAGCGGCGGGAGCGGTACCAGGCGATGAGGGCGTTGGTGGAGGTGTCGTGGGCTGCTGGCACCGGGTCGCCGGTGAATTCGCCGGTGAATTCGGGGGTGATCTCGTTGGCGAGTTCCTTGCCGAGCTCCACGCCCCACTGGTCGTAGCTGTTGATCCCCCAGATGGTGCCCTGCACGTGCACGATGTGCTCGTACAGGGCGATCAACTGCCCGAGCACCGACGGTGTCAGCTGCTCGGCGAGGATCACCGTGTTCGGTCGGTTGCCGTCGAACTGGCGATACGGCTCGCCATGCGGAGCGTCGCGCCCGAACGCCAACGCCTCGGACTGGGCGAACAGGTTCGCCATCAGCAGGTCGTGATGCCCTCGATACGGGTGATGCGGCGTGGCGAAGCCGATGAAGTCGACCGGAACGATGTCGGTGCCCTGATGGAGTAGTTGATAGAACGCGTGCTGGCCGTTCGTGCCCGGCTCACCCCACACGATCGGACCGGTCCGGCCGACCACGGGCGAACCGTCGAGGCGCACCGACTTGCCGTTCGATTCCATGTCGAGCTGCTGGAGATACGCCGGAAAACGGCTCAGTTCCTCGGCGTACGGCAGCACGGCCTTGGTGCCGAAGCCGAGCCCGTTGACGCACCAGATGCCCAGCAGCGCCATGAGCACCGGGGCGTTCTCGGCGAGCGGGGCCGTGCGGAAGTGCTCGTCGACGAGGTGGAAGCCGAGCAGGAACTCGCGGAAATTCTCGGGTCCGATGGCGATCATCACCGACAGCCCGATCGCGGAGTCGACCGAGTAGCGACCGCCCACCCAGTCCCAGAAGCCGAACATGTTGGCGGCGTCGATGCCGAACTCGGCGACCCGCTCGGCATTGGTGGACACCGCGACGAAATGGTCGGCGACCGCCGCCTCGCCCAGCGCGTCGACCAGCCAGGCGCGGGCGGTGCGGGCGTTGGTGAGCGTCTCGATCGTGCCGAACGTCTTCGAGGCCACCACGAACAGCGTCGAAGCCGGGTCGGAGCCGGCCAGCGCCGCGGCGATGTCGGCGCCGTCGACGTTGGACACGAACGAGCAGCGGATCCGCTCGTGGCGATACGCGTCGAGGGCCCGGTAGGCCATCGCCGGGCCGAGGTCGGAACCGCCGATGCCGATGTTGACCACGTGGGTGATGAGGTCGTCGTCGCGAATGCGTTCGGCGAACTCGCTCATCTGGTCGAGCACGGCGTGCACGTCGGGCCCCACGTCGACACCGTCGACCATCATCACCGAACTCTTCGGCGCCCGCAGCGCGACGTGCATCACCGCGCGGTCCTCGGTGACGTTGACGTGCTCGCCGGCGAACATCGCATCGCGGCGAGCCTCGACTCCGGAGCGTTCGGCCAGCTGGAGAAGCCGGGCGAGCACGGCGTCGTCGATGCGGTGCTTCGAGAAGTCGATGCGCAGGTCGCCGACGTCGACCACGTAGCGCTCGGCGCGTCCGGGGTCGTCGGCGAACAGTTCGCGCAGGTGGGCGGGACGGGGGAGCTCGGCCAGGGCCGAGACGAGATCGGCGGAGTCCATCGCCGTCGAACCTATCGCGAGGGACCATCGCCGGGCTCGGAGCCGGGCTGCAGGCCGGGCTGCGAGTCGGGCGCGGGGTCGGGCTGGGACTCGGGAAGGTCGGCCGCAGCGGCCGCGTCGATCATGATCCAGGTGCTGGTTCGTCGGAGTCGAGCGACCGGGATCGTCGTGTCGCGCAACAGCCAACGCTGCACCATCGACGCCTTCGAGTCGCCGAACGTGAGCATCAGTCGCGACCGCGCAGCGTTCACCACCAGCGGCGTCAACGTCATCCGTCGATAGCCGTTGAACTCACCGATCACCTCGCACCCGCGATCGCTGTCGACGACCGGATCGCCCGGCGGCCAGGAGGCGGTGTGCCCGTCATCGCCCAGCCCGAGGTGCATCACGTCGAATCGATCGGGCAGACCTGCCGCATAGCGCTCGGCCGCCGCAGCGAGGTCGTGATCGTTGACCGGCATCAGTTCGACGCAGCACGGGAAGTCGACGAGTTGCAGTGCGTTGCGTTCGGGGTGCCCGTCGGGGGCGACCCGTTCGTCGACCTGCCAGACCGTGACGGAGTTCCACGGCACGTCCGCCGCCAGCAGCACGTCGAACATCGGCGGCGCGGAACCCCCACCGCTGACCGCCAGCGCTGCGTGCCCACGTCGTCGAACGGCATCACGTAGTCGCTGCGCCAGCCACCGCCCAGCGTCGGCAGCAGGGTCGTCGGTCACGCGAAGCTCCACACCCCCACGGTAGGTGACCGTCACCACTACTCCGGACGCGGCAGCGGGGCCGTACCGTGGACAGCGATGTCAGCGCCGACCCCGACGACCACCACGCGCCCGGTGGCTCTCACCGTGCAGCGGGGAGTCCAGCTGGGCGTGACCGCCTACCTGCTCTGGGGCTTCCTCACGATCTACTGGAAGCAGCTCGAGGCGTTCGACGCCTTGGAGCTGATCGCCTGGCGGATGTCGTTCGCGGGCGTCGTGATGGCCGCGATCGTGACCGCGCGTCGAACGTGGCCGAACATCGTGGGCGCACTGCGCCACGGGCCCACCGCTCGGCGGCTGGTGATGGCGTCGGTGCTGCTCACCGTCAACTGGGGCAGCTACGTGTGGGCGGTCACCAACGACCGTGTGATCGAGACCGCGCTCGGCTACTTCATCGCCCCACTGGCCACGATGGCCATCGGGGTATTCGTCCTGAAGGAGCAACCAACGAGTGCCCAACGCGCCGCGTTCGGGCTGGCTGCGATCGCCGTCGTGATCCTCACGATCTCCTACGGTCGGCCTCCGTGGATCGCACTGCTCATCGCCTCGACGTGGAGTCTCTACGGCCTCGCCAAGCGACGGGTTCCGCTCGGCGCCGTCGACAGTCTCGCCGGCGAGACGTTCGTGCTGTTCGTGCCGGCTGTGGTCGCCGTGATCGCGTTCTCGACCACGTCGGGCAGCGTGGTGCAGTCCGCCGACACCACCGACTGGATCCTCGTTGCCGGCACCGGCATCGTGACCGCCATACCGTTGATGCTGTTCGCGGCCGCTGCACAGTCGATCCCGTTCACCCTCCTCGGGCCGCTCAACCTGTTGGTCCCGGTGATCAACTTCGGGCTCGGTTGGCTGCTCTACGCCGAATCGGTGCCCCTCGACCGGGTGATCGGCTTCGCGTTCGTGTGGGCCGCGCTGCTCGTGGTGATGTGGGATCGGGTGGCGACGCACCGACGGTCGTCGATGCTCGACCCTGTCGCCTGATACTCTCGCTTGCTGTTCGTCACCCAGGAGGAGATCCCGCATGAAGCGACCGCCATGATCATCACCCTCGTCGCAGCGACAGCACTGACCGCCTGCGGCAGCGACGACAGCACCGCAGTCTCGGGAATTCAAGCTGAAGCTGCCCAGGCCGCCGTCGATTCGGCGGCCGACCAAGGACTCACGCTCGATCGAAACTGCGTGGACGATGTCGCCGTTCAGCTCTCCGACGAAGACGCCGCACTCGCGGCGGCTGATGGCGACGCCGACCTGAGCCCCGAGGGCGAAGAGGTGTCGCTCCAGCTGATCGCCTGCGCCGACCAGGACGAACTGATCGACAGCATCGTCACGGGTCTGGGCGACGGGGTCGACCAGGAATGTGCCCGAGATGCACTCGATCTCACCACGGTGCTCGCATCTTCGGGTGACGAGCCACCTGCGGAGTTCACCGAAGCGCTCACCCCATGTTTCGGAGGCTGACGGGCCTGCTGGGCCCGCGTCGGGCAATTACTGCGGCAGCGGTGTCCTCCATCGGGCTCAGCGGCTGCTTCACCACGGCAGCCGATTTTCGTACTGACGCCGAGACATTCATCGTCGAGGACGACGGGTTACGCGATGCGACCTTCCTCGATTCTGATGCCACCTTCGTGACGGCGACATGCAGCGAGCCAGAGAACCAGGACGAGGGCACGAGGTTCCCCTGCACGGCCGTCGACAGCGGAGGCGACACCTGGGAGTTCGAGATCGTGATCACGGGCTCGAGCGGTTACGACGTCAACATCACACGCCGGCCGCTCGGTTCCTGAACTCGGTTGTAAGAACACCGTGAAGAACTCGGCTGCGCCGACGCCGTGAGCTGCCCGCCACGTAGCATCGCCTGAATGCACCGCTCGACGCTGCTTGCCTTGGCCACGGCCGGCGTCGTCGCCTTGAGCGCGTGCGCTGGAGCCGTCGAGGTGAGCACCGAGCGTGCCGACCCGATTCGTGTTCAGACACCCGACGACCCGGCGCTCACCACGCAACCGCCCGACGACACAGAACCTGAAGACGCAGATCAGTCGCCGACCACGACGGCGCCCGTACAACCGAGCGGCGACGTCGATCCTGGCGCCATCAACTTCGGCCTCGACAAACCCGAACGGGCCTACGACGACTTCCTGCTCGCCGTGATGACCGATCTCGACATCTGGTGGACGGAGCAGTATCCGTTGATCTACGGCGAGGAATTCACGCCGCTCGAGGGCGATGTCTATGCCGCCTACCCCGAGCGGCCCGACGACATCCCCGGCTGTGGCACGCCGCGTACCACCTACGAAGACGTGGCGCAGTACGTGGCGTTCTACTGCGGTGTCGGCGACTTCATCGTGTACGACGACGGCGAGGATGGCCTGCTCGCCGAGTTGGCTCGCGAATACGGTGCCGCGACCATCGGCACCGTGCTCGCCCACGAATTCGCGCACGCCATCCAACTCCGCAACGGCGGGCTCGACCGGGCCCTACCGACGATCACCACCGAGCAGCAGGCCGATTGCTTCGCCGGCGCCTGGACCGGCCGCGCCGCCCGCGGCGAGGCCACCACCGTGCGCTTCAGCGACGGCGATGTGCGCGCCGGCCTGATCGCAATGACCAAGGTGGCCGATCCGGTCGGCATCAACCAGTTGGTGCCCGGCGGACACGGCTCGGCATTCGACCGCGTCGGTGCGTTCCAGGTGGGTTTCAACGAGGGGCCGGCGCGTTGCGCCGAACTGCTCGACGATCCGCTCCCGCTCGTACCGAACGAGTTCACCCCCGGCGACTTCGAAAGTGGCGGCAACGCTGCGTTCGGCTACGGCGAGAACGAACTCGTCGGGTTCCTCCCCGAAGACCTCAACCGCTACTGGGACGAAGAACTCGACATCGCCGGACTCGACCGCTTGAGCGTCGTGGTGTTGCGCTCGACCGACGACGTGGCCTGCGACGACCTGCGCGGCGACCTCGACCAGGGCACCGCGTGGTGCGCCTCGACGAACGAGGTGTTGTTCAACGAGCCGGTGGCGCTCGATCTGTATCGAACGCTCGGTGACTTCTCGGTGGGCTACGCGCTCGGCACGGCGTGGAGCGAGGCGGTGCAGGAGGCACTTGGCTCGAACCTCACCGGCGAAGCCCGTGCACTGCTGAACGACTGCCTCACCGGCGGCTGGGTGAAGACGGTCACCCCGATCGACTCCGCTCTGCCGCAACCCCGGCTGGCCACCCGTGACTCGGTGCGCATCTCGGCTGGCGACCTCGACGAGGCCATCCAGACGGTGTTGCGCATCGGCGACACCGGCGTCGACGACAACGTCATCGGCAACGCGTTCGAGAAGATCGACTCGCTGCGTACAGGCGTCCTCGAAGGCACAGACGCCTGCCTCGCACGACTCTGACGTCGTTCGTCAGTCGAGAGCGGCCAGGATCGCTGCGAGTTCGATCGGGCGATCGCCCTGCACACTGTGTCCCGCCCCGTCGACCACGTGCACCGCAAGACCTGGTTGGCGCCGACGGGCCTCGATGATGTCGTCGTCGTCGACCACCGGCGACAGCGAACCGCGCACGATCGCCACCGGGCACGCGATCGAACCGAAGTGGTCCCACAACGGTGGCAGTGCGCCGGCGATCTCGTCGGATGCCTGCGTGTCGCTCGCAACGGCTGGTGGCTGCGTGTCACGAAGTCGGGCGTGACTGCCCCGGTCGTAGCGCCATTGCCACGAACCATCGGGTTGCTGATGGGCGTTGTGGAGGATCCCGCGACGCAGCGACGACTCCGAGCGGGTCGGGTTGTGTTCCATCGTGCGCGAGAGCAGGTCGTCGAAGCTGGCGAAGTCCTGGGGACCGTCGACGAAATCGGTGATCGCCTTGGTCTTCGCTGCGTTGACACCGGGGGTGATGTCGACCATCACCAGCGAACGCACCAACGCGCGATGGCGGGTGGCGAGTTCCATCGAGGTGAGCCCGCCGAGCGACATCCCGACGACGGCTCGCGCCCATGGTGCATGTGCGGCCACCACCACAGCGATGTCGTCGGCCAGGTTCATCGGGCTGTACGCCCCATCGGCGCGCCACTCTGACTGTCCGTGGCCTGGCAGATCGACGGCGAGCAGCGGACGACCCAACGCGAGCGCCACCGTGTCCCACGTGTGGGCGTTCTGCGCTCCACCGTGCACGAGCACGAACTCGGGTTCATCGCTCCCCCACCGCAGCGCACTGACCATGCGGGCGCCGTCGTCGCCGTCGTCCACCGGCGTCTCGACCCTGACCACCTGCGGCAGGTCGTCGACATCGAGGTGGAACTCGGCGATGTTCTCGTGGAACAGTCCGAACTCGTCGTAGGCGCTGGCAGCGACGTTGCTCACGTCGGCCACGTTGTCACGAACACCCGACCCCGAACGAACGCAACCTGCTACGGGGAGCCAGGTGCGGTGGTGGTCGTGGTGCTCGGCGCCGTGGTGGTCGGAGGTGGCGGCGCCGGGATGGTGGTGGTTGCGGCCGGCGGTGCCGTGGTGGTGGTCGAGGGCGGCACGGTGGTGGTGGTGGTGGTGGTGGTGGTGCTCGTGGTCGTGGTCGAGTAGTCGGGGTCGATGCGGTTGAAGTACGGCAGCTGTTCTCCGTAGTGCTCGGGTTCCTCCACACCGTCGAACACGAAGACCTGGTCGCCGTTGGCGGTCACGTCCTGGAACGTCGGCGACAGCGGCAACGGGATGCGGATGCAACCGTGCGAGGCCGGCGCCAGCGGCACGTTGAGCGCACCGTGCACCGCGATGCCGTAGTTGAAGTACACCGGATCCCACATCCCGCCGAGCGAGCTCTGGCGGACACCCTCGACTCGCCGGTTGAAGTTGAAGACGCCACCCGGCGTGATCGACCGTCCGCACTCGCCGCGCACCAGCGGTTCGTCGCCGGGATTGTTGTACTCGCCCGCGCTGATCGTGACCTCTTCGCACCATTCCTCGTTGTCGCCGCTGGACATGTGGCTGATGAACACGGCCTGGTCGTCGTGGAACACGGCGATCACCTGCTCGGGAAGGTAGACCTCGGTGTGGTTCGGCGTGGAGTCCGGTCGACGCGGCTGGATCACGAACGGGTCCTGCATGTCGTCCCACATCTCGGCGGTGATCTGGCCGGTCGGTTCGTCGTACGCCACGCCCAGCACCAGCTTCTCGTAGGCCCACACCGAGCGTCGGGTCTCGTCGCCGAAGTACCCGTCGACGGGACCTGGCCAGAATCCCAGGTCGGTGAGGCGCTGCTGCACCTCCGTCACGTCGTCGCCGGCCATGCCCTTGGCGAGCGCACGCGTGAGCTGGGTCTTCACCACAGGGGCCGAGGTCTCGACCACCTCGATCGGCGACACCGAGGCCGGCGACGAGAACGCCACCGTGTCGAGGCTTGCCGACGGTGCCGAACTCTCGCCGTCGCCGTCGCCACCGCCGAGCGCGACGCCTGCAACCACGACGATGGCAAGGACGCCCGCAGCAGCGGCAGCAGGCATCCACCTGCGTGCTTCAGGAGAGAGGGTCGGACGGTCGTTCACGGTGATGATGGCGGCCGGCAGGGACGACCGCAACCGGTCGAAGGTCCGTACCAGTCGGCTCGAGTATCAGGCTAGCAATGCCGGTCAGGCCGGTGGCCGCGGCCACGCGGTGGGTTTCAGTGCCGCTCGACGACCGGCTCGATGTTCTGCAGATCGCCCCGAAGTTCCAACATCTCGCGCAGGATCGTGGTGATCACCGAGGGTGAACTCAACGTCGACTCGCCTCGGGTTCGCGGGAAGTAGTCGACGCCGAACTGCAGCATCTCGTAGCCGAGTCGGG
>Ga0335394_10005588_pt1 | contig 14203 bp, 15 predicted proteins | sample MAT03_FD_205741 | JGI IMG/M metagenome (GOLD analysis project Ga0335394, IMG submission 205741) | Freshwater microbial communities from Lake Fryxell liftoff mats and glacier meltwater in Antarctica - MAT-03 (spades assembly) (version 2) ...
AGGATGTAGGATCTTCGGCGTCGGTAACCATTGACGACTTAGTTTGGAGAATTTCGCCCACGTAAGATGTCTTCCCCGTTGACTGCGCCTCCGCAGTACGTTGAGCCACATCCGTTGCAGGGCGTCCTTGAATTGCCCTAAACGTTCCTAGTTGCTAGGTACAGCATAATACTGACACCAGCCACGATAAACGCTCAGTAGCCAACAGCCGGTCTCTGCGAGATCTGCATGCCGACGAAATTGCAATTCCACTCGTAACGCATCTAACTTGGTTTGGAATTTCTTCCTCGACGTCTTGCGGTGGACCGTGAACATCGTCGGGCATCGGATTCCTCACGGAAACCAATCACAAAGTCGTCGGCGTAGCGAATCACTGTGACTTCGCCTTGAGCCTCGCGTTTCCGCCATTGGTTGATCCAGAGGTCGAAGACATAGTGCAAGAACACGTTCGCATATAGCGGTGAAATCACCGCGCCTTGCGGAGTGCCTACACTCGTCGGAGACCGCTCGCCATCTTCGGACACTCCAGCCCTGAGCCATTTCTTCAGGAGCCGCAACATCCTCGGAAACATGGTTCAGCAAACTGGTAAACTTCAGATTCTTATCCTTCTGTGCCGCTTGTCGTATACCGAGCAATCCGCGCGACCTGGGTACGAACGGCGAACCGTCCGAGTTCCGACGTTGAGTTCGGTCCAGTAGCAATTGCCCAGTATTCTCCTTGGTCAGTCCCCTTTCCTCCATCGACTCCGCAAGCGATAGCACATCGCTTTTGTTCGCCGACTTCTCAGGTACTACGGGACTGTCTGCCCCTTTTCCAGAATAACACGGCCAGCAACGTGCATATCGGAGTTATGGCCTCGCGCCTTTTCCGACCGATCCGCTTCCATGGATAAAACGGATATCGCTGGGGTCTCTCGGCTTCCGCGAGAAAGTTTTCCAACCGTGCATGTGGTCCTGGACTCCGTGGGGGTAACATCGGACTTGCCATTAACGTTCGACATTACTGTTGCCTTCCCCTTGTCGGGACAAGGTCGGCCTCGCAATGACGGTTGCCCGGCACCACGCATCACTCGAGGCCAATGCGAGATCGGTGGACTACTCGGACTTTGGCAAGCGACCTCCGACGGAGCCAAAAACATCGTCCCAAAGATCTGGGGCGGCAAGTTCCCCTATCAGGTCCGAATCCAGCTGGCGATTCCCAAATCGATGGAAGTGCCGAAAACAATCTTGGCCGATTTGGGTGCTGACCCAACCGTCGGACGATTCGATCCCTGCTTGAACCCAGCCGCTGCGAGGAAAATTTTGGCGTTTTTTTCTGTTTCAGATGACTAAACTCGAGGGCATCTCGGGCCTATTTAAACAAGTCCTTACCATTCGTATCTGTCCCTTTCACCTAACCTCCTAGAAAAATTGACATGCCCAGATCCATCTTTGTTTTGAATGGCGAATCTCATCCTGTCGCAGTGAATCAAGCCGCGTTCGATCTTGAATCCGATCTGCAATCGTTGATCGCAGAATTCCCGAACCTGTTGCCTGGGAGCCTGATCAATCCCCAAGACCCACGGCGTTAGCTACTAGTGCAACGTGAGATGGGGATACCCGACGAAGAGGATGGTGCCGATCGATGGCGACTCGATCATTTGTTCTTAGATCAAGATGGGGTCCCTACCCTGGTCGAAGTCAAAATGGAGCGCGACCAACGGGGGCGACGCGAAGTGGTTGCCCAAATGCTGGACTACGCCGCCAATGCCGTGTTGCGATGGAATGTTGAGCGAATCCGCGCCGCATTGGAGATCCGGTGTTCGGAAGGGAAAAATTCCGCAGATGAAGTGTTGGCGGACTTCATCGGCGACCAAAAATCCGTTGAAGCGTTTTGGAGTGAGGTCAAAAAAAATCTCGAATCACAGACCATCCGGTTGATCTTCCTCTCGGACAAAATCCACCCGGAACTCCGCACGATTGTCGAATTACTTAATCGCCAAATGGACCCTGCGGAAGTTCTAGCGGTCGAATTGCAGTACTTCGCCAATGACTCGCGTACAGTTCGTACGCTGGTCCCAACCATATATGGCCAAATAGCCGTTACGAAACCCGGACGGTCATCGGCTGTCGAGACAACGATTGGCCCGAAAGAGTTCGTCCGTATCGTTGCGGACGCCAATTCCCCAAATCGACTTGCATGCGTAGCGAGCCTCATCGCTTGGGTGGAGCGAAAGAAATTTGGAATGACCTTCCGAACAGAAGCGAACCGATCCGTTTTCATCCCCGTTTGTAAGGTGGGAGGGCAAATCACTTATCCAGTTAGCTGCAAGGATTTTGGCAAGCTTGTTTTCCAGATGCGCTACTATCAGTCTTATGCACCATTGCAGGACGAGGCGACGTTGAGTGAACTGGAATCGATGCTCAAAAAGATCCCCGGATTCAATCCTCGAGGAGGAATGAAGGGGCTTCCCTACGTGGACATGGACCAGCTGGCGACAGAGCAGGATCGCAACGCCGTGCTCGGGGTGATAGACTGGATTCTCAACAAAATGGGTGTATCACCGGATTGCTAATCAACTCCTAACCTCCGCTCTTCCGCGTGAATCAATACCAGCAATGAGCCTGAACGAATCCATCGTCGAAGAATCTACATTATCCTGGTTTCAGGAGCTTGGTGATACAATTTGTCATCGAGCCGCACTTGCCCGATTATTATGTCGGATGAATGCATGCTGGCCTGATGGATTCGAACCATGTTCGGGGGAAGCGTTGCAACCTATTCTCACGGATGTGTCAGCATCCTGTGGATAGACTCGCTTCGGCAATGCATCAAAACGTTAGGTGAATACGATGAGCGACGAACCATTGCCCCAATCCGATCTCATCCTCTACCAAACAGAGGATGGTCGAACGCGCATCCAGTGTCGTTTTGAAAACGAGACTATTTGGCTAACACAGGCCAATATGGCTGAACTGTTTCAAGTTACCGTTCCCACCGTAAATGAGCATCTGAAAGGGATTTACGACGAAAGCGAATTGCTCGCAGAGGCAACTATTAGGAATTTCCGAATAGTTCGAATCGAAGGAAAAAGAGAGGTCGCACGCCAAATCGAACACTATAGTTTGCCCGCAATTCTTGCCGTCGGCTTTCGCGTCCGTAACCATCGCGGCACGCAATTCCGTCAGTGGGCAACGGCTTGTTTGAGTGAATTCCTGGTCAAGGGATTCACCATGGACGACGAACGACTCAAAAACCCTCCAGGCAAGGGCCAGACCGATTACTTCGATGAGCTTCTCGAACGCATTCGTGACATCCGTTCCTCCGAACGCCGCTTCTACCAAAAGATTCTCGACATCTATGCGACTAGCATCGATTACTCGTCAGATACCGAAACAACCAAGACGTTTTTCGAGACCGTCCAAAACAAAATACATTGGGCCTCGCATGGGTACACTGCCGCTGAAATCATTCACGATCGAGCCAGCGCAGATCTGCCCCTAATGGGAATGACCACCACTCGCCCAGGAGGAATCATTCGCAAAGAGGATGTGTCTGTCGCCAAAAACTATCTCATTGAAGAAGAGCTCCAAGTCTTGAATCGGATCGTCAATCTGTACATCGAGTTTGCAGAGCTCCAAGCGATGTCCCGAAAACAAATGACCATGCAAGACTGGATCACCAAGCTGGACGAGTTTCTAACCGTGTCAGGACGCCAACTTCTCGACCGTGCCGGAAAAATTTCTGCCGAGAATGCAAAAGCCAAAGCGGAATCCGAGTATGCTCGATACAGAAAGTTCATCGATTCGCAGCCTCGTGCGATCGACGCCGATTTTGAAAAAACGGCAAACGAACTGAAGAAGTTGCCAAGACCCAAAAAGCCGAAACCGCCCGAAGCATGAGCCTCAATGAATCACACGTCGAAGAATCTGCCTTGTCCTGGTTTCATGAACTTGGCTATACGATCGGTCATGGGCCGCATCCTGCACCTGAAGAGCCAGAGGCAGAGCGTGACTCGTTTGCCGACGTAGTTCTCATTGAACGATTGCGGGACGCGATTTGGCGACTGAACGAGGCGATTCCCGAAGAAGCCCGTGAGGATGCCATTCGCAAGGTTTTGAGAGTGGCCACTACTTCGCTGATCCAAACAAATCGCACGTTTAATCGTATGTTGCGAGATGGAGTCGATGTTGAGTATTCTCGTCCCGACGGATCGATCAAAAGAGACAAGGTCCGACTTTTTTACAGCTGCAGGGTTGCCAAAGCCCGACATAAGCATCTTGTCAGATCAGTTCCTGGCCGAAGTCCGCGGCTTGAAGCACAAAACGTGGCGGCCGAACTCTTAGAAAAACTTCTTAAGGATCAGCTAAAGCTCCGTTCCAAGCACAACCTCGTCCAATCTCAGCTCTTCAGCGAAAAGCTCGAAAAGACGCTCAACGCCTACCACAACCGCGCCGTTGCCACACAAGAAGTGATCGAAGAGTTGATCAACTTGGCCAAACCTCTGTACGCTTCGTCCAACGCGACGCGCTTTGACGATAAAGCGAAGGCGAAAAGCTCGATACGATTGACAAAGTAATTCGTAAAGATCGTCATTCAAAACGCGGTGTGTGGGTAAGAAAGCAAAGCCAATTAGAAGGCGGAATCGAAGTAGATAACTCTTAGAGTTCAATCTCATCTTGGATTCGACATGTCCTGATGATGATTTCCTGCTCTGATCGGCAGTTTTTGTATGCAATGATGTCATTGTGTTCCACGGTTGCGGTCAGAAGCAAAGGGGTTGCATCTGGATTTCTGAGTCTATAGCGAAGTAAAAACGGGAATTTTGAGGCAATATTCTTATCCAAAGAATAGCAGTTGCCGTTGTAGTCGTTTACGTTCCGAAAACATCCGCGATAGATGGTAATCGGGCTTTTCAAAGACATCAGGATTTCAAATTCCTCTCTCGTCATCATTTCCCGAATCGGTCCTTCCCGATCTGCAATCGGACTTTCGTGAAACAACCAATTGGCATGCAAACTTGTTCCTTCGCAACTCGACCATGCTATTCCAGCCACTTTTAGCCAAGAGTCCTTACGGACTCTTCCTCTTAAATCACGCAGGTAACTGAGGACTTGAGTGTCGTCTTTAGAGTAAAGACGATGCAATGCTTCTTTTAGAGTTAGATCAACCATTGAATTCTCGTTTTGTGAAGGGTTCTCGTAACGAGTCTGGTTCAATGATTTATTCGAATCGCCAGTTTAGTTCCATTTTTATCCCAATCGGACTCTTCCCGAACCATTACTAGCGTTCCAGCCCGCACGCTAGTGCCAATAGTCTTAAGTCTCTGACGTTTTTTGGGATCTTGATTTGCAGGTGGTAGGGCGTCCAATGGCACTGTCCGCAATTGAGACTCCAGCCAGCTCGTCTGGTTGGTGAATAAGCTGGGTAGCCAAATAGCATAGTTGAAAGACCCCCGCATTCACGCATCCCGCCTCCGGCGGGATGCGTGAATGGAGAGAGCGCCGGGGCCTTTGTCTTAGCTACCAAACTCCTTCACCCACGGCCAAAGGCCATGGGGGTCGAACAGCAATAAATTCCCTCGCTAACGCGTCGGGTTAGGATGTACATCACCGGGCTTCGGAAGTACAACGCTCAGCAATCGTCCCAAAGGGCCAGAAATCCATTAAACATTTCCAGGGCGCGTAATCGTCAGTGCGCATGCGTTCCGAAGAGCTCGTTCTTTTTGTCGCCCTTTGCATAGAGATAGGCCATCAAATCCAAAATCTCTTCCTGCGTTAGCTTATTGAGCAACCCCTGAGGCATGATCGAAATCGTTGACTTCTTGCGCTCCTCAATCTCGGAAACTTCCAAAACGGCTGGCTCCCCCTTGGCAAGCGGATCCACAAGTACTCGGACTTCCGTTGGTGTTTCCGAAACAATCATCCCGGTCACCGTACTTCCTGAACTCATCAAGAACGAATACGACTGGTACTTCTCCACGATCTCTTTGGATGGCTCTAAAAGTGATCGCAACAGGATTTCGGTTGTATGCCTCGCTGGATCGATCTTGGTCAAATCCGGTCCGAGCTCACGTCCGTCGTTATTCATCTTGTGACATGCAACACAGTTGGTGTCGCTAAACAGCTTCTTTCCAACTTCAAACGAGCGTCCACTTGGTAACTTCTTTACGCTTGCAATCAAGTCGTCATACTTCCATTCGGTATTCCTTCCAATGGACTTAAGAAGTTCGTCCTTCATCGCCATGGGGTTGGCCGCAAGATATTTTTCGGGTGCCCTCTGGTACTCTTCGAAATCGGCGACAACTAGCAATGCTCCGAACATTCGGCGCCAGTGACCTGGATAAGTGCACACATACGGATAGATGCCTGGTTGCTTGGGCGTATCAAATGTGATGGCTTGAGTTTCGCCTGGCGAGAGCAGACGGCTCGCAAGCAAGACCTTTGTCGACTTGGGCACATACTGACGTTCTTTGACGTCCGCGTCGCCCGCTGTGGCTTCTGCGGCCAATCCAATCTCCTCCAAAGACCCCGGTCTAAGAATCGCGAAATTGTGAGGCATGTTGTCTGTGTTGGAAAATCGAAATTCAACTGGTTTACCCGCTTGAACTGCGATCGTCTCTTTGTCATAGATCATTCTCTCGACGACTGTTCCGAGCGCAATCACACGCACATCAAGATTCAGTAGCCGATCCTCAATCAACTTGATCTGGTCAGCTGGCAGCTTGGATGAATAAGCTCGAGCCAACGCGACCGCTTCCATGGCCGGTGCACCGTTACGGAATTGCAACGGGATGTTGCTTAGATAACCGATGATATTATCCACCAAGCCTGGCAGTTCTTTGGTCGACCAATCTTGTACTGGCACAGTGCTCAGCAAACTGATAGCCGCAGCGCGACTGCGATCCGCCTTGACAAGCGAAACGAGATCTTGAAACTTCTCCGCTCCATGGCCAGGGATCGAAGCCAACGAACGGATCGCAAGATCATGAATCGTTTCGCTGCCTCCATTGAGCGACAACGCTCCTGCTGGAATCTTCTGTTTCTTGAAATTAGGTCCGGACCACCGGACATCAAGCCCATCGCCCCCGCCATTATCGAAGTAGGTGACCACGATCGGATAGCTGCCAGCAAGCAAATCAACGCCACCTTGCTTTTCGACCATTCCATGCAGCCCGTCGTTGTTGATCAGAAGCTTGTCATCGATGTAAATTCGGGAGCCATCATCTGACGAGATGTGGAACATGTATTTGCCACTCGTCGGAATTTGAATCATCCCAGTGAATCGCAATGCGAATGCATCGGGTTGCAGGCGCTGAGGAACATTCATCACGATTTCCGGAACGACACCGCTCGCCTGTGGCTTAAGTTTTGCCAACGTCTCAACGGCAACGTTCGGGGGATTGGGGTGAAAGAAATCAACTTGAATGCCCGGTTGAACGAGAGATGCACCGTTCCCCTCGGCTTTAAGGTTCGGAGGCAAGTCGAACATCAAGGATCGCACGGCAGAAAATAAACTGCCACGAAGTTTTTCGTTTGGTATCGACGGGATTGCAGCCAGGAAATCGCGAAGGGCCTCTTTGCTTTTGGACGCAGCCAATAGCGCCGCATCCGCAGAATTTTCGGCAATGATCCAAGTGACATAAGCCAGCCTTCGAGTCGCTGGCGCCTTACCTTCTGCAGCGAGTTTTTCGATGCGGTTGCGAGTCTTTTTCAGTTCGGCAGAGGGCTGCTCTATCAGCAGTTGGCCAAGTGTAGGTAGGGCACTAACCTGTTCTTGCCGATCGCGTTCCTCGACCAACTGCAACAATTGTGGAACCAATCTGGTTTTTCGCAAGCCAGCCAGGCCGACGAGCGCTTCACGCAATGGTCCAGCGTCGACCGTTTGTCGACTCAAGATGGCTTCATAAACGGCTTCGCTCTTTTCCAACTTAAGCAAGTCGCTGGGGTTGGCACTTCGGAGAGCGTACTCTCGCGCTGCCTTGGACAATGGTCGTCCGTTGCTAACTGCGTCCGCCACCAACTTATCCAAAGGAATTTTACTACGGCTATAGGCTAGGACGGTCTCTAACTCAGGATCATTTTTGCCGTTGGACGCTTCGAAGATAACCTCCGCAGCGGTAACGCCCTCGAAGCTCAGAGCCGACTTCACCGCTTCCGCTCGAACGAGAGCTGATTCGTCTTGCACGCCTGCGAGGAGGATAGGTTCCCAATCGGCAATCTTCGAGCCCCAATGTCCGAGAGTACGAATCGCTGCCGCACGCACGCGAGGCTCTTTGGCTTTGAAGACGTTTTTCAAAAGAGCGGCATTCGGAACGCGGTGCTCTTCATGAACCCAAAGCGCTTCCAACAACGCTTGCGCATCTGCCGGTTTCGAAACATCGAGCTTCGCGGACCAGCTGGCGATAGCCATGGCAACGTCCTTGGAATCGCGACCGCTCAATTCCAATCGCGCTCGGTAGCGTGTTCCGTTTTCTTTCGAAAAGAATGCCTGAAGAACTTCAGGAATTGGCTTCCCTATCAGCTTGGTTGGCTTGAGTGTTGGCCGATTCTTTGCGGTTACACGATAGATGCGCCCGTGTTCGTGGTCACGATTCGGGTCACGCATGTTGTGTTGCATGTGCCCAACGATAGCATTGCTCCAGTCGGAGACATACAATGCACCGTCGCCGCCTATCTCGACATCCGTCGGGCGGAAGTTGGGATCGGTCGAAACCAGGATCGGCTCGATCTCTTCGGCTGTGATTTGCGCACCGTCATACTTGATCTCATGTTGCAAGACCCCTAAGAAACCGATGCAATTGCAGATCAAGAAATTGCCCTGATTCTTGTCAGGAAATTGGCTGCTGGAAAGAATACCTGTTGCAGCCACCGGCCGCACTCGCATCTTGAACCAGGGTTTATTGCCGACACCTTTGCCGATATTGACGTACGAGCCCGAGCCGCCGGTCCCATCGTTTGCGAACTGGTAACCCCATTGGTCAAAGACATCGCCGTGCGGGTTTGGACCAATTGGGAAATGGAACTCAATTTCAAATGTGCGTGGATTGAACCGGTGCACGCCGCTCTCCGCCGAGCGATACGTTTTCGTCGGTGTTTCCATGGCGGCGACGTTGAAAATCCCGCGAGACCAATAAAGCCAGCCGTCGGGGCCCATCAACATGGCGTTGGCCGAGTGGTGCGAGTCCGCGCTCGACAACCCCTGCAACATTCGGATCTTTACGTCCGCTTTGCCATCGCCATCGGCGTCTTTCAGAAACCATAGTTCAGGTAGTGCGGCGACGAGCATACCACCTCCCCAAAACTCAAAACCCGTAACGCTATTGAGTTGATCGGCAAAGACCACACAGCGATCCGCCACCCCATCACCGTTGTCATCTGGGAGCGAGACGATGCAATCCTTGCGCGGCTCGGTTGGATTCCAATGTGGGTACGATGGCCAAACGGATGCGAACAAAACGCCGTTGGGATCGACGGCCATTTGAACTGGTTTAGCGATCTCAGGAAACATCTTTTCGTCGGCGAACAAGTTCACTTGCATGCCCTCGGCGATTTTCATTTTCGAAATCGCTTCCTTGCCATCAATGTACTCATGTTTGCCGCCTTCGAGCTTGCCTGGAATGTTGGTTTTAACTTCGATTGCCGGTGGTAGATTGTTGTCGACAACATGATGATCGCTCCCCTTGGCTACAGCCCAAACACGGACATCGCGATTGTCGGTCATGACATCGAACATTTCCATTTCTCGCATCATCACGTCCGCATTGGATTGGCCAAACCAAGCTAGCTTGGACCGACCGCCGAAGACGTTGTATCCATCGACTACGCGATAGCGACTAAACCAGTAGTAGTTTTTTTCCAAAATAGCCTGCCGCAATCGCTCTAGTTCCTTTTCGTCCTTAGATTGCTTTTCGATGCCAAACAGTTCCTTGACTATTGCGTCCGCGACAGCCCGATCACCATGATCCAGCAAATGGATTCCGTTCATGGTCAGCGGCTTGGCTGCTGTCGTATAGAGTTTTTTTGTAATTGCAAACAGATCGACGAAAGTGACTCGCTTGGACTTGCAGATTTCCGCCATTGCCTTGCTATACAGTTCAAGCTTTTCATTGTTCGCGCTCCCATCCGGTAGATGTGGGCTTTTCAAGTTTTCATGCGCAATTGGGGAAAAGAAGACCAATTGGGGGGCCGTTGCCCCGTCATATTTTTGGGCCAACATGCCATCGATGGATTCTGCAAGTTCCTTCTTGAAGTTGTCTAGGCCAGCTTGGCCGCGGAGCGCTTCGTTGTATCCGAAGAAAGCAAAGATGACATTGCTCTTGTTCTTGCTCAACCAATCGTCTGGGCTGCCGAAATTATCTTCTCGCGGGCGCAGTTTGATTTCATCGCCTGAGAAGCCAAGATTGCGAACAGTTAAGTTCATGTTTGGGTACGCTGCGTGGATGTAAGTCTCGAGCCAAGCCACATGTTGCATTCGGTCGGACAACGTGTTCCCGATATAGCTGATGTGGTCCCCCTGCTTCAGCTTCAGGACCGGGTCCGCTGCCACCGCGGTTTGGCAATAGGGTCCGAGTATGCAAAAAGAGAGGAAGCATGCAAAAAGTCGCAGCGACATAACTGGTTTTTTCCAATAGGCACTATGAGGACTGTCCCGAACAACTCTCTTTGAATTTTCAGCCAGAGACAGGGGATTGTTCATTCAGCGAACCCGTCATTGTGCATTGCAGAGCATCGCTCCGCAAGATAGCACCCCTGTTTTCAGACAAGAGCATGGGTCTCGCGAGATCTGTCCCTTTGTCCCCTTTTGGATTTTACATCTTGACCTCAATTCCTGTTTCACATTTCGGTATCGGCATCGATACTGCCAGGTATGCAAAGGCTACTGCCTAGCTATGCTCGCAAAGAATCCTACTGCCAAGCGACTTGCTGCTGCCAAGCTTGATTCGATCTTAGACATTCCATTTATGTATCCCGAGCTTGCTAAGAAGCTCCACAATGCCGCTAAATCCTCGACCGCACATGCGATCGACGAAGTGCAAGAGGAGCTGGTTAAAGCCAAATTGAAAGAGATTTTCGCGGGCAAACAGCAGTCCTTGACTTTGCTAAAAACAAAGAGAAGGGCTTGGGATTCTTTACCAGATGGACCTCATCAACGAATCCACAGCATCAAAGGCATTGGCCTACGGCGGCCGCTGCGCTGGTAGCCAAAATGGTCAAAATCGATCGATTCCAAACCGATGCGGCACCGATCGGTTACTTCGGGATGTTCCCAGAAGAAACCAACAGCAGCTCAATCTGCAGCCAAGCACAACCCTGCCGTAAGAGTACTCTTTGCTCTTCAAGCAGCCATGGCAAAGCCTTACAACGTGATCCTTGGTCACTGCATGGCCAAGCTGCTTCGACACGTCTATGCAGTTTGGTCAAATGGGAAAGCAAGGGGACACACGTAAATGCTGGGGGGGTGGTTCCCCTCATTTTGCGGGGTGTAGTTGATTTGCACTTGAGGACTTGGTTCAATCTGGGTGGTAATGCAGGGTAGCTTGAAGTTCTTTTTGGGAGGTGCTTGCTATGGTCCAACTGGCGCGTGCTGAATTGTTCGCTCCTTCCGAAGTTGCAATCTTGCATGTCATCGGTAGGGTGACACGTCGCTGCTTTCTTTTTGGATTCGATCCCGTCTCTGGAAAAAACTTCGACCATCGCAAGGTTTGGATTGAAGAGCAATTGAAAACGCACCCCTGCAAACTTTGGAATTGACTTGCTCTCGATGGCGATTCTTTCCAATCATTTCCATTTAATTTTGCGGTCCAGGCCGGATGAGTTCGAACTGAACTCGATTCGAAATGATCCTGAGAAAGTCACGACCATTCGAACTCGGCTGAGCGATGTCGCGTGGTGGATGCGTTTGCTCTGCCAAAACATTGGTGCCAGAGCCAACAAGGAAGATCGCGAAGTCGGGCAAGTTTTTCCAAGGTCGCTATTGGGCTGTTCGAATTCTCGATGAAGAGACGCTGTTGGCTTGTTCAGCCTATGTCGATCTCAACCTAATTCGAGCGTCCATGGCTGAGACGATTGAGCTGAGTGATTTCACTTCGGCTCAGCGACGGATCGAGTCGATTCAAACATTATCGAAGGACCCTTCGATAGAGAGTGCATCGTTGCGGGATAGCTTTTTGGCACCGTTAACTGTTCGACGAGAGTTATGATCCGATCGGGCCATGTGCGAGCAGGTCGGGCAAGCGTTGTAGCGATAAGGGATTTTTGTCGCTGTCAGCACTCGACTATTTGGAATTGCTGGACGAAACCGCCCGCATCACACGAGCGGATAAGGCTGGCGCGACTGCGATGGACTTGCCACCAATCTTCGAGCGGCTGAAGCTCGATGTGGGATATTGGAAACTGCTGGTCAAGGACTTTGGACGACTGTTCAGTTTGGTAGCAGGTACTCCAACGAATGTGTACGAAATGAGGAGTCTGATATCGAAACGCCGATTCAATCTGAAGCGTCTTGATCGGCAGCTCGCTGCGACAAGCTAATCAACTTCTGATCGATCCAAGCCAAGTTTATCGATTAATGGTACTGGCTAAAGGTCTGCGCAGTCAGTCACGATATTGCTGCTCTGGAACGGATAAAGTCGCGTTGCGTGCGGTGTCTGCTCTAGAAGGCCGCGACTTGACCACTTTTGTGGTGAGTTTCGCTTCCGCCATGCCGCAACTAGAATGCAAAAGTGGTGTGTCCCTTCGATTCCTCATCGACTCTCTTGCCACTTACCGGTAAGCCCGTGTTGTCGGGCCGTTCATGGTTAAGCTCTTCACGTTCGACGGATTTGCCATCGATACCCGGACACATCACTGTCCGAAAGGTGCTGTCGCCAGCAACCTTGCTCCCCACACCGGCGCATGTTGAACGATCCACTCGGGACACGAACTCCATGGGAAGATTTACAACAACTCCACTTTGAAGTGTTGTTCACGTATCGTTTTGATTCAGAAGAGTGTGACGAATCCCGCAGCGCGAAAGTGTTCATCATTGGTAAAAGCTACTTTAATGTCAAGTCGATCCATCAACACGAAAGAGATCTGGTCGACGACGCCAGCCCCGGCAGCATATCGCCTTTCATAAGCTTCCCAAGCTTGTTCGACTTCAGCATCCGTGGGAGTGACCAGCGTCCCCAATTCAATGAAGTCTTGTAAGCATGGCAACAAATTCATCCCGATATGGTTTCCTCGCAACAGCGTTGCCACATTCGAGTAAGACGGAATCGGATGTCCATGTACGTGTACCCGGATGAGCAAACTCTCGCATCGCTAAAATCGAGGCTTCATGCCACTGGTCAGACTTCTCACGAACAGCGAGGAGACCGACGGTATCCAAAAAATATTTTTCACGGCTGATGCTCGTTATGGCGTTCAGCTAAATCGGTCTGCCCAGTTTCATAAATTCGAGTCAAGGAAGCAAAGATTCGGAGTTGGGCCGCTTCCTTGGCTTCGTCATCCCGCTGACTCGACGTGGGTTCAAAAATCACTTCCGTACCCTCGGGCGAAGTAATTGGATAGTTCGTTTCAAGTCGCCCATTTTTTACAATTGCACGGTTCTTCGTCTGGCTCATTGTGGCCTCCTTATTCGGCTATACATAGTGTAAGCAATGCTACCGGCAAATCAAACCGACATTTGCGAACAAGTCGCAATCTATCGCCAGCTTGGTTGGTACAAAATCGACAGTGCGTCGTGGGAAGTTAGCAGGAAACGGCCTGCTACTCAAACTGTCTTTCGCGAGTCTGGTCGGCCAGCTCGAAATATCCCACCGAAATGGCATTTGTCCAAGAAAATCCAATCAGAATCGGCTGGCTGCGCCAGTGTTTTTGAGAAGGAGTTGGACTACAATCCATCGACTATTTCTGGATCGTTCGCTAACCGCTTCCAACGACATCAAAGGTCCAACGCATGCCTGGGCAGAACAGCAAAACTCAGAATGGAACGGATCACTTCCAGTGGTCGAAACATGGGGAAACATGGGAAACATGGGGACACGACCAATAGTGTTCGGCACGCAAGTTGCGTTCCGATGGTTTCTTAGTTTTTAGAGCAGCGTCCATTGAAAAAAAACGGCTGACGTTTTCAGCATTGGCAGCCAAAGACCGGGTTGCGTCGATTCTGGCAGTTCTTGAGTCAGCGGTGGGCAGATCGCAAGCGAACTTTGCTTCGATAGAGATTCAAGAGGATCGC
>Ga0335394_10005591_pt1 | contig 14202 bp, 11 predicted proteins | sample MAT03_FD_205741 | JGI IMG/M metagenome (GOLD analysis project Ga0335394, IMG submission 205741) | Freshwater microbial communities from Lake Fryxell liftoff mats and glacier meltwater in Antarctica - MAT-03 (spades assembly) (version 2) ...
CCACAGAACAGCGGGCTAAGCAAGTAGTAGTCGCTCGTTTTGGTACCTTTGAATACATCATCGCCCCCGACATTGAGCAGGTTGAGGCAGGTATTGATGAGCGGATAAGGCGCGAGGTAATCTTCTTTCTTTTCAGATTCTGCACTAAAAACATCCTTCAAGGCCATGTTGTCGTAAGAACCGGAGAAACGCAGGAACAAGTCGGCCAACTGTTTGCGGTAGAAGCGGTGAAAACTCAGCGCATTGGGGTTGGTGAAGTAGCCGAGGATGAACAGCAGCACCGCATTAATGGTGTAGTCTGTAATTTCGCCAGTCGTCAGATATTCCGACCCTTGAAAACCTGTGAACACGATCCAGGCATACAACCCCATAGCCGCCACGACAACCATGGATTCTATGCGGTTGAAAATTTTGGAGACGCCGAGGTTGAAATTCAGCACGATGTTCGCCATAAAATGCACCAGCAGCAGCCCCCCCACCAGTACAGAGCACCACCAACTGAAATCGCTGCCCTGCAAAAAATTGAGCCGCCCAAACGGTTGCTTTCCCAATAAACCGGTGATGATCAGGTAAATGTGGTAGATCAGACCACCCACCAGCAGCGGACTGATCAGGCTCATCACCCAACTCACTAAAAAAGCCACCGCCAGCAGGAACGTGTTGAACCGCTTGCCGTTCCCTTTGCCAGGAATGAGGTACTCGCCATGCTGACGCATCGCATCAATCTGCTCCGGGGTAAATAGTTTGGCAAAATCACCTTCCTTTTTGGCCGTCCCCTGCACATAGGACTGCGTATAACCCCCGCCCGACACCGAACTCAGGTAATCTGCTTTTTGCAAAATGCCGAATTTGTTGAGTGTCTTGAGAATCCCCAAATTGATCGTGGCTGACCGAATGCCGCCACCCGACAGCGCGATGCCAAACCAGTTTTCCTGCTCGGGTGAGCCATGCTCGATGCCGAGTTTTTTGCGCCGCAGGCGCAATTGTTCTTTTTCGCGGAGGATGACGTCTTTGAGGCAGAAAGCAGACATGGGCAATGAAAAGAGAGGTGAGCAGTTGAGCAAGTGCGGCGACAAAAATAGCGCAATTGTGCTAAGGAACGCGGCACCAATAACTTAGTCATTTTAGGTCAACCATTTTTTCATCAGACAACACTGTCTTTCTGCGAATAGTGGGGCTATTTAAAGAAAAATAGCGGCCGTATGATGGACCAAAGGGTGGCATCAAATGACTAAGTTATTGGTGCCGCGTTCCTAACGCAAGGTTGCGCCTGTCAACAACTCAGGGAAGATAGTTGCATTTGCTCCAAAATTATACTTTTTTGTCAAACTTGCCCGCAATGGCAAAACCGATGGTCACGGCGGTGTTGAATTGTGCGCCCGATATTTCGCCGAAGGTGTAAATCATACACATGACGATTAAGCCAAAAGTTGCTGCAATGCCGACGTGCCAAATCACACCATATTGTTTCCTGATTGATGATGATTGCGCCCGTTCCGCAAAAAACCAGTGCGAACGTCCCGATGAACTCTGCGAGGTAATTAATACCTTAAAATCAAAAAGGCTGACCACCTGCTTGCGCAAATGACCAGCCTTTTGTGGAGGTTTCCAGCGGATTCGAACCGCTGTAGCAGCTTTTGCAGAGCTGTGCCTAACCGCTCGGCCAGGAAACCTTAATACTTAAAGCGGGTGCAAAGAAAAGGCTTTTTCCTCCAACTGTGCAAGCCCTGCCCGAAAATGAATTTTATTTTTCCCAACCTGCCCAACTTGGTAGCTTGCTATATATTTGGGCCCCCTTAACCGTACCCCCATTTTTGTTTCGCTAACTGTTTCACACAATTCAAACTCATTCTGAAATCGCATGGGCAATTTAGATTACATTGTTTTTCTGATTTACTTCCTGATCGTATCGGGCTACGGCTATTGGATCTACCAGCGGAAGAAAAAAGCGGAAGCCAGTGCCACTGATTTCTTTTTGGCGGAAGGTTCGCTCACCTGGTGGGCCATCGGCGCATCGCTCATCGCGTCGAATATCAGCGCGGAGCAGTTCATCGGAATGTCCGGTTCAGGTTTCAAAATGGGTATCGCCATCGCTACTTATGAATGGATGGCAGCGGCTACGCTCCTCATCGTGGCGATATTTTTCATCCCGGTCTACCTGAAAAACAAGATCTACACCATGCCACAGTTCCTCAGCCGTCGCTACAACGATACGGTGAGTACAGTGATGGCTATTTTCTGGCTGTTACTGTATGTGGTGGTGAACCTCACTTCGATCCTTTACCTGGGCGCCATTGCTGTGAGCGGTATCAGTGGGCTGAGCATCACAGGTTGTATGGCGGGACTGGCGGTTTTTGCAATCGTTATCACCCTTGGGGGCATGAAAGTGATCGGTTATACAGACGTTATTCAGGTGTTGGTGCTAATCATCGGCGGTCTGATGACTACTTACCTGGCATTCGATATGGTGGCTGACAAGTTTGGGTCAGATGGCGCATTGGCAGGTTTCAATCTGACCATGCAACATGCCGACGACCACTTCCACATGATTTTCGACCGCAACAATCCAAATTATATGGACTTGCCGGGGCTGAGTATTCTCATTGGCGGTATGTGGATCGTCAACCTCAATTACTGGGGTTGCAATCAATACATCACCCAACGCGCACTGGGCGCCGACCTCAACACGGCCCGGAGCGGTATTTTGTTTGCCGCTTTTTTGAAACTCCTCATGCCGGTCATCGTGTGCTTGCCGGGCATTGCGGCATACGTGCTGCACCAGCAGGGAATGTTCCAAACAGAGATGATGCAGGATGGCGAGGTCAATCCCGACCGCGCTTACCCCATCCTGCTGCAATTGCTGCCCATTGGTATGAAAGGACTGGCATTCGCTGCCCTGACCGCCGCTATCGTGGCCTCGCTGGCAGGCAAAGCCAACTCCATCTCGACTATTTTTGCGCTTGATATCTACAAGAAAAAAATCAACCCGGATGCCAGCGAGGAAAAGTTGGTGTTCATCGGCCGGAGGGCTGTGTGGGTGGCAATGGCCGTGGCCGTGCTGATCGCACCGTTTATGGGCATTGATAAAAAAGGCGGCTTCCAATATATACAGGAGTACACCGGCTTTGTATCGCCGGGTATTTTCGCCATGTTCCTGCTGGGTTTTTTCTGGAAAAAAACAACTTCGAGCGCCGCGCTCTTTGCCACTATTGGCGGTTTTATCCTGTCGGTGTTCTTCAAATTCCTGCCGAAAATCATGGATTTGTCGTTCCTCGCCTCCACTGGTTTTTCAAAACAGAACAGCGACGGCGTGTACGAAATCCCGTTCATTGACCGCATGGGATTTGTCTTCCTGATCTGCGTGATCGTGATGTACGTGATGAGCATCACCGAACTCAAAGGCCGCGACAATCCGAAGGGCCTGGAGATAGACAGTTCCATGTTCCGTACCTCCCCTGGCTTCACCGTGGGTGCACTGATCGTGACCGGGGTGATCGTGGCGTTGTACACGATTTTGTGGTAAACTGGGATGGACAGGATGGTTAGGAACGGGCAAATAATAACTTAGTCATTTTAGGTCAACCATTTTTTCATCAGACAACACTATTTTTCTGCGAATAGTGGGGCTATTTAAAGAAAAATAGCGGCCGTATGATGGAACAAAGGGTGGCATCAAATGACTAAGTTATTGGTGCCGCGTTCCTTATTCCAAAAACGAATATAAATCCTGTCCATCCTGTCTAAAAAAACCTCCCTGTCAGACAGCCTGTATTTTCCACAAGGCATCTTTAAAATATTCTCGTACTTTTGAAGCAAAATGTTTGAAGATGCTGACTTCTGGGAGTCTTGCCGAAGTGCTTGACCCCATTGAGATGAGTAACCATGTTGAGTTCATTTGACGCTTTGCCGACGGACATTCCTGCCAATCTCCACCTCTTTTTTACCCAAAACCTCCTCGCCTGGTCGGCGGCGCATCCACGCCCGCTGCCCTGGAAAGGCGAGCGCGATCCCTACAAGATCTGGCTCTCGGAGATCATTCTTCAGCAGACCCGGGTGGAGCAGGGACTGCCCTATTACGAGCGGTTTGTAGCGGCTTATCCAACCGTTTGGGACCTTGCGGACGCTCCTGAAGATGAATTGATGAAACTGTGGGAAGGGCTGGGTTACTACTCCCGCGCCCGCAACCTCCACGCTGCTGCGAAGCACATCGCGAATGATTTGGGCGGCCGGTTCCCGGATACCTATGCGGGTCTCCTTCGCCTCAAAGGGGTAGGTGATTATACGGCGGCGGCCGTAGCCTCCTTCGCTTTCGGGCTGCCCCACGCCGTCGTGGATGGCAACGTCTACCGGGTGCTGTCGCGGTTTTTCGGCATCGCCGACCCGACCGATACGCCCGCAGCCAAGCGCGCTTTTACCACCCTCGCCAACCAACTTCTCGATCCTGAGCGGCCCGGCGCCTTCAACCAGGCCATCATGGACTTCGGAGCGACCTGGTGCACCCCGCAGCAACCGCGTTGTCCGCAGTGCCCGATGCTGCCGCATTGTGTAGCGGCACAAACCCGCCGGATAGCGGATTTTCCGGCAAAATCAAAAAAAATAGAGAAAAAAGAGCGCTTTTTCTTCTATTTGGTCGTGAATTGGCAGGGCAACCTTTATATTCAAAAACGCACCCAGAAGGATATCTGGCAAAATCTGTTCGAATTCCCGATGATCGAATTAGGGGCATTGCCAACCGATAGCGAGGAAGCGACAGCCATCATCCGGCAGCAGGATGCGCTTTCATTGCCGCTTCCGGAGACTGTTAAAGGCTCGCTTTCGAGGCCCTATCGCCAAACGCTCACTCACCGGTACGTCTCGGCAGTTTTTTTTGAAATACATTTGCCCGATGTTGCGGCTGGCTGGCTGGATCAGCCTTTTTTCAAACATTGTCTGCCCGTACAGCGTTCGGATCTGAAAAAAAAATTTGCTTTTCCCCGCCTCGTTGACAATTATTGGGACGCTGGTGCTGTAACTTTAACACTCTTTTGAAACCGGGGCACCGCCCACATTCTTCAATTCTCTAAATCACTCTAGTATGATCAACAAAGTAACCCTTATCGGCAATCTCGGTGGGGATCCGGAAGTTCGCACATTAGAAAACGGTACAGCCGTCGGGCGTTTTTCGCTGGCTACGAATGAAAATTACAAAGACAAGGAAGGCAACTGGCAGAGCCAGACCGAATGGCACAACATTGTGGTGTGGCGAGAACTGGCCGACCGCTCCAAAATGCTGAAAAAAGGCTCAATGGTGTATGTAGAGGGTAAAATTTCCTATCGAAAATACACAGACAAAGACGGCGTTGAGAAAAGCCTGACGGACATTGTGGCCAACAACTTCCGCATGCTCGAAAAACGAGAAGGGGGTGGTCAGGACAACCGCTTCCCTAACTCAGAGCCTGCCTCCCGCGTCGGTGCGAATGCGCACGAAGCGACTGCCATTTCTTCCCACGACACCCCGCCGCCGCCGGAACAAGGCGACGATCTTCCGTTCTAAATCGGTTCCTAGTGATCAGTGATCAGTGATCAGATAGTACACCAGTTACTGATACCTGATCACTGATCACTAAGAACTAAGAACCCGCAACCAAACACATGGGCTGGTTTTTGCTCTTACTTTTATTCTACTTCCTGATTTTATTGGCCGAACAATCGGTCATTGTCATCGCTCCGCACGATCTGGATACGCTGCGCAATGACCCTGCGTCTTCCGCCCGCCGGGCCTTGAGTCTGGCGCAACAGCCGCGACCGACGATGGCGGCTTTGTTGCTGGCCCGCCTGTTTTTGAAAGTAATACTCATCGTGTTCGGGACGGCCGCAGCCTGGAGCGCCTCTGTCGGGTTTTGTAGTACAATATTTACAGGTGATTCGTGGTGGGCGGTTCAGTGTTGTTTCGCGGTGGTGCTTTCGAGTGCATTTGCCGCCTTGTTTTGGGGGTTAAAAAAAATTAATTTGCAGCAAAGCAACTCCTCGCGCTCCGTTTTTTGGCTGCAACGGCTCAGCCTGTTCGCCCTGTTTTGGAAAACGATTTTTATGCCGTTTATCCGGGAGAAAAAAGTACAGGAGCCCATCGAAAAGGTTGAATCCGCCTCGGCCAGTGCTGCTGCAACGGTGAAGATCGCCAGCGAAAAACGGGACATGGAAATGCTGAAAAGCATCGTTAAATTCGGCGATGTAACCGTGAAACAAGTGATGCAGCCCCGGTCCAAGGTGGTCGCAGTGGATTTCCGAACCGACTTTCAGGAACTTCTGGCCACCGTGCGCGAAGCCGGCTTTTCCCGCCTGCCCGTATACGACGACGACTTCGACAATGTAACGGGTATTTTGTACGTCAAGGATTTAGTGCCGCATCTGGACAAACCTGCTGACTTTGAATGGCAATCGCTCATCCGGACCAACGTGCCGCTGGCGCCTGAAAGCAAACGGGCCAGCGAGTTGTTGCAAGAATTTAAACAACAAAAGATCCACCTGGCCATCGTGATAGACGAGTATGGCGGCAGTGCAGGCATCGTGACCATGGAGGATATCCTGGAGGAAGTAACGGGCGAAATCCGCGACGAATTCGACGAGGAAAGCGACATCCGTTACCGCAAACTGGATGACTCCAATTACTTGTTTGAAGGCCAAATACTGTTAAATGACGTATGTCGTATCACAGGTGTCGCTGCCGGCACATTTGATGCGATCCGCAGCAATGCTGACACGCTGGCAGGGCTTGCCCTTGAGTTGCGCGGCGACATCCCGAAAACCGGCACTGAAATCCCCTGGAACGGTTTTTTGCTGAAAATAATGGCCGCAGACAACCGAAGAATCACGCAGATCAAAATGACGCTGCCATAAGTTTTGTTGATTTGAGGAGTCGTTGATAGCAACCAGCCCCCGAATCTCATGTATACATCCATGTTTGTTACCACGCTCGACCGATATATCATCAGAAACTACCTCACGACCTTTGTGTTTGTGCTGGGCGTATTCACGTTGATCTCGATGGCGATTGACTTTAGTGACAAAGTACAGAGTTTTATTGAGAAGCCTTGTACCCTGAAAAACATCGTTGTGGATTACTATGCAGGCTGGATCTTCCACATGGCCAGCCTGATCCTCCCGGTTTATACCCTGGTAGCGGTGGTTTTTTTCACGTCGCGACTGGCTTTTAACTCAGAAATCCTGTCCATTTTGAATGCTGGCGTGAGTTTCCGGCGACTGATGCGGCCTTACCTGATCGCCGGGGGTACCGTCGCGCTGTTTCACCTCACGCTCAACCATTTCGTGGTACCGAAACTGAACAAGTCCAGACTGTGGTTCGAGCACACGTTCGTGTGGACGGATCAGGAAAAAGGCCGCACTGCCAATGTCCATTTTCTGACCAGCCCTGATACCAAAGTGTTCATCCGGGGCTACAACAAAAACAACAAGACGGCCAACGGACTGCGCCTGGAGCGGTTTGAAGGCAGCAGGGTGATCAGCATCCTGGAAGCCGACAATGCCACCTGGACGGACTCCACCAGCCGCTGGACCATCCCCAATTATTCAGTGCGCACATTTGACGGGCTGCGCGAAGGCTATAAGCGCTTCACCACCCCGCTCGACACGATGATCAACCTGTCGCCCCAGGATTTTGTGTTTTACCAAAACCAGAATCAGGAAATGACCACCACGGAACTTCGCGCAGAGATCAATCGAAGCCGAAGCCGGGGCCTCACCAACAGCCGGAGTTATGAAATCGAAATGCACCGCCGCACCGCCGATGCCGCCACCAACATCATCCTGACCATCATTGGGTTGGCGGTGGCCGGCCGCAAGGTGCGGGGCGGCATGGGACTGCACCTCGCGCTGGGCATCGGGATCGGAGCCTTGTTCATCCTGCTGTCCAAATTTGCCGTCTCCTTCGCCAGCAGCGGCACCGTGCCGGTCGCACTGGGCATGTGGATTCCCAATATCGTGTTCGGCACCGTGGCACTGTGGCTGGCATCGAAAGCTCAAAAATAAAATTGTTAAAAGTGGTCAATGTGTAAATGTGGTCACATTCAACATTATTGCGCCACTACAACCCGCTCGGTCCACTGCCCGTCAGACCACGAAAACTTGGCAAAGTACACCCCCGGCGCCAGGGTATTCGGCAGGAAAATCTGCATGTCGCCTTCCTGCATATTGGGAATACTTTCCTGGGTGATGAGTGCGCCGCGCTCGTCGTACAATTCCAGCCCGACGTTAGTGACGGCGCAGCCTTGGATGTTGAGATGGAGCACATCCCGCTCTTTGGGGGAGATGTTCAGCGCCATAGCGCACGGGCGACGATACAAATCCTTATTTCTGACCGTGTTTTTAAACGTCGTGGCTGCCCAGTCGCCGTGTTGAATTTCAGCCAGTTGTGCGGCGGCGGCCAGGGTAGCTTTCACCACTTGCGACATGAAAGTAAAATTCAGCCTGTCTTCGGCCGTGTCGCAAGGCGTGTGGTAGCACATATTGCGGAAGTTGGCTCCATCCGTCAACATCAATGCCTGCTTCCCGCTATCCCAAAAGGGCGCATGGTCGCTGCGGCGCAGGTCGGCGGCAATCTGGCCGTTGCCCGGTACTTCTGCGGAGATTACTTTCAACCCCGGAACGTACTGCGCAGCGGAGTTCACAAACAGGGAGATAAGTGATTTAGAGGCTGTATTACCAACATTGGTGATGAAATTGCCCCTGAATTGATTGTTCGCCACCTCGTTGTAAGCCGCCGGGAACAATACTTCGAAGCCAGTTGGAAGTTGTTGGCTGTTTGGTTTGTCGGAATAGTAGCCGATCATTTCAAAGTTGAAAACGCCGTCCACAGTCTCGCCCGCCGGGATACCTGTGCTGACATAGCGAATGCTGCCGAGCAGTCCGGCTTCTTCCAGATCGAAACCGATGAATCGGAGCGTTTTTTTTGTCGGATAGCGGCTGAGCAACCGGGCAACTTCCATCACACCGACTGTGCCGCTGCCATTATCGTCTGCGCCGGGTGCATTGGCTACGGAGTCATAGTGCGCGTCAACAATCACGGATTTGGAAGGGGCGGCCGTGCCGGTGAAAGTCCCGAGCACGTTGCGTGCCGTGTACGCGCCAAACGTGAAAGCCTGCTCTTCCGTGAGCAAGCCGGCAGTATGGAAGAGGTTCTTTATGGAATCCCGTACAGCGTTGAGGTGGGCTAGACCACCCGTTCGGTGACGGATACCTTCGACAAATCGCAAATCTTCCCGGAGGCGATTACTGTCCACTTCATTGACAAGTTTTTGCAAATCAAAGGGTTGTTTATCGTCTGCCACCAACCGAACGGTGAAAGTACCGGGTGTAGCAGCCAACTGGCTTACATCGCAGGAGATGATACGAGCGGCACCAGGGGTGACCGGGAAACCTAGATCGCCCGTAGCAGGAATAAAGTTGACCGGAAAAAAGGTTTTGCCGTTGTCGGAGGAAATGCCCAGCGAGATGTCAAGCGCGTCATCCTCCGCATCGGCCACATCGTATTGGATGGTCAGGGTATTGGCAGTCCAGTTGACCGCTGCTGTCAGGTTTTGAATGACCGGCGGCTGATTCTGGGCATAAAGGTTGCAGGCAAGAAAGGAGAGTAGCCAAAAAAGATGTTTCATGTGTGCAATTTTTGGGGTGAAAGGTCGGAGGAATTACTGAGAGTGCTCAAAACTTGACGCACTTTTCGTCTTAGTTCTACTTTTTCAGATTAGAAAAAATCCTGAAAGGATTGAACTTGAATAGCCGCTGGTGAAACCAGTGGTATGAAATGGAGACAGTATCATAACCCTGAAAGGGTTGAACAGAACCACATTCGGTGCATCATTCAACCACTTCGCGGTTGGGAGCCCCGCTTAGCCTGCTGCCCCGGATCGAATCCGGGGTTATTCACATTCAACCCCTTTGGGGTTTTTATAATCTGACAAAGCAGAATTAGGAACGCGGACGGAATAAGGAAACCCTTCTGGCGGCCTTGTTACGGCCTTGTCTTGGTTGCTCGGTGCTTATTTAGCCCCACTAAACGCCCTCCTCACGCATTGAAAGGGCCAAAAACGGTTCCTCCTAACGGTTCCATTATTCCGTCCGCGTTCCTTAAAATGCAAGTGCCGGGGCGGCTTGTAGTCGCCCCGGCACTCATAAAAACTACTCATTACTTATTGCCTTTTGAAGCAATCGGCAATTACTTCCGCCTCGAACTTCCCGGCACGGGATATTTTTGCGCATATCCCCGTGCTTTGGGTATGAATTCTTTCAGTTTTTGGCTACGTTTGGACGGGTCCGGGTGGGTACTGAGGAACTCTGGCGGGCGGCTTCCGCCACCTAATTTACCCATTCGTTCCCAGAACGGCGCAGCTTCCGCCGGATTGTAGCCTGCCATCGCCATCAGGTACAGGCCAATCTCGTCGGCCTCGGACTCATGCTTGCGGCTAAATGGCAGCAATACACCTACTTGTGTACCCGCTCCAGCAGCTTGCATCAGCAAAGAGCGTGTCGCGGCCGGCTTTTGCGAAAGCGCCAAATCGAGCGAAGCGAGGCCGAGTTGCGCTACCACACCCTGGCTCATGCGTTCGTTGCCATGTCTGGCTAAGGCATGCGCAATTTCATGGCCCATCACCACTGCAAGCGCGTCCTCATTTTGGGTCACTTTCAAAATGCCGGTATATACGACCACTTTGCCGCCCGGCATACAAAACGCATTGACCGTGTTCGGCTCATCCACAACGTTGAATTCCCAGGCAAAACCTTTGAGGTCAGCGGCCTCGCCTTTGGCTTTGTAATACACTTCCGTAGCCAGTCGAATATCATTGCCTACACGCCTCACCAGTTCGACATCCGAGCCGGATGAGATGGTTTTGCTTTGTGATAAGAAGGAGCGATATTCCTGCAGACTCATCTGATTGATCGTGGAGTCGGGAAAAAGATTCAATGATTTACGCCCGGTAAAGACGTTTTTGCTGCATGCCCACACAAATGGCATCAGCAACAAGATAAACAGGCTTTTCTTTAACATAGATCGGAATTTTTATTGTAAAAATGAATAAACCCAAAAAATGGTGCCATGACAATGTTGCCGGTTGGCTCTACGAACCATGTCTTAAAGTAGAGCGGCAGGAAACTGGTGGTGAATATCATGACCACTGCGCAAGCAATCGCTTGCGATAAACCGTTGGGGGTGGTCGGGATGGAGCGGGCATTTTCCATAAAGTGCACAAATTGTGTAAAAAGACAGGCGAATATACCGGAAAATATTTGTTACAGTCAAATACTTCCTTCGCTTGTTCTCCGATTTAAACGGTCAACCTGCCTCAAGGTCATCGGTAACAGCCATTATTTTAGCAAAAAATAACATCATAATACGCATTCTTATCCTATAAAAAGCCGGAATTTTTATCGTAATTTTGCACCCCCGCAATGAAAAACGGGCATTAAAATCCGCAAAAAGAGGAAGTTTCCAAAAGCATGAAAGAAGAAAAAGAATTAGATCCGCAACAAGCACCTGATACCACCGGCACCGACTATGGCGCGAGCAGCATTACTGCGCTTGAAGGACTGGAAGCCGTGCGCAAGCGTCCGGGCATGTATATCGGCAGCACCGATACCAAAGGCCTTCACCACCTGGTTTGGGAAGTTGTGGACAACTCGATTGATGAGCACCTCGCAGGACATTGTACCGATATCTGGGTCACTATCCATCCCAATAATAGCATCACCGTCAAAGACAACGGGCGTGGCATTCCAACTGGCATGCACACAAAACTCAAAAAATCAGCCCTTGAGGTTGTGATGACCGTGTTGCACGCTGGGGGTAAATTCGACAAAAACACCTATAAAGTTTCCGGTGGTCTGCACGGCGTAGGGGTATCCTGCGTCAATGCCCTGAGCATCCATCTGCGTGCCGAGGTACACCGCGAAGGAAAAAAATTCGAGCAGGAATACCGCCAGGGCAAACCACTGTACGATGTGCGTATGATCGGCGACACCAATTACCGGGGCACCATCGTCACTTTTTTGCCCGACCCGGAGATTTTTGAAACTGCCGAATACACTTTTAGCATCCTCGCTCACCGACTGCGCGAACTGTCGTACCTGAACAAAGGTCTGCGCCTCTCCCTGGTAGACGAACGCGAAAAAAATGACGACGGCACCTTCAAAACCGAACTCTTCCACTCCGAAGGCGGCTTGCAGGAGTTTGTCGTGTATCTCGACGAGGCCAAAACGAGCCTGATAGAAAAGCCCATTTACATCACCGCCAATGAGGACAACGTGGATGTGGAAGTGGCTTTGATGTACAACACCTCTTACTCAGAGAACGTCGTCGCATTTGTCAACAACATCAGTACCCGCGACGGCGGCACCCACGTCAGCGGCTTCCGCCGGGCACTTACCCGCGAGTTCAAAAAATACGGCGAAGACGGCGGCTTTTTCAAAAAAGTCACCTTCGCCATCTCGGGCGAGGACTTCATGGAGGGCCTCACAGCGGTCGTGTCCGTGAAAGTACCGGAGCCGCAATTCAAAGGCCAAACCAAAGGTGAATTGGGCAACTCTGAGGTATTGGGCATTGTATCGCGCTGTGTGGGCGACGCATTGAAGGTATTTTTGGAGGAAAACCCCAACCAAGCCCGGCGCATCATCGAAAAAGTGGTGCTCGCCGCCACGGCTCGCAACGCTGCCCGCAAAGCGCGTGAAATGGTACAACGCAAGGGCGCCCTCACCGGCAGCGGCCTTCCCGGCAAACTGGCCGACTGCGCCAGCCGCAGTCCCGAAGAAAGTGAGGTATTTCTGGTCGAAGGTGACTCCGCAGGTGGCACGGCCAAGCAAGGACGCGACCGCCATACACAGGCCATTCTGCCGCTGCGCGGAAAAATCCTGAACGTGGAGAAAGCCATGGAGCATAAAATTTACGAAAACGAGGAGATCAAGAACATCTTCACCGCCTTGGGTGTGAGCATCAGCGAAAACGAGGAAGGCCACCGGGTGCTGAACATCGAAAAACTACGCTATCACAAGGTAGTCATCATGTGCGACGCCGACATTGATGGCTCACACATCACCACGCTGATCCTTACGTTCTTTTTCCGCTACATGCGCGAACTGATCGAACGCGGACATATTTACATCGCCCAGCCACCGCTTTATTTGGTGAAAAAAGGCAAAAACCAGCGCTACGCCTGGAACGACAAGCAGCGCAAGGAAGCCCAGCTCGAGTTTAGCGGCGGCCGCGAAGACGACGATTCTGTAAAAGTGCAGCGGTACAAAGGTCTCGGCGAAATGAACGCCGATCAACTCTGGGAGACCACGATGGACCCGAATACCCGCATCCTGAAGATCGCCACCATTGAAGATTCCGCTGAAGCCGACCGGATGTTCTCTATGTTGATGGGCGATGAGGTGCCGCCACGAAGAGCGTTTATTGAGGCGAATGCGAAGTATGCGAGGATTGATGCGTAAAAAATTCGAATCATGACTTTTTACGAAACACTCTCAGATGCCACCACCGCCCTCCAGGCACGGGGTTACACCCTCAATTTCAACCTGAGCAACGACAGCCTCCACTGTGCGGAAGCCAACCTGCAACTGTTCCCGCAGGACTTTCACATTGATGAAGTATATCGCTTCGAGGGCGCGACCGATCCAGCAGATGAAGCAGTGGTATATGCTGTTTCTTCTGAAAAACACCACGCTAAAGGCGTTTTGGTGGATGGCTACGGTGTGTCGGGAGGAGGGGTTTCGCCGCAAATCATGGCGAAGTTGACGCGCTTTTAGATAATGAGACAGGATGGACAGGGGTTTTACAGGATTTTACAGGATTACAAGGTTTTACAGGATTACAGGATTTTACAGGATTAACAGGATAGAATGCCATTTTGACTCTTACCCTGTTAATCCTGTAAAATCCTGTAATCCTGTAAAATCCTGTAATCCTGTAAAACCCTGTCTCATTACCCTAAAATATCCCGTACCACTTTCCCCTCCACATCCGTGAGCCGGAACCGCCGCCCTTGCGTGTGGAAGGTAAACCGTTCGTGGTCAATGCCCATCAGGTGCAACAGCGTAGCCTGAAAATCATGGACATGAACCGGATTTTGAGTGATATTGTAACCAAATTCATCGGTCTCGCCGTATACGATGCCCGGTTTCACACCTCCGCCAGCCATCCAGATCGTGAAGCACCGC
>Ga0335394_10005592_pt1 | contig 14202 bp, 9 predicted proteins | sample MAT03_FD_205741 | JGI IMG/M metagenome (GOLD analysis project Ga0335394, IMG submission 205741) | Freshwater microbial communities from Lake Fryxell liftoff mats and glacier meltwater in Antarctica - MAT-03 (spades assembly) (version 2) ...
GCTCCAGTGTCGTTGGAGGGGGGCGCCAGGGGCGTCGAGGTCGATGGTGAGCGCTTCCTTTCGGTTTCCGGCGTGCACGCGCAGGGTGCGATCCGGACGTGGGGCAACGGCGGTCCATGTGGCGAACCCGATGGCGGCCGGGATGACGAAGCCGTCGTTGTAGTCGGTGTGTTCCCCGATGAGATTGACCCGGCCCGGGGCGCGCGTGACGAGGGTGGGAGGGCGATCGAACACCTGGCGGAAGGCCTCGGCGGCGGTGGCACGGTTCACGACGTGAGGCTAGGGGTTGGCGTGTCTGGAGGCGAGTCGGGGGTGAAGGGGACAGGGGTTCGTGAGAACGCGGCCTTGCGGTCATGCGGGGTGTTGGCACCCTGGGTGGGCGATTCTGGGGATGGAGCCTCGGGCTCCGGGAACGCTCACCGATTGATGCCGAAATCCGACCAAACAGCGGGAACTGCGCGCCTCGACATCGAGGGTGGGGGGAACGGGGCATTGACGTTGCGGGTGACGGGCGACCTGACGAACGCCACGGTGCCGGAGCTATGGAGCCAGGCGGAGGCGGCCTTGTCGGGAGAGCCGAAGCGGAACGTGGTGGTGGAGGCGGCTGGCGTGGAGCGGATCGACGGTGCGGGCATGGCCTGGTTGTTGAGGGTGGGTTGTCGGGCGACCTGTTCGGGAGGGAAGTTGGATGTCCGGGGATTGGCGCCGGAGTACCAGAAACTCCTGGAACGTTTCGATCTGACTGACTACCGGGCGGTGCAGCCGGTTGTGCCGAAGGCGGTGCCGGTGCCGGAGCAGGTGGGGCGGGCTTCGGCGCATCTCTGGGCTGATTTTCAGACCCACATCGGGTTCGTGGGTGAACTGGCGGAATCGCTGGTGTTGGCCGTTTGGAATCCACGGTCGGTGCGGTGGCGGGATTTGTGGCTGGCGGCGGAGCGGACGGGGGCGGATGCGGTGCCGATCGTGGCGTTAATCTGTTGTCTGGTGGGGCTGGTGCTAGCGTTTCAGTCGGGCATGGCGATGCGTCCTTACGGGGCTGAGATCTACGTGGCCAATCTGGTGACGATTGCCATGTTGAGGGAATTGGGACCCTTGATGACGGCGATCATCCTGTCGGGCCGATCGGGGGCGGCCTACGCGGCGGAACTCGGCACGATGAAGGTGAACGACGAGGTGGCCGCGCTGACTACAATGGGACTGAACCCGGTCCCGTTTTTGACCGTGCCGCGGGTGCTGGGCATGGTGTTGACGATTCCCTTTTTGACCATGATGGGGAACGTCACCGGGATTCTGGGCGGAGCGCTCATGTTTCTGACACTGGATTATCCGATGGCGGCGTACTTCAAGCAGGTGTTGATCGCGGCGGAACCGCGTCACCTTCTGAGCGGCCTGGTTAAGAGCGTGTTCTTCGGGCTGACGATCTCCGGGGTTGGCTGCATGCGCGGCTTGCAGACCGCGCGGGGATCGAGCGCGGTGGGATTATCGGCGACGCGGGCCGTGGTGACCGCGATTCTGTTGATCGTCATCTTCGATGCGATCTTCGGCACCTTGTTCTACTTCCTCGGTTTTTGACCCATGACCTCCGACGCACCGATCGTCATCCAGGTGGAGCGGCTCTCGGCGGGCTACGACGAGCGCGTGGTTCTGGAGGACCTGTCCTTCGAGGTGCGGCGGGGCGAGGTGTTCGTGATTCTGGGGACCTCCGGTTGCGGTAAGACGACGCTCCTGCGGAACATGATCGGACTGGAGCAACCGTTGGCGGGACGGGTCTTGATCGGCGGAGGCGACGTGGTGTCGGCGGAGGGCGTGGAGCGGAAGCGCTTGTTGCGGCGGTTTGGGGTGATGTTTCAGAACGGGGCGTTGTTTGGGTCGCTGACGCTGCTGGAGAATGTCCGTCTGCCGCTGGAGGAATTCACCCGGTTGAACAACGAGGCGATCGACCTGATTGCGCGGATGAAGCTGCAATTGGTGGGGCTTCAAGGCTCGGAAGAACGGTTGCCCGCGGAACTGAGCGGGGGGATGCAAAAGCGGGCGGCGATAGCCCGGGCGATGGCGCTGGATCCGGAGATCCTGTTTCTGGACGAGCCTTCGGCGGGACTGGATCCGGTGACCTCGGCCGGCCTGGACGGGTTGATCCTGGAATTGGCGGGTTCGCTGGGAATGACCTTCGTGGTGGTGACGCACGAACTGCCGAGCATTTTCGCGATCGCGAGCCGGGTGATCATGCTGGATCGTCAACGGCGCGGGATTGTGGCGGAAGGGAAGCCCGCTGAGTTGCGCGATGCGCCGCCGAACGACAAGGTCCGGCAGTTCTTCCGTCGCGAGGCGGCGGTTTAGCGAAAAGGATTCGATGGAACCGCACAGGATCACGAACGACTACGCATGAGCGCCAAGGCGAACCATTTCAAACTGGGTCTGTTCGTCCTGGCGGGCGTCGGCACCCTGATCATGGCGCTCCTCCTGTTGGGATTGGGAAGCAACCTCAAGAAGCCAACGATGGTGGAGACTTACCTGGACCAGTCGGTTCAGGGACTGGAGATCGGGTCGAAGGTCAATTTTCGGGGCGTGCACTTCGGGACGGTGTCGGGCATCGGCTTTTCGCGGACACGGTACGAGGAGGGAAAGCCGGTCGAGGAGCAGCGTCGTTACATTCTGATCGACGTGGCGGTGGAGGAGGGCTTTCACCAAAGCCACAGCCGGGAGGAATTGTATGCCTTCATCAAGGCGGAGATCCTGCGCGGGCTGAGGTTCCGGCTGAACTCGCAGGGCATCACCGGTCTATCCTACCTGGAACTCGACTACGTGGATCCGGACCGGTTTCCGAAGCTTCCGGTGACCTGGACGCCGGAACACCTGTATGTCCCGTCGGCTCCCGGAACCCTCACGAAACTGCTGTCGTCGGCGGAACAGGTCTTTCGCAAGCTGGAAGGCGTCGATCTGGCGCAAGTTCTGACGAATTTGAACCGGCTTCTCGCCACGACTGAACGGGAGATCGGCAGCGCCCAAATCGCCTCGATCTCGGCTCAGGCGACCAATCTGTTGTCCGAATTGCGCGAATCGAACCAGGCTCTTCAGACGATCTTGAAGGATCCCAAGCTGAAGGAGATCCCCACCCATGCGGCCGAGGCGATCCGTGCGCTGCGGGAGCGTTTGGAACGTCTGGATCTCGAAGGCGTGGTGAAGAAACTCGAGGGGGTGCTGGCCACGGCGGACGGATTCCTGGCGGGCAAGGAGCCCGAGTTGGCGGCGACGCTCGCCAATCTGAAGGCGCTCTCCGAGAGTCTCCGGATGCTCGGCGAGGCGGCGAGGAACCATCCGTCGGGCCTGCTGTTCGGGCTGCCCCCCAAGCCGGTGCAAGGACATCCATGAATACGAAGTTGGATCGGCGTGCGTTTCTGGCCAGGGCGACCCTGGCAACTACCGGGCTGGCGGTAGGCACCGTGGGTTGCGGATTGAGGAAGGCGGCCTTGCCGTCGCAGACCTTTCTCCTGAAAGGACCGGTTCCGGCCCCGGCGCCCGACGCGGCGGAATCTCCGGCGCCGACCGGGGTGCTTTTGGTTCGTCCCTTCAAGGTGGCGACCGCGTTTGATTCCCGGTCGTTCGTGGTTCGACGGTCGGAATCAGAGTTCATGATCGACGCCTACCATGCATTCCTGGTGTCGCCGGGGTTGATGCTCACCGATCTGGTGGCGGAGTGGGTCCGAGGCTTGAAGGTGTTCGCAGCCGTGACGACCGGTGGAAGCCAGTTGGCGCCGTCGCATGCCCTGGAAGGGGAGATCACCGAGCTCTACGCGGACTACCGGGAATCGGGCGCTCCGAAGGCGGTGATGGCGGGTCAGTTTCGCCTGTTGCACCCGCTGGTGGGTGGGGTGTCGCCGATGGTTTGGCAGCAGGGGGCCGGCGGGGGGGTGGCGATGGCGAAGGTGGGCGCGGAGGAACTGGTGGCCGGCTGGGAGCAGGGCCTTGGGGAATGGTGCCGGGGTTTGGAACGAATGCTGCGGCAACGTGGGCCTGCCAGAGGTCGGTCGAGTGCGTGAGGACGGCATGAACCGCTGGCAATCGGGGGAAGGACGGATACGTTCCGCACGTGTCGGATCTGGCGGAGCAACTCGATGCCCTACCCTCCCTCTCCCAGATCCGGATTCCGGACCTGTGGCAGCAGGAGGCCGTGGGGGCGTTGCGTGCGGGCAAGGACGTGGTGGTGCATGCGCCGACGGGTGCGGGGAAGACGTTGATTTTCGAGCTGTGGTCCAACGGCGGGCGCTCCGCGGGTCAGGCGATCTACACGGTGCCGACGCGGGCTTTGGCGAATGACAAGCTGGCGGAGTGGCGGGCGAAGGGTTGGAACGTAGGGATCGCCACGGGCGATTTGGCGGAGAACCTGGACGCGCCGGTGATTGTGGCGACCCTGGAGACGCAGAAAAACCGATTGATCCGTGGTGACGGTCCGCGACTGCTGGTGGTGGACGAGTACCAGATGATCGGGGATGCGGATCGCGGGCTGAACTATGAGATCGCCCTGGCGCTGGCGCCGCCGGGGACGCAGCTCCTGCTTCTGAGTGGAAGCGTTCACAATCCCCAGCAAGTCGCTGCGTGGTTGCAGCGGTTGGGAAGGGATGCGGTGGTGGTGCGCCACGAGGAACGTCCGGTGCCCTTGGACGAGGTTTGGGCGGGCAATCTCAATTTTCACGTGCCCTCCGAGATCCGCGGTTATTGGCCGCGTTTTTTGGCGAAGGCCCTGGCGGAAGGCCTGGGGCCGGTCCTGGTGTTCGCGCCGCGGCGGAACGCGACGGAACAGATGGCGGCGGAGGTGGCGCGGTATCTGCCGACGCCTGACCCGCTGCTGCTGACGGCTGAGCAGAAGCAGTTGGTCGGGGATCACCTGGCGAAATTGCTGCGGAGCCGGGTGACGTACCATCACAGCGGCCTCAGCTATGCGGTGCGGGCCGGTGTGATCGAACCGTTGGCCAAGGCGGGCCAGCTTCGGGTGGTGGTGGCGACCATGGGATTGGCGGCCGGGATCAATTTTTCCCTGAGGAGCGTGGCGTTGGCGGGCGATTCGTATCGGCGCGACTTCGTGGAACAACCCCTTCGTCCGGATGAAATTCTGCAGATGTTCGGCCGGGCGGGACGTCGGGGCATCGATGAAGTGGGCTACGTGCTGATCAGCTCGAACGAACTCCGTTTGAGGGACGGCCATCCAAGCCAGCTTTCGCGGAGTGGTTTGGTGGATTGGGGGGCGTTGTTGAGCGTGATGTGGGGGGCGTCCCAGCGGGGCGAAGACCCGTACGCGGTGGCGGTGCGGGTGCAGGAGCGACTGTTCACCAGCAAGCCGATTTATCTGGGGGTCGAGGAATGTCTGCGGCATCCGGAGGCGCCCTGCGGGTTGAAGACGGATTCGGACCGCGCGCGTCGGGTGCGAGGTCGCCTGCGGCAGATCCGTAACAGCCGGGGTGAATGGGAGACGCTGCACAAGCTTCAGGACGTGCCGGCGGGGTTGGTGTTCGTGGATGCCGAAGTGGCGCTTCACCCGCCAGCCCCCGAGGCAGTCGCGAAGCCGGGAACCGCGGTAGCGAGCTCGAAGCCATCCCAGGAAATTGGGGATGCGCGTTTCCTGGCGGAGGGCTTGGAGGAACGGGAGGACACCGCCGCCGAGGTTGAGTCGGCACCGAGTCAGGCGCCCGAATTTCATGGCATGGTGCCTGCCCTGACGGTGCAAGCGGCGTTGGACAAGGTGGGGCACGGCTGGCTGGTGGAGTTGCAGGAGACGGAGCGGGGTCGGATTTACGGGCGGGGCTTGAAACTGGCGGATGTGCTGACCGGCGAACGGGTGGTGATGGTGAAATGGGTTCGGCGGATGACGGACTGGCAGGGACGAGTGGCGACGATGGAACAGTGGGACAAGGAGATCCGGCCGAAGGTGGTGTCGACGTTGGAGTCGGAAGGGACGCCTGTGGTGGCGATCCGACGTCAGCAGCATCAGTGGGTGGCGCACGTGACCCTGGCCAGGCTGAAGATGAAAGTGCCGGTCGACTTTCATGGGGTGGCCATCTGGCAGCCGGTCGAGCGCTCGGTGCCGTACCCGGATTGTATGACGTGCGCCCGGCTTTCGACTTGCCGACAACTCTCACCGGCGGCGGGAACCGCGGCGCTATGGCGGCGAATGAAGCTGGTGGACGAACACGGGGTGCCGACCCGCCGGGGACGCCTGGTGGCGGCGCTGTCTCAGACGGCCGGTCTGGCGTTGGCGGCGGCTTTGGAGGATGAGGGCTATCCGCTGGATGAACTCGTGTACGATCTGGCCAATTTAGATGCGGGATTCCGCTTCGCTGGCGAAGACAGCCGATGGGGTGGGCGTCTGGCAATCGCCTGTCAGACGGCCTACGGGATGATCAACGTGCCTGGCTACCTGGAAAGCGGGCTGCCGCCTCGGTACGGGGCCGGGGCCAACGTCATCGTTCAGTTGGCGCATCGTCAGCCTGAGAAGCGTCATCGGGCGGCCACGGAATTGCTGGGTGAAGGGGATGTCGATCGATTGATCATCGAATGGCGGAGTCTGCTGCGGCAGATCGGCCACGCTCAGCCGATCGAGTGGCCGCGATGGACCGCGTTCCAGGCGATGGCGCGCGGCATCCTGCACGAAACGGAGTCGCCGACCCGGACGGATCTCCCGCCGTTGCCGTATGCGCAAAAGAAGCGGGTGGATCACAGGCTCGTTTTCCGCCGGCACTGATGGCGCGAAGGGTGGTGGGTTTTGCCCCGGCGACGCAGACGGCACGGAGCCTGAACGAGACCCGAGTGTCTCTGCGTCCCCAAGGTGCTTCCCCGGTGTGGATGGATCTTTCTCTCCGGGAAGTTTTCAACCCCGTGGTCTTGGCTCCGCCTCCTGAAGAGTATTCTCGGCGCGAGACTCAGGCGGATCGGCGGAACCTTGAAAGCACCCATTTCTGGATCTCCACCAGGATCAGGGCGGCGAACCCGGCGCCGAGGATTCGGAGCCATTCGTCGACGCCCAGCGGTGCGGTGCGGAAGATGGTGTTCAGCAGGGGCAGGTGGGTCAGGGCCACTTGCAGCAGAAGCATCGAGACCAGGCCCAGCCAGAGCCAACCGTTGCGGAACAGGCCCACCGAGAACAGCGAATGGTTCAGGGACCGGCAGTTCAGCAGGTAGAACCCCTGGATGAAGGCGACGACGTTCAGGGCGACGGTGCGGGCCTGGTCGAGGCTGGCGCCGCGGGCCAGTTCCCATCGGAACAGTCCGAATGCGCCGACCAGGATCAGCACGCCCACCAGGGTGACCTGGACCAGCAGGGAAGGGGTCAGGATGGAGGCGTCGGGATTCCTGGGTGGACGTTCCATGATGTCCCGTTCCTTGGGTTCGAGTGCCAGGAACAGGCCGAGAAGCCCGCCGGTGGTCATGTTGATCCAGAGGACTTGAAGCGGAAGGATGGGGAGAGTGGTCCCGGCCAGTGAGGCTGCGAGAATCACCAGGCCTTGCCCCAGGTTGCTCGGCAAAGCCCAGGCGATGATCTTGGTCAGGTTGTCGTAGACGTTCCGACCCTCTTCCACAGCCGCGCCAAGCGACGCGAAGTTGTCGTCAGTCAACACCATGTCGGCCGCCTCCTTGGCCACTTCGGTTCCGGTGATACCCATCGCCACCCCGATGTCCGCCTGTTTCAGGGCGGGGCCATCGTTGACGCCATCGCCGGTCATGGCCACCACGTGCCGGCTCGCTTGCAGCGCCCGGACAAGACGCAGCTTCTGTTCCGGGGTCACCCGAGCGAACACGGGCACGTTGGCGGACGCCTCGATGAGTTGCGCGTCCGACAGAATCTCCAGATCGCGACCGGAAAGCACCACCCTCGGCCCTTCTGCGCCGGCCGGCACGAGGCCCAGTTGGCGTCCTACAGCCACGGCGGTGCCAGCGTGATCACCTGTGATCATCTTCACCCGGATGCCGGCTTTCTGGCAGGCACGGACAGCTTCCACAGCCTCCGGGCGTGGGGGGTCGATCATGCCCTGCAAGCCGAGGAAGGTGAAATGGAGGGGCAACCCGCCGAACTCGAGGCGGGTGACATGGGGCGGCATCTCGGCGCGGGCAAGTGCCAGAACACGCAAGCCATCGGATGCCAACTGGGTGACCTGTTCCATGACCCGGGTGCGATCCAGAACGATGGCAGCTCCCTGGGTATCCACAGCACCGGCGCAGCGATCGATGACAACTTCAACGGCGCCTTTGAGGTAGACTGAACGTCCGTTTTCCTTGGTCCGATGGAGGGTGGCCATGAACTGGTGCTGCGATTCGAACGGGATGGCATCAAGGCGCGGGTGATTCATCGTGCCGGTCGCCGTGACCCAGCCCGCTTTGCGAGCCGCCACGATGAGGGCGACTTCGGTCGGATCGCCGTGGGCCTCCCACCGGCCATTCTTTTCGATCAGGGAACTGTCGTTGCACAGGAGACCTGCGAGCATGGTTTCCGACAGACCGTCCATGAGGGCCGCCGACACGGGAGCGCCATCGTGGAGGATCGACCCCTTCGGTTCATAGCCGTCACCGGTGACCTCGAAGGTGGCATCGCCCACGACGATTCTCCGAACGGTCATCTGGTTTTGGGTGAGGGTGCCGGTCTTGTCTGAGCAGATGACGGTGGTGCTTCCGAGGGTCTCAACCGCGGGGAGCTTGCGAACGATGGCGCGGCGACGGGCAAGCCGGGAGACACCGATAGCCAGTGTGACGGTGACGGCGGCGGGAAGACCTTCGGGAATCGCGCCGACTGCAAGGGCGATCGCCGAAGAAACGATGGTGTCGAGGCTTTCCCCGCGGGCCCAACCCAGGGCGACGACGATGCCAGCCAATCCCAGGATCATGACCAGAAGTCGCTTCCCGAACGCCGCCATTTTCCGGGTGAGGGGTGTTGCGAGGTCAGGGACGGACGCGATCATGCCGGAGATCCGGCCGATCTCGGTGTCGTTGCCGGTGGTGACGACGATCCCCCGCGCCTGTCCGTAGGTTACGAGGGTCGACGCGTAGGCCATGTTGACGCGATCCGCCAGGGAGGTTTCGGGAGGCAGAACCAAGTTCGCGACCTTGATGACCGGGATTGATTCGCCGGTGAGTGCGGCTTCGGCGACCTGAAGATCGCGGCAATGAACCAGCCGAATGTCTGCCGGGACGCGGTCGCCGGAGGACAACTGGACGATGTCACCGAGCACAAGTTCGGAAGCGGGGATCCGCTGGTTGATGCCAGCTCGGATGACGGTGGTCTCGGTAACGAGGCTTTGGGCGAGGGCTTCGATGGCGCGCTCAGCCTTGGCTTCCTGCAGATGGCCGATCCAGGCGTTGATGAGCACGACCCCCAGAATCACGGCAGCATCGAGGAACCCGCCGAGGGCGAGTTTGGTGAGGGCAGCGGCGATGAGCAGGTAGATCAGCGGGTTGTTGAACTGGAGAAGGAATTGGACCCAGGGGCTGCGTCGCTTTCCTGGGGTCAGGCGATTCGGGCCGTTGTGCTCGAGGCGCCGCTTGACTTCGGCGGGATCGAGGCCTTGGGTGCGGTCGGTGTCCAGCAACTGGGCGGCTTGGGTCTCAGGGAGGTGGTGCCAATGATGACTCAGGATGTCTTGCATGGACTGGGTGTTGCCAAGGGTGTCCCTGATACCGGGCCGGACCGGATGGCCCGTGCGTTCGTCACCGAATGCAGCGGGCCAGGAAAGCTCCTGGCCCGCCAATGACCTGCAGATCACCGACCGGCGAGGAACACTCGTGGCAGACCATGGCCCGATAGGCCGCTGACCTGTGGGCGAAACGGCTTTTTCGTCCGCTCCCGTATCTTTGTCTCAAGGTGAGCCATGACCTTCCTCAAAGCCGCGGCAAGGGTATGATCCCTACCTATGGCCACGACGTCGACGCCCGGGGTCACGAGATGGACGCGGACCGAGAACGATGGGCTGTGATGGGGACTGCGATCCAGTCGGACACGGGCTTCATCGATGCGAAGCCGGTCGTTCAAGGGTTGAAGATGCTTCGCGACGAGGGCGTGCGGCGCGTCGACGGCCCGAAGGTGGTGGTATGACACGTTCAGTTTCATGGCGGTATCCGGTGGGCTCCGACCTTCCTCGCGGGGGAAATCCCCGACGGTCAGGACGATCTATGAGGTGAACTTGCGGAGGGTTGATGGATTCCACCAATACTGCTTTTGGAATGGACTATTAGGATTATACGAATGTTCCATCGCGGCATGGATTGGCTGAACTATCATCATCTCCGATACTTTTGGATGGTGGCGAAGGAAGGAGGCTTGCGTCAGGCGGCCGAAAAGCTGGGCGTCTCGCAGCCCTCCATCTCGGCCCAGGTGGGGGAACTGGAGGCGGCGATGGGTGCGAAGCTTTTCCGTCGCCACGGGCGGACACGAGTGCTCGCGGAGGCCGGGCAGGTCGTGTTTCGGTTCGCCGACGAGATCTTCTCGCTCGGGGGCGAACTGATGAATGCGGTCCGACTGCGCCCCACGACCCTGGCGCTCCGGCTTCATGTGGGTGTTGCGGACTCCTTTCCGAAGCTGTTGACGGTCGAGATCCTTGAACCGGTGTTCGAGATGGCACAACCGGTCCATGTGGTGTGTCGTGAGGGGAAACTGGAGGATCTGCTCGGCCAACTGGCCGCTCACCGTCTGGACATCGTCCTCGCCGACGAATCAGCTCCGAGCGGGACGTTGGTCCGGACATTCAACCATCCTCTGGGCGAGTCGCCGATCGCGTTTTGTGCGACCGGGGCAAACGTTGGCAGGTGGCGTCGGGGGTTTCCCCGATCGTTGCACGATGCGCCGGCTTTTCTACCGTCTGACAACACTCCTTTGCGCCGTGCCGTGGAGGCGTGGTTTGGGGCCAAGGAACTTCGTCCGCGGGTGGTGGCGGAGTTTGACGATCTCGCCCTGATGAAGTCCATGGCGGCCGGAGGGCGGGGATTCGTCGCCCTGCCGGAGGTCGTGGTTACGGAGGCGAAGCGCCAGTGGGGATTCCACGTTCTGGGGACCACCGACGACTATCGGATCCATTTTTGCGCGATCACCGCCGAGCGCAGGATTATCCACCCGGCCGTGGTTCGGATCACTGAACACGCGCGGCAACGCCTCTTCTCCGGCTCTCAGACGACACGGGCCCAGAAGACCTTGAGGTAACGGCTTTCGGAGCAGTTCGACATGACGGGGTGGTCGAGGGAGGGGCCGGTTTGATCGAGGAACTGGAGTTTGCGGGCCTGACGGTGGGCGGCCTTGATCACGACGCGTTCGAAGTCCTCCTCGGACAGCATCCCGGAGCACGAGCAGGTGACGAAAAGTCCGCCGGGCTTCACCAGCGAGACGCCGAGGATGTTGAGATCCTCGTACTTGCGGTGGCCGCCGTCGGTGTCCTCGCGGTCGAAGACGAGCTTGGGCGGGTCGAGCACAACGACGTCCCAGCGTTCGCCGTTCTTTTGCATCTGCCGGGCCCAGGGCAGGGCGTCGGCGTGGACCCAGTTGATGCGGCTTTGGTTGAGATTGGCGTTTCGTTTCCCCTGGGCGATGGCCTTTTCGTCGAGATCGACGGCGGTGACCTCCTCGGCGCCGCCCAGGGTCTTGGCGGCGATGGAGAAACCGCCGGTGTAGCAGCACAAATCGAGGACCCTCTGGCCGCGGGTGAACTGGGTGAGCCGACGGCGGTTGTCGCGCTGGTCGCAGAAGAATCCGGTTTTGTGGCCTTCCTCGAAATCGACTTCATAGCGGACGCCGTGCTCGCGGATTTTGACCGACTTAACGGCGTCTCCGAGGACGTTGCGGCGGGAAATGCCTTCGAGGCGGGCGGCGCGATCGTCGATTTCGAGCACCGTCCTTTTGGTGCCAAGCCGGGCGTGGAGATGTTTCAGCCAGATGGGCAGGCGTTGATAGACCCCGAGGCTGTGGGTGGAGACGCTGAGAACGTCACCGAACCGATCGACCACGAGGCCGCTGAGACCGTCACCGTCGGAGTGGACGACGCGGTAGGCGTCGGTGTGTTCCGGGAGGTTGAGGGTGTTGAGGCGCAGATCGATGGCGCGGTCGAGCAGTCGGATGAAATCCTCTTCGGTGAAGGGATCCTGGCCGTGGTAGATGGCGCGCAGGGGGACGCGGGCCTTGGGATTCCAGAGGCCGGCGCCAAAGGGGCGGTCTTCCTTGTCGTAGATGGTGACGAGGTCGCCGGGTTTGGCGTCGGGCGAAGCACCCCGGATCATGGCCGGGTAGAGGGTGGGGTGAAAGCTGAAGGTCCGGAGTTGAACCCACGGAGACTGGCGTTGGAAAGAGGCAGACTGCTGGGACGACTCGGTCATTCGTAGGAGTGCCGTACCTGGGAGGGGTGCTGGTAAGCAAACCATTTCTCTGGTGAGGGCGAGGGGGAGGGGAACGGGAATGGGAATGGGAATGGGGAATGGGAATGGGAATGGGACCTATGGGACCTATGGGACCTATGGGACCTATGGAGCAGACGCCCGGTCTATAGGTCCCATTCGTCCCATAGGTCCCATTCCCATTCCCATTCCCCTCTCCCCTACCGAATCCCCGCCTGGGCCCGTGCCTCGGGCGTCATCATGCACGGCTCCCACCTGGGTTCGTGGACGACCTCCACCTGGACTCCGAGAACTCCCGGTGTGGCGAGCACGGCGGTTTCGACGCCAAACACGAGGCTATATTCCATGGGGCAACCGGGGGTGGTGACGGTCATGATGACGGTGACGTGGCCGGCTTCCGACGTGATGCTGTAGACGAGTCCAAGGTCGACAATGTTGACCCCGAGTTCCGGATCGATGACCTGTCGAAGGGCGTCCCACAACGCCGTTTCGAAGGCGGTGCTGGGGTGGGCATCAAGATCGTGAATCGAGGCGGGCGACGTGTTCATGGCGCAGACAGAATGGGGTGATTCGGGCGGGGTAAGGGCTGGGTACGCGGACGTACCCAGTGAGAAAGGATGCGGCCGGCGTTGATCAGGAACAGCAGGAGACTGAGGGCCAGCAACAGGGCGGCGACGCGTGAGAGCGCGGGGTTGGCGAGCAGGATGGCAGTGAGCCCGGTGACGAGACCGGCGACCCAGAACGCGAGCCCGCTGACCTGAACGGGAGTGGAATACATCTCGTGCAGGGCGGGGGTTTTGGCCCGGCCCACTTCATGGCCGTAGGCGACGAACCAGACCAGGAACGGAAGGATCTTGTAGAGCATGCCGAGGATGGCGAAGGCGACGACGCCGAACAGTGCGAGGAAGCCGTAGGCGTTCTCGAGTCGGCCGATGGATTCCGTGAGTGGAATGCCGGGTCGGGACAGCCATAGGCCGATCAGGGCGAGGGGGGCCAGGAGAGCCTGGGAGGCCAGGAACCCGCGGAGTCCCCAATCGAGGGATCGGCGTCGGCGAGCCCGGACGATGGCGATAAGTTCGATGCCGTAGAGGACGAGGCCGGTGATCACGATCAGGGCGGCGACGGGCTTCAGCCAGTGCTGGAGGAGGATGGTGAGGAACGTGGCGGCGAGGCCGATGTTGAGAACCCAGAGGGACACCCAGGCCCGGCGGGGATTCTGGATGTCCGAGATGAGGAACATGGGAACGAGCCGGTATCCGACGCCAATGATGAGGAGTAGGAAGACGCCGAGCACCCCGAGGTGGGCATGAGCGTGCATCACGGCGAGAGGTTCGAAATGGGACAGGAAATCCGCGGTGGCCTTCAGGCCGGCAAGCGGGGCGGCGAGCAGGGGAGACAGATCCGGGCGGCCGACCAGTTCATAGGTGCTTTTGCCGGCGGCGACGGCGAGACCTGCGACGATGACGGCGACCAGCCAGAACAGGGTCGAAGCGATGCCGAAGGAGACGACGGTCCAGCCGCGGACCTGCCGAAGGGTGCGGATGAGGTTCCAGACGAAGAGACCGACACCGACAGCGAGGCCAAAGCCGAAGTGTCCGACCTGTTTCATGTCCCAGACCCAGAACATCCAGACCATGCCGGCGACGCTGACGAGATGGATGGGGAAGTGCCAACGGGCGAGGCGCTCGCTATGGAGCCGGGTTTCGAGGGCCACGGGAACCAGTTGATACATGGCGCCCGAGACGACGGAGAGAGCGAAGCCGAGGACGAGCAGGTGGGTGATGGCGACAATGTGCTGGTTGTAATGGTAGCCGGAAAGGGCTTCGGGATGGGTGACCAACAGGACAA
>Ga0335394_10005597_pt1 | contig 14197 bp, 4 predicted proteins | sample MAT03_FD_205741 | JGI IMG/M metagenome (GOLD analysis project Ga0335394, IMG submission 205741) | Freshwater microbial communities from Lake Fryxell liftoff mats and glacier meltwater in Antarctica - MAT-03 (spades assembly) (version 2) ...
GGAGCTGAGTCTTTTAGTTGAGACAGTCACTAAAGGTTCGTAGGGTTCTTCACCCTCCGCCGTTTGGCGGAGATGGGGGCTTTTCTTCTTTTCATCAACTACATAAAATGCATTCGTCAGTAAATTCAACACCACTCTTCCAATATCCTGCGGAATGATATTTATTTTTGCGATGCTTTCATCAAAATCTGTTTTCATTGTTGCATTGAATGATTTGTCTTTTGCCCGTAAGCCATGATAGGTCAATCGCAAATATTCATCGCACAAAGCATTAATATCTGTTGGTTCTTTAACACCGCTGCTGCTGCGGCTGTGCTGCAGCATTCCCTTCACAATGGCATCAGCACGTTTACCATGGTGGTTTATTTTTTGCTCGTTGTCTCTTATATCATTTGCCAGATCAATTGCCAATTGCATATTGCCAATTGCCAATTCAGCTTTCAATTCATCTACCAACTCAATATTCACCTCACTAAAATTGTTTACAAAATTTAATGGGTTCTGTATTTCATGTGCAATGCCGGCAGTGAGTTCTCCAAGGCTTGCCATTTTTTCGGATTGGATAAGTTGTGTTTGGGTGGATTTTAGTTCCTTTAAAGTATTTTCTACTTTTTGCTTTTGTTCTTGTAGAACGAGATTTGCCTTTTGTTTTGATTTGTAACGATAATAAACTACCCCTGCTAACAGGAAAAGCAAGCCTGCCATGCCAAAAGAGAAGTTTCTGGTAAGTGCTGATATTTTATTCTCACTTTGTAATTTGGTAATGGATAATTCTTTTTCATTCATCTCCTGTTCGGTTTCAAAACTGAGGGAGCGATACTTGTTTTGGTCTGCCTGTAAACTATCCTGCAAAGAAATAAAAGTGTTATTGGCTTCATTCGCTTTTTCATAGTTTCCTGTTTGTTCGTATAATGCTGCCAGCATTTTATAATCTCTGAGTATATCCAATCGAAAGTTTTTTAATCGTATAATGTCTTTTTTCAATAATTCTATGGCCTCATTCAGTCTGTTTTGTTTAATCCTAACCAATGTTAAATAATAATCAGGAGCCATAGTTCCAGGTCTTACATTTACGAGTATATTATTTTCTTCAATTAATTGCCAACATTTTTTTATTAGTACTTCCGCTTCAGCTAAAGCACCTGTTTCAATTTTGTACAAAGCTTTTATTTGCAAGGCATAAGCCAAAAACTCAGGTTGTTTTTGATTTTCTTTATCATTAAGTGCTAGATCCAAAAAATACGAAACACTGTCTAATTGGCCTGCCAGTATTTTGGCGTGTGCAATATTGGTAGTCGCTGTTCCAACAGTTTTAGAATCACCATTTTTAAATTCATTGAAATAAATATAGCTATATTGTAATGATTCATTGTATGCTCCTTTTTGTAAATAATATATCCCCAAAACAGAACTATTACCTACCCATATGCTTTTCTGCAAGGGGTTGATAAATATTACACTAGGCGCTAAATTTTTCTGTCCGTTAAAATTAATATAGCTGACCGATTTTTTCATATTATAAATAGACTGTTCGAGTAAGCCGGTTGTGCGGTAAAATCCAGCCAATACATAGTAACAATCAGTAATGCCCGTAGAATCATTATTGATTTTGTATTCTTTCAATTTTTCATTGAAATACTGAAACCCCTCATCCAGCCTGTTTGAGTTTCGATAGGGCAATCTTAATTGCTTAAAAAATGAACTGCTGATAAATGAAGCATCAGGGGTTTTGCTTTTTTGGGCTGCTTCAAAATGGTACTTGCCGTAGGTAATAGCCTTATCCATATCAGTTGAACTTAAACTTAGCAGAATGCTATACTTTACTCTGTAGCTCCAATACTCATTTGCCCCGTTGATAAACAAATTGCCGGCTTTTTCTAACTGGGCAATGGTTGTATCATTTAGTGTGGTTTTTTCGATAAGGCTCATTACATTAGTAAATGCTGTGCTATCGATTCCTTTTGAGAGTTTAGTTTTCTGCAGCATTGTAACGATAGAATCAACTCTATTTTGCTGAGCAACTATTTCATTTGTGAATCCACAAACTAAAAGGAAGAAGAAAATTTTAAAATATTGCATGTGTTTCATTATGATGAATAATTGTAAAATAAATGTTGTTACCTCTCCTTACTTTGTTGGTTATTAAAAAATATTTCCGCCCCAAATAAATTCTTCAAATCCGCTCTGTGGTATATTTCTGCTAACCAGTGTTTGCTTATTAATTTCGATAGATGCTGCTCTTTGCTGCAGCACTTTCCCATCTTGTTTAATGGCCGTTTCTTTTACTTCAATAGCCATTGTACCATTAAAAATAAAATCAATTTCTTGCCCCGTTTTCTTTTGATAATATTGTAATTGACCTAATGGTTTTAATTGTGCAGCTATACAATTTTCAAACAATTGCCCACTGGATAGTTGAGGACCAGCAAGTATATTCAAAATGCCCGTATCTGAAAAATACAGTTTTGGCTGTTGCGAAATTTCTTTATCAATATTTTTTGTAAACGGTTTCACCAAATAAATCAGATACGTGTGTTCTAATAACTGAATATAGGTAGCTATCTTTTGACGATTGATGCCTGCTACACTTGCAATTTTGGAATAGTCAATTTTATTGCCCGCCCTCGCTGCCAAAAGTTTAACAAGTTTGTATAACTCTTCGCTTACAGAATAATCAGATAATAATTTAACGTCAAGTTCAATATATGAGTTAATGATATCCCTTAATAAATCTTCTTTGTTTAATTGGTCTTGCTGCAGCACCACTTCTGGAAATCCTCCAAACTGAATATATTCTTCGTACAAAGATTGATAGCGATTGTGCCAGGCTTTATTGTAAGGTTGCCAGGCGTATTTTTGGGAATCACGAACAAGTTTCTTTTTGAAGTGCAAAAATTCCAAGAAGCTAAGTGGGTACATTTCAAAAATTTTTTTTCGTCCAGCCAAGCTTTCAGAAAATTGATTTTTCATATAGTAAGCACTTGATCCTGTTACTATAAATTTTATTTGGTAGGTATCATAGATGTATTTGATTAAGCTAGGAAGATTTTCAACAAGTTGAATTTCATCCAATGCAATAATGCAAGGCTTCAAAAAATCTAAACCCATTAGTTTCAACTCATCTACAATGCTTTCATAATCTGGTCGGTTCAATAACAACCTTACTTCAACTCTTTCGCAATCAAGGAAAAGCTTGTTGTTGTGTTTTACTTGTTCAAGCAAGTATTGGGCAGCAGTACTTTTACCCACACGTCTCATCCCTGTAATAACAGTCACTTGTCGCAATTTCAAATGCTGCAATAAGGGCTCGAACAAAGAACGGATGATCATTTTTTAATACATTTATATAACTAATTGAAATAAAATATATCTAAAAGTAATACTTTTCGACTTTATTATAGACATTTTTGTCTGCAGTGATTAATAAATTGTAGGTAAAACAAGTATAAATGTTGAGCCTTCTCCTTCCTTCGTTTCTACTTTCAATTCTCCTCCATGTGCTTTTACAATATCATAACTCAAACTCAATCCCAGCCCCGTTCCCTGCCCGGTAGGTTTGGTGGTAAAAAAAGGTTGAAAGATTTTATCTAATACTTTTTTTGGAATGCCGTTGCCGTTATCAGTAACCCGAATTTCCACTTTGCCCCCATCCCCTGAAGGGGAGCCGAGTCTTTTGGTGGCAACAGTTATTATTGGTTCGTAGGGTTCTTCACCCTCCGCCGTTTGGCGGAGATGGGGGCTTTTTTTCTTTTCATTGACGGCATAAAATGCATTCGTCAGTAAATTCAACACTACCCTTCCAATATCCTGTGGAATGATATTGATGTTTCCTATCGTTGCATCAAAATCAGTTTTCATTGTTGCATTAAAATCTTTGTCTTTTGCCCTAAGGCCATGATAACCTAATCGTAAATATTCATCACACAAAGCATTAATGTCTGTTGGTTCTTTTACACCGCTGCTGCTCCGGCTGTGTTGCAACATACCTTTTACAATATCTCCTGCCCGTTTACCATGATGATTTATTTTTTCTAAATTCTGTTTTAAATCCTGTGCAATTTGTTTTGCATCTTCTATATTCCCTTTCGCCATCTCCTCATTCATTTCATCAATCAACTCTGTACTCACTTCACTAAAATTGTTTACAAAGTTTAATGGATTTTGAATTTCATGGGCTATGCCTGCAGTGAGTTCTCCGAGGCTGGCCATTTTTTCAGACTGAATAAGTTGGGTTTGGGTGGATTTTAGTTTGTCAAGGGTTTGCTCCAGTTGGTCATTTTGTAGTTGTACCATTTTTTTTGCTTGCTGCTCCTTTCTTTTACTGCGCCAAAAAATAAAAGCCAGCCCCATCAAAAAAACAGCAACTGCACTTAAAAAATATAGAATCATCCGGGTTTGAAAAGCGGCTTTCTCTGCTATCAGTTCCTTTTGCCGCTGCATATCGTTATAGGCCATACTCTGTGCTTGTTCCATCACTTTATTTCCATAAAGGCTATCTTTTAAAGTATAATAGCGTTCCAAATACGATAGTGTACTATCTGTGTTGGGTAAAGCCCGGTAATATTCACCCATTATAACCAAGGACTCTAACCGGCGGGTCAAACTTACCTTACCTGTATAACTATTCATCTCGGAAGCATAGAAAAAAGCAGAATCCATTTTTTTCTCTTGAATATAGTATCTGGCAGTATAGAGTGCGACCCAGAATTTTATATCGTCATTTCGAACGGCAATTGGCATCAGGCCCACCTGACGTATATACTTTAAGCGATTTGCTTTATCAGCTACGTCACTTAAATTCAATAGACCATACGCCACTGCATTGGATTCAATATGATGCTCTACGGCTAAACGGTAGCCTTCTACAAAAAGGGGCAATGCTGAATCTCTTTTTTCTTCCTGCATGTACAGCCTACCAAAATTTATTAAATTCCAAGAAGTATTTAAATAACTATTGCTTTTTCGAAAATATTCCAATGCTTTTAAATAATATTCTTTGGCGAGTTTTTTATTGTTTGGATAGCAGAGTCCTAAATTAAAATAAGCAATGCCGACGGCCTGTGCATTGCCAGTGGCTTCTGCCAGTTCCAATGATTTATATATCATTTTTAGCCCCCCCGCGGTATTGCCGTTTTGTGTAGTAAGGTAACCCAACTCCGCCAGCACCGCAGCTTCGAGTACCTTATCTCCCACTTTTTGTGCCCCTTCTAAAATATGCTGTTCATAATAGAAGAGTTGCTCCGGTGTAAGCAAATCAGAATTTTCGACAATGGTATAAAACATAGCTATCCGGTCTGCCGATGAATGCGGCTGCCACATAAGTTTGAGTACGCTGTCCCGATTAAGCACTAAAGGGTAGTTACTCTTCGTGGACAAAGCAACGGCCGTTAAACTATCCACATAGTTTTTTGGAAAAATTTGCGCCATGCATGTGATGGACAATAACAGAAAACAAGTTGAGACAAGTTGTTTCATATACTTTTTTAAGCAGTTGGTAAATGAATAATAAATGTTGAGCCTTCTCCTTCCTTCGTCTCCACCTTCAATTCGCCGCCATGTCCTTTGGTGATGATATCATAACTTAATGATAGCCCCAGGCCAGTTCCCTGCCCGGTGGGTTTGGTTGTAAAGAAGGGTTGAAAGATTTTGTCTAATACTTTTGGGGGAATGCCATTGCCATTGTCTGTAACTCTAATCTCGGCCCCCCTGCCCCCCGCAAGGGGGTTCTTTAGAGTCGTTATAGTTACGGTTGGTTCATAATCTTCGCCAGATTGTCTTTTCTTTTCGCTGACAGCATAAAATGCATTGGTCAATAAATTCAACACCACTCTTCCAATATCCTGCGGAATGATATTTATTTTTTCAAGCGATGTATCAAAATCAGTTTTAATGGTGGCATTAAATGATTTATCTTTTGCCCTTAAGCCATGATAACTCAACCGTAAGTATTCATCACACAATGCATTAATATTTGTTGGTTCTTTTACGCCGCTGCTGCTTCTTGAATGCTGCAACATGCCTTTTACAATATCACCGGCCCGTTTGCCATGATGATTTATTTTTTCTAAATTTTGTTTTACATCATTTGCAATTTCTTTTGCATCATCATAATTTCCTTTCGCCATCTCCTCATTCATTTCATCTACCAACTCAGTGCTTACTTCACTAAAATTATTAACGAAGTTCAAGGGGTTTTGAATTTCATGAGCAATACCTGCGGTGAGTTCTCCTAGCGATGCCATTTTTTCTGATTGTATCAGTTGCGATTGAGTGGACTTTAAATCGATCAATGTTTTTTCTAACCCTTTATTGGCCTTTTGTTTTTGCCGGTTGTTGCGATAGAGTAGTAATCCAATCAAAAGAAACACGGCCGAACCACTAATAAAGGCAATGGTACGGTTCCTGTTTTGAATGATCACTTTCTCTTTTTCAAGTTCCTGAACCTTTAATTGCTGCTCGAATCCTATATTCTCAAATTGTTTTACTTTATCCGAATTGTGTAAGATGTCTTTTAGAGCAATAGCTAATTCCTGAAAGTAAAATGCACTGTCTATTTGAGCATTCTTTTTAAATACTGATGTCATGGCTTCTAGTGCCATCAGTTTTCCTGCGAGTTCTCCATTTTTAGTAAATAAATCAAGTGCTTTTTTTGCATAATGAAAGCTTGAATCCAGCAGGTTTGTTTTGACATATAGATCGGCCAAACCAATATAAGCAAAACCTGCGTTTGAAATATTTTCATCGGCCAGGCTTACCTCAACTGACTTTGTAAAATATTTTTTAGATGAATCGTATAAATACTTTCCCAAATAAATCATTCCTATAGCATTATAAGCTGTTCCACTGTACATATAAAAATTTGACGCTTTCACATATTCAAGTGACTTGTTGTGAAATTGTAATGCCAAATCTGGTTTACCCTGATTCATATAAACTTCGCCCATGTTTGCGTAGGCGTAGGATAATACAATGGGATCATTTATTTTCTTTCCTATATTAATTGATTTTGTGTACAACTCAGTTTGCTTGTCCAGATTCATTATAGCCTTGTAGAGTAACCCAAAATCATTATAAATATTAGCCAGTGATGTAAGTCTGGCTCTTTGCGGATTACCATCTACGGAAAATTTAGTTACCCTCCAGATGTTTTTTTCTGTTTCAACATCTTCTCCCAACTGAACAGCTACCAGGAAATGCTGCAGTGCTGCCGGATAATTCCCTCTTTTTGTTTCATTATAGCCTAACATATCATTTGCATCGGCGGTCCATAGCTTTAAAGAAAAATGTTTCGCAATTTTCAATTCCAGTGAAAAGAAATAATAAGCACTATCTGAATTGGTTTCTAGATAATATAAACCAAGTTCCCTGCTCACAGCCATTTTTACAGTATCGTTACCGGTATTTTTAAAAAGCAAATGCAGGCTGTCAACCCGGTGTTTGCTGTAACTATTGTAATCGTAATAAGTTCCGGTCTGTGCCATAAGGGAGAATGGCAGGAGTGATAAGAGTAATATTTTTATAATTGACTTCATATAATCTTTTTAACTAGTTGGTAAGTGTAAAATAAAAACAGAACCTTCTCCTTCTTTCGTCTCCACTTTCAATTCCCCACCATGAGCTTTTACAATATCATAACTCAGTGATAAGCCTAATCCAGTTCCCTGCCCGGTGGGTTTGGTTGTGAAGAAGGGTTGAAAGATTTTATCTAATACTTTTTGAGGAATGCCGTTGCCGTTGTCGGTAACTTTTATTGTGACCTCACCCCAGCCCTCTCCAAAGGAGAGGGAGCGGCTTGTGCTAACTGAAACAGTGGGATCATAAGCATCGCCAGCTTGTTTTTTCCTTTCGTTGACTGCATAAAAAGCGTTCGTCAATAAATTCATGATCACCCTGCCTATATCCTGTGGAATAATGTTGATATTCCCGATTGATGCATCAAAATCAGTTTTCATTGTTGCATTGAAAGATTTGTCTTTTGCTCTTAAACCATGATAACTTAATCGTAAATATTCATCACATAAAGCATTTATATCTGTTGGTTCTTTTACACCACTGCTGCTTCTTGAATGCTGCAACATTCCTTTTACAATATCGCCTGCCCGTTTTCCATGATGGTTTATCTTTTCCAGGTTTTGTTTTAAGTCCTGCGCTATTTGTTTTGCGTCTTCAATATTTCCTTTCGCCATCTCCTCATTCATTTCATCTACCAACTCAGTGCTTACTTCACTAAAATTATTAACGAAGTTCAAGGGGTTTTGAATTTCATGAGCAATGCCTGCAGTGAGTTCGCCCAGGCTGGCCATTTTTTCGGATTGGATTAACTGTTTTTGTGTGGCCTGCAATTCGGTGAGTGCATCTTCTGCTTTTTGCTTGGCTTCCTTAATGGCTATTAAATCTTGCTCGGCCTGCTGTGACTGTGCTTCTGCTTTTAGCAAATCATTAAAACGGGTATATGTAAGATCAAATACTTTTCCAAAGCGTCCAAGAATATCGAGATTTTGTTCTGATAATAGTTTCTCGCCAACAGTTTGTAACCCTCCAAAATTGCTGAATGTGAAAGATGCGACATGTTGTTTTGTGGCCCGCATCTCTTTCTGCACCGGTTCAGGTACTCTCTTAAATTCTGTTTGGGTAAATAAATATTCATCATAAATTTCCTTTTCCTGTCCTTTCAATACAAAAACCCATTTAGCCTGTTTTTCTTTCCACGCCTTAAAAAATTCATGATGAAAACGATAGTCTTCAAACTTCATGTGGTAGGATTCAGGAGCCTTACCACTCACCGGGTTGGCACCCCAAACCATATTCGTCATGGAAGGCTCATCAATGATATTGATCATACACCAGGAAAGTGCAAAATCAAGTTTTGTCAATTCTTTAAAAACGGTATCCACCAATTCGGCCAGCTCATCCGATTTTTGCATAGCCATGGCCCTTGCTCTCACTCTTTCCAATCCCAATTCTATCTGTGATTCTCTTGATTGTGCTTCGGCTTTTTGCAAATCAAGAAAACGGGTATAGGTTTGCTGAAATACTTTTCCAAATCGCATGAGTGTGTTGTTCTCTTCATCTGAATAAGGAATACCCGAGAAATTCTCGATGTACAAGCCAACATTCTCTAACAATACAGTGGATATTGCAAGGCCAGAGCAACTCAGATAATACGCTAATATCTCCTCCGGTAATCCGGGGATTAACTTAAAAAGATCCCGGTAAAATTTATTTTTTTCTTCAAAACTCAGGTGGTTGGCAAAGAAATCCCTTCCTTTTTCCTTTGCCTCATTAAAACTATTCCAATAAGCACAATCAAAATATGGAAATGTAATTTCTGCCGGAATCTTGTTCCGGTCTGCCAGCCATATATGCATATCATCACTGGCTTTATAATCCAATATAAACCCGGTATGTTCTACATTGATATTTAACTGAATAAACTGATCGTAAACCACCTGGATTACTTCTTTAAGCTCTTCACTTTTTTGCATGCCCATTGTTCTGCTTCTCACTTTCTCCAATGCGGCTTCTATCTTTGCTTCCCTTGCCTGTGCTTCGGCCTGTTTCAAATCCAGATATCTGCGAAACGTTAGAGAGAATACGGCTGTAAATTTTTTCAAAATCAATTTTTCTGCTTCAGAGTGAGGGTGGAGAGAAAACGTCCAAATGAGACCTTCCCCAAAAAAATAGCTTTGAGCAAACTGATCGGGCATATCCCTGAACGAGTCAGTCAAAGAGTAGCCAGACAAGTTGGATATGGTTTTGTAGTATTGATTTTTTTCTTCACCAGCCATTGGATAAAAAAGAAAATCAGTTTTTTGTTTCCACGATTTATGAATTATTTGCCATAAGGGAGTTTTATTCATATCAATTCTGCCGGTTCCCTTAATTGTTTTTTCATTGTTTGCGGTTGTTACCGACCATACATCCATAAATTGTGATTCATCTCCTATAAGAATGCCGCAGCGCAAATTTTCAATACCTAACTTATCAAGCTCATTGAACATAGTAGCCGTGGCTGTACTCACATCCTCACTATTCTGCATAGCCATTGCCCTTGCTCTTACTCTTTCCAATCCTAATTCAATCTGCACCTCCTTTGCCTGTGCTTCTGCTTTTTGCAGATCGAGAAACCTTGTATAGGTTTGGTCAAATACTTTTCCAAAACGTTTAAAGATTTCATGAGCACCAGGTACCGGCTCATAAGTTATAAACAAAAGAAAGCCTTGTGAAAAATAGGCAAGATGAAATATCTGAAATGTTGGAAGAGGATGACCGGCTTCAATAATTGAGTCAAGAATTTCTCCAACTACCGGAAGCGTACGCATATATTTATAATGCGCCACCAATTCTTCGCCGCCAATTTCTTCAACAAAAAAACTTTCTCCCCGTTCATATGCTTCCCTCATATGAATGAAGGATGGATCTTCTGTTAGTGGTGCTCTGGCCGGGGGTTGTAACACCCCTTCACTGCTCATCCAAAGAGTAATTCCTTTTTTATCTTCATCCCAAATACAATAGCCTGCACTCCATGCAGGCATACCCAATGCCTGCACCTGAAGAAATAATAAGTTGGCTGCTTCAGGCAGTTCATCACTTTTATGCATGGCCATTGTTCTTGCTCGAATTCTTTCCAATGCAAGTTCAATTTTTGCTTCTTTTGCCTGAGCTTCGGCTTGTTGCAAATCGTTGAAACGGGTGTAGGTAAGATTAAAAACATCGGCAAACCGTTTCATTACAATTTTTGCTTCATTGGGAAAAGCGGTTTCACGGAATGCATATAACCCACCAGCCGGGAACATGGCACAGAAATAATATTGTTGAAGATCTTCCCTGCCAGATACGATCATCTGCGATTCAGGTAAATTAAAATTGATAGCTGCCTGCACTTTATAAAAATCATGCAATTCCTCGCCTTGTAGCAAATGCGAATAGTCTTCCTGCCGTGTCCATGCCTCAAACGCACCATGTAATAAAGGATGAATGTCCATGGATTCATTACCTGAAACCTGTGCAGCCATCCCATTATCCGAGAGGGTAGCTGCCCATGTTGCCACTCTTCGCATGGATCTATTGATTATTCCGATCCCGCATCTTATTGTTCCCAGGTTGAGCCGCTCCAACTCTTCAAACACGGTAGCTGTCGCTAAAGCCAGGTCCTCGCTTCGGTGCATGCCCATTGCTTTTGAACGGACCCTTTCCAGTGATGCTTCAATCCTTGATTCTCTTGCATTGGCTTCTGCCTTTTGCAGGTCGAGGAAACGGCGATAGGTCATTTCAAAAACTTTGGTGAATCGCAATACCATTTCTTCCTGCATCGCAGATAAACGTTCTTCACCAATAATAAAAATATATCCCTGGGTGAAATGGAACGTATATATCACAGCAGTTTGTGGCGATACTGCCAAAAACTCTTCCACCGAAAAAGGGATGTTATTCTTTGCAAAGATTGTTTGTATATGACCGCCAACCCAGGTTTGATGTTTCAGCGTAGCTTCTTCATCCAATTCAAGCATCTTAAAGGTTTCCTGTTTTTTCCAGCTTTTCAAAACGGAACGCATCTCTTCTGTTTCGGTGTGAGGAAATACAAAAGGGACGGGTGGGATTTTACCATCCACAGGATTGATACCGTAGTATAAAGCATTTTTTTCCTCCTCGTTAACAAAAGCGTATGAAACAGCCATGCTTGTAATACCAAGCATGTTTAGTTCTTTGTAAACAAGTTCTCCCGCATCGAGCAATTCATCTGTTTTGTGCATGGCCATTGCCCGGCTTCTCACTCTTTCCAATGAGACTTCAATCTTTGCTTCTCTTGCCTGTGCTTCTGCCTTTTGCAAATCATTAAAGCGGGTATAGGTTGAATCGAATACCTTGGCAAAGCGATTCAAAACTTCAAACTGTTCATTATTTAAAGGTTCAGGTCCGGCAGTTTGCAAGCAACCAAATTGCTGGAATGAACCCGCCATAATTATTCTTTCTGATGCCTGCATCCCTTTTTTTACCGGCCCGGGCAGGTGCTTCATTTCCGTATTGCTGAATACAAATTCATCCCAGTCTTTTTTTATTTGTCCTCCCAGATCATATTCCCATTTTGTGTTTCTTTCTTTCCACCCTCTTACAAAGGCGAGGTAAGGCGGGTTTTCATGATAAGGCACATAAAAACTTACAGGCAATGCTCCTGCACCGGCCATCCATAGTTTTGTAGAAAGATCTTCACTGTTCATTACCCAAATCAGGCAACGGTCCAGCGAAATATTCAATTTAGTAAGTTCTGCATATACGGTTCCGATCAGTTCTTTTAACTCATCAGATTGTTGCATGGCCATAGCCCTTGCTCTTACTCTTTCCAATCCTAATTCTATTTGTGCTTCTCTTGTTTGTGCTGCTGCATTGTTTATATCAACGTATCTACTGTAAGCCAGGTCAAATACATTTCTGAACCTTTTTAGAATGTTTAGTTGTTCTTCATTGATCTTTTTAAAAGTGGATATTCCAACATTGCCAGACTCTATCGAATAAAAATAATAGTACAGGCTGGCTGTTTCGTTAATTCTAATATCGTCATATTCACCATTTTGTTTTCTGAATGCTTTCCATTCTTCCAGCTCTTTTCCTTCAACTACAAATTCAGTAAAAGCATCTGTTGCACTTTTCATTCTTTTTATCGCATTGTCAACTACCAGGTTTTTATGATAGGGTATTTGAGTAATACTGCCGCCGGAATAATCAGAATAATCGTAATCAGTAAAATAATTTTTGGCATCATAAAAAATTCCTATTAAAGCATTCCTCATTTCAGTAAAACCCAATTGCTTTAACTCATTGAACTGAACTTTGCTTACCTCAAGCAAGTCGTCAGCATTCATCATGCTCATTGCAACAGCCCTTATTCTTTCCAAAGCCGCTTCAATTTCCAGTTCCCGGTTTTTATTTTCCAGTTCAATGGTTCTGTTTTTTACAGCTTCCAGAAGTCTTATATTTTCTGCTTTGATTTCATCAAAGGCAAAAGCTTCACCCTTTAGTGTCTTTGAGTCGGGGTAGGAGCCATGCTGGTGCAATACTTTCCATTCGCCATCATTCTTTTGAATTAAAGAGGAAAGCCTGAATTTTTGATAGAATGTCCATTCGGCTTCAATTTTTATATAAATGTCTAAAAGCTCATGTACCATGAAATAAGGATCGTAAGGGATTATTTGCGTTTGCTTATTTCTTAATTCCGTCACTCCTTCCATTTGATCAACGATCCGATGTGTATAATCAAGTATTTCTTTTTTACTGTTCCAGATTTCTTCTTCCGTGCCGCCAATATTCCGATAATCGTTCACCAGGTAAGTAGCCCAGTGTTGCAGGTCGCCTTTGAAATAGGAATCCCAGTAATCATTCATTACTTGTTTAATTTCCGCTTCCAGTTTTTTTGTCAGTTTCATTATTTTTTGTTTTATATGTAGCGAGCCTGCGGCTCTCTGCTTTTTATTTTCAGTTTCTCTATACAACGGGTTGAAACCCGTTGTTACAAAATTGGATCGGGGCTACGCCTCTGGTTTTCCTTATTCAGTTAAGTCTTTCTACATACAATAGTTTTTGCATTTCGCCTCCTTTAAAGATTCCGTCTACTGTCATGAGCCAGAGCCGTAGGCTCAGTTTTGTTTTGTAACCCCGGAATTTATTCCGGTGCATACAAATGCAAACTGTGATGAGTGCCATCGGCACGACTCATATCAACCCGGCAAAGACACAATAAACTCTGTTCCATCTCCCTCTTTTGTTTCTACTTTCAATTCTCCACCATGCCCCTTGGTAACAATATCATAGCTTAGGCTTAAACCCAATCCTGTTCCCTGCCCGGTAGGTTTAGTGGTAAAAAAGGGTTGAAAGATCTTGTCCAATACTTTTTGAGGAATGCCGTTGCCGTTGTCGGTAACTCTAATCTCGGCCCCCCTGCCCCCCGCAAGGGGGTTCTTTAGAGTCGTTATAGTTACGGTTGGTTCATAATCTTCGCCAGATTGTCTTTTCTTTTCGCTGACTGCATAAAACGCATTCGTCAATAAATTCAAAACAACTCTTCCAATATCTTGCGGGATGATATTTATTTTTCCAAGCGATGAATCAAAATCAGTTTTCATAGTAGCATTAAAGGATTTGTCTTTTGCCCTTAGTCCATGATAGGAGAGGCGTAGATATTCATCACACAATGCATTGATAT
>Ga0335394_10005600_pt1 | contig 14194 bp, 10 predicted proteins | sample MAT03_FD_205741 | JGI IMG/M metagenome (GOLD analysis project Ga0335394, IMG submission 205741) | Freshwater microbial communities from Lake Fryxell liftoff mats and glacier meltwater in Antarctica - MAT-03 (spades assembly) (version 2) ...
GCCAAGGAACTGGCGCTGACAAGTGCGATCGATCAGGTTCTGGCTGCACTGCCGGACCATCTGCGCGATTCCGTGAAGCCGGAACTCATGCAGTGCTATGTCGAAATCAACACCCGGATCTGCCGCACCGTGCGCGAAGTGGGCGAGGATCTGCGCGAAAAGCTGACTCAACTGGAATCCATCATCCATCCGATGGGCGTCCGGCTGCTGTGGTCCGGAACGCACCCGTTTTCATCATGGCGGCATCAGAAGATCACCAATCACGAACGCTATGCGCGACTTGTGAATTTGATGGAAGACGTTGTCCGGCGTCTGGTGACATTTGGCCTGCATGTGCATATCGGTGTCGATTCCGGCGACAAGGCCGTCATGGTCTGCGACCGAATGCTGCACTTCATACCGCTGCTGCTGGCATTGTCGGCGAACTCACCATTCTGGGAAGGCCGCAGCACGGGGCTGCAGTCCAATCGTTCAAAGATCATGGAAGGTCTGCCCACGGCCGGTCTGCCGTACCAAATGCGAAACTGGAGCGAGTATGTCTGGCTGGTGAAGCATCTGCGGGAAACCGGATTTATCAATTCCATTCGCGAAATCTGGTGGGACATTCGTCCGCATCATGATTTCGGAACGGTGGAACTGCGTGTCTGCGACGTGCCGCCATGCCTGGACCATGTGCTCGCGATCACGGCCCTGGTACAGTGCCTTGTGCATACGATTTCGAACGAGATCGACGAAGGCACGTTCCTTTCGGAATACCATCCGATGATGGTCGAACAGAACAAATGGCGCGCGACGCGTTACGGTGCCGACGCGGCGCTGGTGAGTTCTACGACGTTTCAGCAACGTTCGGTGCCGGAACTGGTGGAAGAGTTAACCGCGCGGTTGACGCCAACTGCCATTGAACTCAATTGTCTGGCCGAATTGAAATCTGTCCTCACGCTCCCTGCCGCCAGCGGTGCGCGACGGCAAGTGGAGATCTACGAAGCCACCGGCAGCCGCCGCAAAGTTGTCGAAAAACTTCTCGAACGCCCGGCGTATTAGAACCGTACGAAAAATATGTCATTGAAAATTGTGCTGATGGGGACTGGTGAATTTGCCGTTCCGCCGTTTCGTGCGCTGTTGAATTCACCGTATGAGATCGTCGGTGTGCTGACGCAGCCGGGTAAGACGGGGCGTGGACATCATCAGCATGCAAATCCGGTGAAGGAACTGGCGGTCGCGAAGGCGGTGCCCGTGTTTCAGCCTGAACGCGTGAATCGCCCGGAGATGCTGGATACCCTGCGTGTACTTCAGGCTGATCTGTTTATCGTCGCGGCATACGGTCAGATTCTGAAGTCCGAACTGCTTGCGATTCCGCGATTGGGTGCGTTCAATCTGCACGGTTCTCTGCTGCCGCGTCATCGTGGAGCGGCTCCTGTCCAATATGCGATCTGGAAAGGTGATTCTTTTACCGGCGTGACCATTTTTCAGATTGAACTGTCCCTGGATTCCGGGCCGATGATCGGGCGCGTCGAAACACCGATTGGCGCATCAGAGACTTCGGGAGAACTCATGTTGCGGCTCGCAGATTTGTCGGTTCCGCTCACTCTCGAAGTCGTACAGAATCTCGAAGCAGGAACTGCCGTGTTTCAGCCGCAGGATGCGGCACTTGTAACGCTTGCCCCGAAGATTCCTCGCGAAGCCGGCGTGATAGACTGGACGAAGTCCAGACATGAAATCGATTGTCATATTCGAGCGATGCAGCCCTGGCCAAAGGCGTCGTCGGTGCTGCAGCGACGGGACCAGCCGCCGCTGCGTTGTATTGTGTCGCAGGTTGCTGTCATCCCGGACAGCGACGCGCCTGTCATAAGTGTTGCCCGTGTCTCCGACGCGGGAGTTCCCGACAGCAATATACATGGACGCTGCGCCTTCCCCGGCAGATTCGTTGAACATCAGGGGCGTTTGCTGGTTGGTGCGGGCGACGGATGGCTGGAGATTCTGAAACTGCAACCCGAAGGCCGGAAAGCCGTCGATGGACGATCGTTTGTGAATGGATATCCGCTGGCTGGGGGATGGATTTCTGACGTCGATTGAAAGGAATGAATCATGAATCAGAGATGTGTGCATGTGCATGGAACTCCTTTGAATTCACTGATTCTCTGCGTAGCATTGATCGGCATTCTCCAATCTCACAAAGTCCACGCTGCAGAGCGCCCGAATATCCTGTTTGTCTTCGCGGACGACTGGGGACGATGTGCCAGTGCGTACGGTGCCGCCGAACCGCACGGCCTGAACGCAATTGTGAAGACACCGAATTTTGATCGTGTTGCTGCGAGTGGCGTGTTGTTTACGCGTGCTTTTGTCAACAGCCCGTCCTGTACACCGTGTCGCAGTTCGTTGCTCTCGGGACAGTATTTCTGGAGGACGGGTCGCGGTGCAATTCTGCAGGGCGCGGTCTGGGATTCGTCGATTCCCGCGTTTCCACTGTTGTTGCAGGAGTCTGGCTATCGCATTGGTCATTCGGCGAAAGTCTGGAGTCCCGGAACACCCGCGAACGCACCAATCGGTGCCGTCAAAACAGCATTCAACAAGCGTGGAAACCAATTTAACACTTTCTCTCAACACGTGTCCTCCGCAGACAACCCTGATCAAAAGCATCAGGAATTGCTGGCTGAAGTGCGCGGCAATTTTCAGGACTTTCTGAAAACCTGCACCGCAGACGAGCCGTTTCTGTACTGGTGGGGACCGACAAACACGCACCGCACCTGGATTCAGGGATCTGGAAAAACGCGATGGGGGATTGATCCGGAATTGCTCGACGGCAAATTGCCGGAATGGTTACCAGATGTCCCGGTGGTGCGTGAAGATGTGGCGGATTATCTGGGTGAAGTGCAGGCGGTCGATGCCGGGCTCGGCGTCCTGCTGAATGAACTGGAAACGACCGGTCAGCTGGCGAACACGTTGATCATCGTTTCCGGCGATCATGGGATGCCGGGTATGCCGCACGCCAAATGCAATCTCTATGATTCCGGTTCTGCGGTTTCGCTTGCCGTGAGTTGGCCTGGCCAGATTCAGGCTGGTCGAGTTGTCGATGATTTTGTAAGTCTGCCTGATCTGGCCCCGACGTTGCTGGACGCGGGTGGTGTCACTGTTCCGGACGTGATGACCGCTCGCAGTCTGATGCCGGTCCTGCGGGCAACGGGCAATGGACAGATCGATGCGACTCGGGATCATGTCGTCATTGGCCGCGAACGACATGTCGCAAACGCTCGCACCGATTTTCTGCCGTATCCGCAGCGCGCGATCCGCACGGCGGAATTTCTGTACGTGCGGAACTTCAAGCCGGATCGCTGGCCGATGGGCATGGCTCCGGGATTTGGCCTGCCGGAAGGTCCAATGCCGTGCGCGACAGCACTGGATGCCAGCACGTTCGCGGCATTCGGTGACATGGACGCCAGCCCGACAAAGACATGGCTGCTCACGGACGGACTGTCAGATCCCCAATACCGCCGATTCATTGATATGCAGTTCGCGCTGCGCCCTGAAGAAGAACTCTACGACCTGCGGCACGACCCGGATCAAATTCACAACGTGGCATCCGAACCAGAATTCGCACAGGCCAGAAAAGAGCTTTCGGACCGGTTGTTGACGATTTTGAAAGACTCAAACGACCCTCGCGTCACGGGCGACGGTTCCACGTTCGACAGCCCGCCGTATTCAGATCCAGCGAGGTAACTACGCTTACTTCTCAAAACATGTTGCAAATGAGTCAAGTTTTGGGTGCGATGGCGACACGATCGAATGTAGGATGGACATTCATGTCCGTCGCATGGCCATAAAACACTGTCGAAGCGAAGGTTATTGTCCTTGACAGCCGCTCGGTAATGAAACCGTGTTGGTCATTATCTCGGACATGAATGTCCAAGCTACCGGAATCGCAGCCTTGAGCTGCAATAACCCGGCTCCACATCAGTTCCATTCCGGATTGCGAACGTCGTGCGGCAGAACGCGAGTCATGCGATGCAGTTTTCGCGTACAGACTTCCCACAGGCCGTATGGATCTTCGTCCAGCAACAGACTTCCGGCAGAAGACAAGACATTCCAGTCGCCGCGCGCCATTTCACTCTCCAGCTGACCTGCGCCCCAGCCGGAATAGCCGCTGACAAGTCGGAACTGGATGTTCCTGTCCGGCGGCGCTTTCTTTCGTACGACTTCATCAAATGAAGCTTCGCTGCCTGCGAGGAACAATCCCGGTGAGATTTCCTGATCCTGTTTGCCCAGCGTCACGCAGTTGTGCAGTATAAAGAGTGCATTCTGTTCAACAGGCCCGCCACAGAAAACAGGGGCATCAATGCCGTTGACCGGGTCATGCTGTGCCAGTGCTTTTCCGATCGTGGTACTGGTCGGGCGATTCACAATGAGCCCCATCGCGCTTTCCGAACTGTGTTCCAGCAGCAACACAACGCTGCGATAAAAATTCGGATCACGCAGGTGATGCGCGGAGATCAGAAACGACCCCTGGAGTGAAACGGTCATAAATGGCCTCACCAAATCGGGCGAGATCGGCTTTGGACAGAAAATGGAGCGACACCGGCGAAAACGACTGCCATGACGATCCATCGTATGCGAAACAAAGTTGTAGTCTGTTATCATGACGATGTTGTTCAAGGCGGTAATGCCGAATTTTTGCTGTGATTACAAAAAAGTCCGGAAGATCTGCTCCGTATGAAAGTGCCGCAACCGAACCCGCATGTGCATGTCGAACTCTGCACGGGCGGCATTGACGACGTGCAACTCGCCGCAGAAATGCAGGTTGATCGGATCGAACTCAACTGTGGCATGGCTGTCGGAGGCCTCACGCCACCCGCGGGCCTTGTGGCATCAGCACGGCGGATCTTTCCTGGTCCGATCATTGCGATGGTGCGTCCGCGCGAGGCGGGTTTTGCGTATTCCGAGGGGGAATTTACGCAGATGCTGGACGACTGCGAATTCCTGATGGCCTCAGGAATCAACGGCATCGCCATCGGATGCCTGATGCCGGATGGCAACATTGATATTGATCGATGCACAATGCTTCGCCGACTGTTTCCGGCAGCAACGCTTGTCTGCCACAAAGCGTTCGATGTGACTCCGGATCTGCAGCTTGCCAGTCAACAGTTGATCGACTGCGGCTTCGACCGTATCCTGACAAGCGGTGGATTTGCCGCCGCGATTGACGGATGTCGCACGATTCGAAGTCTGCTCGACGCCTACGACCGGCAGATTGAATACGTGGTTGGTGGCGGTGTGCGAGCCCACAATCTGGAATTGATCATTCGTGAATCAGGCTGTGATCAGATTCACACGGCCGTGCGCAGTGTGGTTGCTGATCCGTCCACGAATGGCAACGACACATTCGGATTCGGCAACATTCGCGAACACGGAAACTCCGGCTACGGTGCCGCAGACAGATCACAACTGCGGGAACTGATGGCCGTTTCCTCGAGGATTCTCGTACAACGACATGTGAAGGAGTCGTGACGATGACGCATTCACTGCCAATCATCGAATCGTGCGATCACTGCTCGGCCTGCTGTCGTCGGACTCCGATTCCACCGTTTGAACCGGGTGAGGAATTCGCCTGGAACGTACCGCGGGAATGGATGATCCCCGTGGAGCAGCGCATTGCAGCGGATCAGCAGTTTGAACTTCTGCCCTGCGTCTGGCTGGATCAAAACTCCAACCGCTGCCTGCATTACGAATTCCGCCCCCGGGCCTGCCGCGACTTCCAGATCAACAGCGATCTCTGTCGCTTATCGCGCTGGGATGAAGAGGCGAAATCAGCAGAGCTTCAATGCGAGCGACGACACTCTCAATGACCTCGCTGGAGACGCGATACTTTTTTTGAGCATTTCGAATCCGCCAATCAACGTTTCGCAGATGATCGGCAAGAATCACACTGACTTCGCCGTCAGGGCCAGTAGTTACGACTTCAAACCCGTACCCCTTTTGCTGCCTCGTTGCCGGACAGATGACGCACAAACCCGTTTTCCTGTTGTATTCCTTTGGGCTGAGAACTAAGGCTGGACCACGCCCTGACTGCTCGTGCCCCAGAGTCGGGTTCAGCGTGATCCAGATAAAGTCGCCACGATCCGGAATGAAAACTCGCGTCGTCACTCGATCACCTCGCGTCCGACATCGGGTCCAAAGTCGGTCTCTCCGTGCAATTGGGAAGGCTGACAGTCACAGAGCAAATCCTTCAGGTTCAGTCGCCGCCTCGCCAGGAGACGAACGACGAATTCACCGTCTCGCACCTCAAGTTGGACCTGTGCGCCTTCTGCGACATCCAACTGGTTGGCTAAAGCCGCCGGTATCCGGACAGCCAGACTGTTTCCCCACTTTTGGATCGTTGCCATATCTCACCTCCACCTCATGATGTGTCTACAATGAGTCTACATCGTCGTATCAGCCGTGTCAAGGCAGACATCGTTGGATGGCACGGCTGGCCGTGTGCAATAATTCAGTCTCGTTTTTCATTTCCGCCGATTCAACTTTCGATGTCGGCGGCAGAGACCACTTCTTCAGTCCGCAATGCTGACACTCTGAAGCAGGACACCATTATTCATGCTGCACATTTTTTCGCAGTGGTCGTTTTCTGGCCAGAAGTCGGACAAGAATGTCCAACGTACATTGCACATTGTTACGGTGCCATGTGGGGATCGCAGGTTTGAGCTGCGGACGAGGCCTCCACGGTGTGTTTGACCGGAACTACGGGGAAGCGGCGGTGTTGGGTTTCGAGCAGGTGTTCAAGCAGAATGCGGCGAACTTCGGCGACGGCGTCCGGGTGGCGATGGACTTCGCTGTGGCTGGCTCGGACGATTTTTTCGCTGGACGCATCTTCACAATGAGCACTGCGGTACGCGACGACTCCATCCGTCCAGTCGGCCTGGGACGTACCGCGACTGATCCCGACGATGTTGTGGTGTTTGACGTCGTCCGGAATCCGAGTCTCCCGGATCAGTCTCAGTACACCCGATTTCTTTGTAAGCGAATCCATACTGGTGCGCGGGGCAGAAAAGCTTTCCCACCAGCTTTTGTCATCCTGTTCAAAGATGACGCGGCTGAGCTGATAGGTTCTTGCCGGAAGCCAGACGAGCGAACCACTCAACCACTGCGTGAAACGATTTGAGAGCGAACTGCCACTGTACGGGCTGGCAATGGTGACGATGCGATCGACTGATGGATTTGATTCAAAGAAAAACACTCGGCGAATCTCCGATTTCACTTCTTCATTGGCTTTGAGGTCATCGACCGATCTGTTGCTCACGGAACTCCACAGCTTATCGCCGCTGTTGATCGTCAGCATCTGCGAGATCAGTCCACCCATACTGTGTCCGACAACGACCATTTCATCGAGTCGATCGTTGCGATGATACGGGTCGCAGTCGTGCCGTACCTTCTGCAATTCTTCCCGCAGTTTGGCAGCCGAGAACGCCAGAGGCTCTCCGGTCGGATACAGATAGAACCAGAACTGGTACTTGCGGCGAATTTCCGGATCCGCCTGCAGGTCGTTGAACATTTCCATCCATGTCATGGGACTGGACCAGACGCCATGCACCATTAAAACCGGGATCCGGTCCGGATCATATGGCTGCACCATGTACAAACCGGAAACCTTGTCAGCACGATCCGGACGAAGATAGCCCCAGGTATCCAGCAGACTGATATCTTTGTTACTCAGATACCTTGCCAGCGGCGTACTGACGTCTGTCTCCAGCGGCATCACCGTATCGCCGACCAACATCCCGTCGGATTCACGCGGATCAAAGATCTGCAAGCGCGCGTCTGCCGGGGTTTCGTCGTCGAATCGCAGCACGAGTGAAGCGGCAAAACTCATCCCCTTTGTATAGTATTTTTCAACGGGATCGCGTTGTTCCGACTGCCTGCGAATCACGATAATCGGCACTCCGAGACCTGCGAACGTGTTACGGCTGCGAAGATTCTTGAGTTGGTAATCGGAGACAAATTCGAAATCGCCCATCTGATCGGGTGTCAGCAGTCGCGACGAAAACGGAATCTCGAAATCCAATTGCCGGTGAGTGATCGGCATGAAAATCGATTGTCCGAGTTGCACTTTTCCGGCTGTCCTGGCAATCCGCAACAACTGCTCAGAACTTGCGTTGTAGACTTCAGCCGTGCCGCGATGCTGCGGGTCATTCGGATCCGGTTGTCGACCGCCGGAGTCCGGCGTGGCAAAGTAACGCCATGCGGATTTGGCAGAATCAAAATACAATTCTGATGCCAGCTGGACATCGTGGATTTTTGCAGCTTCAGCTCCAAGGTACTTGAGCTCCGCCAGTGCGTGAGCTGCTTCGTGAAATTGTTCGGTGTTGATGTGTTGCTGAGTGTGCAGAATCATGCCCTTCAGATCGGCAGTGCCCTGATATCCGGTTTGACGCAGGAACAGATCGGTGCGCTGAGAATACTTCACCAAACCAAAGGCGGTCGTATTCATACGATCCGCCAGCGGGTTATGAGGTTTCTCACGCAGTTTCACAAATTCTGTCGTCGCGCAACCGTCGGCAATCAGCAACAGGCAGCAATAAAGCAGCACTGGCCGGACCTGCGAGACGAAGTGGCGAGCGGACGACATGGAGACTGGAATCAGGATTGGGACAGAAGATCGAGAGACAGGAAAAACGAAAAAGCCACCGCGCAGCATCAGCCGGGAACGCGACGCGATTCGTTTTACCGTGTAGAGTCACCGTTCTTGAAAACCGGGTCAATATGTCATTGCCTGGGGCCGGGGCTTCAGTGAAGCTGGATAAGATGCTGTCGGGGATGCAGTGACTCGTGGCCGTTCGGCGAGCGGCAGATTTCCGGTTACCGTCGAAAACCGGCGTGCTAGCAGGCTGCGGCTGATAAAATCAGCCGCCACGCGCTGGCGTCCGGTTGTTCGGCTTGGTAGTTCCTAATCTGCCGCGCGCCTTAAAGCGTGAAAACTTGCCGAAGGAATCTTAAGATTCTCGTGTCTTCCTTCCCAAACAGCCTGGATCCCCAGATTGTTGGCAACCACCAAACGTCTCCTCTAATCAGCTGTCAGGAATGTTGTGGGTCGCTCCCGTGCTAAATCTTCGCCGACAATTCTGAGTGCCGTGTGCGGTTGCATTCTGATGTCGAGCATGGTTTGGATTGTGCTGACCGACACTCGGCTGAGCGACGGATTCTGGCCGCGCGACATTGGTGCCGGTGTCGTGAAGGCATTCGGTGGAACGGCGGATTTGCGATCTGTCGGTGCCGCAAAAATTGAACTTTCGTGGTTGTCGGTTCTGATCAGACTTGCAGCGATGCTGATATCGGGTGCAACGGTCGCGGTCCTTTGGACTCAGTTGCGTTCGCAGAATCATGCGGGACAGCGAACGTACCAACAGATCCTATCGGCGTTTCAATCGGCAATCACAGCGATTTCACGACCCTGGTGGATTGCGGCGCTCTGGATTGTCGCCTGGCTGCTGGCCACAGCGACGAGCAACCCCGCATTGCTGAATTTTCTGCTCTTCACAACAACGCTTGTGACCGCATTGATCTGTGCTCTGTCGCTCAACGGTTTCTGCAATTCGATTGCAACAGCGGCTCCAGCGACGTCAGCGGGCCGCAACGGCGATGGAAACGTGCAACGAGGCCGGAAGGAACTGCTGGTTGTGCTGCTGGCGGCAGTTTGCTGGGAAGCGACGTCGTTCTGGATGAATGAACGACTCTATGCCAGCCTGTTGGTGCCGCATGGAGATTCGGCAATGTACGAAGAGCATCTCTGGAATGTCTGGCACGGCAAAGGGTTCCGCAGCTATCTGGATCAGGGGCTGTTTCTGGGCGAGCACATTCAGGTGATTCACTTATTCCTGCTTCCGCTTCACAAAATCTGGCCGTCGTATCTGATGCTGGAACTGGTGGCTTCGTGTTCGTTGGCGATCTGTGTCGTGCCGATCTTTTCAATGACAAAGCGTCATTCCGGAAGTTCAAGAGCCGCCATGTGGCTCTCGTTGGCGTGGCTGCTGTTCTTTCCAATGCACTTTTTGGATATTGCGATTGATCTCAAGACTCTGCGACCCAGTTGCTACGGACTTCCGTTTTTGTTCTGGGGAATTGATTTTGCCGAACGCCGTCGCATCATCTCTTCGTCAGTGTGCTTTCTGATCGCGCTGACGGCGCAGGAAGATTTTGCGCTGGTCGTCGGATCCATCGGAGCGGTCTTTTTTTTGATCGCACGACAGAATTCTGAAGCCATACCGGCTGATGAAGCAAAACGATTTGCGCGCTGGTCGATGGGGCTGCTGGTCGTTTCCATCGCCTGGGTATTGCTCGCGGTGTTGGTGGTGATTCCTGCATTCCGAGGTGGCGAAGCGGTCCATTACAGTCGCTATTTTGGGGATCTTGGTAACAGCCCCGGCGATTTGGTCCGCACGGCTCTGCATTCACCTGGCAGGATACTGTCGCAGCTTTTCAGTCTCAGGACGCTGTACTATGTGCTCGTATTGACCGTACCGCTGGGCCTGAATCCACTGCGGCGACCGATGTATCTGATTGCCGGTGCTGCCACGTTTGGTATGTTAAGCCTGATCCAGTTAGGGAATAGCTCCGCAACGAGCGATATGTCGGGGCTTGCCGAATTGCCGCCGATCCCGTTTCATCATTTTCACGCTCCGTTGCTTCCTGTGCTGTTCTGGGCCGCAGCGGCCAGCCTGCGCTCAAACCACAGCTCCAGCAGTCGGCGAGCGGGGCGGCGTCATCCCCCCGGTACACTCCGATCGAACCAACAAACTCGCGATCACGCCGTGAGTGCAGCCAGACTGACATTTTTCTGTGCTGCGTGTACAGCAATTTCAGGTTCGCTCATGCCAGTCGGAGCAACGTTCTGGTCGGACGCATCACCATTCGGCAGGGGAAACCTTTACGTTCCTGACGAACGAGCGGCTGAGTTTCAGAAAGTGCTCGCGCTGTTGCCGACTGATGCCCGAGTCGCTTCGACCGACTATGTTCACACGCGCCTGACGCACTTTGATCGGTCGTACGATTACAGCGATTATCTGCGAGCGGTCAACAACTACAAGCCCGGCGTGCCTGCAGACACCGATTATATCGTGATCGATACCGGTCATCGCTACAGCGAGATCAAATCGATCGATCAGGTCCGCGAACTCAGGGAAGAACCCGAACAGTGGGAAGTCGTCCCGCATGATTCTCACGCACTGTTCATTGTGCTGAAGCGAAGAGCCGTTAATGGTCGGTGAGGTGCATGTAGGATGGACATTCATGTCCGTCGCATTGACCATCCCGCTCAGTCGAAGCGAACGTTCTTGTACTGCGAGAGTTTGCCCGAGTGGGTTATTCTATGGAAACATCTCGGACATGAATGCCCAGGGTACATAAACACATTTTCAGGCTCAAGCCTGTACGCCAACATCAGCGCAAGAGAAGAGCCGTCGCGAAACCCGCACTTCGCGACGGCTCAGACCCCGAAACTGCTCAACTGCAGTGAGGACGAAAGACTGATTTCAGTACTGGCGTTCCGATCAGACCGCACCTGAATCGGGACGCTGATTCCGAAAGACACGTCTTTCGGAATCGACCGCATCCAGCCCAGCGTTTATTCAGCGGCAGTTCCGATGACGTTCTCTTCTTCTTCTTCCTGAATGATGATACGAGGTGTCACCATCAACATGATGCTTTGCGTTTCCCGTCCAACCCCGCTGTTCTTGAACAGGCGACTGACATAAGGGATCTTATTCAGAATTGGCACACCACTCATTTTGCGGCTTTCACGCAGACGCTTGATCCCGCCCAGAAGCACTGTACCTCCGTCAGGAACGCTGACTGTGGTGCTGACTGTGATTGCTGAAATGGTAGGCAACTGAACGGTACCCTGCGTAGAGCCCCCACCTTGGCCTTGCTGTCCTTGCTGGCCACCTTGACCACCACCTTGACCACCACCACCTTGACCACCACCACCTTGACCGCCGCCGAAGCCGCCGCCGATGCCGCCGAAGCCGAACTGGCCACCGCCGCCACCGCCGCCGCCGCCGCCCTGGCCACCGCCGCCGAAGCCACCGCCACCTTGACCGCCACCACCGCCGAGTCCAGCTCCGCCACCCAGGTTCACCTGAGTAAACGTCTGAACGTCGATCAGCTGCGTGAACTGAGGTGCAAGCGACAAGCGTACGTAGCGTCGATCTGCAGAGATCACTGCCACGACTGTCAATTGGATCCCGTCTGGAATGGGCGTGATGTTCGTCGAGAAACCTACCGCGCCGGTCCCGACGACCGGAGTCTGACCAGTCACCAGAAAGCGTGTTGTCTGATCGGAGATCGTCGCCTGCTGTCCGTTGTAGAGCGTTACTTTTGGGGCGAACATAATGTTGGCACGTGCATCTCCCTGAGCCGCCTGAATAAAGAAGAAGGCTTCGATATCGCTCAGGATCGCCATACCAACCTGAATCCCGGCATCCGGCGTGTATCCACCGAAGTCCGGTACACCGAGCTGAAATGATCCCTGGCGGAATTGAATGTCGTAGTCCTGAGTAAACGTGCCCGGTGCAGAAAGTCCTGCGACCTGACCTCTAAAGTCGTCCCGTGGTGAATTTACACGGTTGATATTGTCAAACAGACCTTGGGCCTGCTGACCACCCTGTTGACCGCCCTGTTGGCCACCACCACCCTGCTGACCGCCACCACGCAGGTCTTGCCCTTGCTGACCACCTTGACCACCGCCACCACCCTGACCGCCGGCAGCACCTCCACCGGGGAATGTCAACTGACGTGATCCGAATGCGGGCACACCGGGAGGATCACCCAGAGTGTCCTGGACGTTGAAGTCAAAGTCCACACCGATTCGTTCGAAGAAGTTGTCCGAAACGCTGATGAATCGAACTTCAACTGTTACCTGCAAGTCCTGAAGTTTGCGAAGCTGTGAAAGCAGGTCGGCAATCTGTTCATGGACAGCCGAGGTCTGACGGATCACAAGACTCAAGGTATTCTCTTCAGTCGCGATTGTTGCATGGCCACCATCCATTTCCCAGGTGCCCGGTTCAACCGATGTGGTGATCAGATCAATCAGACCAGAAAAGTCCGCGCCGTTGTTTGCCAGTGATCGGGGATCACTGTTCTGACGCCCCTTCGAACCACCAAGGCCGACGGTCAACTGATCATCCAGTTGATAGAGACCAGTGCCCGCTGCGGCACGATCAGCGCCCATCTGGATCATATTTCCGCCATTCGTCGATACCGACATACTGAGTGGCACGACAAGGTCGGCGACCGGATATGTGGCGAGGTCCATCGTCGTTTCCTGCTCCAGACGATTGCTGATCATCAGTGTTTCGTTCTCGATGGAATACACCAGACCACCCGCCTGATCCAGCAGCAGATTCAACGCACTCTTCAGCGTGATGCCATCCACGTCGATGCTCACGAGTTGATTTGCCGTCAAACCCTCAGTTTCGATCGCCCGTGTCTTCATGGCAATGTTGATGCCATGCACAGTCGCGATGTGTCGAATGACTTCTGTCAGGGGAACATCATGAAAATGCAGGGAGACTTTCTGACCCAGACTGGTTTCAATCTGCAGTTCGCTTTCGGTACGATCACGATTGTCTGGTCGATTGAACTTTTTGCGTCGACCGGACAGTTCTTTCCATGACTTTGCATCCGGATGATTGTATTCACCGGCAGGCAGAATGGACGCCAGATCAACATCGTTGAGCTGTCGCGTGAAGCTGTCAGCCTTGCGGTCCCGGACGTCCTGATTGAAGTAGTTCTGGCGATACATTTTGGCCTTGTCGACCATCAACGTTGCGGCAGCTGCGTCTGCATTCAGATCCTTCGCTTTCTTCGCCACAAGTTCCGCTTCCGCAAAACGTTTTTCCTTCAGCAACTCATTGTACTGATCGACCAACTCTGCGAATTCCCGTTCGATGCGGATTTTGGTTTGGGTTTCCCGCTTAATGTCTTCCAGAACGTTGCGGTTTTTATCTTCCCGAGCCAGATTCGGCGCGATCTGCTGCCGATATTCCTGAATCGTTTCCCGGCTCCGGCGAACATAGCCGGCCAGAGTCTGCTTCGATTCCTGGCTCATGTCTGCCGCTTCCACGTTCTCCAGTGTATGATCCAGAATCTGCAACGCTTCATCAGGACTTTCGGTCTTCAGCTTCTCAGCACGGAAGACGCTGTTCATCACTTCTGT
>Ga0335394_10005603_pt1 | contig 14191 bp, 18 predicted proteins | sample MAT03_FD_205741 | JGI IMG/M metagenome (GOLD analysis project Ga0335394, IMG submission 205741) | Freshwater microbial communities from Lake Fryxell liftoff mats and glacier meltwater in Antarctica - MAT-03 (spades assembly) (version 2) ...
TATGTTATTAATGAATGTTCTCTTGGCCAATCAAAGGGATTATATATATAATTATCTGGAGATTTAGCATTATAGGTGCATGTAATCGTCCCATTATTTAAAGGTTCACATAATAATATCAATGTTTTAACATGAACATACCCAAGAAAATCATTAAAAGGAAGTCTTGGAATAATATCTTTACTATTCTGAATCCGATTAGAATATATTCCCAATCGTGAAAATCCATATGAAAATTGTTCATCACCAACTCTAGGTGATGCAAAAGAATAGATAATTACTTTTATATTAGGATAAATATTTTTTATTGCAGCACCAGCCAAAGTAGCAACAGCTCCTCCTAAACTATGACTAGATAACCATACTTCTTTCGTTGAATTATTAATTCTATGTAAAATATAATTTTGAACTCCTATCCAGGAATCATAAAATCCTTTCGATACTTGACCTCCAGTTGGTGGAAAAGGTATTAGGCCAATATCTAGATCATCTAGAATAGTTTCGGGAAGATTAATTGCTTGAGTTCCAGTGAATGCGATCAATATTTTATCTGGAATTTCAATATTTGCAATTAATCCTGTTATTTCGGTATTATTGTCATAGAATTGTAAAACATCTGTGAGGTTTAACTCTGAAAAGTTTAACCATTTAAACATCGTCTCGGAATCGAAAAATGCAAAATAAGCTGCATAAGCAACGTCCGCTAATCTAAGTGCAGTATCCGTAGTATATTTTTTAGTAAGTGGTTTCGGTAGAATATTTTTATTCATTATCAATGATTGACGTGAAGAATTTACATCCCTTACTAATGTTAAAGGTAACACAACTAGAAGAATTATCGAAATAATCAATAAAGCAATTAAAACATAAAGAACGATTAGAATTTTGTTATTATTTTTTACAATTTGACTTTCCATTATTTTATTTCTCGGTCCTATAAAAGATCAATATTATTCGATCCATAATTACAATCCGATACTAATTGAACGAAACTAATTGAAGGTGAAATAGAAAATTGATCCATATGTCTGATATAAATAAAACAATGTTTATCCTCTACTTCATAAGTCGCATATTTTTTCTAATGCTAATTCTCTTGTTGAAAAAAACCCCTAATATTTCAGTGATTATGACTGCTATAAACATATCTAATCTTTAATAATATAATATCTGATCATTAAATTCTCTTACAGATTCAATAATTAAAAACTGTATTAGAGTAAATAATAATATCATATAGTAGATAAAAAAATGGATTTACGTTTTGCTATTCTAAATGCTAGCAACTATAAATAAGATATTTTGGAAATTCAATATATATCCTTTTCAAGAGGAGAGAATTACTTAAACAAAAAATTTTCGGATCTTTATCCATTATATCGGAAAAAAAATCCCTCCAACTATCAAAGGAGATTTGGTAGTAAAAGAAATATCTTTTTAGAGATTTGCATCTACATTAGAAATTCTTTCTACTCGGATAAATCTCATTGAAAGACTTTTTATTTCAAATATTCCTTCACAAATTGATTTTTATACGTTACTAGAGAATATATTTTAAGATGAAATTCTAGTAAGAAAAATCATATATATATAGATTAATCATTTTGTAGAAATAAATCTATATTTCTACAACTAATTTTTGCAAATATATTTATAAAATTTTCTATTATGTATCAGTAGTTATCAAAATTTTTAAATCTCGCAAATGTCCAAATCTCCCATTATTCCAGGAAGTTTTCATGCAACTGTATCAGTAACCAATGGAGGTTCATTATTATTGTGGAGGAATTTAAATTCTATTTATCCTAGATTTGTATTCCAATATGATGCAAATGGAGATATTGTTGCAATTAAATATGATGAAACTGATGGAAACGAATTAGAAAGATTTGTAGTTGGAAATATAGGTGAACTTCCTCTAAACAGTACAGTCATTTCGAGAGTAGATGGTTGTAGAAATATTATTTCATTTTATAATGAATCGATGCAAAAATTAGGCCAATTTGAAGATGATGAAGTTTTATTTTTGAATTATATTCAAGCTTCTACTTACGAAAATTCCGAAAATTCCATTTCGTATGTTTTATTGCCGTCTTCTCTGGTTTGCAGTTCTGTGTCTAGCGGATCTCCAAATCTACTTTCGTTAACAGAAGGAGAACCTATTCCATGGTGGATGTAAGATGATTTAAATTTTTAATAATTTTCAAATAGCTGGCTTTTGGTCGCCGTAGCTGCATTGATGGTATTAATGGTTATTATTTTTGGTAACGATTTAATTTATTTTACAATCTAGGTGCATTAGCAGGTGCTGCTGCAGGAAAAAAGAGACAAGTTACAGAAACTATAATTACTGAATAAACAAATTATTTCATTATCTGTTTCCTTCTTTTTTAGAAGTTCGGTTATTGGTTTATAAGTCATCATATTTGAACCAACTTTGATCTTCTTTTTTTGGAAAATAAATTCAATCTTTTTTTTAGACCATATATCTGCCCAATTTTTTAATAATCTTTTTTTTTCTTCCATTTCTTTTGCAGAAAGCCTTTTACATTCCATAAATTCCAATTGTTTTTCAGGATGACATGCATAATGTTTTTCATAATATCCAGATCTAAAATACCAAATTGTATTTTTAATATCCTCCCAACTATAAAACTTCTTATTATTTTTCCATAAATACATTTTTGAATCTTGTATCATTTCTGGAAAACAATGAAAATCTGCAGCTTCAGATAAAATATCATCTCCTTCTAATTCCAATGGTTTATATTCTGAAAAAAACTTTTTATAATTCAATATCCATTCTGTTTTTCTCCCACCTCTGGAATACCAGATATCTGCAAATGAACTCAATATATATATATCTCCATCCATTCCTCCATATGATGCTCGAATAATTAAAGATGCAATTTCGAGTTTAAAAGGATGATTTTCTATTCCTTGCAAATATAGAGGATTAGGATAATCTCTTCGACGAATAAAAAAATCTCTCAGAGAAGATCTTGCATGAGAATATGTAATCATTTCTAAAAAAGTAATACATTTGGTATCCATCCTTTACTATATGCAGCCATTACCCAAACTACTGTAGCTAAATCTTCATTTACAATCGAATCTTCTACAATAATAATAGGCAATCTCCTTATAAATTCATTGAAATCGAGCACATTTTACAGCTAAATCTGGTTTCATTCTACGAACAGCTTTCTGCAAACAACTTTTTACTAAAGGAATTGCAGATGTTTCTCCTTGATTTATACTTGATTTTTTATTTCATCGAGAGATAAAATATCTGTTGCCAATACCAGGTAAGAACAATCTTGTTTCCATAAAGATCCTGCAAGTTTTATATTGCTAGTCCATTTTTTGAGTATTTTAGGCTGTTTAGATAATAATTCAATAGTGCAAGAAAAATCACTATGTAACTCGAAATAGATTATCATATTTTAATCTGTAATATAATTTTTAGATATGAATTTTTTATATTCCTTAAAATTTATACACGATTAAATGATAAACACTTTCAATCTTTGGAATAAATATAAATTTTAATTCCTTTCTATAATGTTATAAAACTTTCTTAATAATATTAACTGGTGATATTATCAATTCATAAGATGGTCTCAAATCCCTTCAGAAAGGTAATAAATTGATTCTCAAAAAAAAACCAATTGAATATAAATTCATATTTTTGCGCTTTAATTTATTTTTAAATTACTATATTTTACGAAAAAATGCTTGATTTTGAAACAAGTTTAGATATTGATTTTACATCTTGTGATACCAAGAGTAAAAAAATTAAATTGGAAAAACTCGAATCTCCCGATATTCAAGATAATTGGATAGAAGCAAAAGATAAAAAAACCGATGAAATTTTATATTATAAAAGACATGGAGAAGAAATTTTTTATCCTAATAGGAATTTCTACCAAGGCGAATTAAGAAATAGAAAAAATGGAAAATTAATCTTTGATACTAAAATTCCTGAAATAAATTCAAAGTTTGGAAAAATTAGATGTGATATTGTTGCAAATTACGAAAAACCTAAAAAAATAGAATCTGAAACTTTAATCCATTTGGAACCAAACGAAAAAAATGTCCAAAATGTCCAAAAAATGCAATTACAAAAAGCACCACTTCGATTTTATTATGAAGATCAAAAACTTTTTGATAAATATAACAATCTTCTCTTTATCGAGTGGAAAGGCGTAACAGAACATAATAGTAAGGATGGTAGAAGACTTTTAAAAGGTGAATTCTTTTTGGGAGAGGAAAAGAATTCGCAACCAATGAGACTATTACGAAAAATGTTTAAATTAGCTAATTATCCTAAAGATTTATGGAGTACAAATACTAAAAAAGGAAGTGCAATTCGTGCATATCAATCGCTTACAACAAGGATAGATGGAACCTTGTATAGATTAAAAGATTTCTTTCCTCCAGATACTAGAAAAACAGAAATGCCAAAAAAACCGAAAAAGAGGGAAATTGATGAGATTTTATAATTTTGTATTACACAGTTTTAACTTCTTCATTTCCTCCAAAATAATAAAGATAAACTACTAATCCTGCTATTGCTCCTAAAAATACAATAATCGAAATGATCAACATGATTATAAAGAATGCGCTTAATCCGGAAACTCTTTCACTTGATTCTCCAAAATCTCGACAACTATTATAGACATTAATTCCAACAGAAGCAGTAGCTATAAATAATCCAGATGCTATAATCGCAACAGCACTGGTTATATAAAAAGTGTTTTGAGATCTTTTTATCCTTCGTCCTAATTCTTGAGTTTTTTGTTGTGCAAAATCTTGAACCGAGAGCGAAGTTGGTGCTGCAGGAGTTGGTGCTGTACCGAGTGATGGAGTTTGTGTAAATGGTGGAGTTGTCATATTTTACGAAATTAACTATAATTACCAAATAATTTTTATTTATAAATTATTTATAAATTTTTTTTCAATTAATAGATTCTGCTTTTGACCAATCAATCGTAATCAATTGTCCTTCATCATTTTTCACATAAGAATCTTGTTGAATACCAATAACATATCCATTGTCTGGATTTGAAAAATATTCCAATATAAATTTTTTCCACTCATCAAATTCAGAATTAGAAATATCAGAACGATTTGGAATTAATTGAGAGTTTGTTTCAGATGAACTTAATTGGATTGAACCATTTGTACTAATTCTAATCACGATTTTTGTACATCCTAGATTTGAATAGGTGTCGATCTCTTTATTAATGATAGGGATACAACTAACAATAAAATTCTGAAAAGCTACTTGTCTGTTTTTTTTATAATTTAGAGTATTTTCTAAAGATCTTTGAGCTGCTGTTGTTTTTACAGTGGATTTATAACCTGGTATTAAAAAAGACATATTTAAAAACTATAAAATCAAACTATAAAATATTAAAAACTCAAACGTTTAAAAAATTGAATTCGAAATAATAATCATTCAACTTATAATTTAAAGAATAGTATTTTAGATAACAAAATCTCTGGAAAGAATATATTTTAAGATTCAAAAAAAATGTAAAGAGATAATAAAAAAAAAGAGCAAAACAGTAAAACAAATTAATTATTTTCGTTAAAATTTTAAAAATAATTATTTTTAGTTGCTTTTTAAAATTAAATATATTTTATAGACCGAAAAAACTTTATATAGGAAAATATATTTTACGTATCAAAAGTTCTAAATATTATTATTTTAGAAAATATATTTATGGATAACAAATTCCTGAAAGAATATATTTTTAAATAATTATTTACGTTAGTTGTTTTATGGTCGAAAAGACATTATTAAAATAAATAAGAAAATCCTGAAAAGAATATAAATTGGGAAAAAAGTGAATATCGAGAATTAAATATCATCTTTTTCCAAATGAAATAATATCAGTATTACATAACAAATTATTGAAATAAGTAATTTTATTTTGGTAAATGATCACAATTGGTTTTAATTAACGATTCAACTAATCTCTTAATTACACCCGAAACCCTATGAAAATACAAGATTTTCTTTAAATGAACATATTCAACTTTCATATCATCAATATTGTCATCTATCGAAATATTTATATAAATTCCTTGTTTTTCCATTAGCCAAAATTCATAAAGTAATTCTCTTTTTTCTTCTTCTTTTTATAATCTTTCATGAATTTTATCTGCTCGTGTTTCATTAAATTTTGAGTCATCAATAGGGTTTCCTGTTGAACTTTTAATTTCTTCATCGTTATCAGATTCTTTTAAAGATTTCATTTTATATATTAAAAGAAGCTCGTGGTTTCGATAGAATTTTTTATAATTAATCATAAATTATTACAGAATTTTGCATCTCTCCACGACAAATATGACAATTCTTCATTTTTTTCGAAAACATTTCGAAACCACAATTCTTACAGCATCTGTGACCACAAGGTATTATAACAAAATTTCTTTGTCCTTCCATACATATAGGGCATTTTTTATCATCAATTTCTACATCACCAATTGTTCTTTTTAAATTGTAAAGTTCATCCTCCGATTTTAATAATAAAGCGATTAATTTTTTAGATTTTTCATTTGATATTATATTTATATATTCTTGTAATTCGATATTTTTTGATTTTTCTTCGCAAAATTTCTCAAGATTAGAAATGATAATTTTTAAATCCTTTATATGATTTTTGTATTTTTGTATTCTTTCTTTTGTTTTTGAATCAATATCATTTTGTAAAATTTTCTTATTTTTATGCAATTTACACATATCATGATCGATTATAGCTCGATATTTTACTTCACCATTTAAGTCTAATTCTTTTGTAAAAATTAGATTATCATCATTAAAACTCTTATTATTAATGGTTCTAATATTTAGATGTTTTTTAGTAGTATCTTTGGCTGTTTTTTCAGAAAACATTTCTGGAATTCCCGTATAATCCATTATAAAAATTTTATACAACTATAATTTATAAATAATTTTTATTTATAAATTTTGACCAATCAATTATCCTTCATCATTTTTTACATAAGAATCTTGTTGAATACCAATAACATATCCATTGTCTGGGTTCAAGAAATAATCCAATATATAATTCGGAATCAGAACAATTTGATGGTAACTGATGGATTGATTCGATTGAACCATTTGTACTAATTCTAATCACGATTTTTGTGTATCCTATATTTGAATATGTATCGATTTGTCTGTTGATGAGAGGAATACAACTAGCAATAAAGTTTTGAAAACTAATTTCTCTATTTTTTAGAGTATTTTCTAAAGACCTTTGAGCTGATATTGTTTTTACGGTCGATTTATAACCAGGTATTAAAAAAGACATATCTAAAAACTATTGAAAAACTCAAACGTTTAATAATTGATTTTGAAATAATTTAAGAATGGTATTTTTAGATAACAAAAACTCTATGAAGAATATATTTTTAGAATCGAAATAGATAATTAAAAAAAAGAAGAGCAAAAGCGTAAATTAATTTTTTTGTTGCTTTCAAAGTAACAATATATTTATAGATAACAAAATCTTTGAAAATAAATTTTAGAGTCAAAAAAAATATATTGATAACAAAACTTTTGAAAAAATGTAAATAAATAATTTTAAAAAATCGTGAATTAAATAAAGAAAGTTTTTATTTTAGTAAAATATAACTTTTCCAAAAATTCCATATATTTGGACATCATGAACTGCATAATTTTCATCTCTAGAATTTTATAAAGGTAATATTTGAAAAATGGTTTTATAGTCAAAAACTCCGAAAAGAATAGATTTTTAGATAATAAATACTCTAGAAAGAATAGATAATTAAAAAAAAAAGAGTAAAAGCATAAATAATTTTTATGATAATATAATAAAATAAATTTCTAGATGAAACTTTGAATATAATACTTTTTTTTGATTTTATAATTAGTAAAATAAAATATGTTTCTAGAAATTAGCGAAAAAATATACGTTTTTGTAATAGTAAATTTCGGAAAAAATAAATAAAAACTGAAAATTACTTTTTATTCTTCAATTGGTAGTAGAATATATTTCTAGATTTCGGAGAAAAATGTAAATGATTAGAAGGTAATAATATAAAATAATCTTTTGCTATTAAAAAATGGCTATCGAAATTATGAATAACCTATTTATTAGTAATTTAATAGATGCTTTTAATGAATCAAAAAAGCCCGATGCAAATAAAAATTTATCTATTTTAGATGAGGATGTATTCTTTAAAAAAGTATATAAACATAAATATGTATTCATGACTGATTCTGGAACCAATTTAAAAGATTTTATCGCAGTTGATGTTTTATTGGATTCAATAGAATTTATTGAAGATAATTTAAATTGTGGAAAGAAAGTAATCGTTCATTGCAAAATGGGTAGAAATAGATCTGCATTTATAATTTGCGGATATTTAATGCTTAAAAAGAAAATGATGTTTTAAAATATGTTCAAAACAAGAGACATATATTATTAGATAAGGAATTGATGAAAACTTTACGTTCTTTCGATTAATTGTGGAGAAATTTATTTATAATTGTATTTACGAATTAATTATAAAACATCTTTATATTAAAAAAGACTCCTAGTCTCATCACAATAACATAAATGATATTAAGTAAGATGCCGATACAAATATCATTAATCTAAGAACAAAAAACCTACTGATCCAGTATAATTGATGTAATATAAACGATAACACATATAGATAATGTCCATATTTGTAGATTAAAGAAATAATTTCATATCATTCTTATTGCGACAGAAGCTATATAAAAAGATAAACGCATCTTTCATGATATAATATGATTAAACCCATTTGTAATATAGAATAATCATAATCGAATCTTTTACTTCCCCATGATAATTTTTTTTTGGAAAAATATTTCAATACCATATTTCGGTATTTATGATCGTAAATAACGAAATTTCTATATCCTTCCATATATAGAATTTTTTATCATCAACTGTTTGAGAAGAATATATGTCGATGGGGAAAACTTTGGACACCGAATATGTAAAGAGAATCCAATAAAAGATGCTAAAGATTCATATTATAATAATCCTGCAAACATACTTGGCATATCCCCCGTAAAAAAAATTGGAAGCATTAATAAGATATTTTTAGCAGAGATTGAAAAAGACAAAACAATTTATTGGTAAATTTTAAATAATTTGTTCAATAAATCCTGTAATTCACATACAATGATGAGGAATAACAATAAACATTACAAGATTTTATAATAGTATATACATTATAAATTTCCTATCGCATTTCATGCTTAAAGAAACTCGTCAATAACTCTATATAAATCCTATTCTGATAAAACGGTAAACTATCGTCAAGAATTTGAGCTAGAGTCTTTCTTATATATAATTGGAGATTCCTTGTGAGGTATTCGAAAAGAATGTGAATTCTTCCACGCAGTCAAGGTTTCAGTTGTTTCCATTATTATCGTTTGGAAATTTCTTGACTTAAAAGAAACAAAATCTATCTACCATACTCCACAAGATTATAGCATTTTGATTTTTACTATACAACTAAAAAATTAGTGAAAACATATCTGGTTGAATTTCGTTTATCGAACTAGTTGTGATAATTGTTGTTTCTCAATACGGATTTATGAGTATTGAAAAATTTACAAGAAATATTATTGGAAACCGTTATAGGGATATCTAAAAAAATAATATTCTCGAAAAATAACTAAAACTATAAAATAGAATCTCAATAAGAAATCATTTATTTCCAAATATAATCCCAAGAAATATGGATTCGATTTAATAATATATATAAAATTGTTTGGACATATTCACATCTATTAGTGTTCTTCATTCCGATAAAATGTTTTGAAATAGCCACACTAAGATCTTTAATGTTTTCTATATCATTAAAATTCATTTTCAATTGAGAAACATCTTAAAAAATAAATTAAACGTTTAATTATTTCACCATTCTTAATTTGTTCTTTTATATTTTCTCCTATATAATTATAATCTTTGAGAACAATATCTATCATTATTTGAAGTCTCCATTCCATTGTCGAAACTAGATTGGCGAATCTTAATTTTTCTTCTTGCCATGCTTTCATCTCTTGAGAATAATATTTTATAGTATTCATTTTATGCACCAATAAATTCGAAGCCATAAAAATTTGCATTTTGCTTCCGTAAAAGCAGGTCGTAATTTAGGATTCAACTCTTCATCATCTATAGTATCCCAAAATATAGATTTTTCACCACCAGGAATTCTATTTTATTGCTACAAGAAAAATTAAATTTCCTTAATTATATTTACCAAAATCATTTTTAATGCAATTTTGGTTATCAATATGAATTTCTTCTTGTTTTGAATTGCAGTTCATTTTGTGATAATTCCTTTTTCTACAAGCCTTTGAGCATCCCATATATCTAGGTTCATTACAGTCATAACAGACCATCAACTTTTTCTCATCTTTATTGCATTTTTCACAAAATATATACTTCATTGAGAATGATAAAAATTTGATATTTTATATATAAACACCAAAAGATATTTTTAAAAATTTAATGGATGAGTTTTTTTTACAATATTATATGCCTTAAATATTCATTCTGATTTATTGGTTTCATAAATTAATAAATTTTTAATGGCTATAATTTTTCTATTTTGTCCATTGTAATTGATCAAAGATTCTTTGAGTTTTTGAAAAAAGTAAAAATAAAGTCCTTCCTTTCCAAACAAGATCATCCTTATATCTCCAGATAAAGCAAACAATGGCAAATAAATCACATTGCAATAGAAAATCAAAATATAAATATATGTTAAAATAAGAGAGCCAATCTCTATAATGTAAAATTGCTTGATTTTATCTTCATATAAAAATATAGCTATAAAAAACCCAAGATAATATCCAATATATGTAGTAATTAATATACACAAAACATCAAATGATGAAAACAGTAACGAATATAAAAAACATAGTGTGAAAACCAAACATAATCGTTGTTGAAAGACTGGATTTCGTAAATGTAGTAAATCTAATGTTATTTTATCGAAAAGTTTAATTAAACTTATTTTTAAATGTTTGTATTTTAAATGATTGTCTTCTTTGAAAGAATTATCTGTTTCCATTTTAGAAATATACAAAACTGAAAAATGGTAATAATTTTATTCTTTCATTGAAAAACTTATTATTACTTGTATACCGAAATCACATTTTGGAAAATTAAAAAAAATATATAAAATTATTTATTCAAGATCATTATGATAAAAAACATCTTCGCTAATAAAAAATTCCCACCATATATTTATTTCTCTACAAGCATCTTTTTCATTAGCACTTGTATGTATTATATTGGCATGAAGTCCTTTTCCATATTTATTACGTAAAGTTCCCAATTCAGAGCAATCTGCTTTTCCTGCAAGATTTCTCATTTTAAAAATACAATCTTCTCCAATTACTCGCATTATAACAATTTCTTTGTTTTCCATTCTTGATATAAGATCATTGAAAAATGATTTATCTTTATATTCGATGTAATGGTTTTCCAATTTTTGACGATTTGGAATTACAATAGTTTTATTTACTGTTTCCAATCCTAAATTTTCTATAGCCTTCATCACGTTTTTTACATTTTTAGATTCTATACAATCGTTTTTAAGTATTACAAACGTATACATTTTTAAAACAAATCAACTCTTATTAAAAAAAATATGCGCATAAAATACTTTATTTATTACTTTTTCCAATCTATATAAGAATGATGATGTAAAATATCGATATTGATATTAGTAGATTTTAATTTATCCTTATCTTGTTGATCCATTTCATTCATAAGATCTTTTACAATTGTAAAAAGATCCTCGACAAGAACGAAGGATTTTTTGAAATTAATTTTACAATATAATGCCTTTTTTGGACAATCTCGATAATCCGAATAAAATTTTACGATTTCATCTCTTTGATCAATGAATTTACATTCTTTAAAAATCTTGCTGCATAATATTTTCCAAAGTATTTCTAATCCATTAAAAATTATAGAAGTTTTTTCGGAATCCTGATAATAAAAAGTCCATGAATCATAGTCTTGACAAGATAACAGCATAAATTTTGAAAATACTATTTTTTCTTTTTGCAAAGGAATATATAATTTAATAGGAAATCCAGATAGAATATTTTCTACATTTTCTATTGAGCATTTTTGATGCAATATATTCCATGGTATTTTATACAACATTGATTTATTTTTGCTTTCTTTTAGATTGATAATCCATAAATTCCTGTTTATCAAAGTATTATTTAGTTCTTTACTAGAGACTAATTTATCCCATATTTTATAATTAACAAAATGTCGAATTATTATTTGGTTCCAAGAAGACTGAACTTTTGCGATTTTAGGAAAATATTTTAGAGGTATAAAACGTAAAATATTTATAGTAGTTGGAATATCAAGTGAATCAAAATTCATTACTATGAATATATTTTATTTATTAACGTAATTTTCTTGATTGTTACAACTGGAATAATTTGAGGTAAGTGAAAAAAAATATATATAATTATCTTTCGTGAAATTTATATACTGAAACTGATTCAGTGTTAAAATAGCTTTTTAAAGAGCAAAAGGTTCTATAATACGAACGATTTGAATAAAAGATATCTTCCATGCACCTCCACGAACAAATTGAGAATATTCCAATGTAATAATTTCATTCCTTTGACATTGTCCAATAGCAGGAATTTTGCAAAAAGCCGTCAATAAATCTGTATACTGAGTTTTGATCTTACGAGGAAAAGTTCCAAGATTCTTGTCAAGAGTTACAGGAGTTCCAATTATTCTCGAAGCATTAGAATATTGAGATACAAATCCCACTTGAATTGCAGTGAAGATTGATGATTTATTACCACTTATTCCTCCCCGAATAAATACTAAATCTTCTGTAGTAGTGGAATTAATGAAATCAATACAAGCAGAGCAGGAAGATCCCGTAACGTTATTCACACATGTATCAAGACAGTTGGAGAATCTATAATATAGCTGATCGGTTTCAGATGCTTCTTCTCTTGCAAATTTCTCAATAGGAATTACGGTATTTATAGCAGGAACGTAAGGACCAAGTTCCCATGGTCCTGATCTCTCTGTAACGTTTAATTGGGCTATTCTCCATAGATCATTTTTATTTTCTCTGATAAATAATATACCGAAAGTCTCTTGTCGAATAGTAGGAACTGGAGATTTCCTTCCAAATAAATCTGCTCTAACTGCCAAAAAGATTTCTTGGCATTCCATTCCAATTTTTTGATTATGATCTTTGATATCGAAATCACCTAGTGGAATACATGCTCCTGATAATCTGCTACTATTGGTATATGATACCGAAAGCAAATTGTTTATAACATTAACAGCTTGAGTCTTGTTTAAGACTTGAGTTGTTTGTTCCGGAGGTAATCTAAGTTGTAATGTAGGATCGAGTAAGGAAGCCAATAACGAAAGAGCTTGAGCTTTACCCACTGTATCATTATTCTGTTGGGCTTCTATAACTTGTTCGAATGTTCTTTCTAGAAAGAACCAAGTATTTTGTGTATTTAAAAATTCTGAATTATCCTTTGAACCATCAAGATAATTGAATGGTTGAGATAAGACAAAACCTATAAAAAATAATAAATATTTCATTTTTATGAATATTCTATTATTAGTAAATTAAAATATTTCAAATAAAATCCAATCAAACATAATTTCGTAATAATAACAAAAAAAGTATTTTTATTCTTGAATCGTAATCTCCAATTTATCAGTAGGATATCCTAGTGATGTAGCATAATATACTAAACTTATATAAATTTCTAGAGGTATCGTTTTATTTCTGGCTATTATATATAAGGTTTTATAATCCGGAGATCCAATAAGTGCATATTGATAATTATCATCCAATTTTAAAATCCAGTAATCTCCAAAATTTGGAAATCCTGAACTATTTTGATAATCTGGAAATACTAATTTTAATTTGCCCTCGGATAAAATAGGACCATTTAAAGTTATACCTGGAGCAGGTGTTGCTATTCCATTTGCAATCTCGGGAGGAATATTATCCCTTATACAAGTATTTTTAACTAAAACTTGATTATCATCCAAAGTATATTCTGCAGTAACATTCTTGCAGCCTATTTCAAAAAATACCGGTAATTTAGCAATCTCGAACCATTTTCCTTCATATCTTTCAA
>Ga0335394_10005605_pt1 | contig 14189 bp, 8 predicted proteins | sample MAT03_FD_205741 | JGI IMG/M metagenome (GOLD analysis project Ga0335394, IMG submission 205741) | Freshwater microbial communities from Lake Fryxell liftoff mats and glacier meltwater in Antarctica - MAT-03 (spades assembly) (version 2) ...
CCCGGCCGCGCCGCCACAATGATCAAGTCGCCCTTTTGCAAGCCGCCGGTCAACTTGTCGAGATCGGGATAGCCGGTGGGAATGCCCAGCGGCTCATCCTTGTGCTCGTGCAGATATTCGATGCGCTCGAAGAAGTCATTGACCGCCCGGCGCATCGGCACCATCGCCCCATCCCCGCGCTGCTCGCTCACGGCAAAAATGGTGGCCTCGCTCTTCTCAATCACCTGCTGGAGCGGCATCGTTTGGTCATAGGCAATTCGGGCCACATCACTGGCCGCTTGAATCATGCGCCGGCGCATGAACATCTCTTCCACCGAGTGCGCGTAGGTCTCGACATTGAGCGCCGTTGGCACGCTGTTGGTGAGCTGGGCCAGATAGCTCTCGCCGCCGATCTCATCCAACTTGCTGTTGCGAGCCAGTTCACTGGCCACGGTCAACAGGTCCACTGCATCATGACGCTCTTGCAGCTTCAAGATGCTGTCGTAGATCCAGCCGTTCTTGATGATGTAGAACATGTCCGGCTTTAGAAACGGCGCAATGCGCAGCCCGGCCTCGGGGTCGATGAGCAACGAGCCGAGCACCGCTTCTTCAGCTTCAATATGGTTGGGTGGAAGAATATCTGCCATTAAAGTGGGAGGCGGATTATAGGTTCAAATGGCGGTGCAACACTCAGATGGAAACGCGAAAACCGCTCTCTTTTCAGAGAGCGGTTTATGTCTGCGTAGAGACGTTCCTTGCTGTATCGCTCTTTATCGGCAGAACGCGGCCACCAGCACATCCAGCGCGGTCTGGTCGTCCATCTGGCCCGTTTTGATGGCGATATCGGCCTGCAACACCGCTTCATGCGCGCCCAGCAATTCGCTCATCTGGAAGCGTTGCGCCTGTTGCAAGGCTTTCTTGGCCACAAACGGATGCACGCCGATATGCTGAGCCAGCGCGTCGTTGCTCAGGTCGGCATGCTCCTTGGCCTGGATCATCAGGCGGGTTTGGCGCGCCATGTGAGACAGCACCACCAGCGGCGACTCACCACGCACCAGCACGCCGCGCACAAACTTGAACGCATCCTCGCCGTTGCGCATGCTGATCGCGTCGATGAATTTGAAGATATCGGCCACATCCTCGTCCCACACCAGCGCCTCCACATCGGCGCTCTCGATGCGCCGGCCCAGCGCAAACGCGGCCAGCTTCTCCAACTCGTTGTCCAGCTTATATAAGTAAGTGCGGCTATCACTCACAAAGTGATCACGGTCATTGGTGCTGCCGCGGTTGATCTTGTTGCTGAGCAAGACCGCGGCCGGCGACGCAATCTCGCTGTTCTTGGCCCTGGCTCGCTCCACAATCCAGCGCACCGGATCGGCCGGCATGGCAAACACTTTGGTGTGGCCGCCACTATCCTTGTCCTCAGCCAGCTTCATCAGCGGGTGCGTCTCCGGCAATAACTCATCCTCGGCAAAAATCAGCCGCGTCGTCTCACTCGTATCCTTCAAATAATCCAGCAGCGCCTGCAACGGCGACACTTCTTCCTCCTGGCCCTGACTCTTGCCTTTGCCTTTTGCCTTTTTACTTTTGCCTTTCCCCGCCCCCTGCCCAGCCAGCCAGCCCTGCACCACCACCAGCCGTTTGTCAGCCAAAAATGGCATCGCATCTGCTGCGCCGGCAATCTCTGCCAGCGTGGCCGTGCGGTCCAGCATCGTCGTGTTCAGCGAGGCAATATCCGGCTCGCCCAGCTTCGCCTTCATCTTCGCGATCTCTTCGTCGCGCGCCATCGAGTTGGGGCCGTGAAACAAGTACCACATGTGAAAATGAATTAGAGATCAGACCTCTTCAAGAAGGTTCAGAAATAAAATCGGTAGAGGCATAAGTGTTGAGGGACGTCTTAGCTTCACAGTGTCATTCCCGCGGAGGCGGGAATCCAAGCGTAACTCCAACGTTACCGTAATTGGGAGTTCTGGATTCCCGCCTCCGCGGGAATGACGTTGCTGTGTAAAGACTTTCCTTGACACTTGCCTCTTTATCAATTTTATTTTTTCACTTGCATCTTGAAACCAGACATCCTGATCTGCCTTACAAATACCCATTCGCCATATACCAGTCATACGTCCGCTGCACCGTCTCGACAAACGGCCGCGTCTTCAAGCCTAATTCCGCGCGCGCCTTGTCCGAGTTGAACCAGAAAGTCTGGGTCGAGAAGCGCATTTGCTGGCCGTCAATCGGCAGCTTCAACTTCACCACCCGGCGCGCCCAATCCACCGGCCGCGATAGCGAATTCAGCACCCAGGCCGGCACTTCCAGCGTCGGCCGCGGCTTGCCGACCACACCGGCTGCCATACCGAAGATATCCTTGTGCCACAGATTCTCGGCCCCGATGATGTAGCGCTGACCCGACCGGCCCCGCAGTGCCGCCGACAAATGCGCCTCGCACACATCGGCCACGTCCACCATGTTCACCCCGCCCGGCGCGTAGTAGAACAAATTGCGCTGGGCCGATTCCAGCACCATCGCCCCGCCGATCACGTTTACATCGCGCGGCCCCAGGATCACGCTCGGGTTCAGGATCACGATGTCCAGCCCCTGCGCCACAAACTCCTGGCAGACTTGTTCGGCCAGCACCTTGGTGTAGCCGTAGTGGAATTGGTCGGGGCGCAGGTTGAACGGGGCCGTCTCATCCACGGCCTGCCCAAACGGCGGCTGCCCCAACACCGCTGCGCTGCTGGTGTAGACCACGCGCTTCACCCCGGCGGCATGGGCCGCGTTCAACACATTGCGGGTGCCTTCGATGTTGACGTGATACATCCACTTCACATCGCTCTTCCAGTAGGTGGCCACGGCCGCCACATGGAACACCACGTCCACGTCCTTCATCGCTACCGCCAGCGAATCCGGCTCGGTCACATCGCCCAATGCGGTTTCGAAGCTCAAGCCGGCCAGCGCCTTCAAGTTCGAGCTCGTGCGGTGCATGGCCCGCACCTGCCAGCCGCGCTGTCCGGCCGCCTCGACCAGATTCGCACCCACCAACCCCGACGCTCCTGTAATCAAACAACGCATGCCTGTATTGTAGAGACACGCCGTTGTGGGTGCCGATGGCGTGGCGTGTTCCTAAGCCTGCACCGGCACCTGCAACAAGATCAGCGTGCCCTGTCCCGGCGCGCTGTGAATATCCAGCTTCCCATGGATGATGGCGCTACGCTCGCGCATCGAGTGCAGACCCAGATGCCCAAAATGCTTTGCGTGTGGATCGAAGCCGCGGCCATTATCCGAAATGCGCACCTGCACCATCAGCGGCGTCGCTTCGCTATCTGTCTTGATCGACAGCGAAACGCGGCTCGCCTCGGCATGCTTGACAATGTTTTGCAACGATTCGCTGGCGATGCGATAGATAGCTTCCTTGGCCTCCAGGGACAAATTGGGTTCCGCCGGCATGTCCAGATCAATTTTCAAGCGATGCCGGCTATGGATGGCGGCCGCCTGTTTTTGTAACGCAATCACCAGGCCCTCTTGCGCCATGACTTCGGGGTGCAGCTCGAAGATGAGTGATCGCATGTCAACGAGCGCCCCTTCGGCCAGTGTGAGGGTATAGCTCAATGTCTCCGGCAAATGGGCCAGATTGCCCAGACTCATCATCTGTTGCGAAGTGCGCGCCCCCAGCACAATCCCAAACAAGGCCTGCGACACCGAATCATGCAATTCTCGCGCAATGCGGGTGCGTTCAACCAGCGTGGCCGTTTTGGCGACACTGTCTTTCAAACGGTCATTGTTGATCACGGTTGCGACAAAGCTTGCAAATATTCTCAGCAGCTCGGCATCTTTCTCACTATAGGCCTCGGCGGCATCATTCGCCAAAGCCAGCAGCCCAATGGCTTCGCCCGCCACCAGGAGCGGGGTGCCGATCCACGATCCCAGCTCACGCCGAGTCTGTCCGATCGAGGCGATCTGTTCGGCAACCCATCGCCGCAGTGCCACGGCGTGGGCCGAATCTTGCGAGGCATTGCCGATGATCACGGTCTGCTTAAGTGCCAGCACATCGCCCAGATGCAGATAGGACTTCCATCCGCTGTTATCAGTGACCAAAGACTCGCGTTCTGAAAGCCTTAAATCAACCTCAAGGCTGCTGGTCATCAGGCCCAGGTCATCCAAGTCATTCAGGCCGTTCTTCTGATACACCCACGCGGACGTATAGGGCATGACCAGGCGCAGCTTCTCCAGAATCAGTCGCAACAGAGGGCTGGGATCCTCGTCCAGCGCCACCGCTTGCGACAGCACCAGCAATTGTGCCAGTTCATTGGCGCGCTTCTTCACACCCGATTTGAGCACATGCGAGGCGTTGATGCGCTCGGTGATGTCCAAGAGCGAGCCGATGTAGCCGAGCCAGGTGCCATCATCGGCAAAACGCGGCACTCCTGTATCGATCATCCAGCGATATTCACCGTCGGCGCGCCGCAATCGATATTGATGTTCGAATGGCATTCGCAACTGAAGATCCTGTTCATACGTCCGTATGAATTGCTCACGATCATCGACATGAATAAGGCTGACCCATTGACCAGCCACTTGCCCTGCATGGGTGGTGCCGGTGAAATCCAACAGCCGCTGGTTGTGATACAGATTCTCGCCGTGCGGCCCACTCAGCCAGATCAGCATCGGCGCGCTGTCGGCAATCATCCGAAAATGTCTTTCGCTGTCGCGCAGCGCCTGCTCGGCTTTCACCCGCGCAGTAATGTCCATCATCGCAATATGACACTGTTGTCCATCTTCCGATGCCATCCCTTCCACAGACACCCAGCGCATCTCGGGGCCTGGCTTTTCGAATATCACTTCACAAGACACTTTTGCATGGCTCTCACACACGCGCTTCAGAAAGGAGCTGAATGCCGGCCGGGTTGCGGGAGAGACCCATGGATTGAAGCGCTGGCCCACCAACCTGGCACGCTCCACACCCAGCAGACGCGCGCCGGTGAGATTGATCTGGCCGATGGTTCCGTCGGCGTTCAAAGTCATATAACCCACCGGCGCAAAGTCATATAAATCTGTGTATTGCCGCAGCCCTACTTCCACCTTGGCGCGCGATTCCACCAGTTCCTCATTCTGCATCTCCAACTCGATCTGGTGCACCTGGAGTTCATGCAGCAAACACTGGGTTTCGGCCAGGGTTTCGGCCAGAGTTAAGGGAGTTAAGGGAGTTAAGGGATATGACTCCGTGGGTTGTTGCGCTTGCAAATGCGTTTCAGCCTTGTGGCGCAGTTCATCATCAACGCTGGTGCTGACAGTGGGTGTGGTGGTCTTCTTTGGCATAACGTTATCCGCTCATGGTCGCCCATCCAGTAGCCTTTGCAGGTCAGCTTCCTTGGCGCGCAATTCCGCTTCCAGCGTTTTGGAGATGGTGATATCGGTAAAGGTGATGACCACGCCGTCGATCTTGTTTTCCAGGGTGCGGTACGGCAAAATTCGTGTCTCATACCAGCGCCCCTCTTTGGTGGCCGTCTGTTTCTTGATCGCCGTCAGCGTGCGCAACACCTGCTCCACATCGCCGGTCAGCTCCGGGTATAGCAGGCTGGAGGCGATGTCAGTAATGGGCCGGCCCACATCGCTGGCAATCAGTTTGGTGATCCGGGTGGCCTGATGGGTGAAGCGCCGCACATTCAGGTTGCCGTCCAAAAACAAAATGGCAAGATCGGTGCTGTCGTACAGGTTCTTCAGGTCATTGTTCGTGTGCGAGAGTTCATCCACCTTGATTTGCAGTTCCTGATTAATGGTCTGCAACTCTTCGTTCAGAGATTGCATCTCTTCCTTGGATGTAGTCAGCTCCTCGTTCGTAGATTGGAGCTCCTCGTTGGTCGACTGAAACTCCTCATTGGTCGATTTGAGTTCTTCCTCGGAGGCCTGCACCTCATTGCGCATGGACTGCATCTCCCAGCGAAATTGCACGATTTGCTGCTCCAGCTCGGCCACCCGCCTCGCATCGCCCGAAGTGCGCCGGCGCTTGTCGGTGGCATCGACTCTGGGTGGTGTGGCCACATCCTTAAAAACAATCATGACCAGCTTGCGCAACGCCACGGGCTCATTGATCAGTTGCAGGGTCATCTCGACCCGTTGCGTGCCGCCGTTAGTCCCGACGGTAAGATCCTTCAATTCCAGCACGATCTTTTCGGCCAGCACCTTCTGAAAGGCCCCCGCCAGTTCGTGGCGCAACCCTTCGCGGACCATGGCAAACACGTTCCAGTTGGCCTTACCAGCCGCGGGCTCCAGATATTTGCCCGTTCGTCCGCTGATGTAAATGATGTCGCCCTTGTTGTCGGTCAGCACAGCGGCCGGGGAATACTGCTGCAACAGCAGTTGGTCGGCCAACGCCTGTAAATTGGTGGGCGACTGGGTGAGCATAGTTACAGGTATCGTGCGGCGAGTGGATAAAAAACGAGTGGGGAATTCCACCAAAACCTTTTGCCGATCTGCGTCGAGGTGGCGGTAGAGCCGCACCTGGTCATCCAGGGGCCTGAAAAGATCGGTAAAACCGCCAATGGTCTCGGTGCTCCCCAAAAACAGAAAGCCGCCGGGGTTCAAACTGTAGTGAAACAACGGCAGCAGTTTGGTCTGGATCTCGGCCGTCAAATATATAAGTAAATTCCGGCAACTCAGAATATCCAGCTTTGTAAATGGAGGGTCCATGATGAGGTTGTGCTGGACAAAAATCACCATGTCCCGAATCGACTTGCTCACCTGATAACCACGCTCGACCGGGATAAAGTAGCGGTTCAAATGGGCCGGTGTCACATCGGCCGCAATACTGGCTGGGAAGATGCCCTCACGCGCTTTGACAATCGCATTCTGATCCAGATCGGTGGCAAAGATTTGCAGCGAAATATTTGGGGCCGGCGTCATCTGTTCCACCGCGTCTTTGAAGGCGATGGCCAGCGAATAAGCCTCCTCGCCGGTGGCGCACCCCGCCACCCAGGCGCGAAAAAGATGCCCCGGCGCTCGATCGGCCAAAAGTGCCGGTAAAACCTCGCTTTTCAGCTTGTCCCAGGTCGGCGGGTCGCGAAAAAAGTGGGTCACCCCGATCAACAATCCCTGGAACAGCAAATCTACTTCCTTCGAATTTTCCTGTAGATAGCGCACATACGCCCCAATCTTGTCGATCTGGTGAATGCTCATGCGCCGCTCGATCCGGCGATACACCGTGGTTCTTTTGTAGGCCGAAAAATCGTGGCCGGTCTGCGAACGCAGCAGAATCAACACCTTTTCCAGGCCGGTATGACCTTCATCCTCAATGATCTGACGCGACTGTTGGATCGAGTACGGGTGTTGAAGCGCGCTCATGATTCGGTCTGGCAGGGCTTCCGCCGGGGCAACCACATCGGCCAGCCCGCTCTCGATGGCGCTGCGCGGCATGCCGTCAAACTTGGCCGACCCCGGCGCCTGCACAAACACCGTGCCGGCCTGTTCCTTGATGGCTTTCAAACCCAGGCTGCCGTCGGAACCCATTCCAGACAGGATGACGCCGATGCTGCGTTCTTTCAGATCCTCAGCCATCGACCTGAAGAAAAAGTTGATGGGCAGGCGCAACCCGCGTGGCGTGACGGGCACAAGCAAATGCAGGACGCCGCGCTGGATGGACATGTCCTTGTTGGGTGGGATGACATACACACAACCGGGTTTGACCGATGTGCGATCCTTGACCTGCACAACCGGCATCGGCGTGCTGCGCTGGAGAATTTCGACCAGCATCCCTTTGCGGGTTGGGTCGAGGTGCTGGACGATGACAAAGGCCATGCCACAATTGGCCGGCACATGGCTGAGGAACAGCTCCAACGCCTCCAGGCCGCCCGCAGATGCGCCAATGCCCACAATGGGAAATGCGGGTAATGCGTTTTCTTTCTCGGATGTAACCGGCACACCGTGCGCTGGCACATCGTGCGCTGGCACATCGTGCGCTGGCAAGTCAGGAACAACGACCTTGGTGGGTTCAGACGACGGGGCGGTGTGTTTAGAGAGATGCTTCGTATCCGACTCCTTATTCATCCATTTAGGAAGAAAATCTATCCAGTGACATCTTACTTTTTTTTTACAAAGTCATTATTCACCAATAATCTACAAGTGGGAATCTATTTAAAGCAAAACGATGTCATTTTAGGAATTTTCCAAGCCCATGGATCACATTCGGCTCAGTCAGATGTGCATGAAGCCGGCAAATCGCCAGTGGATAGCCAGTAGATATAGGACCAATGGACAGAATAATTAAACACGGCCTGAACTTATAGCCATGTCGTAGAGACGGCCCAGCGGGCGGCCCCAGCGGGCGGCCCCAGCGGGCGGCCCCAGCGGGCACGTCTCTACAACATGGCTATACCGCCAGACGGCTACTGGCGCAGCGCGGCCGGCAAATACGCCGTCGGCAGCAACCCGCCGACCTCAACGGCCCCCGAATCGCATAGCGGACCCAACGGCCGCGTGGCGTCGCGTTGATCGGTGATCAAACAATTGGCCAGTGCCACTCGATCCACGGCCGGGCTGCTCAAGGCCGGCAGGTGGGTGAAGGTGTCGCCGCCATTGTTGGCCAGCGGCCCCAGGTTGAGCGCGGTCATCTGGGCATCGCCGGTCTGGGTCAGCATCGAGCAGTTGCCGTCGCTGATGTTGTAGCCCAGCGACGAGATCTGACCATCGCAGGCCACTGTGGCTGGACCGCCGTTCACGCTCACGATGCTGCTCTGCAAAAACAAGCCGCCGCCGGCGCTGCCATCCTTATACAAAGCCCTGCCAAACGCGGCCGTGTTGCTCACCAGTGTGACGTGATGCAGTGAGGCGCTGCCAGAATTTTGGTAGACCCCACCCCCACCGGCACCGATGCTGGTCACCTGATTGCCGCTCACGGTCACGTTGGTCAGGTTCATCGCCGCGTTGCTGTAAATACCGCCGCCATTGCCCACCGAGGTATTGCCGCTAATGGTGGATTTGTCGAGCACCAGACTGCTGCCATAGTTGCTGATGCCACCGCCGGTGCTGTTGGCTTTGTTATTGCTCACCGTGCTGCTTCGCACAACCAGCTTGCCGTTCAGGTTCCACAGGCCGCCACCATCGCCGCCCGTGGCCTGGTTCTGGCTGATGAGGCTGCCGGTCACCGTCAGCGTGCCGCGATTCTCCAGCCCTCCACCAAAGCCGGCCGTGTTGCTCAAAAACTGTGAACTGTTGACGATGCCGATTGCGCCGGGGTTGATCGACACGGCTCCACCATCCAACGCACTGTTGCCGCTGAAACTGCTGCCAGTAATCGTGATCACGCCTGAATCGTTGGAAATCGCCCCGCCAGTTCCAGTTGCGCCGGTCACGGTGTTGCCGGTGAACGTCGAGTCTTGCACATTCATGGTGCCGCCGCTGTTATAGAGCGCGCCGCCCTCGTTCACGGCTTTATTATTGACGAAGCGGCTACCCACCACATTCAACACACCCACGTTATAAACGGTACCGCCCTGATTGGAATTCTGGTTGTTCACCAGCGTGGCGTTGATGAGATTGAGCCGGCCAAAGTTCTGCACCACCCCGCCCTGGTTATAGGAAAAGCCGGTTAACGACAAGTGAGTCAGGGTCAACGCCTGGTCGCTAAACACCTGGATATACACCCCGGCATTGCTGCCCGTCAGCGTAATCAGCCCGGCCCCATCGACCGAGGTGTTGGCCGAAATCTGCTTTACCGCCGACAGCGTAATGATGATGGGGTTGGGTCCACAGTTGAAGGTGACAGCGCCGCCGCCCAGGCGGGCCGCATCAAACGCGGCTTCGGTGCAACTGGCCGGCGTGCCATTGCCCACCACGCCGGCGGCATGCGCCGGTGTGGCACTCAACAAACTCAGTGTCAGGGTGATCAGGCCTACCCCAGCCAGGGCGTGTAGGAAAGTTTTGCTATGCATAGTGCCTCGTGCTTGTCGGATAATCGTGTAAATCGTGTAATTGAAGACAGGATGTCTGCTGCGCTGTAATGCGCCGCAAACAGACTACCCGATTGTCGCGAGAGGCACGCGAATGGCAAGAACCCAAAGCGGTATATTTTTGGAGACTGGCTTAGTAGTCTGTCAGCGCAAAGACTTTACGTAGCCACGTCATTCCCGCGGAGGCGGGAATCCAGACGTCCCAATTACGGTAATGTCGGGGATACGCCTGGATTCCCGCCTCCGCGGGAATGACGGCTTAGGTTAATTGTTTCCATCAAGTCTCAGGTTCGCCCTTGGACTAACTTAAAGTTCTTTGCGTTGACAGACTACTTAGGGTAATGTTTTCAGATCTGCTTTTTTCACATCTTCCAGGGATCGCACTCTGGCAATGGCACGCATGAAATCTCCTATTGAAGCACTACGGGCGCGCAGCGCTTGCACGGCGGGGCCGATGGGGTCACGGCCTGCGGTGGGAGAGCCGCCGGGTTGGGAGTTGTAGGCCCCGTGAAACGCGAAATAGGCCTGATTCAGCTTGCGGATGGCATAGCCGTTGTCCACAAATAAAGCTCGCCGTGCCTCCATATAAGCCTCGGCCTGCTCGATTTTGCCTTGAGCCAGCAGATCATCTGCCGTCAGGCGAGTCTCGCGCATCTCTATATTGAAGTCGAAATCGGTGGAGGCGGTCGCGGGGCCGGGCAGCAGCAACGCTGTAAGGCAACAGGTTTGCGCACCGGCCTGAGTCACTGCACCCACCTCACCTATGGCACCTTCCTGACCAGGATCTGCGTCCAATCCGGCCAAATCGGGGTAAAAGCGCCGCATGACTCGGGGGCCAATGTCTTCCTCGACCAGCTGGGCGGTGGTTTCATTGATGATGCGGGCCGTGGGATCGGAACCGTAATTCAAGCCGACATAGCTGGACAGCAGGTAGTTGTGCGTCCATTCGTGCGCAACCACACGTGTCACCCAATCCAATGCGCTGCTCTCGCCCAGCATGGTGGGATATGAGCCCAGGCCGCCAATCGGCTCCACAATCGACGACACATCGAAGCGTTGGTCCACCGCCTGTTCCATCGAGTCGAACTGATCGACCGTGAGACCCAGCCTAAGCGTGCGCTGGTCGATACGCTCGATCTTGTCGCGGCGAGAAATGATGAGCACATCCGGCAGCTGGGTAAACCGAAACCGCACCGGCGGCATCACCTGCCCACCCAATGCAAACCCCTCGTCCCGCAACACACTTTCCACCTGCTCCTGAATAATGGCCTCCACCAGATTCTGTCGCGCATCCAGCCAGCTGCGCCAGGTATCGCGCTCCTGCCGCAATGCAGAACTGGCGATCAGGGGGTCACTGACCGCGGGATCGGTATAGACCGTGGCAATCCGATTTTCGAGCCGATAGAATTGGCGCACGCCGTTGACATAGGCTCGCACAAACTGAACCTGCTCGGCCTCGGTCATGTTGCGTTGCGGCGTGATCAATTCAAAGCTCAGCTTCTCTCCAGCCGCATCAATCCACCACGCGGTAAAGTCAAACAGCTTGCCAGATAACAATTGATCGAGGCCGGCTTCGCGATCAGTGCGCGGCATCACATCAAAACGCAGCGAGATTGCAATCAGCACCAGAAACAAAAAGCGCACGAATGCAGGTTGCACAAGTCGCCACCGACGTTTCAAACTGCCCAGAATTGTCCACAGGCCATTCACAGGTCTGTGGGTAAGCTTGAACTTCATCACTTTCATCGATAACCCAAAATGTAGGGGGCAACCTTAGACTACGGCCAATATATTGGAGTTAGAAGCAAAGAATTTAGTGAGTGTCGCTTTAACAATCCTTTAGCCTTCAGGCAAACTCGCACATAACTATTCAAAAATGTGGACAAGTGGGTATAAAACTGGGGACAAGCTAGGGTGTTTGGGGATAACTTAGCCAACTTAAATAAATATTAAAGATTTGATTGCGACCCATTGTGGCAGATATTGCGTCTAAATTTCATCAAATTAAATAATTGAAACGAGCCAGTTGATGAGTTGACAGGGTCGGCGCACAGTCAGTGCATTCGTCACTGCCGACCAACAGCATCCGAAACTCAGTATGTCAGGCCTCTCCTGTGCACATAGAATGATCGATCAAGACAGACGATGTATCAGGCTTTGTTTCATTCACCCATCGGCACCCTGCTAATTGAAGGCACGCGAGACGCCGTCGCGGCTGTGAGGTTTGTGCCGCCCGATACCCCGGTTGGTAAGAGCAATCGTGTGGTTAACCAGGCACGCACCCAATTACGCCAATATTTTCGCGGCACACGCACCACGTTTGATGTGCCGCTGGACATGGGCTTGTGCACCCCTTTTCAGCGCAAAGTGCTGGCCGAGGTGGCCAAGGTTGAGCTGGGCCGCACCACCACCTACGGCGAAATCGCTCGCAAGCTCAAAAAGGTGGCTGGCGCGCGCGCCGTCGGCGGCGCCAATGCGCGCAACCCCATCAGCATTCTCATCCCCTGCCACCGGGTCATCGCCGCCAACGGCAAACTGACCGGCTATGGGGGTGGTTTGCCCAACAAAGAGTGGCTGCTAAAACACGAGCACGCCGTGTTGCTGTGAGCCTATGAGGTCGAGACCATTTCGTGTCGTGAACGTGGCCATTGACGGCCGGCTGATGCTCTATCGCCGGGCCGGCATCAGCCTCTACACCCGCCGTCTAGTCCAGGCCATGGCCGCGCTGCAAGATTCTGAAGTGCATCTCACTGTGCTGCTGGATCGTCGCGATGCAGACGCGAGTTGGGTGCCGGCCAGCGTGCCCATTTTGCGCACGCTCACGCCCGCGCACCACGCCACTGAGCCGCTGGCTTTGCCGGTCGAGCTGGCTGTGTTGTCGCTGCGCAAGGGGCCGTTTCAGCTCGTCCACTTTCCCGATTTCATCGCCTGTCGCGGCTCGTTCCGCAAGGTGATCACGATTCACGACCTGTATTTCATGGAGCATCCCGAGGTGATGAGCCCCGATGCCGCGCGCTACTACGGTCACATTCGCGCATCAGCCCGGCGCGCCGACCACATCATTGCCGTGTCCCACTTCACCTGTCAGGATGCGGTGCGGCTCATGCCCGAGGTTGCGCCAGACAAAATCAGCGTGATTCACGAAGCGGCCGATCTGCCTGCCTCACCCACGGCACTGGCAATCAATCACACGCCGTATGCGCTGTTCGTCGGCACCTTCGAGCCGCGCAAAAACCTCAAGACGCTGTTGCATGCGCTGGCGCTGGCCTCGCCGCAGATCAAACTCACCGTGGTGGGTGAAGCTGGATGGGTGGACAACGAGCCGGCACGACTCGCGCAAGATTTAGGGCTGCAAGGCCGGGTCTCGTTTGCAGGCCGGGTGAGCGATGCCGAGTTGGATACGCTTTACCAGCAGGCCCGTGTCTTTGTGTTCCCCTCTCTCTCAGAAGGATTTGGCCTGCCCGTGCTGGAAGCGATGTCGCACGGCGTGCCTGTGATTTGCAGCGATGCCGGCGCACTGCCCGAGGTGGCCGGCACTGCCGCCCTGTTGCACCCCTCCACCGACGCCGCCCTTTTGGCCCAGCACTTGAACCAGTTCTGGTTCGATGAAGCATTGCACAAGCAGTATCAACAGCGCAGCCTGCAACGTGCTACACAGTTTTCATGGCACACGGCCGCTCAGGAAACGCTGGGGATTTATAAACGACTGTGTGCCTAGCGGCGCGATGCCGCCATTGCCGTCAAGGTTAAACCAACGCCAGCCGCTCGCCGGCCTGACTCACGATTTGAGCAGCAACCTGATTGGGGTTGTAGCCGGCCGGCAATCGCACCAGGGGTTTGCCGTATTTGTCGCACACCGACTTGACCTCGCCAAAACCATGACTGGCCCAGCGAATGGCCAGCACGACCGCGGCCACATCGGCCCGGGCCACCTCCGGCTCAAAAATGGTGTAGCTCTGGTGAGACCGTGTGGCAATCCAGATCAGCTCGCTCAAACCAAACGCCTTCTCCAGCGCTTCGGCGGTGTGCGGCCGACGGTCTCCGCCGATCAGCACCAGCGCCTTGCCTCGCAACATCTCGGTCGCCCGGATAACATCGGCTGAGCCGGATGCACTTTCAGCAGGATTGGCTTGCTCTTGTTCCTGCAGTGCCAGATACGCGTCAATTTCGCGCAGAACGAGATCGAATTCACGACCTGTCTCCAGCGAGGCCGGCATCAGATCCACCACCGGCAACAGTGCCGTGCGTACATCAACATTGCTGGGCGGAATGCCC
>Ga0335394_10005608_pt1 | contig 14186 bp, 16 predicted proteins | sample MAT03_FD_205741 | JGI IMG/M metagenome (GOLD analysis project Ga0335394, IMG submission 205741) | Freshwater microbial communities from Lake Fryxell liftoff mats and glacier meltwater in Antarctica - MAT-03 (spades assembly) (version 2) ...
ATGAAATAAATAATTTATGATAATGTAAAAACAATTACAACTTATTTAGATGGATATTGAAAAAAAAATGAATATTTGCAGAAATAATAATTTTCCCTTTTAATAACTTTACCAAATGATTTAGTTTGTTTTAGAAGAAGAATTAAAAAAAATTATAATCTTATTACAGATTACCCGAAATGTATGCTATAATTGCACATGGAGGAGTTGCAGATTTTATTCCAACAGAAAAAGAAGATGAAAAATTATTAAAAATAATGAATAAAGCAAAGGAGAAAGGAAAAAAAATACTAGAAAAAGGAGGAAGTTGTGTTGATGCTGTAGAAAAAGTAATAAAATACCTTGAAGATAGTAATGAATTCAACTGTGGTAAAGGATCAGTAAAAAATAATGAAGGAAAAGTGGAAATGGATGCAACGATTATGCAAAGTAAGGATATGAGTTGGGGTTCCGTAGGAGCAGTAAGGGATATTCATACTATTTCAATGGCTCGTAAAGTGATGGATAAAACTAAAGGATTATTTATTGTGGGAAGAGGTGCAGAGAAATTTATAAATAATAAAACGAAAAAAAAGAAAAAACATTTTAAAAAAACCGAAACAATTTATTTCGATCTTGGTACGGTTGGATGTGTATGTCTAGACAAATCCGGAAATATGGCAGCTGGAATCTCTTCTGGAGGTGCATTTAATAAATATCCAGGAAGATTAGGAGATGCAGCTGTTCTTGGAGGTGGTATTTTGGCAAATAAAAATATTGCTGTATCATCTTCGGGAATTGGAGAAGAATTTATTAAGCATTCAATTGCAAATACTATTCATTGCGCAATGAAATATGGAAAAATGACATTGAAAAATGCTTGTAAAGATGCTTTAGATTTATTACCTGAAGAGTCTGCAGGAATAATCGCATTAGATTCCGAAGGAAATATGGTAATTGCTCATAATTGTAAAAAATTTTATGCTGTTTCCGAAAATAATTAAAATTATTACAAATATCGTGGAATAAATAGCTTTTAACGAATCCTTTTATTTTTTTTCTATTATATTCTCAAATATATGCAATTTATTTTATAGAAGAAAAATAAATATCATCAAAAAATGGAAGTAAGTTTGATTAGAATATATCTTTGAAATTTATTATATCAATGTTTTTAAAAAAAAGGTAGCTATAACATTATTGATCTATTCATTTCGTATTTAGAGCAAATAACGAATATTTGGTTCTTGTTATAAATAGATGATCACTTTTAAACAAAAATTCTTAGTGGTAATATAAAAAAAAAGTTTCCTTATATAATCGGTTATGATTATTGAAAAACACTATTCTTTTTTGAGTCAGATTACAAGATAAAACCCAATGGTACGATTATTTCGAAAATAAGAATAGTGATTCCTGAAAACAAGCCAATACGATTATTACAAGTTTATCGCAAACATGATGGATTTTTTATTTGACATATCGAGAGATGGAATGATAATAAATTTTATTTGCTTCGATTAAAAATCTTTTATAGTTTGAATCTCATTACTTGTATTTTGTTTTAGTATAATACAAATTAATAAAACCATCTTTTTATTTTACTAATTCAATATCCAATGTTTCATTTCTTGATTTTCCTTTTCCTTTTGTTGCAGGAGCAGCCTTTAACATAGCTTCTTTTAATTTCTCTTCGTTTCCTATTTTTTCTTCCCATTTTGGATCAAATTTTTCTTTTACCAAATTATTAAACCAATCTGCTCCATATTTAAATGGAGGTTGATTATAACTATGTCTATACCTATTTTTTACAATTAATCCTAATTATTAGTAAATTACCAAAAAATCTTATCTTCTACTTTGCTAGAAGATTTCATTACATCGATTACAAGAGTACCCTTTATGCCATTCTTTTCCTGCGTAGCAAGATTAAAAGCCCTTTTATAATCATTAAAATTTTCAAAAACTCCTCCGACTTCTAGATAAGAATCTTTGATATCCTTTACGGAACTCAACGAAAATATAAATACATGTGAAAATTGTCTTCTATATTTTTTTGGAAACAGATACCAATGTTGGACCAAAATAGCAATCCAAGATTTAAAATTTCTCGATAAACACCACAACCAACCAAAAATAGGATCGTTAAAAATAGTAGGATCTTCGGAAAGATCATCTAAAATAAGTCCTCCAGAAGGATCTTGTGTATATTGTATAGGATCAGTTCCTGGTATAGACCAATCTTTACATCTTTTTATTTGTCTTTTTTTGAAACCATATATATCTTTTACTAGTTCTTTTGGATTATCATTATCATGAATAATGGATTCATTTACTACATTTGCATTATACATATGATTTCCAGGTTCGCTTGGATTTACAATCATCCATGCTGGAATAGTTTTAGCATGGAATCTACTGATTTCTTTTATCAATCTACTCTTTCCTGATCCACTAGATCCACAAACTCCAATTCTTTTTCCATCTCGTTCTGTATTTAAAACCATTGGATCGAATTTATATATGTATTGTTTCGTTCCAACCCTTAATAGATTATCGGCAAGTGTAACTGCAACGCGATGCACATCTGGATCTACTAATTTTTTCAATCGCGTATCTATTATTTTTCGTTTCTTTGGAACATTTTCTTCTACTTTACGTTTTGATTTTTTAGGTTCTTCTTCTTCTTTTTTAGAATTCTTTCTTTTCTTTTCTGGTTGCTCGATTTTCCTTTTTGGCATTTAGAAACTTATTAAAAAATCACTACCTATATAATTTAAAATATTTATTCTTTTTTTTGCGTCAAATTTTTTAAAATATTTATATCTTTTAAAAATTTCAATGGAGAAGAAAAGAATCGATCTAGAAAAATTGATCCAATTTTATTCTTTAATAAAAAAATATCAAGAAAATAGCCAATTATATTTAAAAAAAAGAAAATATGACGAAAAGAAAGAATTATATTTGAAAAAAATTAAATATGAAGAATCTATTTACGAAGATAAAAAAATCCAATCAAATAAATCCCTAGAAGAATTATTAGAAATGTTTCAACGAAAAATGAAAGATGAATACGAATATTCTTATTTTCATAATTCAAAAGATGCTTGCTTTAATTTTAGAAAACTTATAAAGGATATTTTGAAAACTGCTTCCTTTAAATTTGAAGGGAAAATTGTTTCCATTTCTTGTTCATATAGAACTGTATCAGAATCATTTGTTCAAATTGAAATCAAATGTGATCCTATTATTCCAAATGATATATATGAACTAATTTCAAAATCCATAAAAGCTATTGGTATAGCTTTTTTTGAGCAAAAATGTAAAAATAAAATAAAAATAAACGTATTATATTGAATTAAGAAAAAACAATTTGTTTTAGATTGATAGGGGAAAAATGAGTATAATTTTATTTAAAACAATTCAACGTGCTTTACTCGTATCAGAGTTTAAACGTGAAGAATGGAATGAACCATATTTTATTGCACCTTTACGTGATTGTTTTTATCGAGATAATCGATTATATCATGATAGATTTACAGGAAATCACACACATGTGTTTTTGATTGATGATTTGGATATTGTATGGTATAAAATACCTAGCAAAGATAATATATGGAAACCATTATTCTGGGAAGGTTATCTTTCGAGTAAAGCAAAATGCGTCTTGGCTGATGGAGCAAATTTAATAATAATAGATGATTTGGGTAAAATTCATTATAGAAAAACAATTACGGAAAAACAGAATAAATCTCATAAAGATTATCAATGGAAAGATAAGATTGAAAAATCAAATTACTGGAGACCAGGTTGGGCAATTGCCTTTTTTCCATTAGATCATTATTCTTTTAGACTCAAAATAGATTATAAAAATCCAAATATATCATGTTGTATTTCACATAGAGGAATTTGGAATAATTATATTTTGAATAATAAAGGACAAGCATTTTACGAACAAGCTATCATGGGAGGCACTACAACGTTATTCTATTACGATGGTGGGGAAAATATTAAAGTAGCAGATCCAATGAGTATTCTTGGATTCATGTTTTTTGTAGATATTCCATTAAAACTAAAAAGAGCATATATTGAAAGTAGTGCTTCACTTTTAGTATATTTTGGATCGGATACAAAGATATGGAGATTTTGGTGGAAAATGGTAGATTACGATATATTGGGAAAAGTTCCACATGTAATGTATTATTTGGAATCTTGTACAAAGTGGCAAGAGCTTTCAAGTCTTGAAATACCAACATCTGCAATCTTTAAAGGCAAAAAGATTTATAATTTTGGAAATAATAATCGCCGATTGCGAGTTTGGTTTTTAGATGAAACGAATAATACAATTATAAAATGCAAAATGTATATTCCTTATGGAAAATGGATTATTGAAAATATTTTATTTTAAAATGGATTAGGTAAATTTACAAGTTTCTTTATACGATCAATTTCTTCGACATTTCTTTTTATTGGTGTTTGTCTTGGTGTGGAAGGTTTGGATTCATTGGCTCTTTTTTTAGGCACTCTTGTATGAGGACTATCTATATCAATATGTTTTATAGGGGTAGAAGTACAAGATCTGGTTTTATTTTCCAAACCTCTTATTTGTAAATCTCTATTTACCGATTTATGAATCACATCTTCATAATCCGGTTTATTTATTTCTGCAAAATCTCTCGGATTATCTTTTAATATCCGATTAAATTTAGATCCTTGAATATATGGAAGATTCATATCTGCATTTTTGTGTCCTTCAATAGATCGTGGATTTAGATCACGAATTCCAATTTGAGTAGCACTTTTTTTGTTTTCAGTATCTATAGTCAATTTGGATGGTTTTTGAATCAATAGAGGTAAATCTTGAATTGTATCATTTCTATTATTATCTTGTATTTTAACATTAATATCTCCATTTGTAAGAGGATCCATATATTCTACAGGTTTTTGATAAAGACCTCTAGAATCTAATGTTTTAAATTTTCTTCCATCAATATCAACTTTGCTATGAACAGGATATTGAACATCATTTTCAATATGTCCTAACATATTCAATTGCGAAATATTATTATTTTCCATATTAACTTGTAATTTTTCTGAATCCCGATAAAAAACATCTTTTTCTTCAATTGAAAGATTTCGAGTATTTTGTATAGTAGATTGTACATTATTGATTTCATTTCTCGAAGTATCCTTGAATGATAGAGGATGATATTGTAAACCTTGCATTGTCGAAAAACTCTTTTTATTTTCCACATTGCTTTCGAGTTTTTGTAAATGAGAATAATTCCTTTTTTCAAATTGCAAACCATTAGTTTTAGATGTAATTTTTTGATCAGCAAATGATTCATATTCTCCAGGAAACCCATTGTAATTTCTTTGAATCAATTGACGATATTCGTCTCTATTATTCGACTTTTTATTATCCAGATTTCCATCAATCTCTTTTTTAGTATGATCAAGAAACGAAAGATGATTTTCTTGAAAATTACTCTTATTACGAGGTAATTGAGATTCTAAATTTGAATTTATAATTTGATTTCCATCCTTGTAATAAATCTGTGATTGTTGTAATGAATCATTTATTCTCGAATTAAAACTCTCTTTTGAATTTATATCTATTTCTCTATTTTCTAAATATTTTCTATTTTCAAATATCCGATCATCATAAGATCGAGTAGAAAATGATTCCATTTCAGCATCATTTGGAATCTGATTTGCATTTTGATAATTCAACTCTTCCAATTTGAGACCTTGTGTTTTGAATTTATAAATAGGTTCGTTATTAACTGAAGTCATAATACCGGGATCTTCATCATAAAATCTTTCTTGTTTATTCGTAATCCCTAATCGTTTTATATTATGCATTTCATTATTAACAGAAGTTGGAATTCCAGGATTTTCATCATAAAATCTTTCTTGCAAATTCGTAATCCCTAATCGTTTTATATTATGTGGTTCATTATTAATAGCAGTTGTAATTCCAGGGTCCTGATCATGAAATCTTTCTTGTAAATTAGTAATTCCTAATCGTTTTATATCATTTGGTTCATTATGCATAGAAGTTGGAATTCCGGGATTTTCATCATAAAATCTTTGTTCTAAATTCGTAATTCCTAGACGTTTTATATTATGTGGGTTTGTATTAACAGAAGTTGGAATTCCAGGATTTTCATCATAAAATCTTTCCTCCTTATTTGTAATACCTAAACGCTTTATATTCTGTGGTTCATTATTAACAGAAGTTGGAATTCCAGGATTTTCATCATAAAATCGTTGTTGTTGATTTGTAATCCCCAATCGTTTTAAATTATATGGTTCTAAATCAATATCAACTTTTGTTTTCAACCATTCATAATATGCAGGATTATTTAGAAATTCTCCTTTTATTCCTTTTTCCGGAATATGTTTAGCAATATCAGGATTAAAATCAATAGGATATCCACTATTTCTATCTGGTATATCTTCGGGTCGAAATTGCTGTAATATATTTAATTTATTCTGTCTTATGGGAGCAGTTGACATCTTTTGGATTGATCTTTGTGCATTCTCCGGAATATAGACATCTTTTTCTCTTTTAATTAACACTTCTGTGGGTAAATCTTTTCTCCATCTAGGATCTCGATCTGCTATTAATGTTTTCATATTATATTCTTGATGAGCTTTTCCAGAATCGATCTGTATATTTACAGGAGGTGGTATCAAGATAGTCCTTTCTGTTGGAATATATCTTTTAGATTTACCAAAAGATAATCCGGAATTCTGTGATTTCATATAAGCATGAGAATATAATTTTTTCCTTAATTGCAAATCATTTTTCGATTTTTCCCATACATCTTCGGGTTTCCAATTTGGATCTATATATATTTTTGCCATTGAATCACAATCTAAAACACCTCTATTCGTTTCATAATCATTTCTACCATTTTCTTTCTCTTCTTCATCTAATCTTTGATATGCAGGAAGATTAGATAAAGTTTGTTTTTTTCTATCGATATTCTCATAATCTACTTTGACATATTCTCTATGATTTTCTCGATAAAATCTTTCCCTAGTTTTCAAATTTTGCTCTCGAACATAATTTTTCAACATTTTTTTTAAAACTACATTTGATATTTATAAAAATTTAATTTGTAAATACATTTAAAAAAACAATATCTATCAATTCTTGATCTGAAATATATACACTTGCTACAATGGCAAAATAAATTACAATGCTCAAAATAATTATCATTCCAAAAACCAAACAAGATATATCTTCTGTTTCTCTAATACATTCGAATAAAATACTAATAATAAATTTTATAAATACAACTAATATTAAAATTTCCCACATTTCTTTTTAAAAGAAAATGATTCATCTATATTTGGAAACATTAAAACAAGCAATTATGATGAGCATGATTTTGTTGTTAATAAAGACCAGAGAATGATATTTATTATCAGAGATATCAAACTTATGGAAATAAATACGATTATAAAAATCATTATTCTGTCGATTTTCTTGTTCAGTTTTATTATATAAGAATTTGTATCATAAATTTTATCCATTTTTATACAAATCAATCGATTGTTTCTTTAATAAATAATAAATTAAATTTGTAAAAATAAATATTTATTATCGATAGTCGTAAAAAAGTATTTTAATGGCAAAACAAGCTTCTACTAAAAAAGCTTCTACTAAAAAAGATTCTGCTAAAAAAACTGGTGTTAAAAAATCTGCTACTAAAAAAACTGGTGTTAAAAAATCTGCTACTAAAAAAACTGCTTGCTCCAAATTGAATACTGAAGATTGTAAAATTCCCGGTTGCAGTTATTATTCTGGAAGAAAACCACCTTGTGCTAAAAACTTTTCAGTAGTAAAACATTTGTTTATTTAAAATTTATTATTTAGGGACCTAGAGATGCTTTAAGATTCAAAAATGTACCTGTTAAAGAATTGAGAGATTATTTATCTGATATCAATTATCAAGGAAGATCTATGTTGAAGAATAAAACTGATATAATCAAACAATTAAAGAAGGAAAAATTGATAGAGAATTTTTTTGCATATTATACTTAAAATAAATCGATAATTATTTCATGGAAGATTTGCCTTTTTAAGGATTAATTTTATTTTGTACAAATTTGTCTTTATAAACTATCTTATATTTTGAATCTGTGATTTTTTCAGCTATTATAATCTCTTTACATCGTATAATTTTACAATTTTCCATTGCATTTTTGATCGCTTCTTCCATCGAATAAAAACACCATCCACCTATACCCCAAGCTTCCCAAACAATGGCAAATCTTTTTTCTTTTTGCATTAAACTACAAAGAACTATTTATTAATATTTAGTTATCCATTCTACATTGTCTTCACTATCAGAATCTGATAAACTAGACCTTTTTCGTTTCTTTAATGGTTCTTTTTTTACATCTAATTTTTTTATGGATTTAAATGCTGTATTCTTTTTGATATTTTCTATCTTTTTTATTTCCTGAACTTCATCATCAATTTCAGGTAAACTTCGAGTTTTTACTTGAATTTTATCTGATTGGTAATAAACACCATTTAATACAACTCCTCCGTAAATGATTCTATCTACTTTCAATGTACCGGGTGCATTTTTTCCGGAAATTTTGCAAGTAAGAACATCATTCGCAAAAATTGGTTCATTAATTCCTTTTAATATTATACTATCTGCCTCTGAAACCAAAATTATATCTAAAATAAAATTATTTAAAATTATAGAAAAATACCTTGAATATTATCTTGATGGATAAAGTTTTTATCTCCAATATAAAATCTCCTTCTTCCATCATATTGTGTTACAGATGTCTTTTTCTCATCTTCATCTAAATCTTCATCGATATTATTAAAAAATAAGTAATTATCTATTTCTTCCATATCGATCTTTTGATCATCTTTTATTTTGTCGTTTCCAAAACTAATTCTCTTAATGATTGCATAACTTTGAGTATTTTTCCCTAATAATCTATTTTGAAATCCCTTCATTATAACATCACCAGGTTTAATAAATGGTAATAATTCTTTGGTAATTTTTAATCTTTTTTCTCTCCACTTTTCTGCATTTTTCTTACTTTCGAATATTTTAAATTGAGGTGCATTATATTGGAGAAAATATTTTTTTCCATCGATAATAAGCAAAAAATACTTTTCCATAGTCTTTTTTACATATCCTAATGGGAATTCCGGAGCAAATAATACTACATAAAATCCAATCTGTAAAAATTCTTTACCAGAAATATATGCAGTAATCTTTGAACTTTTAAAAACATTTTTAATTTTATCTAAAGGTAAATTTATAAAGTTTTCTTTTTCTTCAATTAAAACAGAGTTTGGAACACGATAATATTGAGGAATATACCATAAAGGTAATGTATCCAACTCTTTTTTAGATGGAATCGTTAATTTAACAATTGTTTTTTGCATTTCAAAAGATTCTATTTGATCTCCAGGATATATTTCTTCCAATAACACTTTCCTTTTTATAATGTCTACTATGTTTGAGGATATATTTATATTTTCCAAATAAAGAATACAATCATCGAAATGAATAAATTTCGAAAAATAACATTTCATTGATTCATTAATGATTAATCCATTACTAGTCATTTCAAGACGGTAATAAATTTGATCAAGGATACTAAATTTGTATGGAATTTTCATTTCAACTTGCTTTTCCAAAGATTTCGTATCTATTAGGATAAAAAGATTAAGAAAATCATCCTTGACAAGACATAAGCAAATTATTCCATCAAACATATGAGCAGCCACAATCACTTCGTAAATTTTAAATTCCCGATCAAAATAAGGATTTAATTCTGAAGATATTGGAATAACGTTTCCAGAAAGGAATTCTTTTTGTAAAGAGATTTTGTATAGTTTACCAAGAGGTATTTTCTTAGATACTTGATGAGTATATAAGAATAATTCCCTCCATTCCTTGCATGTATTTAATATTTTAAGGTTTGAAGAAATTTCTATTTCTTTAAAACAATCCAACAAAAATTCTCGATTCAAAATCATTTAATTAAATACTATATATGAAATAGAAAATTGTTTATACAAAAATACACTTTATGCTTTTAAAAAAAATGGCGGAATAATTTCATGTAATCTCAATGGAAAAAAAAATCAGTTCGCCAATAATCATGATTCGAATCTATTTTCTTTGGGTTATCTATTGTTAAAATGATTTATTGGAACAAAAATAGATGCTGTATAATTCTTCCAGCTATTTTCAAAAGTTTAATGCATTTGATTTGTATAGGAAATAAATAATTGGAGTTTTTGAGAATCATGTTCAAAATATAAATGTAACCAGATTATTTATTGAATATATTATTTCATTTCTTGGAAAAATAATCTGTAGAGAATGTCCTTGTATATAACAAAAAGGAAACGAATTCAAGAATTGGATAATCGAAAGAAAAAATACTTTAAAGCAGATGAAATAATAAGAAAGATTAAAAAACTCGAAAAAACTTTAGCTTTTGAAGAAGCAGAGATTACTACTGCACAATTATTGTATGGATGGGAAAAGATATCATTAGGAATTTGTAGTATATGTTTTGATGGATCTGTAGAATTTGGACGATATATTAATAATCATCAAATTTGGATTGGAGACAATCATAGTTTGAAAAAATTGTGCTCTAGATGTTGTATCAAAAACGAGAAAGTTTTTGATAAAGAAAAAAAGATAGATTGTATTAGACTACCAAACGAATTGGACTATATTCTAGAATTAAAACAATGGGTAGAGAATATTCTTGAAGATGGTAACTTTGGTCATATTTTTGATCATTTTATCAATGTGAGAAGAAAAGAAATTTCTAAAGGACAAAATGGATATACTGATAAGTATATCCTCAAAGCAATTTTAAACTTGTAATAAATTAATTCTATTTTTAATTACTACCCATTATATTTTGATAAAAATAAATTTGGTTGCTACTTTAAATTTTGACTCATGCAGTAAATAATTTTGGATTTTTATTTTGTTTGGGAAATTAGTGTTTAAAAGATATCAGAACATCCTAATTACATTCCAAAATAAATAAAAGGGTTTCTTATTTTCAAATACATCCCAAGGACAATTTAATGTTACGGAGAAAATATTTATAATAGTAATACGAATTTTGAGTGTGAAACTATAATTTTTTCGAAATGATTTATTAACAAAATGATAAAAACATCTTTTAATATTTTACTTATAATTCAATTTACTTGGAATAAATCCAAATAAGAATACAAATGTTTTATTAATGTAAAAGTGGACGACTCTCCGAATAGTTCTTTTTGCGTAACAATAGTACGATGACCATTATTATGATTCCTATCAAGACAATACCTATGATTGGTATAACAATAGAATATATCAAATCAATCTCTTCTTGTGATAAGTTATTATTATTATCCTCTAAAAACGATTAGAATATTAAAATCATTTACTATTTGATGATCCAGTAGTAATTGCATGTTTCGTAGTTGCTGGAACCGGAAAAGCACTTGTTGGAAGAATAATAGATTTACTAGGAGGAGGAGGAGGAGGAGGAGGATAAATGGAATCACATGTACAAATTCCATTATTAAATGTTACTCCAGAATATCCAGGAGGGCAAAAGTAGCAAACGTTATTTATACACATTGTACATGCATAACAGGATGAAGTTTCACAAGGAATAAAATCAGCCAAAATAGTAGTGGTGCCACAAAGAAGAATTATAGAAATTATCTGTTGGATTTTCATGTTTAAATATTTACCATTTATAAGGCAAATATAATACTTATCGTCTGAATTTTCATAGCCATCAAAAATTTAGACGAAATAATAAAACGGACCAATTTTATTAATAAATTAATTTTGGATATCAGTAACAATCTCTTTTTCTTTTACTGATCTACCTAAATCACTAGTAGATTTCTTATTCATCTTTCCTCTTCTAGGATTCTCTTCAAATGCTCTCTTTACGGCAGCATTTACCAAATGTTTAGATTGTTGTTGGATTTTCTCTTGCAAAAATGGCATTACTATAAAATATCAATTTAGCAGTAAAGAAAGCCTTACATCCATTATCTAATAATGATTGGATCAAATTAGGAGTGATATCGATAGTTGTTGGACCAATTGGTGAACTGTAAATTAATTCGTTTTGATACTCTTGTGGCTGATAATCGGCATAATTTTCAGTATAAAAATCCTTTTGTTTGGGATTAAGTCTTATAGGTCCAGCTCTTAAAGTCCAACAATCTGCAATATTTACAATGGGAGAAATATAAGGAACAGGTTGATAACGACCACTAGGATCTTTTTGCCAAGATAAACCATGAGATACTGGATCGAGCATTTTTCCAGTATCAGTATATGAAGGTTTGCACCATATTATCCTTCCTAAATCAAAAGGAAAAAAGCGGAATCCTCCTTGAACTTTTACCAAATTATTACTTAATTTGATTCTAACATCATGCGTTCCAGTCAGACTAGCAAACCAACGAATAGAAGCCCATAATATAGGATGATATTCTTGATTATTTTCTAATAAAATATAAATTTAGATTATCATTTTTACCATGATGATTATTAGAATATGTATTCTTACAATATTGCTGATATTGTTGTAAATATTGAGGAGGAGGAGGACTAACGATTCTAGCAAATAAGAGGAATAAACTCTCTGGATTAGATGAATTGGCATTTAAAACATATTTAATAACATTGTATATCTCGATACATATGGACATAAATAAATTATTATTATCTCCACGAGGTTCTATAATAGCCAATGTAGGAAGAGTAACGATATATTTTTCACCTAATGATGGAATATTTTGATTAATATTACTTCTGTGATCATAAATCGGTGTAACCGGAATATTATTATTACCATCCTTAACAATATTAAAGAATAAATAAAATATTACTAATTGATATTCATTTGCATTTACTCCTAGATCAGGATGGTTCTTTAAAAGGGTTTCCATTTCTAGTAAAGATAAATCTGAATTAATCTCCATTTGAGATTCATCATAAGAAAAAGGAGATTCCATTTCCTTAATGTTTGATGTTAAAAAGTATAATAATATAGTAATTATTGTTTTAAAAATCGCGGACCTATTATTTTTTTTTAATATTTATTAGCGCTCAAATCATATTAATTAACCATTTCAAATTATTATGATTTTTTAGACTGTTTTATATAAAATTTCAGAAAAGGTTACATTCAATAAATGTTTTATTCTTCATCTTTAGGTAAACTTTTACGTATAGAATTTCGCCTTTTAAAAGGAATACGTTCTGTGATTATGATTTTTTCTTCTAAAAATTCATTTTTGTTTAAAGATCGCTGTGAAATAGAATGAATAATTCCATAATATGCTTGATGTGTAGATCTCTGAATACTACCTAGAATCCAACAAATCATTTTACCTAATACCAATAGATATACTATGGACAATATACCAACCATAAATGAATGATATTCTCTAAAAACGATTAGTTCACATTCATACATTTTTTCATTAGATGATGTCCAAAAATGCGAATCAACTTTTGTAATTGTCGAACAAATATCTGGAAGAGATTTTCCTCTCCAAAATCCAAAATTTCCAATTGCTGGACCATTAATATATATATAAAACATAGGCATTGCAACAAATAATAAATACATTTTGTAAAACAATTGTAAGATAATTCGAACTGGTGTCCAGCTCATTATTGTAGACCATGTATATGAAATCTGCTCTATATCGTTTTGTAAGACATTTACTAGTTTAGTTATTTTGAAGAAATAAATACCAGTAAAAGGATCACGCACAACCTCTCTCGAAGCTAATTTCATTTAATAATAAATTATTTATTGCTAATTAAATTCATCAATATTTTTCTGTAATAATTTCGATTTAATCCAGATCCCTCCAAAAACTATCTACAATACAACAAATCATTTTACTTAATACTAATAGATATATTGTAAACAATATCCCATCCATAAATGAATGATATTCCCTCAAAACAATTAGTTCACATTTTTCGATGTCCAAAAATGCGAATCAACTTTTGTAATTGTCGACCAAATATCTGGAAGAGATTTTCCTCTCCAATTGCTGGACCATTAATATATATAGACATTGCAACAAATAATAAATACATTTTGTAAAACAATTATAAGATAATTCGAACTGATGTCCAGCTCATTAT
>Ga0335394_10005610_pt1 | contig 14185 bp, 12 predicted proteins | sample MAT03_FD_205741 | JGI IMG/M metagenome (GOLD analysis project Ga0335394, IMG submission 205741) | Freshwater microbial communities from Lake Fryxell liftoff mats and glacier meltwater in Antarctica - MAT-03 (spades assembly) (version 2) ...
GGAACAAAAACGAACGGCTTGGCGTCGGTGCGATCGGACTGCGGTACCAAGGCAGCGTGATTGCGCACAAGGCGCAGATGTACGGCGATATTGTGGCAGTCTGCGACGTTGACAAGAACGTTCGTGATCAAGCCAAGGCTGCGTTTGGAAGTACGCCGTTTGATTGCGAAGATTATCGCGACTTGCTGGCACGCAAAGACGTCGACATCGTCACAATTGGGGCTCCGGACCACTGGCACACCAAGATGGTCATTGATGCCTGCCGCGCGGGCAAGGACATCTATTGCGAGAAGCCGCTAACGCTGACGATCGATGAAGGCAAGGTGCTGCGCGATGTAGTGAAGGAGACGGGGCGAATCGTGCAGGTCGGTTCATGGCAACGCAGCGATTCACGTTTTCGATTGGCGGTCGAAATGGTTCGCCAAGGTCGGATCGGCAAATTGCAAAATGTAGAAGTCGTGCTGGGCAAGAACATGACCGGTGGGCCATTTGAAAAGCGAACAGCACCGCGCCACTTGAATTGGGATCTTTGGCAAGGGCAAACACCCGACGTGCCGTACCTTGAAGAACGTTCCCATTACACGTTTCGCTGGTGGTACGAGTATTCTGGTGGGCAGATGACTGACTGGGGTGCGCATCATATCGATATTGCCCAGTGGGCGATCGATTCGTTGCCCGTCGCAATTGATGGTCGAGCGAAGTTTCCCACGGTTAGCGATGGGTATAACGTAGCGATCGATTTTGGAGTGACGTATCGATACGAGAATGGCGTAACCATGACGGTCAGCGACAATGGTCGAAATGGGATTTTGTTCACCGGTGACGCAGGACGAATTTTTGTCAGCCGTGGCGAGATCGCTGGCAAGCCGGTCGAAGAGCTTGCGTCATCACCGTTGCCGCGTGAAGCGATGAAGATTTATGCCTTAGACAACCATGAGCGTCCCGAAAGGGCAGGGAAGCTGGATGCGATCATCAATCACATGGGCAACTTTTTCGATTGCGTGCAGAATCGAACGTCTCCGATATCAGATATTGAAGGTCAGCACCGCACGGTAAGCACATGTCATCTTGGAAATATCTCCATGCGTCTCGGACGTCCATTGAGCTGGAACCCGAAGCTGGAGTTGTTCAGCGATGACGCGGAAGCCAATTCGATGCTGAAACGTGACCAGCGAAACGGATTTGAAACCGTTTGATCTGTTCCTGCTCAACCGTTTCACTGAGTACGAGTACGAGTACGAAAAAGACTAAAGACTAAAAAATGCTCAGTTCAAAAGTCCTCATTATCATCGGCGATGCAACGGAAACCGTTGACACGCTTTATCCGTTTTATCGCTTGATCGAAGCGGGGTTCCAGCCGATCGTTGCTGCGCCTGAAAAGCGTCGTTACCAGATGGTGCTACATGAAGTGAAGCCTGGCTGGACGATCACCAAAGAATGGGAAGGCTATTCGATTGAGGCCGATATCGCGTTCAAAGAGATTCAACCGGAGGAATATGCGGGGATTTTATTTTCGGGCGGTCGAGCACCGGAGTACATTCGTTACGATGAAGACCTGATTCGCGTCACTCGGCATTTTTTCGAAGCGAACAAGCCGGTGGCGAGTGTTTGTCACGGCGTTGAAATTCCGGCGTATGCTGACTGCGTTCGTGGACGGCGGATGGCAACGGTGCCCAAGTGTAAGTTTGACCTCGAAGTCTGTGGCGGTATTTTTGTCAACGAGGCCTGCGTGATCGATGGCAACTTGATCAGTGGCAGAACGTTTCACGACAATGGCCATTACGTTGGTCCATGGATTAAGCTGTTGGAGAAGCAGCGTGAATCGCAGGTTTGATATCAACGAACGGCAGGGCAGGGGACCCAGCTATCGCACGTGATGCTAAAATCGGCGGGCAACGAACGGATTGAGCGCAAGGTTCTAAAAATCACGGGTTCAGGGATGGAAAACGTGAAATTTGCGGTGCGGCTGATCTGTCCGCGAAGCAAGTGACCATCGCGGCGTTTATTGGCGAGGAGTTCACAAAAAGCCTGCAAAAGTTAAATTCGCCGCCGATTCCCCTCAAATTGCCGCAATAACGTTACCGACGGGACTGATTTGCGAACAATTCGGGCGTATTTTCGCGCCGCTTTGGCGTTGCGGGATGGGCGAAAGTAGGTATATTCCGTGGCCCGAAAGTAATTCGGCGTTGATGATTTACGTTCAATTGCAGCAGTTTTAGATATAAAGAGCGATACGATGGCTCGGCAGTGCGAAGTTTGTGGAAAAGCGGTTCAGGTCGGCAATAGTGTCGAGATTCGTGGTAAAGCGAAGTATCTCGGTGGTGTTGGTACGAAAATTACCGGTATTACCCGTCGGAAATTCGTTCCGAACCTACAAAAGGTCCACGTGACGCTTCCCAATGGAACCAACACGACGCTTCGCGTTTGCACTCAGTGCATTCGCAGCGGTGCGGTTCGCAAGACGGTGAGAGTCAAGCCGTTCGAACTGCAAGTCAAAAAGAAAACGTCAAAGTCCGTTGCCTAGTTCGCGTTTCTGTTTGTTCTCCGTTGACAGGCATCATCCATGGCGATGACAGACGACGAAATTCGAGCATTGGCGCATTTAGCACGGCTTGAATTGTCCGCTGATGAGGTCCGTACCATCGGTCCGCAACTGGAGAGCATTCTCGGATTTGTTGAGCAGCTTTCTAAGCTTGATACCGATGACGTTGAACCGATGACGACGGCGTTGGATGTGATCAATCGTTGGTCAACGGATGAAAAATGCGACAGTGTGCCTCGTGATCAGGCACTGCGCAATTCACCGCTGAATGACGGCGAGTATTTTCTCGTGCCCCCGGTACTTGGTGTCGCTGGTTCGTAGCAAATCAGGTCATCGTGGACTACGGAATTCTCAGCCTGTTGCCGCCGCTCGTTGCCATTGTTCTTGCGGTGGCGCTGCGACAGGTTGTGCTTCCACTGCTGGTCGCGATTATCTGCGGAACGGTAATCTTATGCAGCTTTGACCAAGGGCTCGTTCAGGCAGTGGCTGACATCCTGTACGGCTTCTGCTCAACGATTGTCAATTCCGTCGTGGCACCGGACCATCTTCGCGCTTTGGCGTTTAGTCTGCTTTTCGGTGCGATGGTTGGCGTGCTGGAGGCTGGCGGTGGCATGATCGCGCTGGTCAACCGACTGTCCAAGCGAGTTCGTTCACGGCGCGGTGCGCAGATGATGATTACGGCATTAGGGCTGGGGATTTTTTTTGATGATTATGCCAATACGTTATTGGTGGGTGGCACGATGCGTACGACGGCAGATCGATTCGGGATCTCGCGCGCGAAGCTCGCTTATCTTGTCGACACGACGAGCGCACCGGTTGCAGGTCTGTCGCCGATCAGTACTTGGGTTGTCACTGAGGTCAGCTACGTGGCGGCGGGGTTAACGGCGGCATCGATCCTGGATGTTTCGGCATTTGCGTTATTGATCGCTTCGCTTCCTTTTCGGTTCTATCCAATACTCTCGCTCGTGATGGCGATTACCGTCTCTGCCAGCGATCGGGATTTTGGACCGATGTTGAAAGAGCAGCCTTTGGAGCCTCTGCCAGAGCAATCTGTTGCTGCGGCACTTCGCGACGCGGAGATCAGCGAGTCTCTGCCAGGCCCGGTACCTGAGTATCGCTTTTTGGGCTGGGCAGCGATTATTCCAATCGTCGGCTGCGTTGCCGTAGTGATCGCGAGCTTGATCCTCACTGGCTGGGGCGGCCAAGGTCCGGAAACGAATGGTCTCGTTCAGCGATTGGGCGGCATCATCAGTACAGGCGACAGCTACAGTGCGCTCATTTACGGTGGGGCCATGGGATTAAGTCTAGCCATTGTGTTGCATCGGTTTTTAGGAGGCGTGTCATGGAGCGTTTTGGAAAAGGGCGCACGGCGCGGTGCGCAACAGATGATTCCTGCGATGGTAATTTTATGGTTGGCTTGGGCGCTATCGGCGCAGACGGATGTCAGCCAGCTCAATACCGGTGGCTTCATCGCCAGTTGGCTTGGCGATCGCGTGATTCCATCGCTGCTGCCGACAGCGATTTTTCTGATTGCATCCGGTGTCGCCTTTTCGACGGGGACAAGCTGGGGAACGATGGCGATCTTGACGCCGATCTCGATACACTTAGGAATCACGGTTTCTGGCGGGAATCCTTATGATCCGATCGCCATCGCAAGTCTAGGCAGCGTGCTGGCGGGTGCGATTTTTGGCGATCACTGTTCCCCGATTTCCGATACAACGGTTCTGTCAAGTCGCGCCAGCGGTTGCGACCACATCACACACGTGCGAACTCAGTTGCCTTATGCATTGACCGTTGGACTAATCAGTATCGTGACCGGGACAATTCCGGTTGCGTTCGGTTTATCGCCGTACATCTGTTTGTTCGTCGGAACGGCCGCCACGATCAGCATGGTGATGTGGTTGGGTAAGAAAGTCGGGTAAGTTTTCAGTTTTCAGTTTTCAGTTTTCAGGAATCCTCCTTCGCCCTCGTCTACGAGTCTCATGTCACTGGACTCGTTGCCTCGTCCACGGCGTCAGTTATGGATCCCGAAATGCTTAATCTTGCTTTGTCTCGGGTGCTTGATCGTCTTCGACGAAATCGGTCGTTTGCTCGGGGTCAAAAAAGAACGGTGCGTCTGTCGCTTCGTCACTGTAGAACATTGATGGATCGTCGTCCTCGATCGGCTTGAGTTCTAGTTCTTCGAAGTCGATGGTTTCGCCAAGCTCTGATGAGACGGTCCTCGCGGCGCCGAATTCAGGGGTCTCTTCGGGCAGTAGATAGGTCTCTTCGATGGCATCGGCGGACTCGCTATCCGAAGGCATCGTCGGCCATGTCAGCTCGCCGGTGTTGGGGTCTGCATAAAGTCCGATCGGTGGCTCGTCCGCATGAGGTGCTTCCGTATCACTTGCCGATGGCTCATCGTCAGCGCGAAAATATCGAACGTCGGTTTCGGGTGGCGGTGAGTTCGTGGTCGGCGATCCATCGAACCAGTCATCGGTTGCAGGTGACAATTCCGTCTCATCGGCAACAATAAAATCGTTCTCTGAGGTTTCGTTCGTTTCTTCAGGAAGCAACTCAATCGGTTCGTCGTCGATCCATGGCAGTGGGGCGGCGTCAAGTTCAGGCTCAGGTTCATCGCCTGGTTCTGATGGACCTGTAAACCAGTCGCTTGTGTCGGCTGGTAATTCGGATGGTGAGCTAGCGATCATCGGTTCGTCCAGCTCAAGGGTTGAATAGATGTCGGTGGTTTTGGCTGGTTTTTCGTCATTGTCGTCCAGCACAACGAAATCGTTGTCCGAAGAATCGTTCGTCTCTTCATCAAGAAACTCCAGCGGCTCGTCTTCACGCATTAGCATTAACGCATCGTCAGGCTCGGCCGGCGGCGAAGAACTCGGCGCTTCCAGATTTAAATCGCTCGGCGTTGGATAGCCAGCTTCCGCATCGCCTTCCTCGTCGATTTCGGGCGATGTCAGCCATGCAGGCGACGCCGCAATCGGTTCGCTAACGTCGTCCGCGACTTCAACGACATCGTCGACGAACATTTCGCTTGATGCCGCAAAAGCACTAGCGATCGCAATCGGTGTGGCGATCGCAGTAGCCGCCATGCCCAGATGCTCGCGACTCCCATTTGCCGGATGCGGTTGGATATCGACAACGGAAACAGCGAGATCCGGGAACACGGTATCGACATTGCCACGCAAGATCTGTCGTCCCAGCTCGATTGCTTTTTCCTCGGACCACCCTCGTTCGATGACAAAATCGTCGGTCAGGATTCCGGCTAGAATGTTCCGGTACATCTCGAACTTCGGCGCGATGAACTCCAACTTATACGCGTCGCTGTAGTAGCCGATCTGTTTGTTGCGCGGGACAGCCTCAAGTCGTGCAGCCGCATCGCGACGGATGAACGATGGCGTGTTGCTGTACCACCAATGTCCATTGGTGATCACGTTGGGAAAAATCCAAGCGTAGCTGACCAGCTCTTGGTTGGTGACGCTTGCCAATACGGAGACTGGAAACTTCACGTTCGGAAACGTATTGAACAACTCGCGATACTGGATCAGCGAGACACGGCTGTCGTATAGATCGCGGCCTTGGTAAACGCCTTCTGTGTAAACGTCGCGATTGACACCGATCATCAAGTCCATCGGTAAGTGGTATTGATCGCAGAGTTCGACGATGGTCCAGAAGACGCGTTTGGCTAACGCTGATTTATGCGATGCGTCGGCAGAGGTTCCTAAGCGGATGACAGCATCGAGCGCGGTGGAGGCTCGTCCATCGGAAACTGGGGCCGGTGAAAAATCGGGAGGCAAGGAGATCGCACATGCTCTCGCACCGTGCGCGACGAAGTGTTCGAAACGTTGCTCGATGGCATCGCGCAGCGACTTCAGCGACCCATCGATATCGATGCCTGAGCAGACGGCAAGTCGGTCACGAACTTCGATCTTGCTCAAATGAAAAACAAGGTCGTCGGTACGGAGGCAGGGGATGTAGGTCTTGGTGTCGAAGCCCTCCAGGTCGTCATCAAAGTCGTTGGTTAAAAAGACGGCTTCGACGTTTGATTTTTCCAGCACGACGTCGGCCCAATCGGCGATTGCCATGGTCGATTCCGCCGCGTCAAACAGTGACTCCCAATTGGATTCGTTGATGACGTCATCTTGGAATCCAAAGAATCGCTGACAGAGGTCGATCAACCACGCATGTTGCGTTGTGTTGGAAAGATGAGGCAAGCCGGTGACGAGCGTGCCGACCAATTCGCGCGGGGTGATGCCTGGCGATTCGATCGCGTGTTTTGGCGTTCCCGCCGAATGCACCAATTCGGTGTAGTAGTGATAACCCATGATGTCGGCCAAGGTTGTCGAACCTGGCTGATGAGGGTTGATGTGCGAATGGGGGTCGATCAACCGGATTTCGCGCAGAGCTTGGAGAATACTTTGGCGTGTCGACAGCATGATTTGCGACTGGTTTTGGGAAAGAACAGCGACGGAAAACGCCAGAGTTGGCTGACTAGAGGATAATCACTTTTGCCCGGTTATGGACAAGGCAGCGCGAATATCCGTGGCGCGTTTTCGTTGACAAAGCGACGGGCGAGGGCGGCGATGGTTGGATATTCCGGGGTCGATCGGAAAATTCGAGAATTTATCTTCACGGAAGTTTGCTTTTTACCGCTTGATTGGCGCTACAATGGGTTTTCATGCCGCCAACCGGATCCGTCCGACGCGAGTTTGCCGTGCCAGATCGACGTGGGCCAGACCAACGTAGGGGAACTCTTTGATGTCACTTGGGAACCGCTCTGCTGAATCGCATGACGACGTGTTGTCGGAGATCGAGCGATTTGAATCGTTTGATGAAGATGGCGTTGAATCCGAAGCTTTGAACGTTGAATCCCAAGCGCCAGTCGCAACGCCGAGCATTCGTGAAAACAGGCAATCAGGTGCTGATTCGGAACTGTCGACGACTTCGAATGCTTTGGGTCAAGCGGTTTTTTTTCTGCTGGCAATGGGCACGATGCTGGCAGCCGCTCGCTTTGCGATGCCGACGATCGTTGAAGAAATTCGGTACGCGTGGCATCGAGGCGAATTGCGAGCCAAGTACGAAGCCAGCGGTGACGGGCTCAAGAATGTCTCGCTGTCGGCGCTCAGCAACGCCTATCAAATGGTCACTGATCGCGTCGGGCCAAGCGTTGTTCACATCGACGTTCGCCGGTCAGAGCAAGAACCAACGTCTGATGTTGCTCGTTTCTTGTCAGGAGTCGGTCCCGAAGTTGCAGTTCCATTTTCCGATCAGGGTAGCGGCGTGGTCGTTGACGCGGAGGGTTACATTCTTACGAATCGACATGTGATCGCCGAAGGCAACGCGATCATGGTTGGATTGAGCGACGGGAGACGAGTTGCGGCTCGGGTTATTGGTACCGATGCGTTGACTGACATCGCTGTGTTGAAAGTGGATGCACCGAATTTGATGCCGATTGGCTGGGGTGATAGCGATGGATGCAATGTTGGGTCGCCGGTTTGGGCCGTTGGCAGTCCGTTCGGGTTGGACCATACGGTGACCTTCGGTATCCTCAGCGGCAAGCACCGCATGGTGAAGGCGAGCACTCGATACCAGGACTTTATGCAAAGCGACGTCGCCGTAAATCCAGGAAACAGTGGCGGGCCGCTGGTCGACATCAATGGCAAGCTTGTCGGGATCAACACCGCGATTGTGGGTGACACCTATCGTGGCGTTAGTTTTTCGATTCCCAGCAATGTTGTGCAAGAAGTTTACAATCGATTGAAACTATCGGGGCGTTACGAACGAGGTTGGCTCGGCATCGCAATGGCGGAAGTCCCCGATGCATTGTTCGTGGGGGAAAACCATCGCGAGCGAGGTGCGTTGATTGCAAGTCTTGCTGGAAAAGAATCACCGGCGGCAATCGCGGGATTGCTCGCCGGTGACGTAGTGCAGCGAATCAACAATGACACTATCAATGACATGGGACATTTAATGCGAAAGGTTGCAGATCTTTCCCCAGGCACCAAAGTCGACATGGAGATTCGACGTGATGGTAAACTAGTAACATTCCAAGTCGTGATTGGCACCCGCCCAGTTCTCGAAGGCGAATAACTTACCGTTTACTTATCGTCCCGCTCCGGGCCGAGCTTGCGGGTCAAAGTTGGTGGAAACAATGGCCCGGAGCAGAATCTATTCTTACTACTCAACTACTCAACACTGACGGACCACTAGCGTCCGAAGATGTTACGGCGAATCCAAGAATTCTTCCGACGCTCGAGTTGATTTAACTCGCTCACCACACCGCCGCTAGACTTCCGATAGGTTCGCGAGCGATAGACCGGAGCGGATTCAGTCATCATGGCCGGTTCGGATTCGACCACGGTTCCATCTGCTGGCATCGGTGCAGCACCGGATTCAATCACGTCGGCTTCAACCATCACCGCAGCAGATTCAGCCTGCGCCATCACGGCAGAGTCTGCGGGGACTGAGGCAGCAATGGGAGCTGCAACAGCAACAGCATCCGATTTAACGAGGACCGACGGAGCTTCGGAAATCGGGTCATAAACGAACGGGTGGCGGGCATAACCTTGAGACGCAAAGCACAGCAAAGCAGCAAACGCGAGAGCAAATTGTTTGTTCATGGGCAGTTTCATCCAAACCATGGTGAGGGGGTAAATCAACATTCAGGCAGGCCGCAGAAGTACCGGAGGAATCAGCATTGCCTGACATTAACAGCATGCAACATGGTTTGACGCAAGCATGGCCAGATGCGATAAATACTGTGTTTTTTGGGCTCTCGCCGTAACGGACCGATCGTCTATCGCGGTCGAACCACTTCGCTGATTTTGCCTCAAGTTCTGGCTGGACACATTCCAGCCCCCATCGTTACGAGGTCGAAGGAGAGCTTTTTAAAACTGAAAACTGAAAACTGAAAACTTTATGCCTAGTTAGCTATCCACGTGGTCGATTCGCGTCCCTCTGACTATACTTTGTCGCACACTCGAAGAGTGCGTTTGTCGCGGCCACATTGCTCCTTAGCATTTGCGGTTCGACGGCAATGAGAACGATCGGTACTACTTGGATTCGCTACCAAACCATGCGTTGCAGTATTCTCCTGGCCTCACTAGGTCTAACCGCTTTTACGTTCAGCTTGGCCGTCGTTAGTTCGACCGATGCATATGCAGAGACGACTGTCGCGTCTGCCAATGTCGCCGGAGCAGCGTTCAGTTTGGGCATCAGCGACGAAAAGCCCGCAGGTGAGCCCTTCGTTGAAGTTGACGGTAAATTTCTGGTTCCTTACACCGTTACCATCCCTGGCAGCGACGTGAAGTTCGAGATGATCCCCGTTCCCGGCGGCAGCTTTAACTATGGCAGCGGCGAAGCAGATTTATCGCATCGCGAAGACGAGGGGCCGCAAGTCAAAGTGACAGTGCCGCCAATGTGGGTCGCGAAGACGGAAACCAATTGGGCTCAGTACAAAGAGTATATGAAGCTGTACGCGATCTTCAAAGACTTTGAATCCAAAGGTGAACGGATCGTCAATGACAACAATATGGCTGATGCGATCACCGCCCCGACCGAATTGTATGAGCCTGACTTCACGTACGAGTATGGCGAAGAGCCGGAGCAGCCAGCGGTGACGATGACTCAGTATGCAGCCCAACAGTACACAAAGTGGTTGAGCCTTCTTACCGGTGAGCAATATCGTTTGCCAACTGAAGCTGAGTGGGAGTATGCCTGCCGCGCCGGGTCGACAACTCCATTCAGTTGGGGCGAAGATGCTGAAGCGATCGATGACTTCGCATGGTACGTCGACAACGCCGATTCGGGACCGGCAGCGGTTGGGACCAAGAAGCCGAATGCGTTCGGGCTTCACGACATGCACGGGAACGTTGCCGAGTGGACAATGAACCAGTACACCGAAGACGGCAATGCATGGTTGAGCGGCAAGGAAAACTTAGCCGCCGTCGATACGGCCAAATGGCCGCTAACTTCCTCGCCCTGCGTGGTTCGCGGGGGAAGCTGGGAGATGGAACCTAAAGAACTCCGTTCAACGGTCCGCTTGGCATCGGACGACGAGGTTTGGAAAGAAGAGGATCCTAATTTCCCTCGCAGTCCTTGGTGGTTTACCTCCGATCCTGCTCGTGGTGTTGGCTTTCGTGTCTTTCGATCCTACACACCGCTGGACGCAACCATGATCGCCAAGTTCTGGGAAACCTCCGCTAAAAACACGATCAGTCAAGTCAAAAATCGTGTGCAAAGTGGACGTGGTGGTTACGGACTTGTTGATTTCGAGCTGCCGAAATTGATCGAAGCCTTAGATAACTAACTAAGTAAAAATTTTGATTGTCGGCGTGTTCACCGAGCTCGTAGCGATTTCGCCGCGAATTTGGCAAGCACGTTCGAAATGCCCATTGTTTTATTATTTGAAGAGAGATGGTTACGCCGTGTTTGAAAACATTGCCTTAGTCGGTGCCACGGGTGCCGTTGGCCGAATTGTGTTGCAGCAATTGCAGGAACGAGGTTTTCCGTACAAGCAGTTGCGCCTGTTGGCATCCGCTCGCTCAGCCGGGACGATTGTCCAGGTCAATGGGCAATCGATCAAGGTTGAACTGCTTGAACCATCGGCTTTCAAGGGCGTCGACTTGGTCATCGCCAGCACGCCAGACGAAGTCGCGATGGAGTTCGTGCCCTGGGCCGTGAAGGCGGGCGCGGTTGTCGTTGACGAGAGCGGTTACTTTCGCATGGATCCGAACGTCCCGCTGGTGATTCCTGAAGTCAACCCAGAAGCGATTGAACGCCACCAAGGCATCATCGCCAGTCCTAATTGCAGTACGACGCAAATGGTCGTCGCGCTCGCACCGCTGCATCGTGCCGCACGGGTGAAGCGAGTCGTCGTCAGCACTTATCAAGCGACCAGCGGGGCAGGGCTGAGCGGTTGCGATGAATTGATCGAGAGCACTCGCGGTGCGTTGAACAACGAAGTCATCACGCCCAGCATTTTTGCTCATCCGATCGCCTTCAACTTGATCCCACAGATCGGTGGCGAAAAGCATGCGGGTTACACATCCGAAGAGATGAAGATGGTGTATGAAACTCGCAAGATCATGGGCGATGATTCGATCCAAGTTTGTCCGACATGCGTGCGAGTTCCGGTTGCCTTTGGGCACAGCGAATCGATCTTGGTTGAAACCGAACGACCGCTTTCGGTGGAAGAGGCTCGCGAGCTGTTTGCGGCCGCACCAGGCGTCACTCTGGTTGATGACTTGGCGAGCAAGCGATATCCGATGCCGCGTGATTGCGAAGGCAAGGACGACGTCTTTGTCGGTCGCATCCGCAAGGACATTAGCGGCGGCAATGGCATTGCGTTCTGGTGTGTGAGCGACAATTTGCGTAAAGGCGCCGCGACCAACGCAGTACAAATTGCTGAACTGCTGGTCAAAAGCGTCTCGGTGGCATGAGCATCGCAGGCGGTTCTCGGCAATGGTACAAAATGACCGTCGCCTATGACGGTTCAGCCTATTCCGGTTGGCAGGTCCAGCCTGGCAGGTCAACGATTCAGGCAATGCTTGAGCTCGCGATCAAGCAGATCTGCGGCGAGCAAGTCCGCGTCACTGGCAGCGGGCGGACCGATACCGGCGTCCACGCGATCGCTCAAGTGGCAAGCTTTTCGCTGGCGACTTGGCGAGCGAGTGCCGCTGACTTATGTCGTGCGCTGAACAGCAAGTTGCCCAGTGATATCTCGATCAGCAGCATCAGCGACGCGCCGGAAGATTTTCATGCGATTCGTGATGCAACCGGAAAGCGATATCGGTATCAACTTCAAATCGGCGGCACGCGGGATGCGTTCGAGTATCGATATCGGTGGCATCTCCAAGGTCCGATCGACGTGGCCGCGATGCAGGAAGCGGCAAAGCACTTGGTCGGCAATCACGACTTCGCCAGCTTTCAAGCCACCGGAGCCGTTCGCAAATCGACCGTACGAGACGTCCGCGAATTGGTCATCCTGATTGAACAGCGCCAAGGCAGGGCAGGGCAGGGCAGGCCAAGCCAGGGCAGTGGAGCGCAGGGCGGTGAACCTGTCGGCGGCGGCCAATACGTTTCGCTCGAGATCGAAGCCGATGGTTTTCTTTACAACATGGTCCGCAACATAGTCGGCACCTTGGTCGAAGTTGGCCGAGGCAAGCAGTCGCCAGCTTGGGTCGCCGACGTCTTAGCCGGTGCCGACCGAACCAAAGCCGGCCCCACCGCGCCACCGCACGGCCTGTTCCTGATGCGAGTTGATTACTAACAGAGTAGAACGATTGTCCTCAATCGTTCATCGGCACCCGTTCCCGCGACATTGAGCACCACTTTAATCGACTCGCAAGCGTCTGGTTACAAAACTTGGCCAGTTCGGGTGTCGATTTGGCCAGACATCATCTTGTTGGCAAGAGACGCTCGCCGCCGCTAAATAGCATTCCTATCGAAGCGGGTTGTCGACGAAGTAGAGCAAGCATCAATTGAAGGTCGCCAATAGCTACAAAGGACTGAAAAACATTCGATAAAATGCTAGAGAACAACGCAAAAATTGATGACGCAGCCGTGGAACGCTGATCGATTCCCTTGAGCATCGATTCGACGAAGCCCTCAAAAAAAGCCAAGCCAAATGCGAGCCCGAAAACTATCAGAGTCGCACCGATGAGAATCCCAAGATTCTCTTTCCAGACTTTCAGTGAGTAATTAAAAATGTCGCCAATTTCGGCTTTGATGTTTCGGATTTCCCCGCTTCCAATTTGGAAAGGTGAAATCGGAGACTCGGTCGAAAATGACGGCGATGCGTAGGGATTGTCGTACGACATGAAAATCTCCGCTGGTTTGAGAGAAATTGATCTGAGCACGGTACAAGATTTTGAAGCCACGTTCCAGCCTGGAGGTGGTCCCAATTATCAACCGGGAGCAATTTTCTACGATCGAGGTTGACCCTCACTCGGATATACTTAGACTTGCATCACAGGAATTTTTTTGAGATATGCAAAAGCAGAAAGCCAAACCGTTGCTTCGCCAGCGTTCCGCCACAAGTAAGAGTCGTTTGGCTTGGAATGCACAACAGGTAGCCCTGTTGGGAACAGCCTCCGACGCTGATGTAGCGGCCAAATTAAGCGTGACCAAAAATACCGTATTCAAAAAGCGTCAAGCTCTTGGCATTGGATCATTCGGGTACTCTCGGGACAATCTACGGCATCATTGGACGAAACGCCAACTTGCCCGATTAGGAAAATCTACTGACCGTCAGATCGCTGAAGAATTGGGAATCGACGCGACCAACGTTGGATTGAAGCGACGACTGCTTGGGATTGACTCGCAGAGGCCACAAAAGGCTCGTCGGCAATGGGCGAAAAGCGAGTTGGCTTTGCTGGGGACGATGACGGACGTTGAACTCGGCCTAAGATTGAAAATCAATCGACGTCAGGTAGCGATGAAACGACGCCGACAACAAATACCGAATTTTGTCGCTGCCACAACGCAGTCGCGATGGACTCCTGAAATTGTTGCTCGGCTGGGTATTGAGCCCGATGCGATCATTGGTGCGGAGCTGGGTTTATCGGCAGGGACAGTGTCCGCGTATCGAGCCAGACACCAAATTAAAGCGAAGACGTTCATTCGCAAGAAAATTCGATGGGATTTGGT
>Ga0335394_10005611_pt1 | contig 14185 bp, 11 predicted proteins | sample MAT03_FD_205741 | JGI IMG/M metagenome (GOLD analysis project Ga0335394, IMG submission 205741) | Freshwater microbial communities from Lake Fryxell liftoff mats and glacier meltwater in Antarctica - MAT-03 (spades assembly) (version 2) ...
CGCAGCAGCAGCAGCCGCCGCCGCCGCAGCCGCCGCCGCAGCAGCAGCAGCAGCACTAGCACTAGCACTAGCACTAGCACTAGCACTAGCAGCGTGACTGTCGGAATGTCAGCCTGATTGCTATCAGGAACTAGTTCCTGTACCTGTTTCGGGATTCGCGTAAAACAGTCACAGGTGCGAGCCATGCTCTCTTTGCTCGCATCTTCCCCCTGTCGCCAATCACTGGAATAAGTCCTCGAGACAATGCGGGTATTTGCGCAGCCGAAAATCGTGGTCGCGCCTACCATCGAGCGGTTCTCTTACCGGACCCAGTGCCCGATCGTGCCCGAGCGAACCCCCCGCTGGCTTGAAGCCACAACGAGAGCGTCCGACGCCCCTGACGGCGAACGAGTTGCCCGCTCGCCTCGCCCGGTCGAACTGCCGTCGCTGAACCAGATCGAACAACTGCGTTTCCTGCGCGCCATCGCTTCGGCGGTGGAAGTGCGCAAACGCAACCAGATGTTCCGCTGGATCGAAGGTGAGTTCCAGACCGTGCTTCCGCACCGGTTGATGGTCTGCACGCTGGTCGACTCGGAAGGCCAGCCGTTCGTGATCGATCGCTTCAGCAGCTCACCCATTCCGAACGAGGTACTGCAGGAAATCTGTGCCGAAGGCAACGGTCTGATCTCCGACCTTGGAGACACCTGGTTCAACAACGGTGCTCGCCCGCTGGTGCTGGTGCCGAGCAGCGACCGTTATGTGCCGTTCAGTTCGGAGCTGAGCCGGCTGGGGCTGCGCGCCTGTGCGGTGCACGGCGTGCTCGATCATCACAGGACGACCGGCAGCCAGTTCTTCTTCTTCGGCGTACCGACCGATCGTCCGACCCATGTGGCCTACCTTCTTGAACTGTTGGTTCCCTATCTGCATACCGCACTGATCCGCGTGTCGGCGAGCGACCAGGACGGCGCGAGCGAGGTTGCAGGGCCAGCGCTTCTGTCCGAGCGTGAGGTGGGCATCCTGCAGCAGGTTCAGCATGGGAAGAACAATGTCGAGATCGCGGAGCTGCTCAACATAAGTCCGCTGACGGTCAAGAACCATGTGCAGCGCATCCTGCGCAAGCTCGGTGCGAACAATCGGGCCCAGGCGGTGGGCAAGGCGATTTCGTTGCGCATCCTCAGTTCTTCTGGCCCGAGAAGACGCTAGACCGCTGGTTGCATCAGTGCTGCGGGGACGGTCAGCGTCGTAGCAAGGTGCCCCACGCCCTCGTCTCCCTGCAAGCCTCGGTCCGTGCGCCGCGCGCGCCAGGCGCACACCAGGTATCTGACCGTCCTCTCCGCGCTGTACAGCGCACCGCTCCAGGCGCTGCGTGGTCGCGCACGGAACACAAAGCCGCTGCCCGCGATCGAGCGATGACTGGCATCCAACGATGCCAGAGGCTCGTGCCGATCCGGCCGTCTCGAATCTTCAGCGCTGACGTTAGTCCGAATGGACTAATCGGCGCGATTTCGTGTGCGCTAGTTCACGCGCATTCCTTTGACGAGCCCGGAATACTCGGTGCATCGCCTCAATCAACGAACCAGATCGACAGGCGACTGCGTGACCGCTGCGACTTTGCGTACTACTGCAGCTTCAGTCCGATCTGTGCACCCAATCCACCCTTGATTCTGCCGCCCCACATGGAGATCCAGATGAAGTCGCCTTACGCTCAAGTTGCAGTTTCTGTTGCCACCCCATCTTCGCGCCGCGCTGGCGGTCTGCGCGCTCTGGCTGCCGGCTTGTGCCTGGCCGCCTCGGTTTTCGCCAGCGCTCCGGCCGCGGCGTCGCTGGTACAGAACAGCTTCGCCAACGGGTCGATCGACGTCACCGTCAACCGTCCTAGTGTGTCCGGACAGCAGACTTCGGCAGGTGGATTCACCGGCGTGTTCAACGGCTCGAACTTCCTCTCCTACTGCATCGAACTCGCCCAGCAGTTCTCGTTCGGCACCAATTACACCAACTACAGCGTGGTGCCTGTGGCCTCGGCGCCCAACACCTCGCCGATGGGTGCGACCCAGGCGATGGACCTCGCGAAGCTGGTGGCTGCCCACTTCAGCGGAAGCTTCGCTTCAACCACGCTGACTGGCGCCATGCAGCTGGCGATCTGGGAGATCGTGTACGAGACCAGCGGAACCTACGGTCTGACCGGTGGCACCTTCGAAGTGACCTCGAGCAACGACGCCGCCGCCGTAGCCCAGGCGAACACCTGGCTTGCCGGGCTGGGCAACCTGACTGCCATGGCGCCGATCATTGCCCTTGGCAGCGCGGATACCCAGGACTTCATCACCATCATCCCGGTACCGCCCAGCCTGGCGCTGTTCGCTGGTGGTTTGCTGTTCGGCCTGTGGGGCGTACGTCGCCGCGCGGCAGTCTGAGACGCAAAGGCGCGAGTTTCGGGTCGACGCCCGCCTCGCGCAGGCTTGCCCCAAGTCAAGTCGCTTCACCCGTGAACGGCAACGGCTCCAACACCGCCGATTGCCGATCCGACAACCAGTCCCTTGCAGTTCTCGCGCCCCTTACGGGGCGCTTTTTTTTGGTCTGTCGGCATCGCGTACGCCGGGGGGTGGTCAGGTCTGCGACTCATGGCCATCCCCCGGTCATCGACCGGTGGTATGGTTCCTGCGAGTATGGTTTCTGCGAGTATGCTGCAGAGCAATGTACGCACTCGACTGGGTTTGTCTGCGAACTTTGGCACCCGGTCGGCGCGCAGTGCGTCCGGGCGCACTGCGGCTGTCAGCAAGTAGACTCTTGGCATTCCCGGCGGCTGGCGGCCTCGATCGCCGACCTCTGATCTGTGCGCCCTTAGCGGTTTGCCCGCCGCCCGACCCTGCGACCCCCCTTGCCCCTGGAGGCCCCCGAAATGAACATTCATCCAGTCATTCTTTCCGGTGGCTCAGGAACCCGATTGTGGCCGCTGTCGCGCGAGGCGATGCCCAAGCAGTTCCTGCACTTCCATGGCGATCACAGCCTGCTGCAGGCGACCGCCTTGCGCAGCGTCGGCTTGACCGGTGCGACCGCACCCACCATCCTGGCCAACAACGAGCACCGTTTTCTGATCGCGCAGCAACTGGCCGAGGTCGGTGTCAAGCCGCGCGACATCATTCTCGAGCCGATCGGTCGCAACACCGCCCCGGCGCTGACGATCGCTGCGCTCAGTATCGGCGCGCAGGATCCGGCGGCGCTCATGCTGGTGTTGCCGTCCGATCATCTGATTGCCGATACGAAGGCGTTCCAGGCCGAGGTGCTGGCTGCAGTGCCGGCCGCCGAGGCCGGCCACCTGGTGACCTTCGGCATCCGCCCGCGCTGGGCCGAAACCGGCTACGGCTACATCGCCTGTGGCAAGCCGTTGCCCGACGACGCTGCCTGTTCAGCGGTCGCACAGTTCATCGAGAAGCCCGAACTCGCGCGCGCCGAGCGGTTTCTCGCCGAAGGCAACTACTTCTGGAACAGCGGCATGTTCCTGTTCCCGGTGAAGGCTTTTCTCGCGGAGATCGAACGTCTGCAGCCCGCGTTGCTCGACGCCTGCCGGGCGGCGCTGGCCGAAGGCCAGCGCGATCTCGACTTCACCCGGCTCGCGCTGCCGGCAATGGAGCGCTGTGCGTCGATCTCGGTCGATTACGCGGTGCTCGAGCACACGAAGCTCGCAGCCGTGCGGCCGGTTGATTACGAATGGTCTGATCTGGGCTCGTGGAAGGCGCTCTGGGACATCGGGCAGAAGGATGCGGATGGCAACGTCACCCACGGCGAGACCGTGCTGGAGAACGTGCAGAACAGCTACTTCTATTCCGAGAGCCGTCTGGTGACTGCTATCGGTGTCGAGGGTATCGTGGTCGTTGAGACCCCGGATGCGATCCTGGTGTCCAACCGCGAAAGCGTGCAGGGCGTACGTGCGATCGTCGACAAGTTGAAGGCGCAGAAGCGCCCGGAGGGTGTAACCCATCTGAAGGTGCACCGGCCGTGGGGCACCTACGAGTCGGTCGATGCAAGCGATCGATTCCAGGTCAAGCGGATCACCGTCAACCCGGGGGCGAAGCTGTCGCTGCAGATGCATCACCACCGTGCCGAGCACTGGATCGTGGTCACCGGTACCGCGCGGGTGACCCGGGGTGAGGACATCATCATGCTCACCGAAAACGAATCGACCTATATTCCGCTCGGGGTCAAGCATCGCCTGGAGAATCCGGGACGCATCCCGCTCGAGCTGATCGAGGTGCAGTCGGGCTCCTACCTCGGGGAAGACGACATAGTACGCTTCGAAGACACTTACAATCGCAGCTGAGCTCGCAGCCGCTCCCCCACGGACTCGAATTCAGGAGACGCAACGATGAAACGCGAGATCACCAAGGCTGTATTCCCTGTCGCCGGCATGGGCAGTCGCTTCCTGCCGGCAACCAAGGCGAGCCCGAAGGAGATGCTGCCGGTGGTCGACAAGCCGCTGATCCAGTACGCAGTGGAAGAGGCGATCGCCGCCGGCATGACCGAGATGATTTTCGTCACCGGCCGCAACAAGCGCGCGATCGAGGACCATTTCGACAAGGCAGCCGAACTCGAGGCCGCGCTCGAGGAGCGCGGCAACGAGAAGCTGCTGGCGACCGTGCGCGGCATCCTGCCGGCCGGGGTTCACTGCGTGTTCATCCGCCAGGCCGATACGCTCGGGCTTGGCCATGCGGTGCTGTGCGCCAGACCGCTTGTCGGTGACGAGCCGTTCGCGGTGATCCTGGCCGATGACCTGATCGATGCCAAGCCATCGGTGATGACCCAGATGGTCGAGCGCTACAGCTACTACCGGCGTTCGATCATCGGGGTGCAGAACGTGGCACGCGAAGAAACCGAGCAGTACGGAATCGTGCGCTGCGGGTCGGCGCTGAATGACGTACACCAGATCGACGGCATCGTGGAGAAGCCCAAGCCCGCAGATGCGCCGTCCACGCTCGGTGTGGTCGGACGCTACATCCTCTCGCCCCGGATCTTCGATCATCTGGTCGATGTCCGTCCGGGCAAGGGCGGCGAAATCCAGTTGACCGATGCCATCGCCTCCCTGCTCAAGCAGGAGCAGGTGCTGGCCTATCAGTTCCATGGCACCCGGTACGACTGCGGCTCGAAAATCGGCTATCTGAAGGCGACTATCGCCTATGCCTTGAGCCATCCGGACGTGAGCGAGGAGTTCATCGAGCATCTGCGCATCGTTGCCGCCGGCCTGCCGGCGAGCGCGCGCGCACGCGCTGTTGCCTGACCGGGCGCGCCTAGCCAGTGCAGCGAGGACGCGAGGTTCGGTGATCGGGTTCTCGCTGCGCCGCCTGTCCGGCCCGACGGTCACCCGGGTCAAGTGGCTGGCGCTGCTGGCGGCGCTTGCGCCGCTCGCCCTGCTCGTGTGGCGGGGGTTCAACAACGGTCTGGGTGCCAACCCGATCGAGTTCATCACCCGCTCGACCGGGGAATGGACCCTGATCCTGCTGCTGGTCACCCTGTGCATCACGCCGCTGCGCCGGTTGACCGGGCTCAACTGGCTGCTCAGGCTGCGCCGAATGCTCGGGCTGACTGCCTTCTTCTACGGTTGCCTGCACTTCACGACCTACCTCTGGCTCGACCAGTTCTTCGACCCGGCGGCGATCATCAAGGACATCGTGAAGCGGCCTTTCATCACTGCTGGCTTCGCAGCCTTCCTGCTGCTGATTCCGCTGGCGATCACCTCGACCGACGCCATGGTGCGCCGGCTGGGCGCGAAACGGTGGCTTCTTTTGCACAGACTCGCCTACCTGGCAACCGGGATCGGCGTCGTTCACTACTGGTGGCTGGTTAAGGCCGATGTGAGCGAGCCACTTTTCTACGCTGTGGCTCTGGCCGTGCTCCTCGCAGCGCGGTTGGTCACGCGCCGAACGGCCGCAGGCGCGAGCGCTGCTGGCAATCGTTCCTGAGACCGCGTAGCGCCTGATCTGCGCTGGGCAGTTGCGCGGGCAGCGGGGCGGCCAGTAACGCCAGGAGCGCGGGCAGCGGGGCGTGCAGCGGGACGGTCAGGCGACGACGACTTCATCGCGAGCACGCCAGGCGAAAAAAAACCCCCGGAGACTTGCGCCTGCGGGGGGAGGATTTTACTTCCGGCCGGAAGAAACAGTGGTAACCGAATCAGACTGTTCCCTCGTTGTGGCTGGACCGGCTGTCTTGTGTTTCGTCTGACTTCGACTCAGCTCGGTCCTGCAAAAACTACTTCTTCTTCTTGGCGGCTTTCTTGGCAACTTTCTTTGCAACTTTCTTTGCAGCTTTCTTCGCGGGCTTCTTTGCAGCCATCGTGTTTCTCCTTGATTGAGTTTGTCACGACTGATCGTGCATTCGCACTTTCGTTTCCGTGCTGCACTCCCATCGCAATCGCATCAGTCGCTGGTTTCAGTCTTACCTGCTTGTCCGTGCAACGAGTCGAGTGAGACTTGACTCAGGCTATTGACAAGCGCGCGATTGCCTGGTGACGCGATTCTATGCCACATCAACAAAAAAAAACAACAGTATCGACACGAAACTTCACCAGTCGTGTCCGGAGTGTGGTCGATCGCGATACACCTGCGATGCTGTTCATCACCACGATCGTTGCTGTTGATCAAGGCAGAATCGACTCGCCTTCGAACAACTGATCGATGCGTTCACGTGCGCGTACCTCGTGAATGGCATCGCCATCGATCATCACTTCCGCTGCGCGCGGCCTCGTGTTGTAGTTCGAACTCATGCTCATGCCATAGGCGCCCGCCGACGCGATGACGAGCAGATCTCCCTCCTGCAGCGCAAGCGAGCGGTTGCGCGCAAGCCAGTCGCCGCTCTCGCATACCGGCCCCACGATGTCGTACCAGCTGGGGGGCGTGGCGCGGGGACGCACCTGAACCACTTCGTGAAATGCCTCATAGAGCGCGGGTCGCATCAGGTCATTCATTGCCGCGTCGACGATGGCGAAATTCTTCACCGGCCCGGGCTTCAGATACTCCACCCGGGTAAGCAGGAGGCCGGCGTTGCCAACCAGAACGCGTCCGGGTTCGAACATCAGCCGCTGCTGCCGGTCGCCGAAGACACCTGTGATTGCAGAGGCGTACTCGGCCATCGATGGTGGCGACTCTTCGCTGTAGCGGATACCCAGACCGCCGCCCAGGTCCAGGTGTTCGAGCACGATTCCCTCGGCGGCCAGTTCGTCGACCAGTTCCAGAATGCGCGTGAGGGCGTCGGTGTACGGATCGATCTCGGTGATCTGCGAGCCGATATGGCAATCGATGCCGGTGATCCGCAGGTGCGGGCAGGTACGGGCTGTGCGATACAGCGTTATCGCGTCACGGTGCGCGACCCCGAACTTGTTCTCGTTCAGCCCGGTGGTGATGTAGGGGTGAGTGTTCGGGTTCACATCCGGGTTGACCCGGATGCTCACCGGTGCGACCAGGCCGCATTCGGCGGCCACCTGCTCGAGCCGGTGCAGTTCAGGGATCGATTCGATGTTGAAGCACAGGATTCCCGCCTGCAGGGCGACTCGCAGCTCATGGACACTTTTGCCCACGCCGGAAAAAACTACTTTCGATACATCGCCGCCGGCGGCAACCACCCTGGCAAGCTCGCCCACCGAAACGATGTCGAAGCCGCTGCCAAGGCGTGCGAACAAGTTGAGGATCGCCAGGTTCGGGTTGGCCTTCACTGCATAGCAGATCAGCGGCGGCTGCTGATCAGGCCGCTCAACCGCGTTCAAGGCCCGATTCGCCGCCCGATTCGCCGCGCGACTGGACGCCTGATTCGCCGCCCGATTGGACGCCTGATTGAACGCCTGCTCGAACGCCTGGTAGCCCGCGGTGAGCGCTGCCCGCGAGTAAACATAGGTTGGCGTGCCGAAGCGCTCGGCCACCGCGCTCAGCGCGACACCTTCCACATGCAGCTCGCCAGCGCGCAGCTGGAACATCGCATCCATCAGGTTGCTCCATGTGAGCAACTTCCGGGGAAGTTGCAGTCAGGACGCCGGTTTGACCGGTACAGGCTTCTTCGGTATTTCGAGCGGCGTCTTGAAGCCGCAGCCACCGACCAGAGCAGCGGTGATCAATGCCGCGATCAAGGCAGCGACCAGCGCCGTGTGGCGTGGCCCGCTGCGTGCCAGGGTCACGGTCTGGCCGCGGCGCGCGCCGTGGGCGACGCGGCAGGCCGGGTCGCCAGACGCGTGGCCAGCAGCGTGGCCAGCCGCGTGGTCAGAAGCGTGGCGTGATCGTGAGCAGGGCATCGGAACCATCGCGAAAAGATGGTAGCACGCGTCCCGCGCGCGTCCGCAGGCTGCAGCGGCGCGCTCAAAGCGCTGCCAGCCGGCGCTGCCAATCGGTAAGTTCACGTCGTGCCTCTCGATGCGCTGGAAAGGTTCTGGCAACCACCGTCCAGAATCGTGGCGAGTGATTGGCCTCGATCAGGTGCGCAAGCTCATGCACGACCACATAGTCGATCAGCCTCGGCGGCGCCTGCAACAGCCGCCAGTTCAGGCGAACCAGCCCGGCCGGTGTGCAGCTTCCCCACAGGGTGCGTGCGTTGGTCAGACGGATCGGCGGCTTCTGCACACCCACCTGTGGCGCGAAGTGCTGGGCCCGTGCCTCGAACCAGGGCAGGGCTTCCGCCTGCATCCAGGCGCGCAGCGCGCCACGGATGAGTACAGGGTCGGCGGCGCCAGCGGTCCTTATGTTGACGCGCTGACCGTCGCGCATCACCTTGGGTGACCTTTGTCTGCCAGCAGAATCGTCGACCACGACATCGATGTCGAGCGGTTCACCCAGCAACAAGACCCGCTGCAGCGCGCTCAACTCGGGCGCGGGCGCGCTGTTGGCCCGCCACCGGGGCAGGTGCCGGCGCAGCCAGGGCCGACTGAGTTCGATGAAGGCATCGATCGCACGCGTGCTCATGCGCACCGGTGCAGCGAGCACCAGACCGCGATCCGACAGGCTGAGCATTGCGCGGGTACGCCGCAGGCTGCGGCGCAGGATGTACTCGACAGGCTGGCCGTCCAGGTCGAGCACGCCGATCTGGTCGGTATCGAGGTGGGTTACCCGCGCACAGAGGGGGCGGGTGGATGGTGGGGTGTCGGGGATGAGGCGTTTGCGGGGGTGGTGCGTGGCTATCAATGCGTTCTTGCCTTTCCGTTCAGTTGCAGCATCGCGTCTTCGACGCGTTGTTCGACCAGCTGATTCAGTGTTGCAGGTTTCATGCCGGTGGGGTCGATCGGATCGAGCACCATGATCTCGATCGTGCCCGGATGCTTGGTGAACCCGTTGCGCGGCCAGAGCTCGCCGGAGTTCACCGCGATCGGCACGACCGGGGCGCCGGTATGGGTTGCAAGCCATGCGCCACCGACCTGCCAGGTGCCGCGGGTACCCGGATCGACCCGGCTGCCCTCCGGGAAGATCACCACCCAGAAGCCCTGCGCGAGTCTCGCGCGTCCCTGCTCCAGGGTCTGCTTCAGGGCGCGGATGCGCTGACCGCGATCGATCGCGATCGGCGACAGCATGGCGATGCCCCAGCCGACGAAGGGCACCCATAGCAAGGAGCGCTTGAGCACCCACACCTGTGGTGGAAAGATCGCCTGAAAAGCGAGTGTCTCCCAGGCCGACTGATGCTTGGACAGAATGATCGCCGGTTGCTTGGGCAGGCGGTCCAGGCCGCTGACCTTCCAGCGTACGCCGCAGATCACCCGGGCAAGCCAGAGCATCAATACCGACCAGGTCGAGATGATCCGGTAGCGGGTCATCGCGGGCAGGAAGAAGATCGCGATCGCAAGCAGGGCGTAGGGCGGGGTGATCAGCGCCGCCAGCAGTGCGAACACGATCGACCGGATCAGGCTCAACACCCGCCGCTGCCTTCCATCACCTGTCTGCGTTTTGCTGGCGTCACCCGCAGATCGCCTCGACCGCATCGGCCAGATTGCTGTACACCGGCGTGCCCTCGGGCAGTCCGCCGGCGCGCCGGGTTGCCTGTCCCTTGCCGGTCAGCACCAGCATCGGCCGGGCGCCGACCGTCGCTGCAGCCTGCAGGTCGCGCAGCGAGTCTCCGACTGCCGGCACGCCGGCCAGCGGCACGCCAAAACGCCGTCCGATCTCTTCATAGAGCCCGGCACGCGGCTTGCGGCAACCGCAGTTGGCCTCGGCGCCATGCGGGCAATAGAACACCGCTGCGACCTGTCCGCCGGCCAGAGCGAGCTTGCGATGCATCCGGTCATGGATCGCGTTGAGCGCGGCCATGTCCAGCAGCCCGCGCCCGACGCCGGACTGGTTGGTCGCGATCACGACCTGATAACCAGCCTGGTTCAGGCGCGCGATCGCCTCCAGGCTGCCCGCGATCGGCTTCCACTCGTTCGGCGACTTGATGAACTGGTCGCTGTCGTGGTTGATCACGCCATCGCGATCGAGGATCACCAGCTTCATCGTCTCAGGCCGCCAGCCGGGAGATGTCGGCGACCTGGTTGAGTGCGCGTTCCAGCGACTGCAGCAGGGCGATGCGATTGGCCCGTACTGCCGGGTCTTCGGTCATCACCATCACTTCGTCGAAGAAGCGATCGACCGAGGCGCGCACCGAGGCGAGCCGGGTCAGGGCGCGGGTGTAGTCATGGCGTGCGGTGCAGGCAATGACTTCGGGCTCCAGCGTGGCAAGTTCGGCATGCAGGGCGCGCTCGGCGACTTCGGTCATCAGCGCCGGATCCGGCGCAGCGGACCGGGCCTGCTCTTTCTTGAGGATGTTGCGCACCCGCTTGTTCGCTGCGGCAAGGCTCGCCGACTCCGGCAGCTGGCGGAAGGCCGCCACGGCGGCAAGCTTGGCCGGCACCTGATCGATGCGGGTCGGTTCCAGTGCCAGCACCGCGTCGATCTCCTGCGCCTGGTGATCGCGTTCGCGCAGGTAGTTGGACAGTCGGTCCAGGAAGAAACGCAGCAGGTCCGGCAAGATCGATGTCTGCACCTGCTCGGGCGGGAACTGCGCAATCGCCAGTTCGATCAGTTCGCGCAGGTCGAGCGGCAGCGCGCGCTCGGACAGTATGCGCAGCACACCCAGGGCCTGCCGGCGCAGCCCGAACGGGTCCTTGTCGCCGGTGGGCGGGCCAGCGGCTGCCCACAGCCCGACCAGCGTGTCCAGCTTGTCGGCGAGGGCGACCACGAGCGACAGAGGCGCCTGCGGCAGGCTGTCGTTGGCGAACCTGGGGTGATAGTGCTGCTCGATCGCGCTGGCGACTGCGTCCGGCTCGCCGTCATGGCGGGCGTAATACTCGCCGATCACGCCCTGCAGTTCCGGGAACTCTCCGACCATGTCGGTCAGCAGATCGGCCTTGGCCAGCCAGGCCGCGCGTTCGGCCAGCGCCGGATCGACCGCCAGATCACCTTCAAGGCGGTGCGCGATCGCCGAGGCGAGCTTGCGCATGCGCTGCACCCGGTCGAGCTGGCTGCCCAGCTTGTTGTGATGAACGACGCTGGCGAGGCGCTGCACCCGGTCGGCGAGCGGCGTCTTGCGGTCCTGGTCGAAGAAGAACTTGGCATCGGCCAGGCGGGCGCGCAGCACCCGCTCGTTACCAGAGACGATCGCGCGCGGATCTGGCGTCTCCAGGTTGCTCACCAGCAGGAAGCGGTTGCGCAGCCGGCCGGCGGCGTCGGCCAGGGCGAAGTATTTCTGGTTCTGCTGCATGGTCAGGATCAGGCATTCCTGCGGCACGTCCAGGAACGCCGCATCGAAACTGCCCTCGTACACCATCGGCCATTCGACCAGACCGGTCACCTCATCCAGCAGGTTGTCCGGCGCGATCAGCGTATCGGCCCCGGCCTTCGCGCGCAGGCGTTCTTCGATCAGCGCGCGGCGTTCGGCGAACGAGGCGATCACCTTGCCCAGCACCATCAGCCGGTGCGGATACTCGAACGCGGTGGCGATCGAGATCGGTCCTGAACTCATCTGCCGATGGCCAAGCGTCTGGTAGCTCGCCTGCAGCCCGAGGGCATGCACTGGCAGCAGGGTTCCCCCATGCAGCGCAATCAGGCGATGCGCCGGGCGCACGAACTGTACATCGGTGCCATCCGGGCGCTGATAGCGCATCAGCTTCGGAATCGGCAGCCTGCCCAGCGTCTCGTCCAGCGCCTTCTGCACCCCGGCGGCGAGTTCCACCCCGGTCTGAAGCCCGGTATGGAACAGCGCTTCAGCCTTGCCATCGGAGGCGCGCTCCAGCGACTCCACAGCGCCGGCCGGCAGGCCGAGTGCTGCGAGTTTCTTGATCAGCGCAACGCTTGGCACGCCGTTCGCATCGAAGGCCACGCTCACCGGCAGCAGCTTCTGGCGAAATGGTTTGTCCGGCGCGCGCGCGAGCACATGGGTGATCAGCACCGCCAGCCGGCGCGGGGAGGCGTAACCGGTCGGTGCCGCCGCCGGTTCCAGCAGCCCTTGCGCGCCGAGCGACGCGGCAAGGCCCGAGGCGAAGGCCTCGCCCAGCCGTTTCAGCGCCTTGGGCGGCAGTTCCTCGGTGAACAGCTCGAGCAGCAAGGTCGCACTCATCGTGCTGCCGCCTGCAACATGGGGAAGCCCAGCCGTTCCCGGCTCTCGAAGTAGCCCGAGGCCACCGCGCGGGCGAGGTTGCGGATGCGCCCGATATAGGCCGCGCGCTCGGTGACCGAGATCGCGCCGCGGGCGTCCAGCAGGTTGAAGGCGTGTGCGCACTTGAGCACCTGCTCATAGGCAGGCAGCGCCAGACCGCCTTCGATCAGCTTCTTCGCCTCGATCTCATGCTGACTGAACAGGTGCAGCAGCAGCTCGACGTTCGAGTGCTCGAAGTTGAAGGTCGACTGCTCGACCTCGTTCTGGTGGTAGACATCGCCATAGGTCAGTGTGCGCTGCACGCCGTTCTCGACCCACTGCGCCCAGGTCAGATCGAACACGTTGTCGACCCCCTGCAGGTACATCGACAGCCGCTCGATACCGTAGGTGATCTCGCCGGTGATCGGCTTGCAGTCAAGGCCACCGACCTGCTGGAAGTAGGTGAACTGGGTCACCTCCATGCCGTTAAGCCAGACTTCCCAGCCCAGACCCCAGGCACCCAGCGTCGGATTCTCCCAGTCGTCTTCGACGAAGCGCACATCGTTGGTCTTCAGATCCAGACCGATGGCTGCGAGCGAACCCAGATAGAGCTCGAGGATGTCTTCCGGCGCGGGCTTGAGCACCACCTGATACTGGTAGTAGTGCTGCATCCGGTTCGGATTGTTGCCATAGCGGCCATCCTTGGGCCGGCGCGAGGGCTGCACATAGGCGGCGCGCCAGGGCTCGGGCCCGAGCGCGCGCAGGAAGGTATGCGTATGCGAGGTGCCGGCGCCGACTTCCATGTCGAGCGGCTGCAGCAGCGGGCAGCCCTGGCCTGCCCAGTAGGCGTTCAATCGGGTGATGACATCCTGAAACAGGATCATCGTGTGTGTTGCATCTGGTTCTGCTTTCGGTTCCGCGGGGAGTGCGCATCGATGATGCTCGTCCCCGGTGTTCGACAAAGCCGGATTGTAACGTGTGCCCTTGCCGGTCGAGATCTGTCGGCTGCTGGCAGGGCACCCACGATGCGTCCATCCTGATCGCCTCGGCGCACTGGATCGCGACACGGCCGACGCTCACCGACTGGGCCGCGCCGGTGAATGCGCTCAATAGATGTCCGGCTCCGGCAACGTGCCTGGCTTCTGCAGGAAATCGAAGTCGCAGCCGAGCGGTGCCTGGGTGACATGGGCCGAGAACATCTGCCCGTAGCCGCGCTCGAACTTCGGTGGCGGCGCCTGCCAGCCGGCCAGCCGACGCGCGAGCTCTGCTGGATCGACCTTCAACTCGAGCCGGCGCCCGGGCACATCGAGTTCGATCAGATCGCCCTCGCGCACTACGGCAAGCGGGCCGCCGATGAACGCTTCGGGTGCGACATGCAGCACGCAGGTGCCGTAGTGGGTGCCGCTCATGCGCGCATCCGAGATGCGCACCATGTCGCGCACGCCGCGCGCGAGCAGCTTCTTCGGGATCGGCAGGTTGCCCCACTCCGGAAAGCCCGGGCCGCCCAGCGGGCCGGCGTTCTTCAACACCAGCACCGAGTGCTCGTCGACCACCAGCGCCGGGTCATCGATACGCTTCATCATGTCCGGCATGTTCTCGAACACCACTGCCGGTCCGGTGTGCTGCATCAGTTTCGGGTCGG
>Ga0335394_10005615_pt1 | contig 14178 bp, 22 predicted proteins | sample MAT03_FD_205741 | JGI IMG/M metagenome (GOLD analysis project Ga0335394, IMG submission 205741) | Freshwater microbial communities from Lake Fryxell liftoff mats and glacier meltwater in Antarctica - MAT-03 (spades assembly) (version 2) ...
GCGATCTACACCTCGCTTTTGCTTTTGAGGCGATCCGATGCCATCGATTTCAAGTTTAAGCTTGTCGCTAAATTGAGGAGAGCATTGCTGCAATAAAGCGGTCTATGTAATTGACATTTCACAGGCCCTCAGTCAACGGAGGAATCTGGTGACGAAGAGGATACCGAGGACGGTGAAGGGGAAGAGTCTGACGAGGACAGTAAGGAAGGTGAAGGCGGCGAGGACTAAAAGACCGTAAGGAGTTAGCTGCCTTCCTGGTAGCCGAAGTTACGAACGTTGTATAAGCACCCGCGCCCTACTGGTTACGGTGGGGTGCTTTTTTAATTGTTTTATAAGGGGCTTTCACATGGCACTAGAAATTGGCAAGAATCACTACGAGGAGTTCGAGGGCTATGAGTTTGAGGTTTCAGTCTTCCATACCAAGGGACTGTATCGACTGAGCGTTTGGCCAGTCGTAAGTAAACGTGGCGATCGGCGTTCTACATTACCGATGGATGGTGAAGTCGTCACAGTCCTAAAAGCGGCAAGGCGCAGTAAAGCGCGCGATGTTGATGCCATCGCCGCTGCTGAAGCGCAGCAAGCAGACCTCATTCAGAAGGTCGCTGCCAAGAGATCTGCCGAGAAGTTTAGCGGCAAGGGGCAGTATGACTGATCAACTCACACTGACGACCACGATCGCTACACTCTTACCACACTGGCAGGGCAAAGGTTGGTCAGCTACTTGCGACAGCCATCGGAACAATTATCAGATCACGCATCCTGATGGCCCATCACTAACCCTGGGCTTACAACATCAAGGCAGTAAGCAGTATCTTACCGTGCGCGCCCACTTCTCCACAGCACCAGAAGCACCACACTCGTTCCAGGCACTTTGCGATCGCCTCAATTGGGAGACCGCTCAAAAGGCTAAGGACGGTATTAAGCTCAGTCCTGACCGACCTCCCACAGACCTAGCAAAGGATATTCAGCGACGGCTGCTGCAAGAGTACCTACCGCTCTATCAACAAGGGCTAGAGGCGATGCAAGCCCAGCAAGCAGAGCTTAACGAGTGTAAACAGCTCCTACAGAGCCTTGCCACAGACTTAGAGGTCAGGGCTGACTTGAGTAAGATGGTTTGCCGCAAGTTCAAGCTCGCCTCCCTAACCTGGGTAGAGATCACGGTCAACAGTCCCGAAAAGCTGACGGTCGAACTTAGGGGCATCTCACCAGCGCAGTGGGCGCGCGTGCTGCAAACGCTGAGGCATGGGAACTCAGGCACTACAGACACTGACCCAACAGAACCACCCCAGACAGAGGGGCAGTAACCCATCACCACAAACAGGCATGGCTAACCAATTACTGCTGCGATCGCTGCTACAGTTCCTCATCGGCATCATCTTCCTGACTGTCGTCATGGTGCTTGTACAGTCAAACCTACATCTCATCTACGTGCAAGGCGGTCTGTAATGTCAGCCCACAATGATGTTATGCCCGCGTCTCAGGTTCACGTGCCTGAAGGCTGGTGTCCACCGAACCATCAGCCGGGCGCTGTCGTCTGGCATGGCTGCAATCAGTACCAGATCACTGGAGTCGCGCCCAATCACTTGTGGGAGTTCTGGTCGTATACCATCCTGCCGCTAGGTCACAGCGAACAGCCTGACTATATCGAGACAATGCAGGGCTACCTGCTGGAGCATCAGGTCGGCAAGGAGAAGCCCGCTTACTGCGAGGAGACGGAGCCGTGAGCGGCAGCACCCACTTTTGGGAGCGCCCTGAGTGGGATGAGTTGACTTATCTGGAGCAGGCAGCAGCAATGCAGGCAGCCTTGACACGGTTGGGCTATGACCCCGCAGCAGCACAGCATCAGGAAGAGCATCGTCAGCTACGAGCAGAGCTTGCAGACCTGAAGCGCGAGTTGCAATTGCTCACTCTGAGGCTACAAAAGTGGGTTGAAACAGAGGAGGCAGCGGCAAAGCAGAGGTTGGACGAGTACAGAACACAAAGGTAAGTAGTCCAACAGAATTATTTTCACACTAGCTTCGCGACAATCCAGCCTTTCAGCTACTTTTTTGTGTAATTGATTTCGTTTAACTACTTACTAGGAGGTTTCTGATGACAAACCGATGGGAAGCAATCAAAAGCCCACAGGAGGACGGAGTTGTTGTCGATGTGTCACTGCATGGCGATCACGTGAGTGTCATCCAAGTCAGTTTTGCAGCCGATAGTAAAGCCCTTGTCAGTGAACGTGAGGCGATCGCAGTCCAAGCCTTAGACCACTGGAACCAAAACCCGAAGCGGGTGTTTCACTTGGATCAACAGAGTTGGCAAAGCGGCGAAGTGGACGGTGTAAACGCCCACAGAACCACTGTGTGCACACGGTTTCTGGAAAGCATCGCCTTGACCATTGAGACAGGCCAGAGCTTAAGTGCAGAAAAGCAACACAACCTGATGCGGCTTGTGCTGCACACGCTGGTGTTCCAATCCAAGATGCAGATCTTACCGGGGCAAATAGAGACAGCCGTCACGGGAATCCAAGTAGCGCTAGAAGGCGAAACGCCAATAGTCTTCAATGCCTATCGCCAGCAGGCAGAGGAACCGTTTGGGGTCAAAACGGTACGCTTTACCGAAGTAGAACTCTAGAGACAACTTACAGAGAGTCCGAGGCAGGCTTAGCCGCTTAATCAACACACAACGCTGTGCCGTTGCAGTGCTTGTTTGACTGGAAAGTGGTGTTACGTCAAGATGGGAATAAAATCTAGCAAGTGAACGCACGCAACGTAAACTGAACGAGGCGAAACGCATGACTGGGCTGTTTGAAGACATGACTGATCACGAGCAATTAGAGGCACTCAGAGCGCTCCTGTCACAGATGAATCGACACCAACTCAATCAAGCGTCGTTCCTTGTCAATGAGTTTGTGCGGGAACACCGTCCCGATGATTGGAAGGTTGTCAATCCTTCTAAGAATGAGACTCATTTTGTCTCGCTCTCGCAACAACAGACGGCGCAAATGGTCATGACCTTGTCAGCAAGAGCCAAAAGCACTGGCAATTGTGTCGCAGTGCCCCTGGACTGGGAGTGGTGCTTCAATGAAAGTGAGCACTGCTTTAACTGGGCACAGCCAAGCACTCAGAACAAGGCTTTTTCACCCACCACGGCATAACTTACTGACGGGCAGATCAGACCTTGTAATCACTTATCGACCCTCAATGAGAGCGATCGTGACTGCAAAGCCTTAGGTATCAAGCCGTAGAGACTACCACCACCGCCACTCCAAAACACCCCCTTCTCTAGACCAGGGCAAACAAACCCACAACAGAGAGGACAGACATGGGCAAGCAAGTCACCATCACCAACGGCGCAAAGCATTGGTCAGGCAGCACTAAAGCGGCCACCGAGGCAGCACGGGACAAAGACCTCAATCGTCTGTTCTCTGACCTCGACTGGGAGCCAATCGTCATGATCATGCCGCATGGGGTGATGGTCGGGGCGATCAACTGGGCAGGCAATTGGGAGTATAGCGTCCACTGGGTTCATGAGACTGACGCTAACAGCACAAGGGGTTGTACGGTGCTGGCTGAGCGCAATCGCCACCAGGTGAAGGTAGCCATGCATCGGCATGCATCACAGTACGTACGAGACGTAGTAGGCGAGGAGGCTGGTCTCGCTTTCGTCTTGGAAAGTGATGACGAGGGACGGGAGGGCTATTTGCAGACGGGCATCTGGCAGAGTGCTTATCGAACGGCGTTTAAGGACTCTAAGGATGACACCGCTGCTCGACTCATCGCTGACCAGGCGCAGCAACAGTTTGCGGAACGGGTCGATCGACTGCCGATTCGTCAGCTTGAAACCGCACTGAGCATGTTGCAAGCAGGGCAGCCCGTGCCTGTCACGAGAGCAGTATGGGCACAGGCTGAAGCACAAACACCGTTGAGTCTAAGCGCCTCGCAGTACTTGGTGCTGAAGGACTCTCAGCAGCTTTGGTGCCACAAACCACAGGTTGAAGGAGGCTATGCATGGCTGAATCAGTCAGGCGTAGCAGGTTACCTCGATCAGCACCGTCGCTTGTGCCTGTTGCAGCTCAAAGAGACTGATGCGGTCGTGATTGCACCGAAAGGCAAAGCGACTTACGGAGCCTTAGCCGCTCGAACCGAAGCTTGTTAGACCACTCAAAGCAACCCCAGCCATGTCAAACACTACAGAACCCCAAGCAGCTTCGACCATCGAGACCATCAAACTTGAACTAAGCGCTTTGGGAGTGTCAAGTGGAACCGCAGCCTAGAAGCGCGAACACTGACCAACCAGACGACACTGACTGGGATTGGAGCCAGACATACAGCGCTCAAGTTGTCCAGAGCTATAGCTCGCTGTTTGGCTTTGTCGATCACCTGAAGGTACGTCGGCATGATGGTCAAGATGTCATTGCTTGGGACGTGTTACAGCGGATTAAAGATGATTTGCTCGGCTCAGACATGCTAGCCGTCGAGTTTTACCCACCACAAGAGGAAGTAGTCAATGATGTCAACAGGCGGCATCTTTGGGCTGGGCATCTGGGACTGGTGGAGTATTACAGAGAGATTAGTCTCAGACGACGAGAGCAAGACCGCTGAAGCAGCCAAAGTACAATCAGCAAGTCAAACCTCCTTCACCAAAGCGTAAATAAAGTTAAAAGGAGCGGCAAATGACCGATAACGCACCAGAACAGTCGCTAGAACAAGCCGTTGCAGCGCCTAGCCGTGACCTGCTAGCAAAGGATGAGATCTTGCTGTTGTTGGCAAGACGTTACCAGGAACACGACCAATCGCTCTTACAAATGGGTCAAGTTATAGAGCGCATTGGAGCAACGCTTGACCGTACCGCACTGCTACAAGAACAGAATACGATCGCCATTGCTGAACTGCGTGCCATCCTGCGCGAACGGTATAACGGCAACGGTCAAAGCGGAGACTAAGCAAATCGCTTAACGGCATACAATCAGCAAGTTAAACCTCCTTCACCAGCACTGAAAACTAATGGCTTACAATCAATTCAGCCTCAAACGGGCGGCTCAAGACTTCAGCTTAAAAATCATCGAAATCGAAAGCTTTTTGCCGCCCCTTGAACCCGTCACGCCCAGCCCACTTTTAAGGGATACGCTCCAACAGACCATCCCGTGGGCGATCGCTGTCAATAATGAAAAAGCTCGGTCAGAAGGAATCATTAACCCTGTTTTACTCGAATTAAAACGAGTGCTGCCTGGTCAAGTAAGCGTCTTTTCGGGTGAAGAACTCAATGTTGATCCCAGTCGCGAACTCACGGGATACTGTGACTTCCTCTTGAGCCGCTCACCTGAACAACTGTTTCTAGAAGCACCAGCGGTGGCAATTGTTGAGGCAAAGAAGGCCGATATTGGTGCTGGCTTAGGTCAATGTGCAGCTGAACTGGTAGCGGCACAATTGTTCAATCAACAGAACAGTCAACCAAACATCACTGTTTACGGCGCTGTCAGCAACGGCACCCAATGGCGCTTTCTCAAGCTCGAAGGGCAAACACTCACAATCAACCTGCTCGACCACACATTGCCCCCTGTAGACGGGGTGCTGGGCGTGCTGGTGTGGTTGCTCCAGCATGGTTGAGCCTTGATCCACTCCCACAAGCAGCAAAGCAGTTTCACTTTTCACGGTCAGACGGCAAGTCAAAACTCAACGCCACAGGGTCGGGTGCCACTGCCTGCTTCGGACTAGCGTCCACAGGTGGAGTAGGATGGCTCAACGGTGGTTGCGTCGGAGTCGCATGGACATAAGCTTCCACCGCTTGCAGTTGAGCCGCGGCATTGACTGCCACCCACTCCCCACGAGCGAAACGCCTCAGCTCAAAGTGTAAATGCGGACCACTAGAAAGCCCTGTGCTGCCCACCTTACCAATAGTTTGCTTGGCCTGCACAATTTGACCTTGCTGCACCAGGATCTCTGACAGGTGACCGTACAACGTCTCGTATTGCGCGTCAGGGTAACGGACGATCACCGCGTTACCGTAACCGCCCTTCCAACCGGCAAAAACCACGGTGCCTGAGTGCGCTGACTGAACTGGCAGACCCGCAGCCGCTGCCAAGTCAACGCCAGCATGAAAGCGGCGATCGCCCGTGATGGGGTGAACACGCCAACCGAACGGCGATGAAAACGGTGCCACTTCCGGGAGTGGGTAGTAAAAACTTTTGTCAGCCGGATCGAGTCGAAACGCCCAGGCAGGGAGCGCCACGAGCACAGTTGCCGCCGTGAAGAGGAGTGGGAGTCGCAGTGGGTAGTCGGTAAGCATGGAGTGTGGACAGAAGCATTGGCGATCAGTGCAATTGTACTACAAGGCAGAGGGCACGACTGAGGGGCGAAACCACTCCCCTGACTCCCACAGAGGAACTGTCAAACGGCGACTACAGGCTCTTTAGCGTTGAGGCAGCGCCCCTAGATGCACACGAACAAAGGCAGCTCGAAACGCTGAAAGTCAAAGGTTACAGCCAATCTGTCACTGACGTTGTGCTCAGAGACCTGTGCAACAAAGGGTGTCTTGAGCCAGGCGAGTACCTGGTGAGTTGCTTCTGGTAAAACGGTACAACGGCAATGGGCAAAGCGGGGACTAGGCAAACCCTGACTCAAAGGGGACTGGACGACTAGAACGCATGTGCTAGAGTGTGTGGTCTCAGGGGCATCGAAAGTTAAGCACAATCACCACCGTTGCTATGCTGTATGCCCCTGAGCGACACTGTCCCAGTCGCTTGCAGATTCCGATGGCTGCTGAAAGTATTCATGCTGGGTTCCCTTCGCCAGCCGAGAACTATATCGAAGGGACGCTGAGTCTGGATGATTTGCTCATCAAGCATCCTTCAGCTACGTTCTTTGTCAAGGTGGCTGGTGATTCGATGCTAGGGTGCGGCATCCATCACGGCGATCGATTGGTTGTGGATCGGTCAATCGAAGCTAAACCGGGGCACGTCATCATTGCCGTGGTCAATGGCGAATTGCTCGTTAAGCGGCTGCAACGCTCCAAGGGTATGATCACGCTCGTAGCTGAGAACCCTGACTATCCAGACCTGGTAGTCACCGAAGCAATGGACTTTCAGGTGTGGGGCGTGGTCACAGCGGTCATTCATTTGTTATGAGAGTCTTCAGTCTCATCGACGGCAACAACTTCTATGTCAGCTGCGAACGGGCCTTTAACCCCAAGCTCGAACGACGTCCAGTAGTGGTGCTCAGCAACAATGATGGCTGTGTCGTCAGCCGTTCCAATGAAGCAAAGGCGCTGGGCATCAAGATGGGTGTGCCGTTGTTTCAGATCCAAGCATTGGTCGAACATCATGCGATCGCCGTGCTGTCCTCGAACTACAGTCTGTATGGCGACATGTCACAGCGGGTCATGACTACACTCGCTCAGTTTAGCCCTGACCAGGAAGTTTATAGCATTGATGAGTGCTTCCTCAGCATTGACCAGGCGAGTCCCACAGCTTTACTGGAGTACGGGACGGTCATCCGTCAGACGGTGAAGCGTTGCACTGGGATACCCGTTTCGCTGGGCTTTGCGGCGACGAAGACTCTGGCAAAGCTGGCTAATCGACAGGCGAAGCAAGGAGACTCAGGGGTCTACTACCTGTCAGCAGAACAGGTAGATAGCGTGTTAGCCGCAACGGAGTTACGGGATCTCTGGGGCATTGGACGGAAGCTCAGCAAGGCACTGGCTCTGAAGGGCATCCACAATGGCCTAGACCTGAAGCAAGCCAACCCAGTGGTCATCCGGCAGCAGTTCAGCGTGTTGGTGGAACGGTTGGTCAGAGAACTGAATGGAGACTCGTGCCTACCCCTGGAGACTATTGCCACTGGCCGTCAGAGCTTGATTGTGTCCCGTTCGTTTGGTCAGCCTGTCTTCACGCAGGCGCATCTACATGAAGCGATCGCGTCGTATCTGAGCAAGGCGGCTGAAAAGTTACGGGCACAGTCCCTCACTTCCGGGATGCTTAACATCTTTGCCGCATCCAGTCGCTATCAAGAGGAGCCGTACAGTGAGTCAGTCAGCTTTAACCTGCCTGTCGCCACGAACAGCACTGTCGAGCTGTTGCCCTATGCAGCTACTGCTGCGAAGGCGTTGTTTCAGGACGGTCAACGTTTCAAGAAAGCAGGTGTTGTGCTTTTGGACTTAGGCCCTGAAACTGAGCAACAAACGAGCTTATTTGACTCGCTCAGCAGCGAGAAACGAGAGACTTTGCAGCGATTGATGCAGACGATGGATCAGATCAATCGCAAACATGGCACAGGGACGCTCACGTTTGCGGCGACGGGTCTTGAGCGGCCATGGTTGATCAAGGCAGAGCATCGATCGTCGCGGCACACAACCTGCTGGGATGAATTGGTGATTGTGAAGTCAATTTGACCGACCAACCACTTTAGAACAGAGGGGCGGCAAGTTAAGTTAAAGCCTCTCGCCGTGGAGAGCGATGTTTCCATTCAATTGGTTTCCCCAGCGAGTGGGGACCTCTACCACGGGGGAGAGTACGATCATTACTTTGTAAGTTTCCATTCAATTGGTTTCCCCAGCGAGTGGGGACATTCTTCTCGAAAGACTCGCTCTCAGGGCGAGAGCGGGGTGTTTCCATTCAATTGGTTTCCCCAGCGAGTGGGGACAAGGTACCATGTACAGCTTTCCACGCTAGTTGCAAAAGGTTTCCATTCAATTGGTTTCCCCAGCGAGTGGGGACAGTCAAAGACAAGCCGAATCGTCGCGCGATAAAGAGTTTCCATTCAATTGGTTTCCCCAGCGAGTGGGGACGGTCCGGATGCGCGACAGCATGAGTTTCGACTTTTCCAGTTTCCATTCAATTGGTTTCCCCAGCGAGTGGGGACAAACAGACAACGCTTCAAGAATAATGCGCGCGTCGGAGAAGGGGTTTCCATTCAATTGGTTTCCCCAGCGAGTGGGGACGTTTCTCCCTGTATTTTATGGAGTTTAGCGGCAAGAAGTTTCCATTCAATTGGTTTCCCCAGCGAGTGGGGACCTAAAATACCCATCGCCCAACTGCCAACCGGAACCACGTTTCCATTCAATTGGTTTCCCCAGCGAGTGGGGACCCTCGGAGTTAAAACTTCTGAGGCCGTCGGTACAAAAAACGAGTTTCCATTCAATTGGTTTCCCCAGCGAGTGGGGACTCAAAAGCAAATTGACGAGGCGAACCAATGGGCAAAGTTTCCATTCAATTGGTTTCCCCAGCGAGTGGGGACTTAACCAATAATCGAACGTCTCTTAAAGAAGCAATTGAGTTTCCATTCAATTGGTTTCCCCAGCGAGTGGGGACCGATGGTCGTCTTCGATTGGGATGCCCGTCAGCTCGTTGAGTTTCCATTCAATTGGTTTCCCCAGCGAGTGGGGACTTGCCATCGCCCAACGATCGCCGGGTTTGAAGCTTGGGGTTTCCATTCAATTGGTTTCCCCAGCGAGTGGGGACCTACTTCAGTGGCGATCGCTGCCGGGTGATTGATGGGTTTCCATTCAATTGGTTTCCCCAGCGAGTGGGGACTCTAGATGGAGGCTCTCAACTTCGATTAGGCAGAAAAGTTTCCATTCAATTGGTTTCCCCAGCGAGTGGGGACAAACAGTATGGATAGCATCCAAGAACACCAGAACGCAGGTTTCCATTCAATTGGTTTCCCCAGCGAGTGGGGACATTCTAAATCATCTTAAAGCTGCATAGGCTTTAAGGTTTCCATTCAATTGGTTTCCCCAGCGAGTGGGGACTGCGATCGCCTGCTGAACTAACGAACCTGATCAGCAAAGTTTCCATTCAATTGGTTTCCCCAGCGAGTGGGGACGAGTGGCGAGTGTGCGCCCTGCTGCTGCCAAGGTCAAGTTTCCATTCAATTGGTTTCCCCAGCGAGTGGGGACAAGATATGGTCTGGTTTGGCAAAGCAAAAGCAGAGGAGTTTCCATTCAATTGGTTTCCCCAGCGAGTGGGGACTAAATTCAGTTGCCAAGTCTCATAATGCCGTCGTTTCGCTTGTTTCCATTCAATTGGTTTCCCCAGCGAGTGGGGACCTGCGGCAAATCAGGATTCATTCGCGCCATAGCTGCCTCTAAGTTTCCATTCAATTGGTTTCCCCAGCGAGTGGGGACTTGAAATCACTGAAAACTTGACCTACAGGGCTTCTGGAGTTTCCATTCAATTGGTTTCCCCAGCGAGTGGGGACCGAGGAAGGAAAACTAGAGGAAGGTTCCCTCGCCAGGTGTTTCCATTCAATTGGTTTCCCCAGCGAGTGGGGACTGTCGGCAATCATGCGACTGGTGACGGGCAAACAAGGTACACGTTTCCATTCAATTGGTTTCCCCAGCGAGTGGGGACTTCAGAGGATCAAGGCAAATGGCGACGGTCTTTTTCAAAGTTTCCATTCAATTGGTTTCCCCAGCGAGTGGGGACGTGCTAATGGATTGCGGACCGAACCCTTGATAGGTTGTTTCCATTCAATTGGTTTCCCCAGCGAGTGGGGACCCGGTTAGAGACAGGCATAGAAGCAGGAGCAACGGTACAGTTTCCATTCAATTGGTTTCCCCAGCGAGTGGGGACCAACGCTACAAGAAGCTGTATCGATCATCTTTAACACGGAGTTTCCATTCAATTGGTTTCCCCAGCGAGTGGGGACTCGAAGGCGCGGACATGGAGCTAGTAGAACTTCTGGTTTCCATTCAATTGGTTTCCCCAGCGAGTGGGGACTCGCGCTAACCGTGACATACAGAGACTAGCAGCAGATAGAGTTTCCATTCAATTGGTTTCCCCAGCGAGTGGGGACCTCAGACAGTGCACGTAGTGGCTAAGCACTTCATACAATTTCCATTCAATTGGTTTCCCCAGCGAGTGGGGACACGACATTAATCAGAAGGAACGACCAATGACATTAACCGATTTCCATTCAATTGGTTTCCCCAGCGAGTGGGGACAAGCGCGCGGGCGCGGAGGGATGACCAAATATAATCGGATTTCCATTCAATTGGTTTCCCCAGCGAGTGGGGACCCACCCTCATTAAAACCTATGCTCTGACAGGTGTCTAGTGCGTCTTTGCGAGGGGTTCGTCAAAAGTCTCCAAATGATCATACTTTGATGCCTTCAAATCAGCTGAAAGCGTTATTGGGTAGACTATCGAGGACTACAACAGCAGCAGCAGTCTTACAGGCATTTGCTCAACTTGTAGCACCAGCCAAAACTGAAGGACTATCAGAGGTTAATTGTCGGTCAGACAATCACTGAGGTGGGCGGCAGCAAAACGTCTGGACCGCCCCATACTTCCACCTGTCCCAACGTGTGTCCCGATAGGGGATAAAAGCGAACGCTATCTACCTCAATTTTAACGTGTGGTCGTAGCCGATCGCGCAATTCTCGATACTTCGGCGCTGGCAGCACGCATTCAAACACGCTGTACTGCACCCGACGCCCATAGCCCTCGAGCAGATTCGCGACCTTTTGGCGACGTTTGTTACAAGGAATGTCGTAAGTTACTAGGTAAAGCAGCATTAGCGAATCACGTAAGGTTTATAGCCCAGGCTAGGAGACACAACAAACTGCTTATAGGCTTTCACCTGGCGGTTGAGTAACGCCCAGCGGGGTTCCTGTTGTTTGTCCACAGTCGTCACTGCTGTCTCCATGCGCTGGAGAAACGCACGGAGAAACTTTTTGCGTCCCTGATCATTCAGATAACAAGCTGCGTCGGGGTAATCAAAATCAGTTTCGACAGAGACAATGTGGCTGTTGACTAAAAACAGCACCAGTGAATCGATCATGGGGGCACGAAACTCCTCAATCAAATCGGAAGCTAGGGCAGCATGACGTTCTGATCCTTGGTGTAAGCAGGCTTCATAAGGATCTAAGCCCTGGAGCTCCAGCAAACTTAGTAGATGGTTCCATAAGAGTTGGTAGCCGAAGCTGAGCATGGCATTCACCGGGTCTTTGGGTGGTTGGCGTGATCGCACCCGAAAGGTAAAGTCATGCCCCGTGAGGCATTCCCCCAACACACCAAAGTAGCAGGCTGCCGCCGCACCCTCGAACCCCATCAAACGTTCCGTTGAGTCTGACTGCTCGGCTCGATAAATGAGGTAGGTTAAACCCTGAATCGCGTCAGCCAACGTTTCAGACTGGCTTCGCCGTCGTTGGCGTTGTAGCATCACCCGACTATTTTTGAGCTTGGCGCGGACGATGCTTTTGGCAACCTTCAGGCGATCGCTCGGTGACAGGAGTTGTTGCTGCCGTGCCAGGGAACGATACCCTCGTTCGATCGGCACCATACGTCCATAACAGCGTCCCATCCGCGAGAGATAGACGATCGGAATGTTGCGCCAAAGGCACGCTCGAATCAATTGTGTCGTGATTTGCGACTGACCAAAAACCAGAATTTGCTCGACCAACGGCAATTGCACCTGATCGAGCACCGTTTGCCCCTGTTTGATGAGCACTTGTTCCTGTTTTAGTGACAGATAGCAACCCGATTGAGAAATGTAGAGCGATCGCATGGTAAATATGAGAAAAGAGGACAGTTCGCAACTCGCCATTTCAGAGAGCGATCGTTTGCCTATGCTCAAATTCACGGACTCTTAAGCAATTTCGGCAAGGGTTTTTGCGGAACTTTGCGCGGCTAGTACAGGCTTTCCTCAGAAGATTTACAGCCTAACTGCGATCAACCAATCTCAATTTTCAGAGCGTTACCGCGATCGCTCTAGCAACTGATCAATCTGTTGATTCAGTTGATCAAACGGATTCGTACCAGGCGTTCCAGCAACTTGCTTAATCACCTGACGCAGATTTGCCAGCACTTTTGCTTCCTCCTCAATCTCAGACACTCCTTCAAACTCATGCACTGACGCATTCCGGCGATCGCAGTAGTCATTCAACTCGTTCAGCGGCTGCATGATTGCCGCAAACTGAGGGTAGTAGTCCAAAATCGCAATCAAGGTATAGCGACTGATGCCAGCATGAAGCCGTAGCGCCCTCCCTTTCGGCAGTTTGTAATGCTGCAAATGCTGATAAAGCTTACCCTGCTCCCATTGCTGAATTTGCTGCCAGGATTGTTCAGCGTCTGCATATTTCCCCGACACCTGCAATCCAACTTGTTTCATCACCAGGAAGCGCAAAACATTTTCTTGCAGCCCCGATAGCATCACCAAAAACTCTGCATATCTCTGGTTCTTGAGTTTTATCAGCGCATTAAAGTAGGCTTCTTTCAGCAATGCCTGTCGCTGCTTCTGGCGCAGCGGTGCCAGCTCTGAAAGCCACTGCGAATTAATTTCAGGCGCGATCGCGGCAAGAGCATTGTAGGCGCGATCGAAGTCGAGCGAAAGCCGATAGAACCCATAGCGCAACAGGGCGACCAGCGATTCGGTAGATAAGCAGGTCGATTCCAGACTGGTGAGCGCACCACTGTAGTTGTAGTCCGCCACCTGTTGCTTAATCACCTTCAAATCAAACTCATTCTTCAGCGAATTGACATCATCTTTGAACACCTGTAACTGTCCAGGGTGCATCTTCTGCGGGTTCCGCACCTGCCAAATATGGAGATCTGCATAGCCCGCCGCCTGCACAATTCCCCAAGCCGATTTCAGCGCGGGGGTGCCCGATGAAGCATTGCATTCCAGGGTATCTTCAGCAGTCAGCACAGGTTTCAATTGATCAAGCAGGCGACGAACTTCTTGCGCCGCTAGCAGTTGACTCACCGGATCGTGGGAAAGCGTCTCGCTCACGGGCAACAAAGCGATCGCCTCTGCCGCCAAATTAAACGGTGTAGAGGTCAACATGGCTTGGGTGTCGATCGCATTTTGCTCCGTGTCGATCGTGTATAGCAGCATCACACGACTGAGCGATCGTTGCTCGGCTAACAAATAACGCACTAACGTCAAAACCGAGCCTTCAGTGTTGGTGTTGGCGTAGGGGTCTTGATTGCCCACAAACGAAAGAATGATGCTTGGCATAATCATGTTTAACGATAAACATCTCGACGATGACCAATGTGAACAATAAGAATAGTTTGTGCACCATCATCAATATCGTAAATGACACGATAGTCGCCAACTCGAATGTGCCAACCCTCTCGCCCTTTTAGCTTCTTGCAACCCGATGGTCTGGGTTCATCTGCTAGCGCCTGTAAAGCACCTCGGACTCTAACATAGGCATCCTCTGGCAAATCCGCTAATTCCTTTTGGGCACG
>Ga0335394_10005634_pt1 | contig 14151 bp, 12 predicted proteins | sample MAT03_FD_205741 | JGI IMG/M metagenome (GOLD analysis project Ga0335394, IMG submission 205741) | Freshwater microbial communities from Lake Fryxell liftoff mats and glacier meltwater in Antarctica - MAT-03 (spades assembly) (version 2) ...
CCCTGCAATCGTGCGTGGCACCGTGTGCGACGCCCAGACGCCAATGGCGCTGGTCTATACCTCCGGCACGACCGGAGCGTCGAAAGGCGCGATCCTGACGCACGGAAACTTCGCTGCCAATGCCCTCGTGCTGAATGCCAGCTGGGCGATGTCCGCCAGCGACCGACTGCTCACCGCGCTGCCGCTGTTCCACGTGCATGGGCTGGGGAATTCCGTGCACTGCTGGCTGCTGAGCGGGTGCCACATGAAGCTGGTGGAACGCTTCGAGGCGTCACGCGCGGAGGAGTGGTTCAGCACATACCGGCCGACGGTGTTCTTCGGCGTGCCGACGATGTACATCCGGCTCCTCGATCTCGACGCCAGCGTGGCAAAGGATATCGGTTCACATGCGCGGCTCTTCGTCTGCGGATCGGCACCATTGCCGGCGCACGTGCTGGAAGCGTTCCGCGACCGATTCGGGCACGTGATTCTCGAACGTTACGGGATGACCGAAACGCTGATGAACGTGGGTAACCCATATGTCGGCGAGCGACGCGCCGGCACGGTGGGGCTGCCGCTGACGCTCACTTCCGTGCGCATCATGGGCGACGACGGTGTCGAACTCCCCGATGGAACGAGCGGCGAGCTCTGGGTGCGTGGGCCGAACGTCTGCGCCGGATACTGGAACCGGCCCGACGCGACCGCGGCAGCGTTCCAGGACGGCTGGTTCCGCACCGGCGACATCGGCGTGCGCTCGAAGGATGGTTACATCACGCTCGAGGGACGACGCAGTGAACTGATCATCTCCGGTGGGTTCAACATCTACCCGCGCGAGATCGAGGAACTGCTGCTCGAACAGCCCGGGGTCAACGAGGCGACGGTGATCGGCGTGGCCGATGCGCTGCGCGGCGAAGTTCCGGTGGCCTACATCGTTGCGCACGAGTCGCTCGATACCGCGGCCCTCGACGCGCACCTGCGAACACAGCTCGCCTCGTTCAAGATTCCGCGCGCCTACGTGCGGCTCGACGCGCTGCCGCGCACCGCGCTGGGCAAGGTGCAAAAGCACCTGCTCCCTCCAGTGCCGTGACGTGAGCCCCGCAGTGTTGTCACTCCTCGCGCTGCTGCTGGTGATCGCCGGCAGCCTCACCACGCGCCTCAACGTCGGCGTGTTGGCGGTGGCGCTGGCGTGGCCGATCGCGATCTTCGCCGCGAACTGGAAGATGGACGCGATGATGGCGACGTTCCCGAGCACACTCTTCATCACGCTGGTCGGTGTCAGCGTGTTGTTCGGCGTCGCTCAGGCGAACGGCACGATGAACGCGATTGCGCAGTCCACGGTAAGCCTGTTGCGCGGCCGGGCCGCCGCGCTGCCGCTGCTGTTCTTCGTGATGGCGTGCGCGCTCTCGACTGCCGGCCCGGGCGCGATCTCGGCGACTGCGCTGCTGGCGCCGATCGCGATGGGCATCGCTGTGCAGGCGCGGATGCCGGTGTTCCTGGCCGCGCTGATGGTCGGCAATGGTGCCAACGCCGGCAACCTGTCACCAATCAGCGCTGTGGGCGTGATCGTCCATGATTCAATGTCGAAGATCGGGCTCGATGGGCATTTGTGGAGCGTCTGGTCGGCAAACTTCGTCGCACATGCATTGGCGGCGTTCGCGGCGTGGATGCTTTTCGGTGGGCCTGCACTGCTCAAGGCAGGCGCTGTCGATCGCAGCACCGACCCGCCCCCGTTGACGTCCAGACACTGGCTGACGATCGGCGTGATCGCGTGCTGGGTTTTGGCGGTCGTCACGTTGAAGCTGAATCCCGGCCTGGCCGCGTTCATCGCCGCCAGTGTGCTGATCCTCGCCGGTATCGGCGACGACGCCGCCTCGGTGCGGCAGGTGCCGTGGGCCGTGATCCTCATGGTCTGCGGAGTGAGTGTGCTGGTCGGCGTGCTCGAGAAGACCGGCGGCATGGATCTCTTTACCACGCTACTTGCGCGCATCGCTGCACCGGAGACCGTGAACGGCACCATTGCCGGGATCACGGGGCTGATCTCGACCTACAGTTCGACATCGGGCGTGGTGTATCCGGCGTTCCTCCCCGCGGTGCCCGGCCTGGTACAGAAGATTGGCGGTGGCGATCTGTTGCAGGTGGCGCTGAGCATCAACGTCGGCGCAGCAATCGTGGACATTTCGCCGCTGTCCACCATCGGAGCGTTATGTATCGCCGCCCTCCCCGAGGGCGGCGATGCGGCGAAGAAACTCTTCCGACAGCTGATGATCTGGGGATTCTCGATGACCATCGCCGGCGCACTGTTCTGCCAGCTCTTCATCCGCTTCTTCGCATAGGTCGTCGGCTTGACGCCGCAGCGCGTGGCGCGTTCTCGCGTGAATGCTCTACATCGTGACATTCGAATGTTATCGCCGTAGAATCGACTTCCCTGCCATCACTTCACCGAGCCCCTCGCATGCGCCTTGTCTCACCATGCATCGCCGTCGTCGCGTTATCGATCGCCGCGTCGGCTGCCAGCGCTCAGGCCCCGAACACCTTCGACATCGCGCGACGTCTGGTGACGCCGCACAGCGTGGAGATTTCCCCTGACGGCAGGACCGCCACCTTCGTCGTCACCCGACCAGATTTCGAGACGAATTACAACGATTTCGAGCTCTGGACCGTCGATCTCGCGGCCGGTTCCCCGCGCGAGCTCACGACCTCGCGCAAAGTCATCGGCCAGACGCATTGGTCGCCGGACGGGACATCACTCGCGTTTCTCACCCCCGATAGCGCGGGGAAGATGCAGCTCTTCGAGTCGCTCAGCTGAGTTGTACGTGATGGACACGCCGACATCGGCACCGCGCCGCCTCTCCGATTTCAACGGGTGGGCCAGCGGCATCGCCTTTGGAAAGACGGAACGCGTCACATGGAAGGCGGAGCAGTTCGAAGCGGATGGCACCGTCACCTACCCGGCGAACTTCGATCCGTCGAAGAAGTATCCTCTCGTTCTCGTGATTCACGGCGGTCCCACATCGGCGTCGAAGACCAGCTTCGGCTCAATGCCGCAGTTGAAGGCTGCTGACGGATGGATCGTGTTTCAGCCGAACTACCGCGGGAGCGACAATCCCGGGAACGCGTATCAGTCAGCTATCATCGGTGATGCTGGTGCCGGCCCCGGACGCGACGTGATGGCTGGCGTCGCGATGCTCCGCGCCATGCCGTACATCGACGGCAAGCGCACTGCCATCACGGGCTGGAGTTACGGCGGCTACATGACGAGCTGGCTGATCGGCAACTATCCGAACGAATGGACCGTCGCGATGGCCGGCGCCCCCGTCACGAACTGGGAGGAGATGTAGAACCTCGGCGATGGCAACACCGCGATCCGATATGCCTTTGGCGGCTCACCGTGGACCGACGGGCGAGAGGCGCAGTATCAGGCGCAGTCGCCGATCACCTATGTGCGGAAGGTCAGGACACCGACCCTCGTGATGTCGAACATCGAGGATTTCCGCGTCCCGCCGACCCAGGCATTTGGTCTCTATCGCGCCATGAAGGACAATGGCGTCGAGACCCGATTCGTCGGTTTTCAAGGGCGGACACACGCCTCGGCGGATCCGGTGAATGGGAGGGAGCGCACGAAGGTGTGGATTGATTGGGTTCGGGAGCATTTGCAGCCGAAACTGCAGCCATAGTCAACGGGGGCGCGGGCGGGGACTGATGAGGGTTGGCACAAATGGCGATGATGCGTAGCGCGTCGCGCGTCATCGCCTGCCGCTCTGGCACTGAAGTTCGGGGGACGGGGCGGCGGCGTACACGTCACTCATGCACCACGCTTTCGCCCGACCTCGGCCACAGCCATGTTGCTTGGCACCCAAGCTGCCTCCGGCGATTCCCACTCACGGCCCTCGCGATGATTTCCACACCACGACGTCTCATGACGATCACCGCCGCGCTCATCGTCGCGACGGTCCCCGAACTCCGCGCACAGCAGTTCGACGTCATGGAAGCCACGATCCCCTCCGTGCACGCCGCGATGGATGCACGCCGGCTCACCTGCCACGCCCTGGTGCAGGCGTATCTCGATCGTATCGCCGCCTACGACAAGCAAGGGCCCGCCCTCAACGCGATCCAGCATGTGAATGCGCGTGCGCTCGCCGAGGCCGACTCGCTGGATGCGGTGTTGAAGGCAAAGGGCCCGCGCGGGAGCCTGCATTGCGTGCCGGTGCTGCTGAAAGATCAGATCGAGACGCGCGACATGCCAACCACCTACGGCTCGGCGATCTACAACGGCTTCACACCGACGCGCGACGCCACGGCAGTCAAGCGACTCGAGGCGGCGGGCGCGATCATCATCGCCAAGACCACGATGGGCGAGTTCGCAGGACGCTACGTCGGTTCGGCCGCCGGCATCATCCGCAACGCCTACGATCCGACGCGCAATCCAAGCGGATCATCAGGCGGCTCGGCGTCGGCGGTCGCCGCGAACTTCGGGCTGGTGGGCATCGGTGAAGACACCGGTGGCTCGATCCGCGGTCCCGCCGCCGTGAGCAGCCTGGTCGGACTGCGTCCCACGCTGCAGCTGGTGAGCCGCTTCGGCATGCTCCCCGCCAATCCAACGCAGGACACGATGGGCCCGATGACGCGCACCGTCGCCGACGCCGCGCGCGTGCTCGATGTGATCGCCGGTTACGATGCGAACGATCCAATCACTGCCTACGCCGTGGGGCATGTACCCGCCACCTACACCGCATCGCTCAAGCCCGATGCGCTGCGTGGCGCGCGCATCGGTGTGCTGCGCTTCCCGCGTGACACTGCCAGCCCACGCCGGAGCGCAGCCGCCGACAGCGCGCGTGCACCGCGTGACACGTCTGCAGCGGGCCTCGCCGCTGCCCAGCGCGACTCGGTGACACGTGCCGACTCGCTCGCGAAGCGCGATTCCACCAATCGCGTGGTGATTGCGGAATACGCCAAGGTGCGCGTGGTGTTCGACAGCGCGCTGGCAAAGCTGCGCGCGCAGGGTGCAATCGTGATCGACTCGCTGCCGCTGCCGCCGATGCGTGGAGTTGGCAACGATTTCGAGACGGAAGAGGCGACCAACGCCTACTTCGCACAGCACCCAAACGCCCCGGTGAAGACGCTGGCCGAAATCATGCTGGCCGGCACCGTGAATCCGTGGCGTGCCCGCGCCATGATCGGGTACCTCGGCAAGAGCACCAACGATCCCGGCTACCTGCAGGTGACCAGGCAGCGCGAAGTATTACGCGTTGCGGTACTGAAGCTGATGGCCGACCGTCAGCTCGATGCGATCGTCTACGCAACGTACGACGCCGCACCGACCGTGATCGCCGCCGACGTGCTCACCAACCCGCGGACCACGGATGCCTACGGACGCGGCGACAACCGCGGGTTGAGTCCACAGATCGGCTTCCCTGCACTCACGGTTCCGATGGGCTTCACCAGCGATGCCCTGCCGGTGGGACTGGAGTTTCTCGGCCGGCCATTCAGCGAGCCACAACTGTTCGGCTACGGCTTCTCATTCGAACAGGCAACACGTCACCGCCGCCCGCCCAACACCACACCCGCGCTGATCCGCTGATTGGTGGCGATGCGCATCACGTCACGCACACCCTTCGGGCGAGTGCGCGTTGCGGATGCATGAATGGGCGCAGATCAGCGCGTGCCAAAGTTCGCGATACCGAATCACCTGCTTCGCGTAGTTGTCGCGCCTAGCGTCGACGCGCCGTGATCAGCACCGCGATGTCGTCAGGACGCGGATTGATGAAATCCAGCCGCACGCGACCATCGGGCAGCGTGCTCACCGTCGCCGGCACCGCGCTGTTGGTGAGTATCCATCCCATCGGTAGCACCACGGCGTTCGCTGGTCGCCCGAAGCTGCGGTCCCACACCAGTTCATCGTTCGTCACGGTGTAGCGCACGGGGTCCGTGTACGTCTCGAACATGCGCAGGCGCAGCGTGGTGCCGGCGGCGATTTCGGCAAAACGGAACACGACCACCTCCGTCTGCGGCGTCAGGTCGGGAACAGAGAGTCCGGCGCGCGTGACCGCATCACCCTTCAGCGTCTCGTGCATGAGCGGTTCACCGGTGTCGAGATTCGTCGCGCGCGGATTCGACACGGTGCTGCCGGCGCGCACGACGTTCAGATACGTGCTCGTGCCGGTGCGCGACTCGGTGTAGTCGTGATAGAGATCGAAGGCGTGGGTCTCCGGCTGCTGCAGGTAGTACACGATCTCGCGATCCTGATGCGCACGTTCGCCGAGTCGCGCCGCGACGCCCGATGTCACGGCACGAAGTGATCGTGCTGGCACCGCGCGGATCGTCACCGCCGCTTCCGACGGCGTGGTGTTCCAGAAGCTGATTCCCACGCGTCCATCGGCTTCCTGAAGCACCTGTGCCGGGAAAGTCGACGCGATCATCTCGTAGCCGGCCGGAAGCACGACCGCGTTGCGCTTGATACCGAGTGGTCGCGTGAAGACGATCGTGTCGCCGCGCATGAAGTAGCTGGCGGCGTCCTCGTACGTCTTGAGAATCAGCACGCGTTGTTCGCCACCATCACCGGGCACCGGTCGCGAGAGGGACACGCGGATGTAGGTCTGCAGGCTGTCGCCGTTCACGCCACCGGCGCGGGCATCCTTTGCACCGACGACATCGAAGCGGAGCGGCTTGCCGTTCGCGCGATCGAGGACGCTTTCGTCGGTGGCGATGCTCCCCCTCCGTATCGGGTTGAAGTAGTGCACTGCGCCAGGTGTGGTGGCGGTCACTTCGTAGATGATGCGGAACTTCGCCGATCCGGGCGCCAGCAGTTCATAACGCGTGTAGGCATCGGCGTCGGTCTGACGCGCCGGCACCTGCGCCTGGCCCTGCGTCGGAGTCGTCGATCCGACGATTGCAATCACGAGCAGAGTGTACAAAGCCGGGAATCGCATTTTTCGGCGGTAGGTGGATGGGCGTACGATAGTGGGGCCGGACACCAAGGTATCCGGCCCCACCGGGTCATGCATGACAGCGTGTCAGCGCCGGCGAAAGCGCTGCCGTGCGACGGTCAGTGTTCAGCGATCGTCGTCACTTCTCGCGGTGAAGGTGACCGACGCACTGCCTGACGAGAGTCGGGCAGCCATCGTGTTGACGCCACGCCTGATCGTCCAGCGTGTGAAGATGGTGCCCACGCTGCCACTGGTATTTGCCGAGGTGCTCACTGCGCCACCGCCCGTTTGCACCGACCAGAGCACCGACGCACCGGTCACAGGATTGCCGAACGTATCAGCCACCCGAACGGTCGGGTTGATCAGCAATGGCTGATTCGACTGCCCTTTCTGGTTGTTGCCGGCGCTGATGGTGATGCGTGCCGCATCTCCCGCCGTCACGCTGAAGCTGTTTGACGTCACCGTTCGTGCCGTACCGGAGACCGTGGCCGTTGCGGTGACCTTATACGACGTGCCCGCGGTATTGATGATCACGCTGGGGAATGTCGCCACACCGGCCACTGCAGCGGCCGCTGCGCTGGTGCTGCCGTTCGCAAACCGGCCGCTCGAGAGCCGCAGCGTGATGGTGCCGGTGAAGGCCGGTGTCGTCCGGCCAGCGGCATCGACCGCCGCTACCGACACGGGGATGCTCGCGCCTGCGCGCACCGTGCCGCCGATCGCAGGCTGAACGCGGAACTGCATCGCCGTCGGCGCCAGCGTCGTGACCTTGAAGCGCGCCTTCTTGGCGTACTGCGCTCCGACAGGCACATCGCCGCCGAAGCCGCCAATCGCCGTCATGACGTTCTCACCCGCCACCGCTCCGAGGTTCCAGCACGCCGTTGCAACACCGAGCGCGTTGGTGCTGATCACCCTGCTGGTCGCGAACGGCGGCACGCAGGCGAGTGACGCGCCCTGCGGTGCGACCGCGCCACCACCGGCAGTGACCGTGAAGGTGACCGGTGCACCACTGAGCAACGTGCCCAGCGGGGTCCGGATCGTGACGTTCGGACGGCACTCCGGCGAAACTTCCGGCCCGAGAGGCACCGTCGTCGGACAGTCGGATGCGCCCATCACGTTGAGCAGGCGCTCGATCCGCAGTTCCGTGACCGTGCCACCAACGCCACCGCTGCTCATCCCGACCTCCGGGTCGACCGGAGCGAACGGGCTCAGTTCGGTGACCGTGCCACCAACGCCTCCACCGAAGAACATCGTGGTAGCCGCGAATGCCACACGCGGCGTGAACACCGAGGCCACGTGACCGAGGAACTCAGACACGCGGCTTTGCACACCACGGCTGGCAAACGCACCATCACAGTTCAGGAACTCCCCTCCGGCCGCCGGAGTGATCTCGAAGCCTGTCGACGCATCGTGTCCCAGCCGAAGCCGTGCCAGCACCACCGGATTCAGAGTGGACGGCGCACAGACCGCAACGATCACCGGTTTCGCCAGCGGAAGGTTGTTGTCGGAGACCTTCTCGAAGTTGTAGAAGCCCTTGTACTGATCGAGCTTCGTGGTCAGCGGTCCGCTGCCTGGCACCGTCTGATCGAACGGGATCATATTGGCGCGGATGAACGTCGGTTCGTTCACCGGGTTCGCGGGAAACGAGATCCCGGCGAGCCCGTCCGACGTCGTGATGATCTGCGGCTCATCACTCGGCAGAATCACAAAACTGTTGTCGGGATCCGGGACGGTGAATGTGAGGCCCGCGTAGCAGGCCACCGTGTCGAGAAAGGTCGTGATGGCTGCCGCCCCACCGGGCAGAGGCGCGTCACGATTGACATTCACCGTGTAGTCAATGATGTCATAGCCGGCACTGCGACCAGCCGCGAAGTTGCCGGCGTTCACCGCGTCGGTGAGCAACACCAGTTTGCCGATGACGATCGGGTACTCTGGGCGCGTTTTGCCGAATGCGGCAATTGCCTTGACCTTGAGATCTTCATAATTCGAGCAGGCGCCAGGCGTCGGCGCGGTGGTGCTCAGACTGACGCCTCCCCGCGAACTGTTGACTGCCTGCGACGGATCTGTGGGATACTCGCCACGCTTTTGCTCGCCGCTACAGGCGGTCAGCAGGGTGAGGAGCACGGCGGTCAACGGATAAAATCGATTCAGGGAGAGCATGGCGGATTGGCTTTGGGGTCGATCCAGAGCCATCATGCCCGCGCGGCGGGCATCATGGCGCAAAACTGCACAGAATTCGTGAACCCGCTGCTGACATTGGATCGGACGCCCCGTGCCAATTGCAGCAGCAACGAACTCCCCGAGGGAGCAGCTTTCATGCCGTTTCACGACGAATACCTCGCGGGTGTCGTCCGCCCAGCAAGGGGTGCGACCGCGATCCGCAGATCTGCGCCGCATCGGCAGGTTCACCGTGACGGTGGCCCGTCGGGTCTACGGGCTGGCCCTGATCGAGGCAGTCAGCCGAACAAACGCCGGAACTCCCTGGTCCCGTCGTCAGCAGTAGTTACGACGGGATGGCCGGCTTGGACGCAGTCAACGAGGCGCTACGATGCTCGCGAAACACGGTCTGTATGGCGCGGCGTCCCCGCGCGTCGCGATCCATACACGAATCGCAGCGCCCACCGCGCCGAAGAAACTCACCGAACTGCTCCGGCAACCCCGCCTCCACCACCTGTCGCGCTGCCAGCTCGACGTCGTACGCCACTCGCTCGAACGTCACGACCGGCGTGCTGCCTGGCGACATCTCGAGCACCGCATACCCCGCTCTCGCATCACCATCCTTCGGTCGTCCGACAGACCCGGTGTTCACGAACGTTACCCCGCCCACGACTCGACTCCATGGCACATGGGTGTGTCCAAAGCACAGGACATCGCCCTCCGATCGGCCCGCCTGTGCCGCCATCTTCAGCAGAAAATCATCGGTCCGATCAGCCGTGACGTACACGAGGTTGCTGTTGGGCGTCGCATGCACGAGCGTGACGGTGGGCCCAGCCACATGGCCGCCGAACGGTTTGAGATCGATCCGGAACGGTAGCCCGCCCAGCCATCGACGACCGCTTTCGCTCACCGCCGCACGAGTCCACGTGAAGCTCTCGCGCGCAAGCTCTTCCTGCCGCGCGCTCTCGCTTCTGCACCCGCAGTGCTGATAGCCGTGTGCGACGGTTGAATCGTAGTTGCCAGCAACGCCCGCAATGCCTCGCTGTGTCAGTCGGTCAATCACCTCATTCGGCCACGCTCCGTAGCCGACCAGATCGCCGAGGTGGTAGATGGCGTCGATGTCATCGCGCTGATCAATACCGGCCAGTACCGCGTCCAGTGAGGGCAAGTTGCCGTGGATATCCGAGATGAGCGCATATCGCATGGTGATGCGTCAGGCTCCGGCAGTGATCGGCTTTCGCGCTCGCACAAACGCGCCCATGAACTTGCCATCGACTGCCTGCGCAAATGCGTCGACATCCAAACCGGATCCGATCAGGAACGACGCCGCGTCGGCTGCCTGATACACCCGCGTCGGTTCGATACTCGCATCTTCAAAGCCGGCATCGGTCAGCAGCTGCAGAAATTCCTGCTCCTCCAATGCGCCGGCAACGCATCCAACCCACAACTCCAAGCTTCGGCGCATTGCCTCCGGTACGCTTCCCCGGACCACCACGTCACTGACGGCGAATCGGCCGCCGGGCTTGAGCACCCTGAACGCCTCCGCAATCACCGCCCGCTTGTCACCGGACAGATTGATCACGCAATTCGAGATGATCACGTCCACCGTGTTCGAGGGGAGCGGAATTGATTCGATGTGTCCACGCAGAAACTCGACGTTGGTCGCACCGGCTCGCAGCATGTTCTGATTCGCGAGCGACAGCATCTCGTCCGTCATATCCAGCCCGTACGCTTTTCCCGTGGGGCCGACGCGCTTCGCTGACAGCAGAACGTCGATCCCACCCCCGGAGCCGAGGTCCAACACCACGTCGCCCGTGCGCAGATCGGCGAGCGCCGTCGGATTGCCGCACCCCAGCGACGCCAGCATCGCCTCGGCCGGCACCCCCGCCGCCTCAGCGTCGTCGTACAGATTTGCCGTGATGGGATCCCAGCTCTCCGAACTGGTACCGCAGCACCCACTCGACCCTTCCGCTGGCCCACAACACGACGCACCACCCGTCGACGATGCGTCAGTGACCCGCTGTGCGACCGCGCCATACCGATCTCGCACGGTCGCGCGAAGCTCGTCTATTTCCGTGCGCTCGTTCACTCCTGATTCCGCATCACCCGTTTGAGTCATGACCCACACTCCTGATAAAACAGGAAAACTTGATGTATCGAACGCGGCAATTTCGTTTCCGGTACTGAGTGCCCGCTATCCACAGCACGTTCCTGCCGAGGACCGTCTGGCACGCGGACGCAAACGTGCCAGAATTCCTTCAGCTTCCACGATCGCATCACGCTCGAGCGTGTAGTACGACCAGCGGCCAACTCGGCGATCGGTCACCAGCCCGGCATCTTTCAGGACCTTCAGATGATACGACAGCCGGGACTGCGCCGCTCCCACCGTTTCCATCAGATCACAGACACACTGCTCACCGGCCAGCAGCTCTCCCACGATGCCGATTCTTGCCACATCCGAGAGCGCGTGAAAGAGCGTTGCCGCGCGAGTTGCATCGGTTGCGTTGAGAGTCGTCATCGAAGCAACCATATCAACTCTTTTTGATATGTCAAGCACAGCGCACTCTCATCCCAGCCACGACCATACGGACGATGGGCATTTGTCGCGCGCGGTCCCACTGCGCGACGCACCTGCGGCCTTCGCAGTACCTCGATCCGCACTCGTCAGTGCCTACCGTCGCACGATCGGCACCCGCACCTCGCTCCCCGGATACTCGAACGCCTCGTACGGCGTCATGCGCACGCGAAGGAAGTAACCCTCTCCTGCCGGCAGATTGATCAGCACATCGGTCGTGATGCCCGCCGAGAAGCCCAGTTCCGCGCGCTGGGGCGCCCGCTGCGCCATGCTCACATCTGCGCCATCACGCGCGATGACCTGCCACGTCAGCACAGAATCGCCTTGCATCCGACAGCGGCTCGGTATTCGGATAACTCCCACCGTTCACCGTGAACTTCCAGTCCACGGTGTCGTTGATCGCCGGCAGATATTCTTCGAGCCATCGCGTGACGAGAAAGGTGCGCTCCTTCGGATCGGGGCGCACGCCCTTCGGATCGACGATGAACGTGCCGATGAATGGCCCTTCAGCGTTCTCGCCGCCCCAGAGGTCGCCGGGAATGGGCGCGATCCGATGATTCACCGTCGACGTCACGCGGGCCCAGTAGAAGTAGGAGCCCGCCGCACCCGCGGCAAACGTGATCGTCGTGTCGTGACTGAATCAAAGACTCTGACCCCATGCTCGGCCGTGGGGGATTTTCGCTCCGCGGTACAATCGTCCCGCTTCAGCTGGCGCACTGACCTCCGCGAGTTACCGCAACGGGGCCATCGCAGTACAGTGGCTCGCGGTCTTCGCTGCAACAGCACACCTTTGCATCAGTTTCAGGCAACACAACCAAATTGACACGCCACGAGGCTCCACTGTCATGATGCGATTTCCGATCCTCCCCGTGCTTGCCGCCGCGGTTCTCGTGGCGCCTGTATCCGCCCAGCTCCCGAAGCCGGCCGCCAACACCGCGCCGATGCTCGCCACGCTTGACGCCGCGACGCCGCACTACACGCAGGTCGCCAAGCAGATCTGGGACTGGGCGGAAGTCGGCTTCATGGAAGTCAAAAGCTCGGCGCTGCTGCAGGACGAACTGCGCGCCGCTGGGTTCGCCGTCACCGCCGGTATCGCGGGTGAACCCACCGCGTTCGTCGCGGAATTCGGGAGCGGCAAGCCGGTGATCGCGATCCTTGGCGAGTACGACGCGCTGCCAGGTCTGTCGCAGGCGGCGACGCCCGGCCGCAACGCCCTCGTCGCCGGCGGACCGGGCCATGGCTGCGGCCACCATCTCTTCGGCACCGCGAGCACCGCGGCGGCCATATCGATCAAGCAGTGGATGCAGGCCAACAACGTCAAGGGCACATTGCGCATGGTCGGCACGCCGGCCGAAGAGGGTGGCGCGGGCAAGGTCTACATGGTCCGCGATGGCGTCTTCAACGACGTGGACGCCGTGATTGCATGGCATCCGGGCGACGAGAACTCGATCTCCGGCGGTCGCTCGATGGCGAACATTTCCGGCAAGTTCCGCTTCCATGGCCTGAGCGCGCATGCCGCCGGTTCGCCCGAACGTGGGCGATCAGCGCTCGACGGCGTGGAAGCGATGAGTGTGATGACGAATTTCATGCGCGAGCACATCCCGGACGGCAGCCGGATTCACTATGTGATCACGAATGGTGGCAAGGCACCGAACGTGGTGCCTGATGAAGCCGAGGTGTACTACGTCGCGCGTCACGTCGAGATGACGATCGTCAAGGACATCTGGGAGCGCATCACGAATGCCGCGCGCGGCGCCGCACTCGGCACCGGTACCACCTTCGACCTGCAGCTCGTCGGATCGGTGTACGCGATGCAGCCGAACGAAACACTTGCTCGCGTGCAGCAGCGCGCGCTCGAGCGCGTGGGCGGCTTCACGTATACCGCCGAGGAACGCGCGTTCGCCGAGCAGCTGCAGCGCTCGACCGCATTCACGGCGGTGCCGCTGGAGAACAGTCTGCGCATCAAGCCGCTGGTGCTCGACCAACTTGATGGAGGTGGCTCCACCGACGTTGGTGATGTGAGCTGGGTCGTGCCAACCGTGCAGCTCACCAGCGCCACCTGGGTTCCAGGGACGGCAGCACACTCATGGCAGGCCGTCGCCGCCGGCGGCATGAGCATCGGCGCGAAGGGCATGATGGTGGCTGCGAAGACCATGGCACTGACAGCCGCCGACCTGTTCACGTCACCGGCCACGATCGATGCCGCCAAGGCGGAACTCGCGCGCCGGCGCGGCCCGAACTTCAGCTATACCACCGTGCTCGGCACGCAGAAGCCACAACTCGACTACCGGAAGGGCAGCGTTCCCTGAAAGCGCGCGGGCGTGGCGCGCCGGTCACGAAGACCGACGCGCCACGCTGCTGCAACGCGGAGGTGCTCAGCGCGACTTGCGCTTCGCCGCCTTTTTCGGCGGCAGGCGCCGATTTAGCGCCGGGGTGAATGGACCGCGCGGCGGGATACGCCGTTATCACCGGCCGGATAATCCGCGCGAACGCGGCGGAGGACCGTTTTGGCGCAACATA
>Ga0335394_10005650_pt1 | contig 14129 bp, 10 predicted proteins | sample MAT03_FD_205741 | JGI IMG/M metagenome (GOLD analysis project Ga0335394, IMG submission 205741) | Freshwater microbial communities from Lake Fryxell liftoff mats and glacier meltwater in Antarctica - MAT-03 (spades assembly) (version 2) ...
CCAGCGCCAGCTTGACGTTGGGCGCCACCCGGCCGCCGATGCGGCGCACCACGGCGGCGGCTTCGCGCATGTCCTCGATGCGGCTGTTGGTGCAGCTGCCGATGAAGACCTTGTCAATCCGGATATCGGCGATCAGCTTGTTGGGCTCCAGACCCATGTAGACCAGCGCGCGCTCGATGGCGCCGCGCTTGGTGTCGTCCTTTTCCTTGTCGGGGTCGGGCACGCGCTCGTCGATGGCCAGCACCATCTCGGGGCTGGTGCCCCAGGTCACCTGCGGCTTGAGCGCAGCGGCGTCCAACTCGACCACCGCATCAAAGTGCGCGCCGGCGTCGCTGCGCAGCGTGCGCCAGTAGCTTGCAGCATGCTCGAACTCGATCCCCTTGGGCGCAAATGGCCGGCCCTTGACGTAAGCGATGGTGGTCTCGTCGACGGCCACCAGCCCGGCGCGGGCGCCGGCCTCGATCGCCATGTTGCACACCGTCATGCGGCCTTCCATGCTGAGCGCGCGGATCGCGCTGCCGCCAAACTCGATGGTGAAGCCGGTGCCGCCGGCGGTGCCGATCTTGCCGATGATCGCCAGCACAACATCCTTGGCGGTCAGGCCCTTGGCCAGCGTGCCCTCTACCTTGACCAACATGTTCTTGGCCTTCTTGGCCAGCAGCGTCTGGGTGGCCAGCACATGCTCTACCTCGCTGGTGCCGATGCCATGCGCCAGCGCACCAAAGGCGCCATGGGTGCTGGTGTGGCTGTCGCCGCAGACCACCGTCATGCCGGGCAGCGTGGCGCCCTGCTCCGGGCCGATGACATGCACGATGCCCTGGCGCTTGTCGAGGAACGGAAAGTAGGCCGCCGCGCCGTAAGCCTTGATGTTGGCATCCAGCGTCATCACCTGCTGCTTGCTGGTGGGGTCGGTGATGCCGTCGTAGCCGCGCTCCCAGCCGGTGGTGGGCGTGTTGTGGTCGGCGGTGGCGACGATCGAGCTGACACGCCAGACCGGCCGTTTGGCGATACGCAAGCCCTCGAAAGCCTGCGGGCTGGTCACTTCATGCACCAGGTGGCGGTCGATGTAGAGCGTGGCGGTGCCGTCGTCCTCACTGCGAACGACATGCTCGTCCCAGAGTTTGTCGTACAGCGTTCTGGCGGCAATGGCGGGGGTCATGGGGTCACCTCGGGTGTTGTCCGGCGGGCCGGACGCTGGGCTCGTGATTGTCGCGCCGCCGGCGCTGCGGCGGCAGCAGCAGGGGCGACAGCGGGAAGATCGGATGCAGTCATTGGGCTGGTGCACAGCGCGTCGACAAAGCGCTGCAGCACCGCCGGCAGCACCTCCTGGCTGCGCACCGCCAGCAGGTAGCTGCGGCGCGACCAGTCTTCGGCCAGGCCCAGCGGCTGCACCGCGAAGATGCGGGCAAAGCGCTCGGCCACACCCTTGGGCAGCACCGCCACGCCCAGGCCGGCCTCGACCAGCTGGGCAATGGCGTCGAAACCACGCACCTGCACCCGGGTGTTGAGCGTGCGGCCCAGCGCCTGGGCGCGTTCGCGCATCTGCTCGTGCAGCGCCGCGCCCAGGTGCAGGCCGACGATGTCGAAATCCAGCAGGGCGTCGAACGGTACTGCGCCGTGCCGCGCCAGCGCATGGCCAACCGGCACCAACACCGCCAGTTCGCCCTGGCGATACGGGCGGCAGTGCAGCCGCGCCTCATGCTGCGGCGGCACAAAGATGCCGACGTCGGCGCGCCCAGAGGCCACCGCGGCTTGCACCTCGGCGCTGGTCAGGTCTTCCAGGCTGATGCGGATGCCCGGATGCGCCTGGCTGAAGGCCGCCAGATCGGCCGGCAGGCACTCGGCGATCGCGCTGGCGTTGGCGGCAATGCGCAGATGGCCCTTGATGCCGCGCGAGAACTCGACCACCTCGCTCTCCAGCGCATGCAGGTTGGCGTTGAGCGAGCGGATGTGGCGCACCATGGCGCGGCCGGCCTCGGTCAGTTCGACACCCCGGGCATGGCGCTCGAACAGAAGCACGCCGAGCCGGGTTTCCAGGTCAGACAAACGCTTGCTCGCCGCCGCCAGGGCCAGATGCTCACTCGCCGCGCCGCGCGTGATGCTGCGGCTCTCGGCAATCGCCAGGATGAGGTTGAGGGTGGTGAGGTCGAAGCGCATGGCGCTGTTCAGAAGGTTGATCGGGTTGGCGGGCCAGGATGGCGGGATCAATGCGGGCCGATGCCAGCCTTCGGGCAAGGCGCGCAGCGGCAGCCGGTGCAATGCACCACCGAACATCGATGATGCGCGAACGCTGGCCATGCTGTACTCGGGGATTTTAAACCAAGCCTTCGTAAATAACGAAGGCTTGGTGCCTGGATGCCAGCTTGCGCCATCGGCGCTTGGGCCGCATCGGCACCGTTGCCTGGCACCGCACCGGCGCCACCACAACCGTCGGCAGCAGCGCGGCTTCTACACTCTTGGATTCCGCCCGCCAACCTGCGCCGTGCGGCCGCCTGCCCCTGAGCCACCATGCCAAACGCCCCTGCGCTGCCACCCCAGCCCTCAAGCACTAATGCACGCACCGTGTTGGATGCACTGTGCTTCCTGCAATCGCCGGTCAACATTACCCGGCTGGCTGAGTTTCTTGGCGACCACCGCAGCACGAGAGGCACGTTGTTCCACGGCCCGGAGCTGCGCCTCCTGTTGGCCGAACTGCAGCAGGCCGGTCTGGCGCGCACCACCGCCCAGGGCCAGTGGTTTTGCCCGCCCGAACAGGCCTGGCCACGTTTTGTCGCCCTGCTGAGCAACGCCATCGAGCGCACGCGCTGGTGGGCCAGCTGGCGCCGGCTCTACCGCTTTGACCACAGCTGGCACCTGGAGCTGTTTAGCCTCGAGGCGATGGTCGGCGCGATCCGCGTTGTGGTGTTTGCGGCCGGCACGGCCCAGGCCTTTGATCGCCTGTGCCAGCTCAGCCGCCAGAGTTCGCCTGAGCAGCCGGGCCTGCTGGCGCTGGCCTTGCTGCAGCCCTTCGACGCCGTTCTCTGGCAGGCCCTCGACCCCGAACTGCGCTACCTGTTGCTCAATGTCTTGTTGCGGCCGGTGGGCGGCGATGCCGAGACCCTGAGCCTGCCGCTGTGGTCCTGGCTGGCGGCGCAGGCCAGGCCCGACCCCGGCCTGCTGCACGATGACCACCGCCTGAAGCTGGCCGAGCGCCTGCTGCTGGCCGGCGAGCGTGAGCAGAGCCTGCGTGTGCTGCATGGTCTGGACCACCCGGAAGCCCAGGCTTTGCGCGCGGCCGCCGACATCGCCGCCGGCCGCCATGAGGCCGGTGCCCGCGCCTTCGAGCTGGCCTGGAAGGAGGCCGCCGCCATCCTGGGCCGCCGCAAGCACTTGTTTGGCGAAGCGGTGTCCTGGTGCTATGCCGTCTCACTGATCGCCCAGCCCGAGCCGGCCGCCTGGACCAAGGCGCGCAAGTTTGCCGCCAGCGAGGCCGGCAAGCGCGATGCCGATCCCTTCACCTTCTGGGGCGTCTGGCAGGAGGCCATCGACCAGCGCCTGGGTGATGCGCCGCGCAATGCCCGGCGCTTCATGTTCACGCCGGCACCCGGCCTGCAGCTGCACGGCCTGCAGATGCTCAGCCACTGGCTGCTGGCCGCTTGGCTAGGCCACGCGCCGCCGCAGCCTGAGGCTTTCAAGTTGCAGGCCCAATCGCTGGCCAGCACCTATGAGTCTGCCGGCCTGCACTGGCTGGCGATGATGGTGCGGCGTTGTGCGGCGCTGCTGCTGAACCAGCCGCCCAGCGCCACCGACGCGGCCCAGCCCTTTGTGATTGGCGCGCCGGTTGACCGCTGGCGCGAGGCGCTCAATGCCATCGTCGCGCTGGGTCCGGTGGGCGGCGCACCAGCGGCCAGCGCCGCGGGTGCGGCCAGCGACCGCCTGATCTGGACAGTACAAACCGACGATCAAGGCCGCGTGCGGCGCATCGAGCCGCTGGAGCAAAAGGCCGGCGCACGCGGCCTGGGCAAGCCCAAGCCGGTGTCGCTGCTGTCACTGTCCAAGCGCAGCGACCTGCCGGCGCACGACGCGGCCGTGCTGCGCGCGCTGAAAAAACTGCCCTATGGCGGCAAGTTCACACTCGACAAGCAGCAGGCCGTGCAGGCGCTGGTGCGCCACCCCTGCGTGGCCTGGGCCGACGCGCCGCTGCGCCTGATCGAGGTGCAAGAGGGCCTGCCGCAATTGGAAGTGCTGACCCGCGGCGATCACCTGCAATTCAAGGTGCTTGACCCGATCCGGCCAGACGATGAGCTACCGATCGATGACGATGAGCTCGATGACGAGGACTGGGAGTTCGAGTTGCGGCAACGCCGTGACAGCGGCTCTAGCCGGCCGTCGGTGCTGCTGCTGCGCGACGGCGACGACCGCGCGCGGCTGCTGCGCATCAGCGCGGCGCAGCTGCGGGTGGCCGAGCTGGTGACCCAGGGCTGGCAAGTGCCGGTGGCCGCGCGCGCCGAGCTCGACGCCGCGCTGCGCGTGCTGGGCACGCATTTCCAACTGGCCAGCGATGCCGAGGCCGGCCACGAGGTGGCAGCCAGCGCGGTGCTGCGCGCCGAATTGACACCGCAGGGCGACGGCGTGCACCTGCGGCTGGTGGCCGCGCCCTTCGGCGATTTCGGCCCGCGTCTGGCACCTGGCCTGGGTCGCCAACGCGTGACCACGGTGCACCAGGGCCTGACGCTGTCGACCCAGCGTGAGCTGGCGGCCGAGCGCGCCCAGCTGCTGGCGCTGACCAACGCCGTCGACTGGCTCGATGACGGCGCCCATGCCTGGTCGCTGGACGAGCCCGACCAGGCGCTGGCGGTGGTTGAGGCGCTGGGCCAGCTGGCGCAGGCCGGCGCTGGCATCGTCAGCGAGTGGCCCAAGGGCAAGCCGCTGCGGGTGCGCACGGTAAGCGCCTCGCAGCTGCAGATCAAGGTCAAGAGCCAAGGCGGCCAGAGCGATTGGCTGGAGATCGACGGCGAGCTGGAAGTAGACGGCGGCGAGTTGCTGCGCCTGCGCCAGCTGCTGGCGCTGGTGCCCAGTGGCAAGCAGCGCTATGTGGCGCTGGGCGACGGCGGCTTTCTGGCGCTGACCGACACCTTGCGCCAGCAACTGGCCGACCTGCGCGCCATCACCCACAACCAGGGCAAGACCCAGCGCGTGGCCACACTGGCGGCGATGGCCTGGAACGTGCAGCACAGCCAGCCAGGCGAGACACTGGCGCTGGCTGGCGACAAGGCCTGGCAACATCGCTGCGAGGCCTGGGCGCAGGCGCAGGCAAAAGTCTTTGGGCTGCCAGCCGGGCTGGCCGCCGAGCTGCGCGACTACCAGCACGACGGCTGGACCTGGCTGATGCGGCTGGCGGCCGGCGGTTTTGGCGCCGTGCTGGCCGACGACATGGGTCTGGGCAAGACCTTGCAGACGCTGGCGCTGCTGCTGGCGCGCGCTTCCGGCGGCCCGGCGCTGGTGGTAGCACCCACCTCGGTGTGCGGCAACTGGCTGGCCGAGGCGCTGCGCTTTGCGCCGGGCCTGCAGTTTCAGTTGTACGGCGATGTGGCGGCGCTGGCCGACGCCGACGCCAGCGACGAGGCTGACGCGCAGGTTGGCGAGTCCGACCTCAGTGGCGCCGACAACGACGGCGAGGCCGCAGCCGACACCGCCCGCCAGGCCGCAAGGCGCAAGCAGGTGCAAGCGCTGAGCGCCGGCCAGGTGCTGATCTGCAGCTACGGCCTGCTGCAGCTCGACGGCGAGATCCTGGCCAGCCGGACCTGGCACACCGCCGTGCTGGACGAAGCGCAGGCGATCAAAAACGCCGGCACGCGCCGCGCCCGCGCCGCACAGGCGCTCAGCGCCGACTTCAAACTGGCATTGACCGGCACGCCGGTAGAGAACCGGCTGGCCGAACTGTGGTCGATCATGGCCTTTGCCAACCCCGGCCTGTTGGGCAGCGCCGAGCAATTCAACCAACGCTTTGCCACGCCAATCGAGCGCGAGGGCGATGCCGCCGCCAGCCGCCGGCTGCGCCGGCTGGTGGCGCCCTTCCTGCTGCGCCGAACCAAGGCCGAGGTGCTGGCCGATCTGCCGGCGCGTACCGAGATCGTGCACACGGTGGTGCCGGGCAGTCGCGAGCGTGCACTGCTCGAAGCGCTGCGCCAGCAGGCCGAAGAGAGCGTGAACCAGACGCTGGCGGCCAGCGCGGGCGGCGCTGCGCCGGGCGAAGGCCAGGCACAGATGCACATCCTGGCCGCACTGACGCGGCTGCGCCGCGCCGCCTGCGACCCGCGCCTGGTAGCACCCGAGCTGGGCTTGGTGGGCGCCAAGGTGCAGGAGTTCGAGCGCCTGGCGCAAGAACTGGTGGCCGGCCGCCACAAGGCGCTGGTGTTCAGCCAGTTCACCGACTTTTTGGCATTGCTGCGCGAGCGGCTGGACGCCGCAGGCCACCGCTACCAGTACCTCGACGGCAGCACGCCGATGGCGCAGCGCACACAGCGCGTCAACGCCTTCCAGGCCGGCGAGGGTGATTTCTTCCTGATCAGCCTGAAGGCCGGCGGCTTTGGCCTGAACCTGACGATGGCCGACTACGTGATCATTGCCGACCCCTGGTGGAACCCGGCCGCCGAAGACCAGGCCAGCGGCCGCGCCCACCGCATCGGCCAGCAACGGCCAGTCACCGTCTACCGGCTGGTGACCCAGGGCTCGATCGAGGACCGCATCGTCAAGCTGCACCACAGCAAGCGCGCGCTGGCCGAAGGTGTGTTGGCCGGCCAGCACGGCACCGCCGGCGGCGTGCTGGGCGCGGCCGACATGCTGGCGCTGCTGCGTGGTGAGACGGGCGACGAGGCTGCGCTGGCCGACCAAGGCTGAATCGCGGCCTCAAGCCACCCGTTGACTACCGACGGCTTGCGGCTTGCGGCTTTGCGGTCAACCTGCAGGCCTGCTGCAGGGGAGCTGCCTGGAAGCCTGTCGGGCTTGGAGTGGTTTACCCTGCTGCGGGTGCGGACGCGGAGTCAGACATTGAATCGGCCTCGGCCTCGGCCTCGGCCTGCGTCGCTTCGGCCCATCGCACCACCGTCACCGGCACCGGGCTGTGCTCTAGCAAGGCCTCGGCCACGCTGCCCAGGCCGTCGGCGTCGGGTTCGGCCATGCCGCGCGCGCCCATCACCACCATGTCGCAGCCGTAGTTCTCCAGTACCTCGATCAGCATGGTGCTGGGGTAGCCGCCAACCACCTCGCTCTCCCAGGGCAGGCCCGAGGCCTGTAGCAGCGCCTCGGCGGGTGCCAGCAACTCGGCGCCCGCGCCCGTGCGCACCTGCTCGATCACCTCAACATCGTGCGCTGTCACCACCTCGTACAGCGAGGCCGGCACCTGCACGTTGACCAGCACCATCTCGGCCGCCAGTCCGCTTTCCACCAGGCGCAGCGCATGGCGCACTGCGGCCAGTGCATCGGGTGAGCCATCTATCGGCAACAAGATTTTCATCATCACAACTCCCGTTTTTCAGCCCCCAGCATAGGCTGTTCTGGCCCGGTTCCCGCGCGGGCCATCGCGCGACAGCGCCGGCCCCAGCCGGTTTGTTCAACGCAGCGCGGCGATCACCTCGGGCGGGGCCTGCACCAGCTCGATCAACACACCTTCGCCGCCCAACGGGAACTGCTCGTTGCCCTTGGGATGGATGAAGATGATGTCGTGGCCGGCCGCACCCGGCCGGATACCACCGGGCGCAAAACGCACGCCGTTGGCCGTCATCCAATCAACCGCGCCAGCGAGGTCATCGACCCACAGCCCGACATGGTTGAGCGGCGTGTTGTGCACGGCCGGCTTCTTGTCAGGATCCAGCGGCTGCATCAGATCGACTTCGACCGCGGTCGGCCCGCTGCCCAGCGCGCAGATGTCTTCATCAACGTTTTCGCGCTCGCTGATGAAGGTGCTCTTCACCGTGAGGCCCAGCATGTCGACCCACAGCCGCTTGAGCTTGTCCTTGTCGGGGCCGCCAATGGCGATCTGCTGGATGCCGAGGATGCGAAAGGGTTTGTCGTTCACAGGGTGTCCTCAGGCAAAAGCGATGATCGGCTGGTCGACCGTCAGGCTCTCGCCCTTGGCCGCCAGCACCTCGCGCACCACGCCGTCCTGGGTGGCGGTGAGGATGTTCTCCATCTTCATCGCCTCGATCACCGCCAGCCGTTCACCGGCCTGCACCGCCTGGCCGGGCACCACAGCCACCTCGACCAGCAGACCGGGCATCGGCGAGAGCAAAAACTTGCTCATGTCGGCCGGCGCCTTGAAGGGCATCACCCGCAACAACTCGGCGGCGCGCGCGCTCATCAGCTGGGCCTCGATCAGCAGGCCGTTGTGCGCCACGCGGTACCACATGCCATGGCGCTCTAACTGGGCCACGAAGGGCTGGCCGTTGCAGTGGCCGCTGACGCGGATGTCGCCGAACTCCCAGTGGCTGTCCAGCGCATAGAGCCGCTCGCCCACCGTCACCCGCATGGCGCTGTTATTGGCCTGGATGCGCAAGGGCTTGTGCAGCATCACGCCGGCCTGGCCCTTGATCACGGCAACAAACTGCTCGCCGATCTGCACGCCATGGCCGGGCATTTGGCCGCTGATGCGGGCGGCGCGGTCGCGAAAGCGCCGGTACATCGCGGCGGCCAGCGCCACCAGGAAATCGGGGTCGTCGTGCGGCACGTCCTCGGCGCGGAAGCCCGACGGGTACTGCTCGGCGATAAAGCCGGTGTTGAAGTCGCCCGAGACAAACTTCGGGTGCGCCAGCAAGGCACTCTGGAACGGGATGTTGCTCGACACGCCGCGGATCACGAAACCGTTGAGCGCCTCGCGCATGCGGGCAATGGCGTCGTTACGATCGCTGCCGTGCACGATCAGCTTGGCGATCATCGAGTCGTAGTACATCGGGATCTCGCCGCCCTCGTAGACGCCGGTGTCGACCCGCACGCCCCCCAGCACGTTGGTCGCGTTCTCGCCGCCGCGCTCTGGCACCGCCATCGAGGCCTCCATCGTGGCAACTGGCGGCTGGTAGCGCACCAGCCGGCCGGTGGACGGCAGGAAGCCGCGGAACGGATCCTCGGCATTGATGCGGCACTCGATGGCCCAGCCACGGCGCGGGATGTCTTCTTGCTTGAAGCCCAAGGCTTCGCCAGCGGCGACGCGGATCATCTGCTCGACCAGGTCGATGCCGGTGATCGATTCGGTCACCGGATGCTCCACCTGCAAACGCGTGTTCATCTCCAGGAAGTAGAAGCTCTGGTCCGCGCCGACGACAAACTCCACCGTGCCCGCGCTCTGGTAGTCCACCGCCTTGGCCAGCGCCACCGCCTGCTCGCCCATCGCCTTGCGCGTCGCCTCGGAAATAAACGGCGACGGCGCCTCCTCGATCACCTTCTGGTGGCGGCGCTGGATCGAGCATTCACGCTCGTGCAGGTAAACCACGTTGCCATGGGCGTCGCCGAGCACCTGGATCTCGATGTGGCGCGGGCTCTCGACAAACTTCTCGATGAAGACGCGGTCATCGCCAAAACTGTTGCGTGCCTCATTGCGGCAAGCCGTGAAGCCGTCAAACGCGTCCTGGTCGTTGAAGGCCACGCGCAAGCCCTTGCCGCCGCCGCCGGCGCTGGCCTTGATCATCACCGGGTAGCCGATGTCCTTGGCGATCTCGACCGCGCGCTCGCTTGATTCGATGGCCTCGTTCCAGCCTGGGATGGTGTTGACCTTGGCCGCGTTGGCCAACTTCTTGGAGGCGATCTTGTCGCCCATCGCCGCGATGCTGTGGTGCTTGGGGCCGATAAAGACGATGCCTTCTTCCTCGACGCGTTTGGCAAAGGCCGCGTTCTCGCTGAGGAAGCCATAGCCCGGATGCACCGCCTGCGCGCCGGTGGTTTTGCAGGCGGCGATGATCTTGTCGGCCACCAGATAGCTCTCACGGCTGGGCGCAGCGCCGATGCACACGGCCTCGTCGGCCAGGTCAACATGGCGGGCGTTGCGGTCGGCCTCGGAGTACACCGCCACGGTGGCGATGCCCATCTTCTTCGCGGCCTTGATGACACGGCAGGCGATTTCCCCGCGGTTGGCAATCAGAATCTTCTTAAACATGTTGGTTCTCCGCGGGGAACTCGCCTGCGTGCGCTGCGCGCACCAGGCAATTTGTCGCTGCCGCGACCGCGCCTGCGGCGCGAACCCCGCGGTTGGCAATCAAAATCTTGTTAAACACGGCTGGCCTCCATCGGGGTGAAATCGCCTGCGTGCGCTGCGCGCACCAGGCAATGTGTCGCTGCGGCGCGAACGCCGCAGTGGGTAAAGCGGATCTTGTCAAACATGGGGAGCCTCCTTCGGGGTGGCAATCGGGATCTTGGCTAACGTCATCCAGGCCATCCAGGCCATCCAGGCCATCCAGGTTTCGCAGGTACCTGACGCCAGCCTGTGGGCCATCAAGTCATGGATGGCGACCATGGCGTCAGGGCACCGCCGTCATCGCCGCCGACTTCACGGCTCCGGCGTCGAAGCTCATGGTGGCCGTGCATCCCGCTGCGGCGGCGATGCGTTCGATCAGTGCATCGGCGAAGTCGGCGCCGGTGCTGCTGTAGCGGTGCAACGACTGGGTGACGAGATCGGCGCGGTCGATCACCAGCTCCTTGCTGCGCAACAAGGTGTCTAGCACGGTCGCAACCTGTTTGCGGTCGAGGCCATAGCTGCCGGACAGCGCCCACACCAGTTTCACCAGCGCCACCACCGGCACGAAGCCGGGTGCGTCGGCGCTGAGCGCCTCGATCAGCCGCGTGGCGCGGGGAGACTGGCGGGGATCGTCCTGCATGACATAGCGCACCAGCACATTCGTGTCCAATCCGATCATGCGCCGCGCCCCCGGCGCACGCCCGCCTGGGCGCCGCGCTCGGCAATCGTCTGGTTCATCTCGTCGATGGATACGTTGCGGACCGGCTTGCCGAACAGGCCTTTGAGCTCGCGCACCGAGCGCGTGGCCGGGATCAGCTCGAACCGTCCGGGCTCGATCTGCACAAATTCCACGCGGTCACCCGCCTGGACGTTGAGCAGGCGGCGCACGTCCGCCGGGATGGTGATCTGGCCTTTGGTGGTGAGCGTGGCGGTGGACATGAGTTTGACTCCTGATTCGCCTTACCTGACTGTAAGGAACGTACGGCCCAATGCGCCCGCGACTGACACGATGACTGGCACGCTTGGCCTCACAACGGGATGTTGCCGTGCTTGCGCCACGGGTTTTCCAGTTTCTTGTCGCGCAGCATCACCAAGCTGCGGCAGATGCGTTTGCGGGTTTCGTGCGGCTGGATCACGTCGTCGATGAAGCCGCGGCTGCCGGCGACAAAGGGGTTGGCAAAGCGCGCCTTGTATTGGGCCTCGCGTGCGGCCAGCTTCTCGGGCTGGGCCTTGTCCTCGCGAAAGATGATCTCCACCGCACCCTTGGCGCCCATCACCGCGATCTCGGCATTCGGCCAGGCGAAATTGACGTCGCCGCGCAGGTGCTTGCTGCTCATCACATCGTAGGCGCCGCCATAGGCCTTGCGGGTGATCACCGTCACCTTGGGCACGGTGCACTCGGCGTAGGCATACAGCAGCTTGGCGCCGTGCTTGATGATGCCGCCGTACTCCTGGCTGGTGCCGGGCATGAAGCCGGGCACGTCGACAAAGGTCACCACCGGGATGTTGAAGGCATCGCAGAAGCGCACGAAGCGCGCCGCCTTGATGCTGCTGCGGATGTCCAGACAGCCGGCCAGCACCTGCGGGTTGTTGGCCACGATGCCCACCGATTGGCCTTCCATGCGCGCCATGCCGATGACGATGTTCTTGGCGTAGTCGGCCTGCAGCTCGAAGAAATCGCCGTCGTCGACCACCTTGTGGATCAACTCCTTGATGTCATAGGGCTGGTTGGGGTTGTCGGGCACCAGCGTGTCGAGACTCATGTCGAGCCGGTCGGCGCGGTCGCCGCTCAAGCGCACCGGTGGCTTCTCGCGGTTGTTCAGCGGCAGGTAGTTGTAGAAGCGGCGCAGCATCATGATGGCCTCAACGTCGTTCTCGAACGCCAGGTCGGCCACGCCGCTGCGCGTGGTGTGGGTGCCGGCGCCGCCCAGTTCCTCGGCCGTCACCTCCTCGTGCGTCACCGTCTTCACCACCTCGGGGCCGGTGACAAACATGTAGCTCGAATCACGCACCATGAAGATGAAGTCGGTCATCGCCGGTGAGTACACCGCACCGCCGGCGCAGGGGCCCATGATCAGGCTGATCTGCGGTATCACGCCGCTGGCCATCACGTTGCGCTGGAACACATCGGCATAACCGCCCAGCGACGCGACACCCTCCTGAATGCGCGCGCCGCCCGAATCGTTGAGGCCGATCACCGGCGCGCCAACTTTCATCGCCTGGTCCATCACCTTGCAGATCTTCTCGGCATGGGCCTCGCTGAGCGCGCCGCCGAAGACCGTGAAATCCTGGCTGAAGACAAACACCAGCCGGCCGTTGATCATGCCGTAGCCGGTGACCACGCCGTCGCCACGGATCTTGTTGTCCTGCATGCCGAAATCGGCACAGCGGTGCTCGACGAACATGTCCCACTCTTCGAAGGTGCCTTCGTCGAGCAACAGCTCCAGCCGCTCGCGCGCGGTGAGCTTGCCCTTGGCATGCTGGGCGGCGATGCGCTTCTCGCCGCCGCCCAGGCGGGCCTCGGCGCGCATGGCTTCGAGCTTGAGTTGAATGTCGTGCATGGTCAGATAACTCCTAGTTCGCAATTTCAGAGAAACAGGTCGAGCAGGCGGCGCGCGGCCACCGAGGCGGCAATGCGGCCGCGCTGCACGTCGCGCGCCAAGGCGGGCAGCGCCTCGCGCACGGCCGCATGGGTCTTGAAGCGCTGCTTCAGGCCGGCATCGATCAGCGCCCACATCCAGGCCTGGTCTTGCCGCTGGCGGCGCTCGGCGAGGCGGCCGTTGGCGGTCTGCAGCGTGCGGAAGCGGCTGATCAAAGCCCAGAACTCAACCAGCCCGCTGCCCTTGAGCGCGCTGAGCTGCATCACCTGCGGTTGCCACACGGCCGCGTCGTGCATGGCGTGCGCCGGGTCGCCATGCTGGCCCAGGATACGCAGCGACGAGCTGATCTGCGCGCGCGCCCGGGTGGCGGCGGCATTGTCGAGATCGGCCTTGTTGATCACCACCAGATCGGCCAGCTCCATCACGCCCTTCTTGATGGCCTGCAGGTCGTCGCCGGCGTTGGGCAGTTGCAGCAGCACAAACAGGTCGGTCATGCCGGCCACTGCGGTCTCGCTCTGTCCCACGCCCACGGTCTCGACGATCACCACATCGTGGCCGGCGGCCTCGCAGACGCGCATCGCCTCGCGTGTTTTCTCGGCCACGCCGCCCAATGTGCCGCTGGCCGGACTGGGCCGGATGTAGGCACGCGGGTCCATCGCCAGGCGCTCCATGCGGGTCTTGTCGCCCAGGATCGAGCCGCCGTTGACGCTGGACGAGGGGTCAACCGCCAGCACGGCAACGCGGTGACCGCGCTCGATCAGAAACAGGCCCAGCGCCTCGATGAAGGTGCTCTTGCCGACACCCGGCACGCCGCTGATGCCCAGCCGGAACGAGCCGCCGCTGGCCGGCAGCAAAGCATTGAGCAGCGCGTCGGCACGGGCGCGATGGTCGGGTCGGGTCGATTCAAGCAGGGTGATGGTCTTGGCCAACGCCCGGCGCTGCGGCGCGCCGCAAGGGCCGGTCAGGGCATCGCGCAAAGCCTGGTCGGCCACATCGAGCAAGGGCTCAGCGCGCATGTTCACCGCCCTGGTTACCACCCCGGTCGGCGCTTGCCGGGCGCACATAGTGCAGATCCCACTCACTGGCGTGCTGCAACTCGAAGCCATGGCGCTGGTAGAAGCGGTTGGCATCGCTGAGCTTGAGCGCGGTAACCCGCACTGCCAGCCCCAGCCGGTCGGCCTCGGCCAGCACCTGGGCCATCACCCAGCTGCCCACGCCCTGGCCCTGGGCCTGCGGCGCGATGTAGAGCTGGTCGAGCACCAGGTGGTCGGGGTGGAGGGCGGGCACCGGCAGCAGCACCACAAAACCCACGCGTTCACCGCCTTGCA
>Ga0335394_10005652_pt1 | contig 14126 bp, 11 predicted proteins | sample MAT03_FD_205741 | JGI IMG/M metagenome (GOLD analysis project Ga0335394, IMG submission 205741) | Freshwater microbial communities from Lake Fryxell liftoff mats and glacier meltwater in Antarctica - MAT-03 (spades assembly) (version 2) ...
CTGGTGGTCCAGCATTGATCGGTACACCATGCAACGACAACAATGCGAACACCACGGGCGATGTGTGGAACAGCAACTGCAATTGCGTGGGAATACCTGTCGTCTTCGATTGCGCGGGTGTAGCGAATGGTCCGGCCCTACCGGGAACGCCGTGCAACGATGCGAACTCGGCCACGGGCAATGATCAGTGGACGGCGAACTGCCAATGTGTTGGTCAGCTGATCGATTGCACGGGCACAGCGGGTGGTATTGCCCTTCCAGGTACACCTTGCAATGACGGCGATGTGACCACCACAGGTGATGTATGGTCCACGAACTGCAACTGCTCCGGTATTACGCTGCCTCCACCTCCTGACTGCGCGGGTGTGGCAGGTGGTAGCGCGTTCCTTGATAACTGCGGAACGTGCGCTGGTGGGTCAACAGGGATCGTTCCCAATGATGATGTGGACTTCGACGACCTGATCCCGTGCGAGGATAATTGCAGCTTGGTTTGGAACCCGCAACAAGCGGATTATGATGAGGACAATATCGGTGATGCCTGCGACAATTGCGTGTGGGTATACAACCCATCCCAGGCCGATGAAGATGGGAACGGTATCGGCGATGCGTGTGATGTACGAGTTGGCATTGCCGAGTTGGCCGACGGTTCGGAGGTTGGTTTCTTCCCCAATCCGACCAATGGGAATGTGAACTTGGTATGTACGGTAGCTGGAGCACGAATGCTCAAGTTCTACAATGCATTGGGTGCCTTGGTCTTCGAGGCACCGGTTCGGAAACAAATGGACCTCCGCGAACTAGCGATGGGGGTCTACACGGTGCTTGTGCTGGATGCGGAAGGCAGCCCTCTGGCACAAACGAGGCTCGTTCGCCAATAACGGGCCGAAGTTGGAAAAAGGGCTCTCTGGCAACAGGGGGTCCTTTTCATTTAATGCGTTCCGTGGTCAGGTCTTCATCAGATCGAAAGACCATACCGAACCTAGCTGGGATCGGTTTGAAGGCGATCGCCCTGAGGTGATCAGGTCGCCAGAATGGCCAACACGCGGAACAGATCGGTGTTCAAGGATTTTACTTTCCCGATGGACTGTGTGAACGGGGTAAGGGTTATTTGGCCATTGACCACGCCTGCCATCTTATCATATTCTCCGGCGACCAGCGCATCTATAGCGGCAACGCCCAACCTGCTTGCCAATAATCTGTCCTGCACACTGGGTGATCCCCCTCGCTGGATGTGGCCGATCACGGACACTCTGATATCAGCTTTGGGAATGCGTTCCTTCACTTTTCGTGAAACGTCGTACGCACCGCCTTCTTCTTCTCCTTCGGCAACCACCACAATGCTGGATGATTTCGTCGCCGATCCTTTTCCAAGTGCTTCGACCAGCTCATCTATGTGTTCCGGTCTTTCCGGGACCAGCACGAATTCGGCTCCTGCGGCCACAGCACACGCCAAAGCGATGAAACCAGTGTCTCGCCCCATGACCTCCACAAAGAACAAGCGGTCGTGCGATGAAGCTGTATCTCGTATCCGATCGATCGCTTCAACGGCCGTGTTGATCGCCGTATCATAACCGATGCTGTAGTCCGTTCCGGCGAGGTCATTGTCGATCGTTCCGGGCAGGCCGATCATGCGGGTCCCATGCTCCTTGTATAGGAGGTTGGCACCGGTGAAGGTTCCATCGCCACCAATGGCGACCAACGCATCGATGCCAAGTTCGCTAATGGTAACCGCTGCTTTCCGTCTTCCTTCAACGGTCCTGAATTCCTCGGAGCGGGCCGATCGAAGGATCGTACCGCCACGTTGCACAATGTTGCTCACATCGCGCGGCCCGAGTGTGCGAACACGGCCGTTCAATAAGCCATCGTAACCGCCAATTATTCCGCTTACTTGGATCCCCTGTACCGCTGCCGCCCGGACCACGGCCCTGATCGCAGCATTCATGCCGGGGCTGTCACCTCCGGAGGTGAATACGCCGATGTGGCGGATCACCCCAGCGCTCATTCAGCGATAACGCGTCCGAAGCTGCGCATGGCACCGGTACTTGGGTCGAGCAACACGCACTGATAGACCCCAGCTCCCAAGGTGCCACGGTCGATGCGCAAGGGTGAGGCGGGTACATTCCCGTGTCGTACCACCTCTCTACCACTGGCATCCAACAAGAGCACGGTACCACCTGCTTCTTGGGCGGAAAGATCAATGGTGAAGTGGGTGCTGAAGGCAGTAGGGTAGGGTGCAGGCAAGTTGTCGGTCTTCAAGTCAACCAGGCCGTTGAAAGTGCCTTCGGTGGAATATGAATCGAACAAGCAAGCTATGTAGAGCGTGGTCCCCGTGGCGTGGAATTCTTCCTGAGAAAACAGATCTGCTTGGTTAACGATCCCATCGTTGTACGGCTCCCAATTGACCCCACCATTAAGTGTTCGGTAGACCCCCAAGGTCCCCGACTTGGTGATCGCGTAGAACTTGCCATCGAACGCGATGAGATCAGATCCGACAGCCGGCGCTGCCACAGGGTAGTTTACACTAGGTGTCCAAGTTGCACCGCCATTCGTTGACCATCGTAAACCAAGGGAGGTAATAGCCACGATCCTGTCACTCACGGATTGGACAGCAAATACGGCGAAATTGGCAGTTCCGGCCTGGCTCCAACTTTGACCGAAGTCGGTGGATCTCATAAGCGATGTGCTCGTGGATGCATACAATGTGTTTCCATCCATGGCCAAGTTGTACACGGTCATATTCGCACTGAGCCCGCTGAATCCGGCAAGCCAGGAAGTCCCGTTGTTGATGGTCCTGAAGATGCCACCACCCATGTTCAAGCTGTTCTGCACCATTCCTGTGTACACTACAAAAGTGGTATTCCCGAAGGTGTAGATCTTGTTCGCATAAAGATCAGCGTTGACCGGCAAGCTCCCTCCGACCGGGCCATTTGCAGGTTCCCAACTGGCACCATCGTTCAGGGACCTGAATACACCGGACTGCGTTCCGCACAGGAGCGCCGTTGCACTATGTCCCACGGATCGGGCGTTCACACTACCGTTGGTAATGGGCAGTCCGTTGTTCACAATGGTCCATGTGGCTCCGTCATCAGTGCTTTTACGCACACCGGTAGGGTAGGTGGCCACGTACAAGGCGCCATTGAAGGTGGTGATGCTCTGGCTACCGGATACTGCCACTGGAGGTGCACCCACATTCAAATGTTCCCACTGTGCGTTTGCAATTGAAGTAACGAGGATGAGTGCGGTAATGGAAGCGTAGCGTGCAATGGCCATATGGTTCGGGTTTGGCGTAAAAGTAGGGCTTGTGGACTTTACACTTTGGCATGTTGATCATGGTTACCGATCGGTCTTCGTTCAAAACCACGACACGGGTTCATCGGGGTACCCTTAACTTTGTCCGGTGATCAAAAGGAAAGGGATCGTGATCGGTGCGTGGTGGCTGTTGTTGCTTTTCGCAACATTGCTTGTTCCACGCGACCTGTTGCACCAATGTGCGGATGATCATCATTCCGGGACAGGGCAGCCATCGGAGACCGGTTCCGTTCATGGGTCATGCGCGATCTGCCATTTGTTAGCCCCCGTATTGGGACCTTATGTTGAGGCGTTGGCCAACGGGCCATTGCTTTCAACCCCCTTGGAACTCTCGGTCATCTTGCGCTTCCGTCCTGTCGCCGACTTGGAAGCATTGAGCGGAAGGGGTCCCCCCCCGTTGGTCTGACCACATCGGGTCGTTTTGATCCTGGCTTGACCTCAAAGTGTCGAGCCGACTTCGTTCACTTTCGGGTTCTTCCTTGTTCAGTCCATTTGGATGCTGATATTTCGGCTTTTCGCTGTGTCCTGCTTCTGCTACTTCTCCTTCAGCTCCTTTGCGCAAGGACCGCAGACGGGTTGTGACTTTACGCTCTCCGGGACGGTGATCGATGAGCATGACAAGGATGGACTGTCCTTCGCGGAGATCTACTTACCGGAATTGTCGCGTGGAACCGTCGCTGATGAGAACGGTCAATTCCGGATGGAAGGTATTTGTGCAGGGAAACTGTTGGTCCGGGTCATGCATTTGGGCTGCGAGCCGGTTGAACGGATGATGAACATGACCAAGAATGAAGTGGTCCAATTCAAGTTGGAACACCATGCCCATGAGTTGAAGGAATTCGAGGTGGCGCGCAACCGGCCCGATGAGAATGTGGGTCAAGCACGCACTGTTCTTGACAAGGCTGATATGGAGAAGAATGGAGGCAGGAACTTGGCGGAAATGCTCGGAAGGATACCCGGGGTGAATGTCCTATCCACAGGACCGACGATAGGCAAACCGGTGATCCATGGCCTTAGTGGCAACCGCATCCTCACACTCAACCAAGGCATCCGGCAAGAAGATCAACAGTGGGGCACCGAGCACGCGCCGAATCTGGATCCCTTCAGCAGTGACAGGATCACGGTGGTGAAAGGAGCTGCGAGCGTGCAGTATGGGAGTGATGCGCTCGGCGGCGTGGTGATCACCGAACCGGTAGAGCTGCCACGTGAAGGCGGCATCTCGGGTGAGGTGCGCGGTATCGGGTTGTTGAACGGAAGAGGTGGCGGTGGTAATGCGATGTTGCAAGGAAGTGTGAAGGGGGTACGTGGCTTGGGCTGGCGCGCGCAGGGCAGTGGGCGCTATCTGGGCGATAGCCATTCGCCGCAGTATACGCTCAGCAACACGGGTATGCACGAAGGGGGTGCATCCGCATCGGTCGGTTATCGCGATCATCGTTGGAATGCGAGTGCATACTACAGCTTATTCACGCGGGAGATGGGGATCCTGCGCACTTCGCACATCGGCAATCTCACCGACCTCAACAACGCGATCGCAAGCCAGAAACCGTACTACCTGGCCGACTTCACCTACGCGATCGATGCGCCGCGCCAGCAGATGCAGCATCATCTGCTCAAAGCCGAAGCTGGCTACGCGATCAGTGAGCGTGATCGCATCGTGCTCACCTACGGCTACCAAGCGGATGACCGGCAGGAGTACGATATCCGTCGCGGCGGTCGCAGCGGCATACCCGCACTCGATCTCTTGTTGGTCACGCACACGGCCGATGCTGTGCTGAACCATTGGATCGGCAAACGCATCCACGGGAAGTTCGGTGCCAACGGCGTTTACCAGGAGAATGTGAACCAACCGGGTACGGGGGTTCGTCCGCTGATCCCCAACTTTCGCAAGCAGAGCGGTGGTGTATTCTTACTTGAACACCTACCGGTAGCGAAGAAGTTGGAACTGGAAGTCGGCGCGCGCATGGAGGTAACGCGACTGGAAGTGGCGAAATACAATGCGAACGATGTACTGATCCGCCCGGAATACGACTTCACCAACAGTGCGTTGAGCGCCGGTGCGAACTGGACAGTGAAGGACAGCATAAGCCTGCGTTTCAATCTGAGCACGGCCTATCGTCCGCCGCATGTAAGTGAATTATTCAGCGAGGGATTGCACCACGGATCCGCAGCGATCGAACGGGGCGATACGGCGCTTACGAGCGAACGATCGCTGAAGGCCGTGCTGGATCTGGAGGCTCTTTGGTTCAAGGGTCGCTTGCGCACGGATGTCACCCTCTATGCCGATCGCATCAATGATTTCATCTACCTGCGACCATACGGTGTGGAACTGACCATACGCGGTGCCTTCCCGGTGTTCCAATACGTCGCAACAGATGCTTTCCTCTACGGTTTGGATGCAACACTTCAATTCCAACTCGCCACGCGTTGGGCGGTGCGTTCGCGCTCGAGCTTGGTGCGCGGCCGCGATCTGGTGCAGAAGGAATGGCTCTTCCAACTGCCGAGCGATCGTACAGAGACAGCGTTGCTCTTCAACCTGCCCGCGCATGGCAAATGGGGCGCGTTGGAGATCGGCGCAACCAGCTTGTTCGTGTTCGAGCAGATCCGGATCCCTGTGGGCCTGGACTTCAGTACACCACCGGCCACCTATCACCTTATCGGCCTTTCCGCTTCTACGACGCGCACGTTACGGAAGGGCGAATTGCGCATGGGTCTTCAAGTCAATAACCTCCTTAACATCACCTACCGGGATTACATGGACCGCTTCCGCTATTACGCGGACGCTCGCGGCACCGATCTCACCCTTTGGATCACTTACAGCTTTGGAAAAAGATAGTAGTAAGGGTCGATCATGGTCGACCCTCAACAATCGATCAAATGGGCCGATCATGATAAGCCCTAAAAATGTACAGGCCGACGATCGTCGGTCCCAACACCAACAACAACAATGGAACACAACATGAAATACCTCTTGGCCACAATGCTCTTCGGCGTAATGATCACTGGCTGCAAGAAGCCCGATGATGATCCGATCATACCACCACCACCTGTGAACGAGGAAGAGGTGATCACCACCATGGTCCTCCGCTTCGACAACACCGGCGCTGGTGCCGATAAGGAACTGCGCTTCACCGATGCCGATGGCGATGGTGGCGGTGCGCCCGTGTATGATCTAGATACGTTGGACGACGCTTCGGTGTACACTACATCGATCATCCTTCTGGACGAGACGGTATCACCGGCGGACACCGTCAGCAACGAAGTGCTGAATGAAGGTGTGGACCACCAATTCTTCTTTGCGCCAACGGGTGCGAACATCAGTATCGTTTATGGAGATACGGACGCCAATGGCAATCCCATCGGCCTATCAACCACCATGACCACCGGTACACCTAGCGTGGGTAACCTGATGGTGACGCTGCGCCACGAGCCGAATAAGACAGCGGCAGGGGTGAGCAGTGGAGACATTACCAATGCAGGCGGAGAAACGGACATCGAGATCACCTTCCCGCTGGTGATCGAGTAAGCTTAATGAACGGATCGGTTCCGCGTGTGTTGGAACATTCCAACGCATGCGGACCGATCCATTCTTTTCATTCGGATCTATTTTTCTTGCGCTTATTGCCAGCTACTAGAGCCACGCTACAGTGGAGAGGTGCCCCGGATCCCCGTCAAAGAAGCTCCTCCGCATGCTGTTCCACATGACCCGTAGCTGAATTGATCGGTATCCCGCTCAGTGAAGGCAAGTTGAAAGCTCAACTTCGTCGAACAGGCGCTGGGTCGATCACATGATCGAGATGTTTGACGGACCTACAGGTCGAATCCATTTGGGAATTGCTGCTTCAGGGCGTTGATGCCGTCGCGTACTTTTTCGTCCTGATCAGCTTTGAAGGATTTCAGTTTTTCAGCTAGGCCCTTGTCCGCCGTGGCCAAGATCTGCACGGCGAGAAGACCGGCGTTGCGTGCACCGTTCACGGCCACCGTGGCCACTGGCACACCCGCGGGCATTTGTACAATGGAGAGCAGCGAGTCCCAGCCATCGATGGAATTGCGGCTTTTGATCGGCACCCCGATCACGGGCAAAGTGGTCAATGAAGCCACCATGCCGGGCAAATGCGCCGCACCACCGGCACCGGCCACGATCACTTTCAGGCCACGGTCCGCAGCGCCCTTCGCGAACGTGAACATCCGGTCCGGTGTTCGGTGTGCACTGATCACCGTTAATTCGTGTGCGATCCCGAATTCCTTCAGGGTATCGGCGGCCTCGCGCATGATCTCCAGATCACTGCGGCTGCCCATGATAATGCTCACAAGGGGTTGGGTGGCTTCACTCATGTGTTATAGTGCGGGTATCACGTTACAATGTTTTCGTGTGTCGCTGATCAAGGCATCAAGGTCATGTGGGTCAGTTGCGGTCACGGTAACGTGTCCCATCTTTCTTCCGTTCCTGGTGTGGGTCTTTCCGTATAAGTGAACGAAGGTGTTCGCTTGTGCAAGCAGTTCTTGCATTCCCGGTACGGTCGGAACGCCATCGCCACCCGAGCCCACGAGATTGATCATAGCGGCTGGTGAATGCAACGTGGTGTCACCCAAGGGCCAGCCCATGTACAAGCGCAACAACTGATCGAACTGGGAACTGCCGCACGCCTCAATGGTGTGGTGTCCACTGTTATGCGCACGTGGCGCGGTTTCGTTCACCAACAGTTCACCGTTGCGTGCCAGGAACAATTCAACTGCATAGATACCCGGGGCGTTGAAGGCCATGGCAACTTTGCTTGCAAGATCCTGCGCTTTTTGTGCTAAAGCGGTAGGGATCCGCGCCGGTACACGCAAATGGTCCACGAGGTTGTAACGCTGATCGAAGACCATTTCAACTGGATCGTAGACCACTTGCACCCCTGTTGAAGAACGTACGACCATAACAGCCAGTTCCAGATCGATCTCGATGCGTTGTTCGATCACGCAAGCGGTATCAAATGCTTGGTCAACGTCCTTCAACGTGTTCAATGGCATCACCCCTTTCCCATCATAGCCACCGCTTCGGGTCTTCAGGAAAGCCGGGAGCAAGTGGGCGTGTTCTTCATTTATTTCTGATGGACCACCGACCAACGCAAAGGGTGCGGTGGGTATGCCATGCTTTACGTAGAATTCCTTTTGGAGCCCCTTGTCCTTGATCCTGCGCAACACGTCGGGGTCAGGTATGACCTGCTTCCCTCGTTGCTTCAGTTCGAACAAAGCTTCCACGGAAACATGCTCGATCTCGATGCCGACCACGTCAGCATCCTTGGCGAATTGCAGCACCGTATCCCGATCGTTGAGGTCGCCTACCGTGAAATGGTCCGCAAGTTGGGAACACGGGGAATTGGGGTCCGGGTCGAGGACGATCACATGTACGTTATAGCGCAACGCATTCTCCAAGAACATCCGGCCCAGTTGGCCTCCACCCAAAATGGCGATCGTGCGCCTCCCTTCCATGGGTGCCAAAGATAGCGGGGTGGCGGGAGTGGTCAGTGCCTGCGATGGAACGACTTCTTGCGTTTGAGCTGTATGAACCGATACCCTACGGTGAACTGTGCGGAGCGATTCTTCAGGAACAACGTTTCATCGTTCCGCAAGGCGCGGGTCATGCCACCATATGCACGCAAGCTCAAGTCCACCCCGAAGCGTAGATCCAATCCGATCCCGCCAACGAAACCCATGTCCATGGATCTGTATTGATCGGTCACGTTGGTTTGGTCATCGGCATGGAGTTCCCTGGCATTGAGTAGCCACCCGAATTGGTATCCGCCGGAGAAATGGAAGGCGCTGGATAGATAGATCTTGGCTATAAAGGGGAGTTGCACGTACACCGAACGCAATGTCCGTTGCGCACTTTCCTTCCCAAGGAACTCCGCTCCCATCATGGTCACCAACAGTTCCGGTTGCAATTCGACCCGTGGACCGATGCCCCATGGAAAATATAGCCCCATGGTGCCTCCGAGCAGCGGGGCAGGCCGTTGATATAGGACCTTCGTACTACTAAGCACCAAGCCGCCCTTGACACCAAGGCCGGTGGACTGTGCTTGGGAAAGCGAGGAGAGTGCGAGAATTGGAATAAGGATGGATGCACGCACGCGCATGGCAATAGGTGTTCTGGTCCTGCTTCTTACGGGAGGTGGGCCATCAAAGTTCCAGTGTCCACAAGGAATTCGGCAGGCATATGGCCCAGTTCGACGGATCACAACATGAAAAGGACCGGACACCACGTCGAGGCGTCCGGTCCTTCTGTGGGAAGGTTGATCAATGTCCTTTTCGCAGTACCTCCACACGTTGGGTGCGGAAGGATGGACCCTGTTGGACCTGCAGGAGGTATACCCCTTCTGCTAGTGCCGAGAGGTCCATGGCGACCACTGCAGCATTCCCTTGCGCGCTGTGGACCACACGCCCTTGGAGATCGAGAACGGAAATGGACGAACGTGTTGTGCCGGGCAGCACCAGGGTCAAGTTGCCGGAGGTCGGATTGGGATATAGTTCCACATTGATCGGGTTGAGCTCTTCAAGGTCCGTGCTGGTGTCAATGATGATCCCGTAGTCCTCGGTTTCCCCAAAGGCATAGTTGTAACAAGGGTCCGTTGGTGCAGGCTCCCCGTTGTTATGGTACACACCCCTAACGCGCATCCGGGTAGCACCAAGGATGGCATTGACCGGCACATTGAACGCGATGGAAACGACCTGACCGGCCGTTGTTGTAGCGACCTCGCCGAGCTTCTCGGAAGCCTCGAAAACATCATCCTGATCGTAATCGATCCATGCCGCATAGTTGTCCGCCTCATAGGACCCTCCTTCGATCGTCAGGGTCTGAGCGGTTGCGACACCGATCGGCGTGCTTTGCGTGGCCACATAGTTGTTGTAGGTCGGTCCGTCGGTGCCACCGGTATTGCTGTTGTTGATCGAGGCGAGCTGTACGCTGTTGATGTAGTCGCCATCGGAAGGGCCATTGGCGGATGTAGGGATGCACGGGCCCGTGACCGGTGTGGTGATGTTGATCCCATAATCCTCGGTTTCGCCATACGCATAGTTGAAACAAGGATCCGTGGGCGTTGGCTCACCGTTGCCGTGGTAGACACCTCTTACACGCATGACCGTGGTGCCCAGAACAGCTCCTGCTGGTACCAGGAAATTGATCGTCTGTGTTTCACCGATCGTGGTCGTTGCGAATTCGCCAAGCTTTTCGGAAGCTTCGAAATTATCGTCCTGATCATAGTCGATCCATGCCGCGTAGTTGTCCGGCTGGTAGTCGCCAGCTGTTATTATGATCGTCTGGTTGCTACCACGGGCCAACGAAGTGGTGAAGGAAGAAGTGTAGTTCGTATACGTGGGTCCGGTGTTGCTGCCGCTGTTCACGTTGTTGATGGTGCCCAATTGCACACCATCGATGAAATCGTTTTCCGCTGTGCCGGTCGCCGAGGTGGGGATACATGGACCGGTAATAGGAGTAACGATGGATATCCTGTAATCTTCCGTTTCGCCGAAAGCATAATTGAAGCAAGGATCAGTGGGAGCCGGTTCGCCATTGTTGTGATAGACACCCCGCACTCGAAGGACGGTGTTTCCCAGCGCAGCCCCGGCAGGCACCACGAAGTTGATCGTCTGTGTTTCACCGATAGCAGTTGTCGCGAATTCACCCAGTTTTTCCGATGCCTCAAAGGTCTCGTCACCATCATAGTCGATCCATGCCGCGTAGTTATCGGGCTGGTAGTCGCCAGCAGTGATCGTGATCGATTGGTTACTGCCACGTACCAAGGAGGCGGAAATAGTGGCGGTATAGTCGGTATAGCTCGGACCGGTATTGCTGCCGCTGTTCACGTTGTTGATCGAGCCAAGTTGCACTCCATCAATGAAATCATCTTGTGTGGTCCCGGAAGTTGATGTGGGTATGCAGTAACCGATCGGGGTGGATTGGCACGCATTGTTGTTCAGCAATTGGCTCCGGACCCCGGTGAGAATGCCGGCCATGTAGCTGGCTTGTTGGTTGGTGAACATGCGCGAGCAGCTCGCATAGTCCATGAAATTCTCATACTGCGTTAGGGTCCCACACTTCATCAGGTTGGTGTTCGTGCAGGAATAAGTAGGACTGTTCGAAGTTGGTGTATCAGCGAATCCATCTGTATTCACGCAAGAGCCATCATCATCGAATGTGTGTTGCAGACCGAAGTAATGTCCGATCTCGTGCGTAGCGGTGCGGTCGCCGGGTTGCGTTCCGTAGCTGTAATCGATCACCAATCCGTCAATGTTGCTACCCACCACACCACCAACAGGCAGGTAAGCATAGCCCACGGTGAGGAAGCCACCTGTGGCACCACTGGAGATGTCGCAGATCCAGATGTTCAGGTAGCGATCCGTGTCCCAAGGAGCACGTCCATCGGGTGCAGATTTCATATCGTTGGTCTCCGTGTCCGGGTCGAACCAGGTTTGTGAAGTTTGTGTTCGAGTGATACCTGTAGTGGCAGCTCCGTTCGGGTCCACTTGGGCGAGGCAGAAGTTGAAACTTACATTTCCGATGCTGCTTGTGAATTGCGAACGCACACCTCCGATGTCCGTATTGCTCGCGGAATAGTCAGCGTTCAGTTCGTCGATGATCGCTTGGATGGTTCCGGTGGATACGTTCTCGGCGGTGGTATTGTAGACCACGTGGACCACAACAGGCACCGTGTATGTGCCACCGCGCTGTACTAGGTCCACTCGAGGCAAGGCCTCAAGTAGGTTCGTGGACAAGCCCTGTGCTTGCAGGTATTGCCGGGTGTGCGATTGTGCACTACAGGTCCGGTGCTGTTGGACCTGGGCATTAAGGGTGGTCGCGGTGAAAAGCAGGCCCCCGATAAGTAAGGTTCGTGTCATGCCGCGAAAATACCGTTCTCCAACGACCTGTCATAGGACTATCGATTGGGTTTTCAACCATGGCCTTCGTTCTTTCAGGTCCCTTCCACCGAACGTCCGATAGCGCAGGCTCAGGGTGTAACTAGGGCTTTGATCGCTGCCATGGGGTCCTTGGCACCGAACACACTGTTCCCGGCAACGAGCACATCTGCACCATTCACCAACAGTTCATCCCGGTTGTCCATTCCCACCCCACCATCCACTTCGATCAAGGCATGGGACCCTTTCTGTGTGCGTAGGTTGCGCAGCCGGTCCAACTTGGAATAGGTATTGGAAATGAATCTCTGGCCGCCGAATCCGGGGTTCACGCTCATGACCAATACAAGATCAAGGTCGGCGATAATGTCCTCCAACCCGTTCACTGAGGTATGCGGGTTCAGGGAAACACCGGCTTTCATTCCTGCCGCTTTTATCGCTTGAACGGTCCTATGCAAATGGGTACAAGCTTCGATATGAACGGTGAGCACATCGGCCCCGGCCTCTTTGAATGCTGTGATATAGCGGTCGGGGTCCACGATCATCAAGTGCGTATCGAACACCTTTTTGGTCAAAGGGCGGATCGCCTTGATCAGCGAGGGGCCATAACTGATGTTGGGTACGAACACGCCATCCATCACATCCAGATGCAGCCATTGCGCTGGGCTTTCATCCACCAGCTTTACGGCACTGCGGAGATCCGTGAAGTCCGCCGATAATAGGGAAGGGGCGAGGATGTGGGACATGGGGCGAAAATAGTTGAAAGTTGAGAGGTTGAGGGGTTGAATGCCGTGCAGTGGAACCGCAACCTCTCAACCCCTCAACCCCTCAACCTTTTCAACATAACAACCCCTCTAACCCAAATACGCCTTCAACACCGTGCTCCGGCTTGTGGACTTCATGCGTCGAATGGCCTTTTCCTTGATCTGGCGGACGCGTTCACGGGTAAGGTCGAACTTTTGGCCGACCTCTTCCAAGGTGTGCGGTTGGTTGCCATTTAGTCCGAAATACAGGCGGATCACATCGGCTTCACGGCCGGCCAGTGCGTTCAGGGATCGTTCGATCTCGGCACGCAGGCTGTCGGTCATCAGGCTTTCGAGCGGGCTGGGAATATCGCCGTTGGACAACAGGTCCAACATGTTACCACTGTCGTCGCCATCGCGTAACGGGGCATCCATGCTCAGGTGCCTTCCAGTGTTGTTCAGGCTCACCTTTACCTCTTCCAGGGTCATCTCCAGAAGTTCGGCCAGTTCTTGTGCTGTTGGTGGCCGTTCGTGTTCCTGTTCCAACTTGGCAAAGGCCTTGTTGATCTTGTTGATGGAGCCGATCTTGTTCAACGGTAGTCGCACGATACGGGCCTGTTCGGCCAAGCTCTGTAGGATCTGTTGTCGGATCCACCAAACGGCGTAGCTGATGAATTTGAAACCGCGTGTTTCATCGAAACGGCCTGCGGCCTTGATCAAACCCAAGTTGCCCTCGCTGATCAGGTCGGGCAGGCTCAAGCCTTGACCTTGATATTGCTTCGCTACGGATACAACGAATCGGAGGTTGGCTTTTGCCAATTGTTCCAATGCGTCATGGTCGCCCTGCTTGATCTTGCGTGCCAGTTCCACCTCTTCTTGAGCGGTGATCAACTTCACTTTCCCGATCTCCTGCAGGTATTTATCGAGGGACGGAGTATCCCTATTGGTCACCTGCTTGGTGATCTTCAACTGCCTCATCCTTGCCATTGTGTGCGCTGTGTTTTGCGAAGAGTGGTCCTTCAACGCTGGCAGAGGAGGGATAGTTACGGCCGGGGTCTATTCGATGTGGATCCGTTGATGGTCACCGTACGGAACTGCAGAACGTGTTCAACGAAAAAGCCGCCCGTTAAGGCGGCCTTCCCATCAATATTCAGTCAATGCATTAGTCACGACGTGGTCCGCGATCCC
>Ga0335394_10005653_pt1 | contig 14124 bp, 15 predicted proteins | sample MAT03_FD_205741 | JGI IMG/M metagenome (GOLD analysis project Ga0335394, IMG submission 205741) | Freshwater microbial communities from Lake Fryxell liftoff mats and glacier meltwater in Antarctica - MAT-03 (spades assembly) (version 2) ...
ACCGGTAGATCCGGGTGCCGACGATGTCCGCTGGGAGCAGGTCGGGGGTGAACTGCACCCGGGTGAAGGTGCCGCCCACCGACCGGGCCAGGGTCTCGGCGGACAGGGTCTTGGCCAACCCTGGGACGCTCTCCAGCAGAGCGTGTCCTCGCGCCACGAGGCTGACCAACAGTCGTTCGAGAGCCCGATCCTGCCCGACGATCACCTTGCGCATCTCGAAAAGGATCCGCTCGGCGATTCCGGGCGCTGACGTGATGGGTTGGGGGCTGGTCATGTCTCGGCCTTCTTCGCGTCTCGGAAGCCCCCACGCTACGGCGACGCGTCTCCCAGGTGGCGCCGGGTGACTGACCGTGCGCTGTGCCGGCGCTCAGCGCGGCGCCCGGAGTGCCCCGGGTTCAGCGATGACCGTATCGAGCTCCACGACGTCGAGGTCGGCCGAGGCCACTGTTCGCGTGTCCGGCAACAGCTGCAATGGAGCGGCGGGATCGGTGCTGAGCAACGCCACGTTCCAGTTCAGGGCGGCGATGATCCTGTAGCGCCCGGATCGGGGGAAGGCGTGCGTGCAGCCGACGGCCTGCGGGTCGTCCGCTCCGAACTCGGCTGCGTCGACCGGGCACTCGACCGTCCAGGCCCGGTCCTCATCGTCGGACGATTCGGGGATCGGCTGGCCGGTCAGCGGGTCGATCTCGGCGATTGTCCAGGTCAGCGTCTCGGTCGGGATGGCGCCGGCCAGGGCCAGCAACCCGCCCGCGCTGACCCACCGTTCCTGGCGGGGGGGCACGGCGGCGATGGCCAACCAGGTGTCCACCCCGACCACGCTGCCGACCTCGGGCCGAGGACTCAGGGTCAGGATCGGAGCGGGCAGGGCCAGATCGGCCTGGCCGCCGGCCACCTCGGACCGGGGAACCAGCAACCGGATGCTGGTGATTCGGCCACCTCGACGACAGACCCGGATGTACGGCTGTCCGATCACGGTGTCGGATTTGCGGATGGTCGCCCCGGGTCGACCGTTGACCCCCGGCACGTGCCACGTGCATCGAACGGTGGTCACCGACCCTGACGAGCCGCCAGGGTTGGACGCCCCACGGACGATCACGGTGACGACCCCTGGTCGGACCGTGCCACGGACCCGTGGGCCGTCGGCGCCAGCCGCGGGTGGGAGTGCGCCCAGACCTGTTGTGATGACGACCATCGTCGCACTGGCCAGCCGCCAGGCCAGGCGTGGGTGTGGACCAGTCCTTTCATGGCGATCAGGTGTTTTCCGGTCGGTTCCGTGCACTTCGAGAGTCTTTCAATTCCGGCCGTCGGTATCAAGTGGATCCCCTGATTGATCGACGTCGGCCCTGTCGGCGCTCTGGGTGCGCCGCTCTAGATTGACGGGGTGTTGACCCTCACCGTCCTGGCCATCGTGCTCGTGGGGCTGTTCGCCCTGGCTGCGGGGCTGGTCATGCGGTCCCGGGCTCAACGCACCCTGCCGACCCCCACCCGTCGGGGCGAGGCGCTGGAGCCGCCTCTCGGCCGTGTCGAGCCGTGGGTCGGCGAAGACGTCGACTCGGTTGACGGGGCCGAAACGCTGGTCGAGGCCGCCGAGCCCGCCGTGCCGTCCGAGCCCGCTGAAGCCGTCGAGCCGTCTGAGCCCGAGGTCGCCCCGAGCTTCCGGGATCGACTGGCACGCGCTCGCGGAGCGTTCGCGGGCGCGCTGGGTGCCATTCGGTCCCGGGGGGGGATCGACGCCGCCGCTTGGGACGAGTTGGAGGAGGCCTTGTTGCTGGCCGACGTCGGCATCGGGCCGGCCACCGAGTTGCTCGACGGCGTCCGAGCGCGGGTGAAGGAACGCGAGGTCACCGACGTCGACGGTCTGTTCGAGGCGGTTCGGGCCGAGATGGTCGACCGGTTGAGCTTGGCGACGTCGCTGGTCTTCGCCGAGGAGTCACCCACCATCTGGTTGTTCGTGGGGGTGAACGGTGTGGGCAAGACCACCAGCATCGGCAAAGTCGGGCATCGGCTCACCCAGGACGGACACAGCGTGTTGATGGCGGCCGGGGACACCTTCCGGGCGGCTGCGGCTGAGCAACTCGCCACATGGGCTCAACGTTGTGGGGCGGAGTTCGTGCGGGGCGCCGAAGGGGGCGATCCGTCGTCGGTGATCTTCGACGGCGTCGCTCGGGGTGCCGCGGTCGGGTCCGACGTGGTGTTGTGCGACACCGCCGGGCGGTTGCACACGAAATCGAACCTGATGGACGAGCTGTCCAAGGTTCGTCGAGTGGCGGACAAGGGAGCGGGTCAGGTGACCGAGGTGCTCCTGGTCATCGATGCCACGACCGGCCAGAACGGGTTGGTCCAGGCCCGCCAGTTCGCCGAGGCGACCGACGTGACGGGAGTGGTGCTGACCAAGCTGGACGGCTCGGCCAAAGGTGGCATCGTGTTCGCCATTGCCTCGGAACTGAGGATCCCGGTCAAGTTGGTCGGATTGGGGGAGGGGGCGGCCGATCTCATCGACTTCGAGCCGGAGGCCTTCGTCGACGCACTCTTCGCCGAGGACTGAGCTGGTTGGGCGCAGCGTCGGCCGACGCCGTTTTGCGCTCGGCTGGCCCCTCAGGCCCCGGTGGCCACGCCGGTCGCCCAGCGGTAGTCGGCCTTGCCGGAGGGTGAGCGGACCATCTCGTCCACGTAGTGCACCTCGCGGGGAACCTTGTAGCCGGCGATGAGCGCGCGGCAGTGCTCGGCCAGGTCCTCAGCCGTGGGGCGGGCCTCGCCGCGAGGCTGCACCACTGCGGCGACCCGTTGGCCGAACCGCTCGTCCGGCACGCCGACCACCACTGCGTCGTAGACCTCGGGGTGACCCTTGAGAGCCAGCTCGACCTCCTCCGGGAAGATCTTCTCGCCGCCGGAGTTGATGCTGACCGAGCCACGTCCCAACAGTGTGATGGTTCCGTCGGCTTCCACGGTCGCCATGTCGCCGGGCACGACCCAACGCTGCCCGTTGATCGTGGGGAACGTCGCTGCGGTCTTCTCCTCGTCCTTGTAGTAGCCGAGCGGAATGTATCCACGGCGGGCCAGGCGCCCGACGACCCCGTCACCGGGCACCACCGGGTTCCCCTCGTCGTCGATCACGATGGTGTGGTCGTTGAAGCTGAACTGCGGACGGCCGCTGTCGTCGGCACCCGAGGTGGACCCCTGGAAGCCCGTCTCCGATGCGCCCATCACGTCCATCACGATCGTGTTCGGTAGCACTTGGGCGAATTTGGCCTTGACTGCCGGCGACAGGATCGCCCCGCCGGATCCCACCACGAACAGTGACGACGGATCGACATCGTCGCCCAGCCGCTCCAACGCCTCGATCAGCGGACGGGCCTGAGCGTCGCCGACGATGTTGATGACCTGGACGCCCTCGTCGCCGACCGCACGCCAGATGGCATCTGTGTCCATCCGTGGCTGGGTGAGCAGCACCATGCGGTTACCCGAGAGCATGTTGGCGATGGAGGTCCACTGCGCCGCTCCGTGCATCAGGGGCGCCAGCGGGAGGCTGACCATGGGATTGGCCCCGGGTGCCCGCTCGGCCACTTCCTCGGCTCGCTCCAGCGGAGGGGCCAGCACCGACATGATGGGGCCGAGGGTGGAGAGGAAGAAGTCCTCGTGGCGCCACATGACGCCCTTGGGCATGCCCGTGGTCCCGCCCGTGTAGAGCATGTAGAGGTCGTCGTTGCTGCGCTCCTCGAAGTTGCCGAGAGGCGACGACGCAGCGAGTACCGCCTCGTAGTCCTCGGACCCGCTCACCGAGATGTCCTGGCCCGAACCGTCGTCGAAGGCCAGCAATCCCTTGAGCTTGGGGCAGTCGTCCTTCACGGCGGCGATCGCCGGGGCGAACTGCGCCGAGTGCACGATGGCCGCCAGGTCCGCGTTGTCGAACAGGTACCGCAACTCGGCCTCGACGTACCGGTAGTTCACGTTGATCGGAACGGCCCGCAGCTTCCAGGCGGCCCACTGGGCCTCGACCCACTCGTTCCCGTTGTACCCGTAGACCCCGACCTTGTCGCCGGGACCCACACCGCGTTCGGCCAGCGCGTTTGCCAACCGGTTGATGCGCTCGTCGAGCTGGCCCAGTGTGAACACCCGCCGGCCGCCGGGAGCGTCAGGGATCACCAGCACCTCACGATCGGGGATCACCGCAACCACGGATTCGAAGACGTCGGCCATGTTCCATCGCATGGCTCGAAACCTAGTGACGTGGGACACACCGAGCTCAGTTCGCGCCTGAGTCCACTCCCAGCTCTGGCGCGTCGCCATGGTTCACCGGTGGCGCTCGGTAGAGTCGGGCTCGATGTTCGAGACCCTGTCTGACCGATTCGATGGCATCTTCAAGCGGCTCCGGAACCAGTCGCGCCTGACCGAGACCGAGGTCGATGAGGTCCTCCGCGAGATCCGCGTGGCACTCCTCGAGGCCGATGTCAACGTCGGCGTGGTCCGCACCTTGCAGGCCCGGATCCGCGAACGATGCGTGGGCGTCGACCTGACCGGACCGCTCACCAGCAGCCAGCTGGTGATCAAGGCGGTCAACGACGCCCTGACCGAGGCGCTCGGCGGCGAGACACTGTCCATCTCGTACGCGTCAAAGCCGCCGACCGTCGTGCTCATGGCTGGCCTACAGGGGGCGGGCAAGACCACCAATTCGGCCAAGTTGGCCCGATGGTTCCGGGCCCAGGGTCGCAACCCGCTCCTGGTGGGCGCAGACCTCCAGCGGCCGGCCGCGGTGGAGCAGCTCCGGACGCTGGCCGGTCAGGTGGGCGTGCCCATGTTCAGCGCGGACACCGATCCGGTGTCCGTCGCCCGAGCCGCCATCGACGAGGCCCGCCGGACGGGTCGCGATGTCGTCATCGTCGACACCGCCGGCCGCCTCTCGATCGACGCCGAACTCATGGAGCAGGTCCGTCAGATCTCCCAGGCGGTCCAGCCGGACTACACCTTCCTGGTCATCGACGCCATGACCGGCCAGGACGCCGTCACGGTGGCCGAGAACTTCCACGCTGCGCTGGAGCTGGATGGCGTCATCCTCACCAAACTCGACGGCGATGCCCGCGGCGGCGCAGCCCTATCGGTCAAGGAGGTCGTGGGTTGTCCCATCGCCTTCGCGTCCACCGGTGAGAAGTTGGAGGACTTCGACCAGTTCCACCCCGACCGCCTGGCTGGTCGCATCCTGGGGATGGGCGACGTCCTCACCCTCATCGAGAAGGCCGAGGATGCGTTCGAGGCCGACGAGGCGGAAGCGGCGGCTCAACGGCTCATGGAGGGCACGTTCACGCTCGACGACTTCCTGGACCAGATGCAGGCCATCAAGAAGATGGGCAAGCTCAGCTCCATCGTCGGCATGTTGCCGGGCATCCCCAAGGAGGTGCGCGATGTCGAGATCGGGGACAAGGAGGTCGGCCGGATCGAGGCCATCATCCGTTCCATGACAGCTGGCGAGCGGGCCGAGCCCGACCTGATCGACACCTCACGCCGTCAACGCATCGCCCACGGTTCGGGCACCCAGCCGACCGAGGTCGCCCAGCTCCTCGCCCAGTTCGCCCAGATGCGCAAGATGATGCAGCAGATGGGCCAGGGGACCATCCGCAAGATGAAGAAGAAGTCGCCGAAGAAGAAGGGCAAAGGTGGTGGACGGACCACACCGAAGGGCACGCCGCAGGTGGCCGCCAAGCCGTACATGCTCCCGGGTCTCGATCCGCTGGCCGCTCAACTCGAACAGGCCGGCATCGATCTGCCGGAACTTCGCTGATGGCAGACGCACCTCGCCGACCGACCAATCCGCTCGGCCCGCACCTGCCAGGTGGCGCTGTTTGGGTCGGCCACGGTCCGGCGGCCTACGATGGCGTGCCCCCAGAGCTTGCGCCACCCGTTCGCGCATCTCCGAGCCGAGAGAAGAGCACAACATGGCAGTCCGACTCCGCCTGATGCGGATGGGCAAGAAGAAGCAGCCCACCTACAGAATCGTCGCCGCCGACTCGCGGTCGCCCCGTGACGGCCGGTTCATCGAGATCGTCGGGACCTATGACCCCAGGGCCGAACCGTCGGCCATCACGGTCGACGACGAAAAGGCGCTCAAGTGGCTGGCCAACGGTGCCCTGCCCACCGAGCGCGTCGAGAAGCTGCTCAAGGTGACCGGTACGTGGGACCAGCACATGGCGGCGAAGGCCAAGTGAGCGAGACCGAGGCACTCGAAGGCGCCCGGGCCATGGTGGATCACCTGTCCCGCTCGCTGGTCGACGATCCCGACGCGGTCAGCGCCGTACTCGATGACTCCCATGACCCGATCCGGATCAACGTACGCGCCGCCGAGGGCGAGATCGGACGGTTGATCGGCAAGCGTGGCCGCACGGCCATCGCCATCCGGGCCGTGGGTCGCGCCGTGGCGGCGAAGGACGGCGCCGGTGCCGTCGACATCGAATTCCTCGACTGAGGGGGCTCCGGCTCCGCTGCTCGAGATCGGTTACATCTCCAAGGCTCATGGTCTGGGCGGCGATGTCGTCGTCCACCTGACCACCGACCGGGTCGAGCGCCTCGACGCGGGCTCGAAGCTGACGACCGTTCGAGGCGTCCGCCAGGTCGACGAGGCGCGACGGGACGGTGTTCGGTGGCTGGTTCGGTTCACCGGGGTCAACGACCGTGAGACTGCCGATGCCCTTCGTGGCGACCTCATGGCCGAGCGGCTGGAGGTCGACGACGGAACGTTGTGGGTGCACGAATTGATCGGTTGTCGTGTGGTCGATGCCGCCGGTGATCACGGCGTCGTCGTGTCGGTTCTGGAGAACCCGGCGAGCGATCTGTTGGAGCTGGACACCGGACCGCTGGTGCCCCTTCGATTCGTGATCGGCGGTCCCGCCGACGGGGTCGTCACGGTCGAGGTTCCTGAGGGACTCTGGGACCTGACGTCGTGAGAATTGACGTCTTCACCCTTTTTCCCGAGATGCTGTCGGAGTTCGTCGCCCACAGCCTGCTCGGTCGAGCCCAGGGCACCGGCGCACTGGATGTCCGGACCTGGGATCTGCGGTCAGAAGCCGCCGGAGTCCACCGACAGGTCGACGACTCGCCGTTCGGGGGCGGCGCGGGCATGGTCCTGATGCCCGAGCCGGTATTCGCCTGTGTGGAGGCATCCGGTGCGCCGAGACCGCTGTACCTGCTCAGCCCGGGCGGGAGGCGATTCGACCAGCGAGTCGCCGACGAAATGTCCGATGGAGACGGTTTCTCGCTGCTCTGTGGTCGGTACGAAGGGGTCGACCACCGGATCACCCGGCATCTGGTCGACGGGGAGCTCTCGGTCGGCGACGTCGTGCTGGCTGGTGGCGAGGTAGCCGCCATGCTGATCATCGAGGCCGTGGCCCGCTTGATCCCCGGCGTCATGGGCAACGGCCAGAGTGCGGGTGATGAGTCCTTCTCCACCGGTCTGCTGGAGTACCCCCAGTTCACCCGCCCGGCTGAGTTCCGGGAGTGGTCGGTACCTGAGGTCCTCCGTTCGGGCGACCACGGACGGGTGAAACGGTGGCGGCGGGCACAGGCGATCCACCGGACCATGGCCCTCCGGCCAGATCTGATCGAGGCAGCCGGCGGCCTGACCGACGCCGACCGGGAGTTGCTCGCCGAGTTCCAGGAAACGGAGTAGCACGCTCCGATGCGCCAGGGCCCGGTTGCGGTGGTTGGCCTGCTCCGGGCTGGCGCGACTACCGTCTGCGGTCCGCACCCTGCGCCAGGCCCGCCGCGCCGCGCCGCCCGAGGAGTCATGTCATGAAGCCCACCGATCTCGTCGATGCCCGTTCATTGCGCACCGATCATCCCGACTTCGCCCCCGGGGACACGCTCGAGGTGATGGTCCGAGTGATCGAGGGCAGCCGTCAGCGGGTCCAGAAGTTCGAGGGCGTGGTCATTCGTCGACAAGGCGGCGGTGTGGGCGAGACCTTCACCGTCCGCAAGCTCTCTTACGGTGTCGGTGTCGAGCGGACCTTCCCACTCCACTCCCCGGTCATCTCGGAGATCAAGCGGGTCCGCCGTGGCGACGTGCGACGGGCCAAGCTGTACTACCTCCGCGATCGCGTCGGGAAGTCCGCCAAGATCAAGGAACTGCGCGACTAGCTCTTCTCGTTCTTCCTCCTGATTCTTGTGCCGTCGCATCTGCTCCGAGCGCATCCGAACGGGCCCCGGCCCGCCGCCTCGGAGACTGCTTCCCCTTCTTGCACGAAGGATCACGACATGAGCGGACACGTGGAGCTGGGTCGCGCCGGTGAGGCTGCTGCCGAGGGTCGATACCGGCACGACGGCTATGAGATCGTCGGTCGCAACGTGCTGCTGCCCGGCGGTGAGATCGACCTGATCGTCACCCGAGGTGAGCTGGTGGTGTTCGTCGAGGTGAAGACCCGTCGGTCGAACCGACACGGCGGCGGTGCCTCGGCGGTGGATCACCGAAAGCAGCGCCGTCTCCGTGCAGCCGCGGCGCAGTGGCTGGCCGCTCACGACGGACCGTGGCGCCCCGTCCGTTTCGACGTCGTCGTGGCCACCCCGGTTGGGCAGGCCTTCACCCTCGAGCTCATCACTGACGCCTTCTGACCGGCCCCATGGGCCGTCCGCTTCGATCGGTCACCATGGCGGCGGAGTGCAAGACGGCGGCGGAGCGCAAGACGGCGCCGGCGTTGAACCCCGCGCCCGGGATCAGGGTCGCGGCGCGCGACGGTTGCGCGCCGTCCAACACCCGTGGTGCCAGTGGCGCCGCAGGTCCGGGGCCTCGGTGGGCACTGCCACCAGATGACCCGTGCCCCGCGGAATGTCCCGGTTGCAGCCGGGACACACATAGGCCTTGGTGGCCTCGTAGGGCTGCACCCGCCGGGTCTCGCACTCCACGGTGGCGGTGTAGTCGGTCATGACAGCACGATCGCCGTGGGACCGAACCCGCCGGTGAACACGAGCACGCGCATCATCCGAACACCGCCCAGGCGACTACAGCGAGGCAGGTCAACATTCCCGCGACGACGTACACCACATCCCAGCCTGACCGGCGATGTCGGCGAGTCGGATCCATGCCCATCCCTCCAGTATCGCAAGCCCGGACCCGGCCACGGAATCAGGTTCGATGGGGGACCGGTTGGGGGTTCGCCTCCGCTGGCCCGGCCAGGCGGCCACGAGTGTCGGTCCCTCCACCTATGTTCTGGACGCGCCGAGGCGCCTCGGGTGTTTCGACACCCCACTGGACGGGCCCTTGCGCCCGAGGTCACACATGATCGCCAGCATCCTGTCGGCCACCCTCCACGGGGTGGTCGGGCACGCAGTGACCGTCGAGGTCCACGTCGGAGCCGGGCTCCCCGGCTACACCATCGTCGGGCTCCCCGACACAGCGTGCCGAGAGTCGCGGGACCGGGCCCGGTCGGCGCTCATGGCCTGTGACCGTCCATTCCCGAACGGTCGGATCACCGTCAACCTGGCTCCCAGCGAGCTCCCGAAGGCCGGTGCGGGATTCGACCTGGCACTTGCGGTCGGGCTCCTCGTGGCATCGGGAGAGGTCCCCGTCCCGACCGAGCCGCTGGCCTTCCTCGGCGAGTTGGGATTGGATGGTTCGGTCCGTTCACTTCGAGGGGTCTTCCCCATGGTGGCCGCCATCGCGCCATCGGGAGCCACTCTGGTCGTGGGCGCAGCCGATGCGGCCGAGGCAGCGCTCCACCCGGGAGTGTCGGTCCGGGCGGTCAACAGCCTCCAGGAGGTGATCGATGCGCTGAACGGCGACGAGCCGTGGCCCACGGTGATCCGATCGCCACCGATCCGACGCAACACCGTCACTCCCGACATGGCCGAGGTGGTGGGTCAGCCGTTTGCTCGGCATGCAGTCGAGGTGGCTGCGGCGGGAGGCCACCATCTGTTGCTGTCCGGGACGCCGGGCTCGGGCAAGACGCTCCTGGCCGAGCGCCTGGTCCACTTGTTGCCCGACCTCGGCGATCCAGAAGCGGCAGAAGCCACGTCGGTGGCCTCGGCAGCCGGTGAGTCGATCGGGGAGCTGATCCGCCGGCCACCCCATCGAGCGCCGCATCACACCGCGTCGGCCGTCGCCATGATCGGCGGCGGTACCAAGATGCTTCGTCCGGGTGAGATCTCCAGGGCTCACGGTGGTGTGCTCTTCCTCGACGAGTTGGGCGAGTTCCCGGCGGCGGTGCTCGATGCGCTCCGCCAGCCCCTCCAGAGCGGGACTATCCGGATCGACCGTGCCCGGGTGGGGGCAACGTTGCCGGCTCGGTTCCAGCTGGTGGGCGCCATGAACCCGTGCCCCTGCGGCTTTGCCGGTACCGCCCGCTGCGCGTGCGGCGAAGCGCAACGCCAGCGCTACCTGCGTCGGATCTCCGGGCCGATCCTCGATCGCTTCGACATTCGGGTCCGAGTCGAGCCGGTGGCCGCCGGAGACCTCCTCGGGCCTCGGACCGCCGAGCCGACCTCGGTGGTCGCCGCCCGCGTCGCCGGTGCCCGGGTGCGCGCCCGGGAACGGGGGGTCTGTGCCAATGCTCATCTGCCGGATGCGGAACTGTCGGCGGCCCTGCGCCTCGACCCTGCGGCGACCCGACTCCTCGAACGCTCGATCGAGGCCGGTGTCCTGTCGGCTCGTGGCCTGACCCGGGTCCAACGCGTGGCGTTGACCCTCGACGACCTGGCCGGCGGCGATGGGCAGGGCACCGAGGATCTGATGGCCGAGGCCATGATCCTGCGCAATCCTGTCGGCCGTCGACACGGAGCCGCAGCGTGAGCGACGACCGGCCGCATCACGCACGTCTGGCCATGGTGGCACTGGGTTCCTTGAGCGAGATCGGCCCTGGTCGACTCCGCCAGATCCACGCTGCCGATGCCGCAATGGACAGTTGGGAGAGAATCCTGTCCGGCAGACCGCTGCAGTTCCGTTGGTGGACGCCGGAGCTCGGCACCCGCTGGTCGAATGAGGCGGTCAGCCTCGCCCCGGAACTCCTCTGGCAACGGCACGCAGATCGCGGCGTGATCGTCAGCCTCCTGGGCGACGACGGCTACCCGGTCCGCCTGGCGGCGGACCCGAGGCCGCCGGCGGTCCTGTTCTGGTTGGGCACGCCGGTCACCGATCAACCGATCGTGGCGGTCGTCGGCACCCGGCGAGCCTCATCGTACGGCAGGGAAGTGGCCACGTCGCTCGGCGGCCAGCTCAGTGCTGCGGGTATCTCGATCGTGTCCGGTCTGGCGCTCGGTATCGACGGCGCAGCTCACCGGGGCGCATTGCAGCACGGCACCCCGCCGATCGGTGTCATCGCCGGCGGCCTGGACTGCGTCTACCCGCCACAGCACCGAGCGCTGTTCAACGAGGTGGCGGAGGCGGGTTGGCTCCTGGCCGAGGCCCCGTTGGGTGTCCGTCCTTCGGAGTGGCGCTTTCCTGCCAGGAACCGGATCGTCGCCGCCATCGCCGATGCAGTGGTCGTGGTGGAGTCCGGCGCCGGTGGGGGATCCATGCACACGGTTCGTGAGGCGGAGCGTCGGGGCATTCCCGTCCTGGCGGTGCCCGGGCCCGTGGGCTCAGCAGGTTCGGTCGGCACGAACCAGCTGATCAGCGAAGGGTGCGCTCCGTGCCGTGATGCCGACGACGTCCTGGTCGCTCTGGGCCTGGCGCAACGCACCGCCGCAACTGCCTCCGACGTCACGTCCCTGGGTGATGTCGAGCTGGAGGTGCTGGACCGGATCGGTTGGTCGCCGATCTCCTTCGAGCGGTTGATCGAACAGTCCGGTCTGCCGCTCGGCACCGCGGCGCTGGCGGTTGCTGCCTTGGGCGCCAGCGGGTACATCGGCCTGCTCGGAGACATGATCGAGCGCCGTCGATGATCGGTCAGGTTCAGATTTCGCACCATCGGAAACGACCTCGGGCTCCGTACACTTCTTCAGGTGGCCTGGCAGATCGACGACTTCGTGCTCTCGTTGACATCGTTGGCCGACAGCTCATCGGCAGCGTACGGGCGGGACATGGAGCGGTTCGTCGTCTGGTCGACCGATCACCGTGCACCCGAGCCTGCCGACGTCGACCGAGCGCTGGTGCGGTCATGGGTGTCCGAAGCCACCCGAAGCGGTCTCGCGCCGGCCACCATCCGGCGACGACTGTCGGTACTCCGGCGTTACTTCGCCTGGGCGGTGACGGTCGGGATCCTGGACTCCGAACCGTCGCTGGGCGTCCCCACCCCGAGGGGCGCCCGGCGCCTGCCGCGCATCGTGCGACCGATCGAACTGGATCAGCTCCTCGAGCCCCGTACTGGCCGTCCGCCCCTGTGGGAGGCCCGGGATCTTGCCATCGTCGAGTTGCTCTATGGGTCAGGCCTCCGTGTGGCCGAGCTGTGCGACGCTCGGGTCGTCGATGTCGACCTTGCATCGGAGCGCATCGACGTCACGGGCAAGGGGGGCAAATCGCGCCGACTCCCGCTGACGGCGCCGGCGGTCGAACGGATCGCCTCCTGGCTGGCTGCGCGAACCGATGCGCTCCGGGAGAGCCCGTGGTTGTTCGTGAACCACCGGGGTGGATGCTTGGGTCCACGAGACGTGCGGCGTGTCCTCACCACACGCTTGGACAGCCCGATTCATCCCCATCTGCTTCGCCACACGTTCGCCACTCATCTTCTGGATGGCGGTGCCGATCTGAGAGTGGTGCAGGAATTGCTGGGGCACGCGGACGTGGCGACCACCCAGGTCTACACGCACGTGAGCGCGCAGCGACTGCGAAGTGTCTTCGAGTCGACCCATCCGAGAGCGTGAGCATGACCAGTCCATCTGCATCGAATGCCTCCTCGGACAGCGCAACGGCTCCCGGCCCGGACGTGATCGTGTTGTGGACGACGTACAAGAACAACCACGATGCGGACATCAGAGAGACGCTGATCATCCACTACTCGCCGCTCGTGAAGTATGTAGCGAGCCGGGTTGCGGTCGGGTTGCCTCAGAACGTCGAGCAGGCTGACCTCGTGAGCTACGGCATGTTCGGCCTGATCGATGCCATCGACAAGTTCGAGCCGGGCCGCGGGTTCAAGTTCGAGACCTACGCCATCAGCCGGATCAAGGGAGCCATCCTCGACGAGCTCCGCTCGATCGACTGGGTCCCCCGGTCGGTGCGGGCCAAGGTCCGGTCGATCGAGAAGGCTTACGCCAAGCTCGAGGCCATCCACCATCGCTCGCCCACCGACGAGGAGGTGGCCACGGAGCTGGGTTGGACCGACTCCCAGTTCCAGCAGAATCTCAGTCAGATCTCCACGGTCGGCCTCGCCGCCCTCGACGAGATCCTCGTGGTCGGTGGTGACCGCGGCGAGACCCTGACGCTCGGCGACACCATCGCCGACGGTTCCCATGGCCCCATGGGCGCGTTCGAGGTGGCCGAGCTCCGTCAACTCCTGGCTCAGGCGATCAACACCATGCCCGAACGGGAGAAGATCGTCCTGACGCTCTACTACTACGAGAACCTCACCCTTCAGGAGATCGGCAAGGTCCTGGGCGTGACCGAGAGTCGGGTGTGTCAGATCCACACCAAGGCCGTGCTGCAGTTGCGACATCGCCTCGCCGGCCTCGAACGCGAATCTGCGTAGGTCGCTCGCTTTCCCCACTCGAGTCGAACTGGACACCCAGATGGGTTGCCTGCTCCGTCGCGCCCGCGCGCTTGGCGTCTTGGTCGCCGTGGTCGCCGTATCGACCCAACACCTCGAACTGTCGTCGAGTGCCGACGCATCGGTGGCCCCAGTGGTCGATCGGCCGTTCCGTCCGCCAGTCATCGGCACGGTGATCGATCGGTTCCGTCCTCCCGCCACGCCCTATGGGCCGGGGAATCGTGGAGTCGAGTACGCCGTGGCTCCCGGAGCGGCCGTACATGCGGTGGGGAATGGGATGGTGGCGTTCGCCGGACCGGTTGGGGGGGTCCTGGTGGTGTCGGTTGACCATCCCGGCGGTCTTCGCAGCAGCTACCTCGGGCTCCGAAGCATCGGCGTGGCCGTCGGCGACACCCTCCGACGGGGCCAGCGGATCGGCACGTCGACGGCCCGCCTCCATCTGGGCATCCGGTCCGGCGGCCGATATCTCGATCCCGAACAGTTCTTCGCCCAATCGCGAGCAGTATTGCGG
>Ga0335394_10005657_pt1 | contig 14121 bp, 17 predicted proteins | sample MAT03_FD_205741 | JGI IMG/M metagenome (GOLD analysis project Ga0335394, IMG submission 205741) | Freshwater microbial communities from Lake Fryxell liftoff mats and glacier meltwater in Antarctica - MAT-03 (spades assembly) (version 2) ...
GGCCAGCGCCCGGGCATGGGTGTGCAGGCCCGGATACTTTGGCAGCAGCGAGGGGTGGATGTTCAGGATCCGTCCGGCGAACCGGGCGACGAACGCGGGCGTCAGCACCCGCATGAAGCCTGCAAGACACAAAATATCCGGTTCTGCCGCCAGGATCGGCTCCAGCAATGCCGCCTCGAAGGCCGCACGGTCTCGACCAAAGCCGCGATGATCGACGGCTGCCACGGCAATTCCCCGCTCCGACGCCCGTGCGAGCCCCGCTGCCCCCGGGTCGTTGGAGACCACGAGCACCGGCCGGGCCGGGTGGTCGCCCACCATGTCGCGCACGAGAGCCAGCATGTTCGATCCGCTCCCTGAAATCAGGAGCGCAACCCGCTTCACAACAGCCGGCCCAAGTAGTGCACGCCCTCCCCGCGGAAGACCTTTCCGATGCGTGCCACCGTCTCGCCCTCGGCGCGCAGGAGGTCGGCAATCGCCCCGGCCTGATCCTCGGCCACGACGGCGATCATGCCGATGCCGCAGTTGAAGGTCTTGAGCAGGTCCGCCTCCGCCATTCCCGCCGTCTTTGCCAGCCACCGGAAGACGGGGGGCAGCGTCCATGCCGAAAGGTCGATCTCGCAGGCCATCCCTTCAGGCAGCACACGGGGCGGGTTTTCCGTAAGCCCGCCTCCGGTGATATGGGCCAGCCCGTGCACCCCGCCCGCCCGCACCGCGGCCAGGGCCTGCCGCACATAAAGCCGCGTCGGCGCAAGAAGTGCCTCGCCCAAACTCCCCGACCCGAACGGCGAGGGCTCCTCCCAGCCAAGGCCCGAGATTTCCACCACCTTGCGCACGAAGGAATAACCGTTGGAATGCACCCCGTCTGACGCAAGTCCGAGCAGCACGTCCCCTTCCACCACCCCCCGCGGCAGCTCGCCCCCCCGCTCTATCGCGCCGACGGCAAAGCCCGCGAGATCGAAGTCGCCCTTGTGATACATCCCCGGCATCTCGGCGGTCTCGCCCCCGATCAGTGCACAGCCAGAGGCGCGGCATCCGTCGGCAATTCCGGTGATGATGCGGGCGGCCTGATCAACATCAAGCTTTCCGGTAGCAAAGTAATCTAGGAAAAACAAAGGCTCAGCCCCTTGGCAGACAAGGTCGTTCACGCACATGGCGACAAGGTCGATCCCGATCGTATCGACGTGCCCCGTGTCGATGGCGATGCGCAGCTTGGTGCCCACGCCATCGGTTGCCGCCACCAGAACGGGGTCACTGTAGCCTGCGGCCCTCAGGTCGAACAACGCGCCGAACCCACCAAGGCCGGACATCGAGCCCGGGCGACGGGTTGCCGCAGCGGCGGGCTTGATCCTCTCGACCAGCGCGTTGCCTGCATCGATATCCACACCTGCGTCGGCATAGGTCAGGCCGTTCTTCATGCGCAATCTCCGGGCAGCGAGGGGGACTTGTGGCGCGTGGGATACACCAGCCACGTGCACCGTGCAACGGCGGGACGGATGAATGCGGGAACCTGCGGGCCGATGCGGGGCCATTCTGTGACCCTGATCGTGACGCTTGTGTCCGGGGGCGCGCAAGCCTAGCCTGCCTCAGCCATCCTGTCTTGACCGGCCCGCCCTATCTGCTACGAGCGACATCGGTGGGCCTGTAGCTCAATGGTCAGAGCAGGGCGCTCATAACGCCTTGGTTGGGGGTTCAAGTCCCTCCGGGCCTACCAATCCGACTTTAATTGCCTTATTTATCAGGCAATTAGGGTTCATTTTGTCAAACCTCTGACGCGAGTTTGACAATCCGCGTTCTGTTTTCGTCCGCGTCCAGCTGCATCTGAAGGGCCTGTCGGGCGAGTCCAAGGCGGTTCGCGCCTTCAATATAGGTCTGCACTTCCTTCAGATTCTTGTGACCCGAATAGGCCATGATCTGCGGGGCACTGCATCCCAGTTCGGCAAGGCGACGGCAGGCGGCCTTACGAAGACCATGGGCAGACAGACCATCGGGCAGCTTGGCTTCCACTACGCGGTCCCGAAACCAGTTGCCGAATCCGGCCACAGCGAACGGCTTGCCATACTCGGTCAAAAGGAAAGTCATATTCATCTGGGGCAACGCTTCCAATGATGCCCGCAAGGCGGGATGCAGCGGCAATTCTACCTCTGTCCCGGTCTTCGATTGGCGGATGGTCAAAACCCCATCCCGGACGTGCTGGCGGCCCATGCGGACCACATCAGCGCGCCGCTGCCCGGTGTAGAGCAACAGGTCGAGGGCCAGCCGGGCACGGCTGCCAACGAGGTGCCTTGCGTGGTAGGCTTCAATCTCGGTCTCGGTCCATGTCCGATAGCCCGAAGAACCTGTCCGCAGTTTCTTGATGCCAAGGGTCGGATCGTCGGGGCGCATCCCGGCATCAACCGCGTGGCGCATCAAAATCTTGATAGCCTTTAGCCAATTGTTCGCTACCGCCGGGCGGTCTGCCAATTTGGCAATGATCGCCTTGACGTGTTCCCGCTTCAGCTTGGCCACGGTCTTGTCGCCATGCTGCGCCCGGAAAGGTTCCATGGTGCTGCGGTAGGTGCGTTGCGTGATCGGCTTCAGGTTCTGGTATTCAGCAGACCGGTAGTAACTCGCCACAAGGGCTGCCACAGTGCCGGGAACGGTCTTGGCGGCCCCTGCCCCGGCCTTGTTCGGTTCGCCCTTCGCGGCTGCCTCATAGGCCGACATAAACGCTGGACTCCACGGCAGACCGGGCAGCGCCACGCGGTCGAAGCCGGGCCGCCGGAAATACCAGCGGGCGCTTCCATGACGATCAAGGAAGCCTTGGCAATACTTCGGGGGCTTCCTCATCATCTCAGCACCTCATCCCAACCGCCGTCATCAGCGTCATCTTGTGCCGATGCGCTACCACCAAGCAAGGCATCAAATGCTCGGTCCAAGGCCCGCACGTCCCAGACCTTTCGGCCATAGACCTGCATGGGCTTCGGCATCGCGCCGTCTTGCATCATCTTGTCGAAGGTGCTGGAACTGACCCCAACATAGGCCGCCGACTCGTCACGATGCAGCCCCCGCCGCGTGGGCGGCGGAAGCGCGTCATGGCGAATTGGGGCGGCCTTGGTCATGGCTTCAGAACGTCCCGTTAAGCCGCACGGCCACAGTGCCGGACGGGTTCGCGGCGGCCGCCACGGCCACACCGATCTTCTGGTTCCCGCTGGTGGTCGAGGTGCAGACCTTTGCCGTGTCATCCCAATGGACTGCGGCCTCGATCAAGAAGGCGTCGGTGCTGACCTTGGCCAGATCGAAGACTCCGACGGTCATAAGGTCAACCGTCGCGCCATTGGCGGCGGTGCCAGCGGCAACACCGAAGATCAGGCCAGTTTTCACGCCCCCGCCGCTGGTAACGGCATAGGGTGCGGCAAGGGTGAGATTCGCGCCCTTCTGGACATAGTTTTTCATGGTCAGATTCCTTTCGAGGTTCTGAAGAGGATGGTGGAAGCGGTTGTCCGGCCTTCCAGCCGGGCTATTTCGGCATCAAGCGCCTTCAGGGCCGCTGCCATTTCGGAGTCGGTCTTGTAGGTGACAAGTTCGCCGTTCTGGTCCCGGAAGGTCAGGACGCCTTGAAAACGGGCGTCCTGAAGCCGTTCGCGGGCCCCTTGAAGGTCATAGGCCCTTTGGCCCGGTGGAGTCGGCCCGAAGGACATATCAGGCCCCCGGATTCAGATACGCGCCACGCCAGTCGATTGCGCCGCAACCGAAGTCGAGAACCACGCGGAACTCCATGCCCAGCACATCCCAGCCTTCACGAGACGCCATCTGCGGGCCTTGGGCCGAAGACAGGTAGGCATATTCCAGCACGGGCAGAACCGCCGGGTCCGCGAAAACATAGAAGCGGTTGTCGGTGATGCGCGGTTCAACCAAGAGGGTCAACTTGCCGCTGAAGGGGTTCGTGGTCGCCACGGTCGCGGCATAGATCACGGCCAAGACCTGTTCGGCCAGAAGTTCCCGTGCAGGCCCCACGACAAGAAACACCGGAGCGGCGTTGATCGGGGTTTGCCCGTCCAAGCCCTTCATGGTCCGCATGGCGCGGCGGGCCGCGTCCAGTGTCGCCACAGACAGGGCAGCACCGGCGGCAAGGTTGCCGTGCGTCGCATGGAACAAGGCCAGCCCGTCTTCGCCCATGACCGGGTTGGACAGAAGCAGGTTCAGCAAGAGGTTCGCTTCCGTCTCTGCCGCCATGCGCCCGGCGGTTGCGCCCCAGTCGTTGAAGGCCCCCAGATCGTTGTTGATCAGGGCCTTGCGGCTGATTGCGAACTGCGTGGCATATGTCTTCAAGGCATAGGACTCGGCGGCTTCACCACGGGTTGTGGATTTGACCTCGCCACTTTCGGAAACCTCTTCCAGAAGCCCCACGTCGGACAACCGCAGCTTGGTCATGGTGCGGAAGTCGGTCGTGGTCGTTTGCCGGGCCAAGACGGTCTTGATCGGGCTTTGCGCGGCCTGATAGCCCGCCACCAGCGTTCTGTTGCCCGTGCTGGTCAGAAGGCCGGGGAAGTCGCTGGTGGTGTGCATGGCGGCCCGGAAAAGCTGGTCTGTGTCCATGCCGCGTGTGCTGGTGCCCGTCGCTTCCACAGTGGCCCGCGCATGATCACGCAACGATTCGGCCATGAAGGGGCGGGCCTGTTCCGAAGGGGCCGTGCCCGACAAGCGGGCGTAGAGGGCGTCGGAACGGTGCTGCATGACGGTGGCAGGGTCTTCATGGGTGGCCACGGTGCGGATGTGTGGCGTTTTGCCGGGCGCGGGTCTGCATGGCCTCAAAGGCTTCAGCACGGGCTTCCATGGTGGTCAGATCACGGTCAACCATGTCGTCGGCCTGTTGCGTGGTCATGCCAGCGGAACGGGCGATGGTGCGGATTGCCGCACGGTTTTCAGCGGGGGTCGGTGCCGCCGGGTTTTCGATTAGGTTTTCAGGCATGGTTTGACTCCGAAAGGTTGCGCCTGCATCGGCAGGAATAGGGACGGCAGAGACTTCAGAAATTGCCCAAGCCGCCGCCGTCCGAACGCGGGCCTTGGTGATGGGGTCGACCGAGTCAGCCCAGCGGGTGACGCGATAGCCGATGGAAACGCCCCGAACGGTGCCTTCCTGAATCCGGGTGATGATCGGCGCGGCGTCGGCTGCACTTGAAAGCCGGATGGTGGCCACAAGGCTTCCACCTTCCATGCGATGTGCGACAACCGCACCGATCACATCGCGGGCAGAGCCTTGCCGGTGCCCGTCCAGAACCGGCGAACCGACAAGGCCCGACAGATCAAGCCCGGCCCGGTCAAGGCGTTCGGTGTAGGGTCCACGGGCATCCCGGCGTGTGACAGGCGCAAAGGTCGAGATGGTCGCATCAATGGTCATCGCGGCGGCGTCGAACGTGTCGGGCGTGAAGGTTGCGCGGCGGGTGTAGATCATTTGCGGGCCTCCTTTGCTGGAATCGTTCTGCCGTCCCGTAGACGGACTACGCTGGCCTTGGCCGGGTCTGCGGTCAGGCGGGGACTTGATGACGGGGCTTGCTTGGCCTCGTTTTGGGTGGCCTTGGCCTGTATGTAGCTGGCCCGTCGCAAGACGTTTCTGCGCGCTTCAGACAGCATCGTTCGTCTCCTTTGGCTTGGGGGCTTGCCAGCCTTCAGCGGCTAGTTCCGCGTCCAAATCTTCCAATGCCCAGCCACGGGCAGCCACCAGCTTGCGACGGCTAGTCAGGCCCGCTTCCATTTCGGCCACGTCGGCTTGAACCTGTGTGGCCGGATCGACCTGCATGAAGGCGGGCGGCAGCCACTCGCAGGCCAGATAATCGCGGGGGTTCGACTCGAAGTCGGGGGCGTCGATTTCGCCGGACAGGACTGCCCAAGTCACGAACTGACGCCAGATCGGGCGCAACAGTTGCGGCACAAGGACATGGTATTGGATTTGCTCGACTCTTTGCCTGAAGGGCAGAAGGCCAGCGCGCAAACTGGAAAAATTCGCTCCGGAAAGATCGCCCGACAGAAGGTGTTCGGGCAGGCCAAGGCCAGCGGCCAGTTGCTGAAGGTTCAAGCGAAGGAAGGCCCCGATCTCGTTGACCTGCCCCGGCGAGTTGAAGCGAACGTCGATTCCGCTTGGCAATCTCTTCATTGTGCCGGGTTCAAGGCCCGACTCGAGAATCCCGCCTGACTCCGTGCCGTCGTAGGGTTCGCCGCTCGTGCCGTTCAGATCGACCAAAAATGCTGAGTGCATGGCGGCCACTTTGCAGCCGACGAGCAGGGCATCGCAAAGCTGGTCGAAGTCCGATGCGGGCAGGATGATCGGGGCAAGCCATGACACGCCCCGGACCTGCCCGGCGGCAAGCGGTTTGAAGATGTGGAGAATCTGGTCAGCCGGGATTCGAACCGGCGGGGCATAGATGGCAAAGGTGTCATGGGGGCGGGATGGAAGGACATGATAGGCCACGCGTCGGCCTTCGAAGTCGAACTCCACACCTTGCTGGATTGAAGCCCCGCCGCCAAGTTCGCGGGTCATGGACTCGTCAACAAGTTCGGGCGGGAGGAGCCGCAAGCGTGGGCCGTCTTGGGTCAAGATGACTTGCGCGAAGGCTTCCCCCGTGATGACCACGGAACGCACAATGTCTGCCATCAGGCCATAGGCGTCGGTGCGGCCATCGGCGTCCGCCTCTTCCGTCCACTGCCCCCAAAGCGTTGCCAGCGCCTTTCGGGTCGCGGCGTTGGGGTGTTTCGGTGTCGGCAAAATTCCAGCCCCGATCAATGCCCCGACCCAATTCGCCACGGCCTGACTCAGCCAAGGGTTGTTCGCGGCAAGGTAGCGGGCACGGGCGCGAACGGTTGCCCCGGCGGCTGCGACTTCCGGGTTGATCGAGTGGAAAACTCCCATGCCAAATCCGCGCCGCTCGCCCTTCGAAGCGTCGAAGGTGCGTTCTAGCCCGGCCTTTGCGGGCCGGGTGGTGAACGATGCGAGGGCGCGGGAAAGGAAGTTCATGGATCAATGCGCCTTCGGTTTTGGGCGGGTCAGATGCGCGATGACCGGATCAAGGTGGCACGTCCAAGAGGAACGAAGTTCAAGGGCGTCGGTGGCATCGGGGAAGGACGTGCCGACAGACTGCCCGCTGACCTCTTGACGGATGCGGGCCGCAACAATGACGCGACGCTCGCCCGGCTTCTTGAAAAAACCCAGATCGAGGGCGAAGTTTCGCGCGCCCATGGAAGACACGGCCATGACCCAGATGCCCACCGAACGGGGTGCTTCAGCGCGCTTCAGGTGGCCCGGCAACTCATCATCGGTAAAGGGGCGCTGAATCGCTTCCCCGATAGCCCGGCGGACTTCGGGGCTGGCAAAGCCCGCTTCCACCGCTCGGTAAATGACGGACACGGCAAGGGCTGCGTCGGCACGGTATAGGTGCGACTCGCGACCATCGGCACGGGCGCGGCTGTAGTGTTTTATCTGACCGGCAGCGTGAGTATTGCGCGCAAACGCCTTGGCGTCGGCAATGGTGAAGCCCGGTTCTGCCAGAGCTTCGGCAAGGCTCTGGTGCGTCAAACCCAAGTCGTTGGGCGCGATGTGGGCGGAGCGGGAAAGTTCCGCTTCGGTATGGGTTAATGTGGTCACGGAGTGCCTCATACGGGTTGATTCGCCCCCACCATGGCGATTGAACCTAGCGGAGTCCATCCGCACTCGTTAGGGGCTAATGGGTCATTGGCCCCCTACGGTATCCAATAGAAACAATGACTTGCAGGCGATTGTCGGAATCGGGTAAAGCTGATTCGGCATCGAGAGTGCATGACGCAACAAAGCGGCGGGCGGGGGAACCCGCTCGCCATATTTCCCCGAAAGGAAGACCGATGAACGCCCCCTACCAACGCAATCTCGCGCACCTTGCGACTGTTCCGGGGGGCCGTCGGAAAGGCGCTAACGCCCATTTGCGCTCACAACGGCAGAAGGCGCGGGCATTCGGCAAAGAAGCGGACAAGCTTGCGCGCGCCTTTTGGGCCAGCCATCCGGGCTTTCCAATTCCCGCTCTGGAAGAACGCGACGCGCTCTGCGCAGCCCATCCCGACTTCGCCGCGCTCTGCGACAAGCTGCACGCGCTTGCCCGGTTCTGGGGCGTGTGACGTATTGGTCCGGGTTTAGGTCAAAGGCGCTTTTTTGGGCCGCCCTGCCCGTGGTTCTTTAGGGAAGACGGGCTAAAGCCTTCAGTCTTCCCGCTATGCGGATCGAAGCAATAGACGGTCCCGTCTTTGACCTCTTGCACCATAAGTTCCCGCCCATAGGGGCCAGAGGTAACGATCTGTCCCGGTAGGAATGTTTCGGCGTCTGCTTCACGGTTGATCCGGGCAATTCTAGCGAACTCTTCTTCATCGGTCATTTCTTGTCAGCCTCAAGCGTAAGTTCCCGTCGAAGATCAGCCATACGGTTACAAGAATCGATCACATCTTCAAAAATATTTTCATAGACGTTCACACCAAGGGCATCGTAAAACTGCCCGACGGTAAGGCTGTATTTCACCATTACGGCGGCAACGTCCTGAAAGACATCTTCGCGATTTATCCAAGGCGGGCATTTTTCACTATCATCCTCTGGCACTATGGTTTCAGTCATTTGGACATACTCCCCGAAAAGCCAAGAATCCTTCTCCAACAACGCTTCCATCAAGATACCGGGCAGTATCAAGTGCTGCTGAAATCTCCTGATTAGTAGAATTAGCCGCACCTTGGCGAGCTAAAAGCTGTAAATTGATCAAAGCTATTTCTTGCAAAAGTTTTAGAAAGGAAAGATTTACTTCCGCAAATTCTGTGAATGCAGCACGTATTTTTGCGCATTCTAAATCGGAAACTCCGTCTGCTTGCGCACTTGCCGATAACCCGACAATCGCGATTGCTGCAAATACGCCTGTTTTACATGCTACCCTTGACATTTACTTCCCCTACCTGTTCAACCATGCCGACTTGATAACCGCCGGGGGCTTTTTCGGCAAGGTCACGCTGGCCAAGTCCTGTTCCCGCTGGTCGAGATTCATGCCGATCAACTGCCGGGCAGCCAGAGCGTAAACCACGCAGTCCAAAGTCTCGGCCCGCTTTCCCTGAATCCTCTCGAACCGCCGCACGGGCTGCCCTTTGTAATACCGCACCACGCGGCGTTCGCTGGTCAGTTGCTCAAAGAAGATCGCTTCCAGATCGGCAGAGAAGCGGAAGGCGTCGCCACGCGACAGCCGGTTAAACAATTGCGATTTGACCGCGTCCACACCGATCAGGAAGAGCGGTGCGCCTTTGGTCGAGGAACGGGCCAGAAAGGGGCGGCTGAAGCCCGACACGCCCTTGCCAGACACCACACGCCGCCCGAACCGTGACCGGGTGAAGCCATGCACAAGGTCCGCGTGGCCACCATCGCCAGAGTCGATCACGCAGGCATCACAGGTCAGGATTCCGCCCGCCGGGTGCCGCCAGATGGTCCTCAGGGCGGAGTCCAGGTCGAGCCAAGTCAGATCGGAATCTATCGGCCCCCAGATGACATGATGCGACAGAATGAAAACTGCATCGCTTTTGCCATGACCAAGGAAGACCAGTTCTAGGCGATCGTCCTGACAGTCGACTCCGGCGCTGATGATCAACACTTCCGGCGGGATGCGGTCAGGCAGCCCGAACGGTTCCCGCTTGGTGGTAAGTTCATGTTCGTCAATCTCGTCTTGGGCCTCTCGCCACGGCTGGCCAAGGGACAGGTTTACAAAGGTCTGAAGCGTGGCCGGGTTGTCTTTGGCCTTTAGGAACTCAGCCGCCAAGATGCCCCAAGAGGCGTTGGCATGGGGGCTGACAAGGGCGTTGATCCTGAATCCGGCGTGGCCCTTCACGTGCGGCATGGTGGCCCGCCAGCGGCCTTGTGCGACGGCGGCGGCCTTGTGCCTCTCATGCACCACAGAGGCGCAGCACGGGCACGCCCAAGCGGCCTCTTCGGGCTTCCCGTCGGGCCAAGCGATGTTGGCCCACATCACCTCTGAAAAGCCGCCGCAGTCGGGGCATGGGATTTCAAAGATGCGCTGATCGGACTCGGCATAGAGGCGGCTGACGGGGCCATGATCGAAGACCGGAGTCGAGCCTGCCAGAATCTTCCGATCAGGGAAGGCCAGCGTTCGCATTTCGGCCAGCTTGATCGGGTCGCCTTCCTGCCCGATCTCAAAGCCGTCGATTTCGTCCAAAAGCAGAATCTTGGCGTTGTGCCGGCGTAGGTTCCGGGGGCTTTTCGCGGCCACCAGCTTCAGGCTGCCTCCGGGGTAGCGTTTCGACATGAGAGTCGAGCGGCCCGTTTCGTCGGCTTCTGCGTCCAGAAGACCACGCAAGACCGGGCTGGCGTCAAAGGTGCCTTCAATGTCCCCGACGCAATAATCGCGGCAATCGTCTTGGGTCGGCAGAACAGCCAAGATCGGGCACGGTTGGTTGGCGACGTAGTTTGCGATGACGGCGGTCAATAGGCTGGTGTAGCCGATGCGGGCGCTCTTCTGGACGGTGATCCGGCTAATTGCCGAGTCGTCTATGGCATCGCAAATGCCCCGCTGATAGGACCAGAGCCGGACCTTGCCCGGCAGAGCCGACACGGTGGCCGGGAAGTGGATGGTCGATTCAATCCAATCGGCGAGCGGCAGCACGGGCGGCGGCTTCAGGGCTTGCATAGCTCTGTATCGCGTCGCATAGATATCCGCAGAACGTCCCATCAGTCATCCTTTCCTATGGTGTTGAAATAAAAAACTTCATCTTAATTTTGCTGGTCGTTGGCGTTATCGGTATTTCCTATGAAAGACTCTTTGGTCTTCGCGATCCCGAATGGACTGTCAAGTTGTCGGATGATGCGGCCTTCACATTGGCGGCAACCATCCTGATGCGAGCTGGCATTGAAGGGTGTGGGGACTTGGAAGTTAGAAACCAATATCCCCGTTTTTTTGAAATTGAGGTACTTTGCAACGGGTCCAGAAGTCATTCTATAGAATATAAACCGTCTTTCGCAGTTGATGGGAAACACGTTCAATTCACTTGGTTGGACAAAGCATATTGTGTCAAACTGCCAAATGGAGAGTGGGAAAATGCCTATTTGGATTTTGACAAAGCGGGTAAAAGTGCCTTGGAACTCAGCAACAGTCTGCAAGCTCCAACAAAGATTTACGCTGCCAACAACTATGACGTTGGGGGAACCCAAATGAACGAAGAGGGCGTCTGGGAATTGTCCTCCTACATCGAAAGTGCAACAAACGATAACCGTCAGGGATGTGAGTTGACTGAACTCGAATGAGTCAATCATGCGATAGTTCCTCCAAGACGGCCCGGACTTCGGAGTCGAGGGTCTTCACATCATGCGGGGTCAGATGCCCCAAGCGGGCAGCAGCACGGGACGGCAGGGCCAGCAAGGCGGCCCGAACGTCCCGAAGGATGCCAGCCCACTCGCGTTCCACATCGGCCAAGGGGGCAAGCTCGCCACGGGCGCGGGCGTTGGCGGTTTCCACCTTTTCGGCATTGGCCCGGGCCAGCCTGATCTTTTCGGCGTTAAGTTCTGGGTTGCTGGCAAGAGCCGATGATCCCGACTTCAGGCGAAGCGATTCACAGTAGCGCCGGATTGCAGGTTGCAGATCGAACCTGCCATCTGTCCGGCGTGGGATGCGACCTTCCCGGGAAAGGGCACTGACACGCGGGGCGGCAAGGTTCAGCCATTGGCCAAGGTCTGCCGCCGTCACCACGCCCGACAAAGGTGACGGGCCACTTACCGAGGCGTCAATCTCTGCCAACTCTTTCGGGCTGATCTCGTCTTTCATGCTCTTTGCCTTCTGGTAATTCCGGTAAAGTCGGGAATCTCGATTTTCGTTTTCATTTTGAAGAGTGATGTATCGGGGCTCCGCGAATCCTCGGTGCAGGCATTTTCCAAGTACCTTTTGTTTCCCTCCTTCCCGGCCTTCCCGAAGTTCCCGCCGTTAAGTCTCTCTCTCTTCCCCTCTGTTGGGGCATGGGTAGGCCGACCGACACCGACAGCCCTTAAGGGCGGCTGTCGGGTCGGTCGGCATAAACCCACCTTATGCCGATGCCGACAGACGCCGACTGTCGGGCTTTTGTCGGTGTCGGTCGGCATCATTGCTCTTCCCCTTCTTCTGGGAAGTCATCGGTGTATTCCGCCAGATTGACCGGGCTGGCAACTTTGGCGAAGTAGGTGCCATCCCGGAAGTCGATAAGCCCCCGGTGCAGCAGGTCGAGGACAGCCCGCTTGAACATGTCGCGCCGCGTTTCCGGCTTTTCGGATTGCGACACATTCCGCCCATCCACGCAGGCGTCGCGCCATACCTCTTCGGCCACTGGCTTACCATCGGGCGAAAGATGCCCAAGGATCACATAGGCAGCCGATGCAGCCGGGGGCAACTTGGCCGCCTTGCGGGGCACGTCATCTTCATCGGCTTCTTGGCAGACTACTGTAGTGATCGGGTCACCATCGCTGTCATCGGCCACATGCACACCATGGTTGCGATAGGCGAACACATCGCCCCCGGCGGTGTCGCGGGTCTTCCGTGTGCTGGCCTTGACGATCTCTCCAACTTTCTCGACAAAGAGTGTCAGGTCTATGGTGCCAAGAAGAGACCCGGAACCTCGCATGTCATCTGTTCCCTTTCGGGGATGGTGCAACACGATGACCGCGCAATCTGCCGAATTGGCCAGCCGCTGCAACTCTTGGACAGCCGAAGACATGCCTTATGCACTGACGGCGTTCTCTTCGATACCGGCAAAACCGGCGGCCAGAGTGTCGATGATCACAAGCCCCGCTCCGACGGCCTTTGCGTTCCTTATGGCCTGATCCATGCCGGGGGCCTTTCCCTTCTTGTCGGGCTTCAGGTTCGGCGGTTTGACCCAGAGGTGGAAACCATCGGCAGGGCCATGTTCTCGCCGTAACGCGCCAACTCGACGCTTCATCCCTCGCGGTGCCTCAAAGGCGAGATAGAGAACGGGAACCTTATTGACCTTGCGCCCGAAGACGGGCGCACCTTGGGCGGCCTTGTAGGCCAGATGGAGGGCAAAGTTGGTCTTCCCCGCGTTTGGGTCGCCCTATCTCGCCCCGGTGACTCCCCGCTCTATCAGCCCCTTGATTATCCAATCGGGGTACTCGGCAAGACTCGCCAAGCAATCTTCGGGCGAAAGCAGGTTGCCCGAAGGCACGGCGGGGAGTCCCCAGATAAGGGTCGCTATCTCTGCCTCTTCTTCATCGCTGATCACGGCTACGTCGGCATCGGTGAAGTCCGCATATTCGCTAGCCGCTTTGGCCTTGGCGCGGGTGACGGCCCGTTCCCGCTGACGGTCATCCGTTGTGGCCCACCAGTCGCCTGCCGTCCCATCATCGGCTTCTATGTCGGCAATCGCTTCCTCTTCGGTGCTGCCTGCCCGGAACAGGTCCAGAAGAAGGCGGTAGGCATCCGCAGACCGGGTTTCGTCACGCGTCCCATGGCCCTTCAGGAAGGCCGGGGCAGCGGTGTTTATGATCCAGAGCACATCGGCAAGGGGGACAAGGCGCAAGGCGTCTGTGCTACCCCTATATGCCCGCCCGGTGACCGTGAAGTAGCTATGGCACAGGTGCAGTTCCAAGCCATAGTGCTTGTCGCTCTTCCACTCTGCCCGATAGTTTTTGCCCATGGCCTTTCGGATGGCTGGCACGTCTTCAGCCTTGACCAGGAAGAAGGTCTTCACCCCTTGGTCACTCGGGCTGACTTCCGCATAGGAGTCGATGCGTTGGCAGACCTCTTCCGCCCAAGGCTCGAGTCCGTCCTTGTGGCAGCCGTCCAGATCGACTCCAAGGAGGAAGGTGCCATCGCCCAAGTCGCCCAGTTCGACGCCCACGCCCGGCTTGTGACCGGGGGCCTTCAGGGTCTTGGCGTGGGCTTCTGCGGCCGGTCTGGTGCCCCATGTCGCGGGCGTGTCGTTCTTGGCGTTCTTGCCCGTCTTGGGGTTCAAGGGGGCCTTGTCGATTTTACCATCGGGCATCGGTGCGCCCGAATAGGCTACGTGTCGCGTCCCGCATGATTGCGCGGTGATTTGACGAAGAGATGCGGGTGGGATTTGTGCCAATCCTTCATGGCCTGCATTGGCGTTCGGCTCCTCAGC
>Ga0335394_10005660_pt1 | contig 14117 bp, 6 predicted proteins | sample MAT03_FD_205741 | JGI IMG/M metagenome (GOLD analysis project Ga0335394, IMG submission 205741) | Freshwater microbial communities from Lake Fryxell liftoff mats and glacier meltwater in Antarctica - MAT-03 (spades assembly) (version 2) ...
GTTATAGTTCGATTTCTGTGCCCGTTCGTCGGCACACGCCGTGGCCAGGTAGCTCAGTTGGTAGAGCATGCGACTGAAAATCGCAGTGTCGGCGGTTCGATCCCGTCCCTGGCCACCAACTTTTCCCTCCGCATTGCCCCGAGCCTCCGCCCTTCTCACCAGGCGGCTCCCGCACGTCTGGCCCCACGCGCGCCCGCCGCACGGTGCACCGTACATGACACGGGCCCACTCCCCAAGGGAAGTGGGCCCGCGCGCGGTGCAATGATCGGCGAGCCTCGCGCCCGCCGGCTCCTTACATGTCGAAGAGGCGCGTGAACTTGATCACGAATGACCGCCCCACCGTGTCGTAGGAGGTGGAGTCGAGCACGTCGCGCCGGTCGTTGTAGACCACGAACAGCCCCGTGCCCGAGCGGTTCAGCAGGGCCAGCCGCGCGTTGGTCGAGTACTGCCCGGTCTGGCCGTTGTACTGCGCCAGCAGCGACAGGCTCGCCAGGTTGGTGAAGGCGATCGTCGTCTTCACGGGCACCAGGTTGGCAACGAACGAGCCCTGCGGCAGGCTGATGTCCTGGCGCGTCCAGCCGACGCTCGCCGTGACCCGCGCCGTGAAGCGGTAGTCGCTCGTGAGCTCAACCGCGTTGAAATCGCCGTTGTAGTAGTTGCCGATGCGGTAGCGCACCGTGCCGGTGACGGCCGAACTCGGGTTGTGGAAGTACTCGAACGAGTGCTGCGTCCAGGTGTAGTCGCCGACCGGGATCACCACGCGCTTGCTGTCGCGGCTGTAGACCTGGAACGGCCGTATCGGATTGTCTTTGTTCACGTCGAAGTACCACCCGAAACGGCCGCCCTGCATCGGCTGGATCTCGAACGGATGCACGTGCCAGAACGCGGTCTGCAGCTTCCGGCCCGCGCCCTTCACAACTTCATTGGCGTCGTAGAAGGCATTGGCCGACATGTGCGGCGCCACGCGGCGAATCCACTTCGGACGCGACGGCTGCGGCTGGAAGAAGATGCGCATCTCGGGCCGGATGAAATTGCGCCGCGGCAGGAAGCCCACTTCCGGGTTGAAGTTCTGCCCTACGCGCGTAACGCCGCCGCCGACCTGCCAGAGGCGATTGCGGAAGTCGTAGAAGCCGCGCGACGACCAGTCGCTGCCCCGCGGACCGGCGGCGTTCTGCGGCGTCTCGGGCGTGTCGGTGCGGGCGAAGTAGGTGGCAATGCGCTGGCCTTCCGACACCTGCCAATTCGCGTCCACGCCGTAGGCCCGATTCCACTTGTTGAACGACGTGCCGGTCGCCCCGCCGGTCGCCCCGCCGGTCACGTATTTGCCCACGAAGATCGCACCGTAGCTCGAGCGGCCCACCTCGCGCTGCGCGCGCAGCGCCGTGAAGTTGGTGTCGAGCGCGATCTGACGGCCGTTCAGGTCGTTGGCGTCATTGGTCTGGATGTTGAGCAGCCCGACGTTCCACGAGCCGGCCACCTTGCCGCTCAGCCGCGTGCCGGCCAGGATATCGATCGGCAGCAGCGTGCCGGCCGCGCCCGACAGGCCGATGCGCCGCGAGAAGAAGAGGTCGACCGACTGCGGCTGGCCGAACTGGAACGTGGTGGCGTTCTCGAGGAAGAACGGCCGCTTCTCGGGGAAGAACAGGTCGAATCTCGTGAGATTGACCTGCTCCTCGTCGGCCTCCACCTGCGCGAAGTCGGTGTTGGCCGTGACGTCGAGCGTGAGGCTGGGACGCACGCCCCACTTGAGGTCGACGCCGATGTCACCGTTGGTATCGACCTGATCGGCCGCGCGCGTGAAGTCCTTGTTGGTCGAACCGAGCACGTAGGGGATGATCTTGATGTCGCGGCGGTTCGGGAGCGTCAGGCCCGGCACCTTGGCCGCGAGCGAGATGCGGTAGATGTCGAAACCGCGCGGAATCTCGGCCAGGTAGACCTGTTCGTTCTTGTGGCGGATGTTGCGAAGCACGTTGAAGCCCCACGTCATGTCTTCGCCGATCGCGTAGCGCAGCGTCTTGAGCGGGATGGCCATCTCGGCCTCCCATCCGCGTTCGGTGACCGAGGCGCGCACGACCCAGTCGCCGTCCCAGTTCGGGTTGAAGGCACTGATGCTGCCCCGCTGCGTACCGGCAGCGCCACCGCCGAAGACCACACCACTCGTCTGCCCTTCGCGCGCCACCTGGCCGTCGTACTCGATGCCGAGCGGATTGGTGCCGAAGACGAACGCGTTCTGGTTGTCGTTGAAGGTGTCGAAGATGGCGATGATCGAGTCGGTCTCGGCCAGCGACGCATCCCGCCGCGCCTGCGACATGATGATCTTCGACGGGTCCGCGTCGAAGCAGATAAAGCTGGCGTAGACGTGCGTGTTGCTGAAGAGCAGCCGCACTTCGGTGCGTTCCGTCGCCGGTTCGCCCAGCCGCGGATCCTGCTGCGTGAACGTCGTGTGCGGGGCAATGGCCGTCCAGACGGCTTCATCGACCCGGCCGTCGATGGTCGGCGGCGATCCATCGGGCGGCAGCTTCCCCGCGTTCACGGTGGTGGGGGTTGGGGCGGCGCTTTGCGCCAGGGCGGGGGTGGGCAGGGTCAACGCGATTGCAGACACACACGCGACAAACCACCGACATCTATCAACAGGATCGACGTATCTCATATGGGATTGTTATGAACCGGCGCCTAGAGTGTAACGTGATCCGGGAGGCACGCGACCGCGCCAGCCTGCGCCGAACTGTCGCAGTCGCGGCGACATGCGATCCGCACTTCGCCGTGCAGCGCCCCGTGGTAACGTGGCGCCGGGCCACCCACGCTGTATGAAGTTGTCACGAGTTGTCGCTACTCGTCTCACCACCGCGGCGCTATTCCTCTTTCTGTCGTGCGACGCCACGGCTCAGAACGCGCCGAAGCTCTCGAAGGCCGGACGCGCCCTGCTCGAGGTCATCGTCGCCGCCGTCGACCAGGCGCAAGCATCTGGCGTCGCGGCGCCCGCCACGTGGCAGTCCCACGTGCTACGCGCCTCGGATGGCTCGCACTACGTGGCCTGGAGTGCCTTCGCCCCCGACGTCGCGCCGCCGAAGGACGCCGCGCTGCTCTATGTGCGCCTCGCCACTCATGATCCCGACGGCAGCGTGCGCGCGGCACCGGATCGCTCCGCCGTGTCGGAGTGGCTCCAAGGCCTGCGCGGCGACCCGCTGCCGATGCGCGCCAATGGGTCGATGACCGTGCCACAGGGTGAGATGCCGGTTGGCGGCGCGGCAAGCCTCGCCGGCCGCCCCGGGAGCAGCAACGCTGGCGCCATGGATGCGTCGATCGCCCTGCGCCTCCAGGACCGTGACCGCGAACGCGCCGACCGCGAACGCGCGAACCGCGATGCACAGCGCCGCGCGGCGGCCGAGTCCGCGGGGCGCGCCTCCCTGCCCCCGGTGCACCCGTTTGAAGACTTCGATCTGCAGAGCCGCCTCACCGCCGCTGCCGGTGGATTGGTGGTTGAGCGCAGCCTCACCGCGGGTCCCGGCGACTACGACGTCTATGTCGCGTGGGCCGAGCCTGGGCCCGGCAATCGTCGGCCCACGGTGCGCGTCCTGGCGCATCGGCTGACGTTGCCGGCCGCCTCCGCTACGGAGTTCGCACTGAGCGACATCGTGCTGGCCGATGCCGTCAGCGCGCGAGCCGAGCCATACCCGGTCGCCCAGCAGGGCGCGCACCCTTACGCGATCGGTGCGCTCGAAGCCACACTGGCGCGCGACCACACGTTTCGCGTCGATGAGGCGTTGTCGATGGTGTTTCAGGTGATCAATCCCGCTGCTACCGGGACGGGCACGCCGGACGTGGAGGTCGGCTTCCGTGTGACCAGGGTCGTCGACGTGCGCGAGCAGTTGGTGGGTTCGCTGCCAGCGCAGCGCTACAACAAGGCGACACTGCCCAGCGATTTCGACGTGGCCAAAGGGCATCCGCTCTTCGCGGCGGTACAGGCGCCCCTTCGCAGTTTCGCCCGTGGTCGCTACAGGGTGACGATTACGGCCCTCGACCACCTGTCAGGACGACGCGTCAGCCGCGACGTGCTGTTCGACGTTGCGGGCACCCCCGAGTCGCTGTTGCGCGAGGCGCCCGCTCCTGGCCAGATCTTTCGTCGCGACGCCGTGCTGGCGCCGGCCACGCTCACCGCGCTGGCGCGCGCGCTGACGCCGCCCTCCCCGTCGCCGGCGCTCGAGCAGGCCCTCGCCGCGGCAGCGGCCGGGCGCTTCCCCACCGTCGTGCAGACCAACCTCACCGAACTGGCCGAACGTCCTGCCGGCCTGGCCTTGCGGGGGCTGGCACTGTACGGCCTGGGCGACTCAGCCCGTGCGGTCGCGGCACAGTTGCAACAGGCCACCGCACAGGGCGCGCCCGCGGCGCCCGTCCAGCTCCTGCTCGGCGCGACCTACGCAATCGACGGCGACGACCGGTCGGCCATTGCCGCGTGGAATCTGGCCCGCGAGGGCGGCATTGACGATGCGTCGGTCGCCACGCTCCTGGTGGATGCCTACCTGCGCCAGGGCGACGTGGCCCGCGCCGGCGCTATGGCCCGCGCCGCCCTCGATTCCCAGCCCGGCAACGGCGCGGCCGCCCGGGGACTCGCCGCCACCTACATCGCCACGGCGCGATACGCCGACGCGCTGGCACTCCTCGAGCCGCGCGCGGCTGAATCCGCGCCGGATCCCGAGACGGACTTTATGGTGTTGCACGCGCTGTACGCGAGTCACGTCAGCGGACACGCGCCCGGCAATACTCCGAGCGGCCGCGCACGATTCGCGGTCGCGGCGCGCGCGTATACGGACGCGGGTGGCCGCCACGGCGATCTGGTGCGGGCGTGGCTCGACGTCGTGACGGGCGCCGTGCGCCGATAGCTAGCGCTTCTTCTTCTTGGCAGGCGTGGCCGGCGCCGGCGGCGGGGGCGCAGGCGAACCGATGGCCTTCAGCGAGTAGGCTTTGCGCGCGGCGACCGAGATGTCGGCGCGCGTCACCTTGACGTCGAGCCGGCGCACGCGGCGCAGCGGGTCGGGGTTGGTCGACGAGTAGCCGAGCACGTAGTAGTCGCTGGTCTCGGCATCGATCCGCTTGAAGGCACCGGCAAAGTCGTTCATGTTGACCACCGCGAATCCGCCGGTTTCCTCGGACATGAAGCGCAGGGTGCTCTGCGTCTTCTGCAGATACGTGCGCCACTCGCTCTGGTCGATGTACTGGCCCGCATCCACCACGCCAGCCAGCCCGCGCGGGTCGACCGCGAAGATGCTCACGTTGGCGCGATTGGCTGTAAGCGTCAGCTCGCGCATGTAGCCGAAGAGGTCGACGTCGGCGGTCGCCGTCGGCAGCCGAAAGTAGGGATTGTCCTGGTCTTCGTACAAGGCGCGGGTCGGGTCGGCGAAACGGCCGCCTTGAATGCGGTCGTTCGACTTGCGGCCCTCGGCGAACGGATCGAAGTCGTAGCCCGTGCTGATGTACAGCATCGCCTTGCGCTTGTTCGGCACTTTCTCGAGGTCGGCCAGCAGGTTGTAGGCGGTGTAGAAGGCCATCTGCGCGCGATTGCGAACATCGGCGGGCCCCTGCCCCGTATCCAGGTTGCGGAAGATCTCGGCAGCGGTCATGCCGCTGCCACGGATCTTCGTGGCCGAGGCGGCCACCAGCTTGCGATCGTACGTGAATCCGGTCTGGATGTTCGACGGACCGCTCGAGAGCATCGCCACCAGGTCGCCGTCGTGGAGCAGGTTGTCGGCAATGTCCTGAATGATGCGACGCACGTGCGGGGTGTACTCCGGCTCGAAGTGCACGTCGTCCACGTAGATGAAGATCACGCGTCCGGCCACGTCCTGCATGGCGCGCCGCGACGTGGGCAGCACGATGCCCTCGGACGCAGCCTCCACCGCCGCGGGCCTGAGCAGGTTGAACGTGCGGCCACCGTTCACGAGCGCAAACGATGTGATGACCTGGGGCACGTCGTCTTCGGTCACCACGAAGTCGTCCTTGGTCAGGTCGGCCACGAAGCGGCCGTCCTTGTCGCGAGTGATGACGTCGGTCGACACCGCCGTGACGCCCGACCGGAACGTGGGCTGCCCGCCTGCCGCGGGCGGCAGCTGCGGCGGCGGCTGCGGCGGCGGCTGCTGCTGCTGGGCCGACAGGCCAAGCACGGCCGCCAGAAAGAGGGTGGCGATGGACGGCAGGCGTGTAACTCGGCGTAGCGGCATGTCCAATTATAGCGGTCGTGTGTGGAATACTGGCGCGATGGGCGTCGACATCTTCCCGAGCAGCGTCACACGTCGACAGCTGTTGAGACGCGCCGCGCTCGCCGGTGGCCTTGGCCTTTGGGGCAACGGCTGGGAGCGTGCCTGGGCCCAGGCTGGCTGCGAAGAGCCCGCTGGCGAATTGGTACGAACGCTGCCGCTCTACGGCCCGGGTGCTGTCGACACGCCTCTGGGGCAGATGCTCGGCGGTCCGGGCCTCGACGCGCGCTTTTTTACGGACCTGACTCGACTCGACCCGCGCCGGATGGTGACCCCGACTGGCGAGGTCTTCGTGCGCACGGCGGCGCCGAGCGGGCTACGACACAACCCCGCCGGGTGGCCGATCACGGTGACGCGGGCGTCTGGCCTGGCTGACCGTCCGCTGATGGCGTCGCAACTGCTGGCCACCTCGCGAGCAATGGGCGTGCACCTCATCGAGTGCGCCGGCAACAGCAACCCGCAGAACTTCGGATTGATGAGCGCCGTGGAGTGGGACGGCGTGCCGTTGGTCCGTGTGCTCGAGATGGCGATCCGCCCGTCCAACGCGACGGCGGTGCTGGTCACGGGCGAAGACCACGACGGCCAGGCGTCGGCTCGGTCGCGACCAGGTGCCAGCTGGGTCATCCCGATTGGCCTGCTCACGCCCACGGGCCCGTTTCTCGCCACGCGCATGAACGGCCTGCCGCTCACCCCGGACCACGGCGCGCCGGTGAGATTGGTCGTGCCCGGATGGTATGGCTGCGCCTGGATCAAGTGGGTTAAAGACGTGCGATTCGTCACGGCCGACGAACTGGCGACCTCGCAGATGGTCGAATTCGCCGGCCGCACGCATCAAGACGGCTTGCCCGTGCTGGCGCGCGACTACGGGGCGCCCGCGATCGATACCGCCGCCATGCCCGTGCGCGTCGAGCAACGCCGCGTCAACGGCGTGACCGAGTACCGCGTGGTCGGCATCGCATGGGGCGGCGCGGCGCCAGTCGACCGGCTCCTGATTCGCTTCGGTGGGCGCGACGCCGGTACGCCCGTGCGAGTCTGGCCCGCGCCGACCACCCACCACACGTGGTCCCTCTGGACTCACCGCTGGAGACCCACCGAGCCCGGCTACTACGACATCAGCCTGAGAACCGCCGACGCCGCGGTGCGCACCCGCCGTCTCGACCTGTCGTTCTACATCCGCCGCGTGCGCATCGACGAGCCGAGCGGCTGAGGCGTCAATCGATGTGGAGGGGCCGATCCCTTCACCGGGCCGAGTGATCTGCTCAGCGACAGCAGCCCGAGGCCAGGACGACGCATCTGTCCTCTCGTCCGCACCTCACTGCTCACGGCCGCACGGCGGCGCGAGCTTCGGCCAGCTCCGGTAGTCCGGGATCCGCGTTGGCCCAGTTCACCAGAAACTGCTCGTAGGCACGGCGGCTCTGTGCCGCGTCCCCGGCCTTCGCCGCAGCCCGGGCCAGACCGAGCACCGCGCGGCTGCGATTCGGCGTGCGTACCAGAGCCTTCTCGAACCAGCCCACCGCGTCGGCGGCCCGTCCCGCGTGCAGCAGCAGTTCGCCGTACAACTCGTCGGCGCCTTTCACGGGATACGGACGGCCAATCGGCTTGGGCATCTTCGCCTGCAGCGCCACGGCCTGCTCCATGCGCGAGAACGCCACGCCGGGCGTGCCCGCTTCGGACGCCGCCACCGCATCGAGTTCGAGCAACAGGATCGCGGCTTGCTCGCGCAGACCTGGGTCCATCGTGGGCTGCGACGCCTTGATGAGCTCGTTGCGCACGGCCACGGCGCGCGCCACGTCGTCAAGCTTGGCGGCGCTCACGCCCAGCACGTAGAGCTCGTCGAGGTTGTCGAAGCCGTTTGATCCAGCCATCTCGCTCCAGCGCTCGCTCTCGAGGATGTAACGCGCGCGCATCGAGCCCTTGTCGTTGCGCAACGCGAGGGGGCCAGAGCCGCGGCCGATGTCGCTGTCGCCGTAGTGGTGCCCGCCGATGACATCCTGCTCGGTCGCCACCCGCATGGCGGCGTCCACCTCGGTCGCCACCTGCTGCGCGCGTTGGAACTGCCCGAGCTGCGTCAACTCGTACTGCAGCCAGACGAGGCTATGAAAGTCGTGCAGCGTGACGGACTTCTGCCGGCGCGTGGCCCACGCGACCGAGGCGTTCCACGAGTCGGTGTCGCTGGCCGCGGCGTCCTGCCAGTGCCCAAGCTGCACGAAAAAGTGGGCGGGCATGTGGAGCGCATGGCTCGCTGCTGGCGCGACCTTGGCATACGCGCGTGCTGCCGCCAAGCCACGCGGCGCCAGCGCGCTGTGGTCGTAGGCGTGCAGAATCAGGTGCGCCGCGCCCGGATGGGCGGGGTTCTTCTTGAACACCGCTTCGGCAATGGCGCCCGCCTGTTCACGCAGCGGCAGTGACAGGTCACCACGCGGCATCGTGCTCAGCAACGACAGGGCGTAGAAGACCTGCACTTCGTCGTCGGCGGGGTACGCGCGGCTCAGCGTCCGCATGGCGTCAGCGTATGCCTGCGCACGCGCCGGCAGCGACCCGGCGCCCCAGAGGGCTTCGACGGCCCGCAGGAACCCCTTCTCGCGATCCGTCGGCGCCTTGGCCACACGGACGTCGGCAGTGGCAGCCAGTCTGGCGAGCGCGGCCCGGCCCTTCTCGGGCTCTTCCTGGAACCACAGCGGCTGACTGAACGCCAGCGACTCACCCCAGTAGGCCATCGCGAAGTCGGGGTCCTTCGTCTGGGCGGCCCGGAAGGCCTCGATCGCGTCCTCGTAGCCGAAGCTGTGCAGCCAGGCGACGCCGCGCAGGAAGTCGTCTTGTGCCCCGGCGGCGCCGCTGGTGGGAAAGGCCAGCACCCCGAGGGCGCCGGAGGAACTGGTGGGATCGCTGACCGTCCGCGCCGGCGTGGCCTGCGCCGAAGGCGGTGCAGCTGGTGCGGCTCCGCCACTGCCACGGCACGCGCTGAGGCCAACGGTGGCCGCAGCGAGACAGACAAGGGCGGCGCGCTTCATCCCGTTGATCGTACCGCGAAGCGCGCCGATTGCCAACGAGGACGGCCCCACATGCCCTGGCAAGATACGGCCGTACATACGAAGGGCGGCTCCAGAGGAGCCGCCCTTCGTACCGGGGTGTGTCCCAGCGCTAGACGCGAGCCGCTGTTCTAGAACGAGAGACGGAACATCAGCTGCGTCAGGCGCATGAAGCCCGACTGGTCGCCAATGTTGCCGAAGGCGCCGTTGCCCACGCGATTCTCGGGACCACGGACCTTCACGGTGTTGGTGATGTTGAGCACTTCGGCGCGAATCAGTCCGCGCACATTGCCAGGGAACTTGATTTCCTTGGTGGCCACGAAGTCCCAGTTGTTGCGGTGCGGCGTGCGGGTGCGTGTGTCGGTGCGCCCCAACGTGCCGAAGCTATAGGCTGGCGCCAGCGAGTAGCCGGCCGGGTCCAGCCAGCGGCCGGGCTGCAGGCGGTCTTCACGGTCGCCGCTCGTCGCGGGATCGCCGCTGGCGGCATTCACCCACTGCACCCGGTTGAACAGGTTGGTGGTGTTGGCATTGGCCGTCGGCGCGATCGGGAAGCCGCTTTCGAACGCGATGATCGATGACAGCGTCCAGTTGCCAAGGATCATGGCGGCGACACCGTCAGTCGCCCAGCGCTTGCCCTCGCCAAAGGGCAGCTCCACGATGGGAGAGAGCACCACCTTGTGCGGCACGTCGAGCAAGCCCACGGCATACTCGGCGTCCAGGTCGTAGATGTTCTGCGCTTCGCCGCCGTTGACGTTGCCGCGGTTACGCGAGAAGAAGTTCGACTCGCCGAACTGGTTGTCCTTGAGACGGCTGTAGGTGTAGTTCATCCGGCCGCCCCAGCCATTTGTGATGCGCTTCTCGACCTTCAGAATGCCGGCGTGGTACTGGTTCTTGCCGCTGGTGTTCTGGCGCATCAGGATGTCGTTGAACTGCGGGAACGGCCGCAGCAACTGACGGCGCTGCACGGTGGAGCTCCCGACCGACACGCCCTGACCGGCAGGCAAGCCGAAGAACGGGTTGGGCACCTGTTCGAGCAGCGCACTGCCGAGCGACAGGAACCTCGGATCGAGCTGGTTGATGTTCAGGATGCCGTCGTTCGAGCCACCCAGGCCCAGGTCGCGGCCCGTGGCGCCCGCGTACTCGAAGCCGATGGCAATCCCGCCGCCCACTTCGCGGTTGACGTCCACCGAGTACTGCTGCACCCAAGGCGCAGTCTTGTCCTGGTCGATGAACTCGATCTGGCTTCCGACTCCGGTCAGAGCGCCGAGCATGTTCCCGTTCGGCTGCAACGCACCGTTCGGGAACGGGTTGCTCAGGCTCGTGGTCGGCTGAAACTGGCCCTGCGACAGGAACGTGTCGCGGCTGTAGCCAATCTGGCCGTAGTTCTGCGAGCCCACACCCTGGTAGTTCCAGGGCGCCCAGTAGATGCCGTAGCCGGCGCGCACGACCGTCTTCGGGTCAAACGAGTAGACCATGCCCAGGCGCGGCGAGAACTTCGCGGCCGGCACATTGCCCTGCTCGGTGTTGGCACCATTCTGTCCGGCATAGATGAGACCGCCACGCACCGGCTGTCCATTGACTACCACGTTGCCCAGCGCGCCGCCGGGGTTCAACGTGCGGTCGAAGCCTACGGTGAAGCGGTTTTCCTTCTCGCGAAGGCCCGTCTCGTACTCGACCCGCACGCCGGCATTCAGCGTGAACTTCGAGTTGACGCGGAAGTCGTCCTGCAGGTAGCCCCCGTAGTAGTTCACGAAGGCGTTGAGCGGGGTCGACTGGCCGACGCGGCTCAGGTTACCGGGGTCGCCGCTCGGCAGGCCCAGCAGAAAGCTCGCAAACGCGTTGCCGCCCTGAAGCGCAGTCGGGCTGCCCGACGTCCACAGGCGGTCGAAGTTGAACACGCCCGACGAGGCCGAAAACGACTGCGTGTCGGTGCCGATGCGGCGGAAGTCGCCGCCGGCCTTCAAGGTGTGACGGCCGAGCAGCTTCGAGGCCGTGGCATTCGCGCTCCACGAGTACCACAGGCGGTCGGTGGCGTCGATGGCGCCGAAGGCCGCGCCGTTGTCGCCGTATTCCTGGATGTTGCCGATCGGGAACTTCTTCCTCTGGATGGAGTTGATGAAGGAGTTGTTGAAGCCGAGGGTCGCCGGATCGAACTCCTCGGTCAGGAAGTCCGAGTCATCGAAGCTCGTCAGACCGTAGCGGAAGGTGAGCACCGTGTTGTTGCTCGGGAGCCAGGTGTTGTTGACCGCGACCATGTGCACGCGGCGCGCCAGCAGGTACTCGTTAGGGTCGGCAAACGCGTTCTGGCCCCAGTAGCTGGCGCAGGGTTCGTCGGTCTTGTTGTACAGGTAGAAGCCGCTCAAGGACACGAGGTCGTTGAAGCGGTGGTCCGCCTTGAGGCTGTACATCTGAGCGCGATCTTCGAGCTGCGAGGCGCGCACGAAGTTGTTGTTCGTGTTGCTCACGCTCTGGTCGGGCGTCGGGAAGTAGGAGGCAATCGCACGGGCCACCGGATTCAGCCGGTTGGCTGGAATGATGTTGCCCGGGAACTGCGTGCGGCCGTTGCCGCTGGCGTCGCCCGTGAGGGGGTCGAAGATCGGCTGCACGGCGCCGGCGGCGTTGGTGCTCGCCGAGAAGTCGCCCGCCAGTTCGCGCGACGTCGCGAAACGCGCGCTCACATTGCGGGTGGTGTTCGAGCCGTAGCCTTCGCCCGCGAACCAGAAGAACGTGCGGTTCTTCAGCAGCGGTCCGCCGATGCCACCGCCACCAAGGTGGAAGTAGGTGTCGGGCAGGGGCTGGCCGGCGCGTTCAGCGAAGAAGTTATTGGCTGAGCCCCAGCGGGGCCGGTTCTGATAGAAACCACTGCCGCGGAAGGAGTTGGTGCCCGACTTGGTGGAGGTGTTGAAGATGCCGCCGCCGGTGCGACCGGTTTCCGCGTCATAGGTGTGCACCTGCACGGCGACACCTTCAAGCGCCTCGATCGACGGATTGGCCGACGCGCGGTTGCGCAGGTCGGTAATCGGCACGCCGTCGAGCAGGTAGTTGTTGCCGCGGCGCGTGCCGCCGCCCATCGAGAGCAGCGAGGCGTTGGTCTGGTCCTGCTGGCGGTTGAACTGCGCGTCGCCCGAGGCGACAACCGTGGGCACCGTAACGGCAAACAGGAACGCCGAGCGGCCGCCGCTCGGCAGCGTTTCGAGCTGCCTGGCGTCAATCACCGCGCCGGTCGACGCGTTCGACGTGTCGATGAGCGGCGCGGCGCCGCTGACCGTGATGGTCTCCTGCAGCGTGCCCACTTCGAGGGTGACGTCGATCGTGACGAACTGCTGCGTGGCGATCCGGATGCCTTTGTTCTCGTAGGTCTTGAAGCCGGTGAGGGTCGCCTTCACGGAGTACGTGCCGGGAGGCACGGCGCCGAAGCTGTACTCGCCGGATTCGTTCGAGACGGCCTCGCGGGATGCACCCGTGGCGTCGTTGATCAACTGTACCGTCACGCCCGGAATCACTCCGTTCGCGTCCTTCACCGCACCGCGCAAGCCGCCCGTAAACGTCTGGGCTGCCGCGAAGCTTCCGGCCGTGGCCACCATCAGGCCAATAACCAGTAGTTGCCGCAGGGTCTTCATGTTCACCTCTCGTTAAAAGTCCCGAAACACTCACGCCATCCCGTAACCGTTCACGTGAGCGCGCACTCGCGCAGGACGTCCCGCAGCATGATCCACCAGTCGTGCCAAACGGAGGCGGAGTGGGCCGGGGAAAGAACTGCACGAAAACGCGAGAATCGTAGGCGAATCCGGAGTGTGACGCAAGCATTACCTGAGGTTCGCTCATGGAGTCCATGAGCGAATCCAATGCAAGTGCGTGCACAGTCCAATCGGCTGGATTCCAGCACGGCCGTTCTATGGATCCCGGCGGGAATCCCGATCGGTGACTGCGCCCTCGCTGGCCGATTCGACCAGCCGCGCGTACTTCGCCAGCACGCCGCGGGTGTAGGCCGGCTTGCGCGGCCGCCACGCCCGGCGCCTGGCCGCGAGTTCGCGCGGCGGCACACCCAGGTCGATGGTGCGGGCGCGGGCGTCGATGGTAATCCGGTCGCCGTTCTTCACGAGCGCCAGTGGCCCGCCCGTGGCCGCTTCCGGGGTGACGTGCCCCACGACGAAGCCGTGGGAGCCCCCGGAGAAGCGCCCATCGGTGATGAGAGCCACGTCGTTGCCCAATCCCCGCCCGATGAGCGCACTGGTCGGCGACAGCATCTCGCGCATCCCCGGACCGCCGCGCGGCCCTTCGTAGCGAATCACGACGACGTGCCCGGCCTTCACGCGGCCCTTCAGGATCGCATCGAGGGCGGCTTCCTCCCGGTCGAACACGATGGCTCGGCCGGTGAAGCGTTCCCCTTCCTTGCCGCTGATCTTGGCCACGGCGCCCTCGGGCGCCAGGTTGCCGCGCAGCACCACCAAGTGGCTCTCGGGCTTCACCGGGTGGTCGAAGCTACGAATCACGTCCTGCCCATCGGGATAGTCGGGCGCATCGGCCAGGTTCTCGGCCAGCGTCTTGCCGGTGACCGTGAGCGCGTCGCCGTGCAGCAGGCCGCGATCGAGCAGACGCTTCATGAGCGGCGTGAGGCCGCCGATGCGCACGAGCTCCGCCATCATGTACCTGCCGCTCGGCTTGAGATCCGCCAGCACCGGCACGCGCTTGCCGATGCGCGTGAAGTCGTCGAGCGTGAGGCGCACGTGGGCCGCGCGGGCAATCGCCAGCAGGTGCAGCACGGCGTTGGTCGATCCGCCGAGCGCGATCGTGACGGTGATGGCGTTCTCGAACGCCTTGCGCGTCAGGATCTGGC
>Ga0335394_10005677_pt1 | contig 14093 bp, 10 predicted proteins | sample MAT03_FD_205741 | JGI IMG/M metagenome (GOLD analysis project Ga0335394, IMG submission 205741) | Freshwater microbial communities from Lake Fryxell liftoff mats and glacier meltwater in Antarctica - MAT-03 (spades assembly) (version 2) ...
CATGGCGTTCGCGCGCAGGATGCTTGGCGAAGCCCACGTCGCGGCGACGCCGGGTCGGGACTTCGATCCACTTGCCGGTCATCGGTATATGCGCTTTTCCTATGCCGGCAGCCACGAGGACATTGAAACCGCGCTCGCGCGCATCGCAAACTGGCTGCGATAGGATACCTCATGCCTGATCTCGAAAAGGTATTGCCCGAACTGGCCGCCGAGATGGCGGCGAGGTCGGACCGCGGCGAGGTTGCCAGCTACATTCCGCAGTTGAGAAAAGTCGACCCGCTGAAATTCGGCATAGCGGTCGTCACAAACGATGGGCGGATCCTGACGGCCGGCGATGCGGACGAGGCCTTTTCGATCCAGAGCGTCTCGAAGGTTTTCACGCTGACCCAGGCGTTGGGCGAGGTCGGCGACAGGCTGTGGAAACGCGTTGGCCGCGAGCCGTCGGGCGATCCGTTCAATTCGATCGTGCAGCTCGAACACGAACACGGGATCCCGCGCAATCCGTTTATCAATGCCGGCGCCATAGTGATCTCGGATGTCATGCTGGCCGGTCATCAGCCGCGCGAGACGATCGGCGAGATCGTGCGCTTCATCCGGTTCCTGTCCGATGACGAATCGATCGCCATCGATCCGGCAGTCGCCGCCTCGGAGCGGGCGACCGGATTCCGCAACTTCGCGCTGGCCAACTACATGAAGTCCTTCGGCAATCTGGTTCACGCGCCCGACTTGGTGCTGGGGGTTTATTTCCATCACTGCGCGATCGCGATGAGTTGCCGCCAGCTTGCGCTTGCCGGCCGGTTCCTCGCCAACAACGGGTATCACCCCGCGACGGGGCACTCCGTGATTTCGCCACAGCGCAACCGCCGCATCTTGTCCCTGATGCTGACCTGCGGCCACTATGACGGGTCGGGCGACTTTGCCTTTCGGGTCGGCATTCCGGGCAAGAGCGGCGTCGGCGGCGGCATCCTGGGCATCGTGCCCGGCGTCGCATCGCTGGCCGTCTGGTCGCCGGGCCTCAACGAGAACGGCAATTCCAAGCTTGGATCGATAGCGCTGGAAAGGCTTGCCCGCGAAATGAACTGGTCGATTTTTTCTCGCTGAGCGGCGACTGCAAAGAAAAAGCCGGCGTCGATGGCGACGCCGGCTTTTTGCTCATCGATAGATTGGATGCCTAGAAGAAGCTGCGGCGCTGCCACCAACCGCCCTTCTTGGGCTCTTCGTCGGCCTTGGCGGTCTCATCTTGCGGAACGGTGGAAGACACAACGGGAATGGCCGATTCCCTCGAGTCCGGCTTGCGCCGCGATGGCCTCGGGGGTTCGGCTTCTTCCACGACTGCGGCAGCCGGGGCCGGCATTTCCGCTGCGGCAACGACCGCGCTTTCAGAACTTGCCGACACAGTCTCTTCCGAAGCTTCGGCCTGGGCCGCTTTTGACGACTTGCTGCTGCGGCGAGCCCGCTTCGGCTTTACCGGTTCGTCTGCCTCGACAACCGCAGCTTCGGTCGCCTCGACGACCACCGCAGCCTCCGCAACGACTTCGGTCGACGGCTCCAGAGCATCAGTCTGAGCGGCTTCCGCCTCCGCAGCTTCGTCGCCATCCTTGCGGTTGCGCTTGCCGCCTCGCTTGCCACGCCGCCGCTTCTTGGCGTCGCCGTTTTCGGCCGTGGTTTCGACGGCTACGGCGTCCCCGTCATCAGGCGCATCCGCGATGTCATCGCTGGCAGCCGCAGCCTCGCCAAGCAGTGCCTCGCCTGCAATCTCTCCCGAAGGTAGGCTCTGTTCCTGGTCATCGTGCGGAGCACCGTTGTTATCGCGGTCCCGTCCACCACGACGCCGGCGCCGGCGACGACGTTTGCGATTGCCGTCTTCGCTGCCCTCGGCGTGGCGCGGCTGCTGGTTGGGCTGAGCGCGCTGTTCTGGAGCGGTGACCGGAGCCTCTTCTTCCTCAGCCTCGAACGGGACATCGTCGTCCTCTTCTTCTGGTAGCGGCGGCAGGAACTGCTGTTCCTGAAAGCCTATTGGCTTCTCGGCCACTGCGCCGCGCACGATGGCGTAGTGCAGCGCGCCGACAGTTTCGTCGACATCGATCGTAACGGTGAGGCCGAAGCGTGCTTCGATCTCGGCGAGCGTGCTGCGCTTGTGGTTGAGCACATAGAGCGCGGTACCCGACGGCGTCTTGACGGTGATGTGGTTGCGCGAGTCCTTCAGCAGGAACTCCTCGATGGCGCGCACGACAAGCAGCGCAACCGAGGAATCCGAGCGGACATGTCCCGTGCCGCCGCAATGCGGGCATGGCTTCATCGTGGACTCGAGAACGCTGGCGCGAATGCGCTGTCGGCTCATTTCCATCAAGCCGAAATGCGAAATGCGGCCGAGCTGGATGCGCGCCCGATCGTTTTTCAGGTGGTCCTTGAGCCGCTTCTCGACCGCCCGGTTGTTGCGGTTCTCCTCCATGTCGATGAAGTCGATGACGATCAGACCGGCCATGTCGCGCAGGCGCAACTGCCTCGCCACTTCCTCGGCAGCCTCGAGATTGGTGTGCAGCGCCGTCTCCTCGATCGAATGCTCCTTGGTGGAGCGCCCGGAGTTGACGTCGATGGCGACCAGCGCCTCGGTCTGGTTGATGATGATGTAGCCGCCGCTCTTCAGCGTTACCTGCGGCTGCAGCATGCGGTCGAGTTGCGACTCGACTCCGAACCGTGCGAACAGCGGCGTCGTATCCCGGTAAGGCTGGACGACCTTCGCGTGGCTGGGCATCAGCATCCGCATGAAGTCCTTGGCTTCGCGGTAGCCGTCGTCGCCGGCGACGAGGACCTCGTCGATGTCCTTATTGTAGAGATCGCGGACCGAGCGCTTGATGAGCGACCCTTCCTCGTAGACGAGGGCAGGGGCGGTGGATTGCAACGTCAGGCTTCTGACGTTCTCCCAAAGACGCATCAGATATTCGTAGTCGCGCTTGATCTCTGCCTTGGTGCGGCTTTCACCGGCGGTTCGCAGGATGACGCCCATGCCCTGCGGCACTTCGAGATCGGCGACGACTTCCTTGAGGCGCTTGCGGTCAGTTGCGTTGGTGATCTTGCGGGAAATGCCGCCGCCGCGCGCCGTATTCGGCATCAGCACGGAATAGCGTCCGGCAAGCGAGAGATAGGTGGTCAGCGCCGCGCCCTTGTTGCCGCGCTCTTCCTTGACGACCTGCACGAGCAGAATCTGCCGACGCTTGATGACTTCCTGGATCTTGTAGTGCCGGCGAGGGGGCTTGCGACGGTTGCGCACTTCCTCGAGCGCGTCTTCGGCGCCGACCGACTCGACCTCATGTTCGTCATCGTGGTGATTCGAGTGAACTTCCTCGATCGCGCCGCCACGTTCGTCTTCGGAGGGCTGCGCCTCGGGCAACTTCTCGGAAACGACGTCGACTTCCACCTCGGCGGCGATGGATGTTGGGCCGCCATCCGGCTTCTCGTCCTCGCTGGGTTCGGCCTCGGTTTCGGCAGCCTGCGCTTCCGAAACACTCTCGTCCGCCGCGACTGTCTCTTCCGACATCTCCTCTATGGGCGCGTCGGCGTCGTCCGTGTGGTTGCCGTCCGTGGGCGTCGCCTCGGCGGATGCGCCCTGCTGGCTGCTCGCTCTGGAGGGTTCGTCGCCGCGGTCGCGGCTTCTGCCGCCCCGGCGGCGCTTGCGGTTGCCGTTGCCGCGCCCGCGTTCCCGCTCTTCGCTTTCTTCGTCCTCGTCGTCTTCCTCTTCCGCCTCGGCGCGCAACAGCGCCTGACGGTCGGCGAGGGGGATCTGGTAGTAGTCGGGATGGATTTCGCTGAAGGCGAGGAAACCGTGACGGTTTCCGCCATATTCGACGAACGCAGCTTGCAGCGAAGGCTCTACGCGGGTGACCCGCGCCAGATAGATGTTTCCTTTGAGCTGCTTCTTGTCCTGTGATTCGAAATCGAATTCTTCGATGCGGTTACCGCGAACTACGACAACCCGCGTTTCCTCCGGGTGGGAGGAGTCGATGAGCATTTTGTTGGGCATTCTGTCTTTTCCCTCCGGCAGCCGCCAACCGTGGTGGCGGAGTCAAACTCCGCCGCGCGCCTGATGGGATACCGGAAATTGTGTCCGCTCGGGCATGGCGCTGCGCCATGGAGGTGCCGCCCGCAGCCGAATCGGCGCGGTGTCTTGCGGACCTTCCCATGATTGCGCTTGAAGCCATTTCCCTGACGAAACCTTTTGAACTTAAGCCCGGCGACGCCGGACCAGCTTGATTTGCTCGCGAAGAGCCGGCGCGGACCCTCAAACGTCCGGCCGTATTGTTTTGCGACAGGTGCTCCGCGCCACCGGGGCGCCTGACGAAATCCACAGGGACCAACTCGTGCCACCATCGCAGGTTGCGATTGGATCCGCCTCACGTCGCCTTGAACAAACCTTTGGGAGCGGCGACGAAGGGGTCCGGGCATTGCCGTGATCCGACACCGCTTTTATGATTTGGCGCGGTTTTAGGCAACCCCGATTTGTGACGCCGGCAAGTCAACTTACGCAGCGGCATAAACGCGAAAGGCTTGGTTAACCTTATCTGGATACCACTCGTTAACAGTGCAAGACGCCTATCCGCCCGCCGGAGGGGGCCCCGGCAGGCAGGATTCGAGCCAGGGAAGCTGTGATGAGTTCAGGCGCCGACCAACGAAGAAACCGCGGCACGCCGGCCTTTGCGCTGGTTCTTGTCGTGTTTGCGCTGGTTCTCTGGTCTCCGCTGGCGTTTGCTCTCGAAGCCCACGAATACAAGATGGCCGGCGATGCGGTGCGCATGCGTGTCGTGATGAATTTCGACACCGAGCCCGAACCGCGATGGTTCCTGCTGCGCGGGCCGAATCGGCTGGTGATCGACCTACCCAAGACTAAATTCGCCATCGATCCCAAGGAGTTGGCCGCCAGGGGCATGATCACCAGCGTCCGCTACGGCCAGATCAACGACAAGACTTCGCGCATCATCCTTCAGGCCAAGGGCCCGTTTGTCATCGACAATCTCGATGTGGTCCCAAATGAAAACGCTCCCGGTTTCCGGCTGGTGGCCGACCTCTCGGCAGCCTCGCGGAATGCCTTCGACGAAGCGCTCGCAGTGCAGGCACAGACGACTGCTTCAACCGAGACGACGCCAAAAAGCGAGCGACTGGGCCTGAGGACCGGCCGCGCAGGGCAGCGCTTCACCATCGTGATCGACCCCGGCCATGGCGGCATCGACGGCGGCGCGGCCGGCCCAAGCGGCACGGTAGAGAAGGACATCACGCTCACTTTTGCCAGGGAATTGCGTGACAAGCTGCTTGCCGACGGGCGCTTTACCGTATTCATGACGCGCGACAAGGACGAGTTCCTGCGGCTCGACGACCGTGTGCGGATCGCCCGCGAGCACGAGGCTGACCTGTTCATTTCGGTTCACGCCGACACGATCAGGCTGAAGGGTATTCGCGGCGCAACAGTTTACACGATTTCGGAAAAGGCGTCCGACGCCGAGGCGCAGGCGCTGGCCGACAGGGAAAACCTGTCCGACCACCTTGCCGGCATTGTCGTCGAGGAGGAGAACCGCGAGGTCGCGGACATCCTCGTCGACCTGATCAAGCGCGAGACGCACAGCTTCTCGATGCGCTTCGCACGGTCGCTGGTCGGCGAGCTTTCGACCACCGTCGGCCTCATCAACAATCCGCACCGATCCGCCGGCTTCAAGGTGTTGAAGGCGCCAGACGTGCCGTCCGTCCTCTTGGAATTAGGCTACCTGTCCAACACCAAGGACGAGGAGCAGCTGAAGAATTCCGAATGGCGCGCCAAGGCCGCCGGAAGCGTCGCCCGCGCGATCGAGCTGTTCGCGACATCGACCGGCGGGACTGGCGGCTGAAATGGCGTTGCGACCGAAAAATATCGGCCTTCGCAGTGGCGCACCCGCCACAAACGTCATAATTTTCTCGCGTAATCTGTTTCGACGGGCGTCGCTGCCCCATTTTGCACACAAGGTCCAACCATGTGTTGGCAAGTTCAGAAGGGATCGGATAGGGCGGCTTGAGTTTGCCTTCCCGGCCTTGCAGGGGTTCCCCGATCTGGCGTTGGAGCGGGTATGATTCGGCTTATTGGCTATTTCTTCGGTATAGGCACGACGCTCGCGCTGGTAGCGGCGGCGGGCGCTTGGGTGTTTGTCGGCAATCTGTCGAAGGACCTGCCCGATTACGAAGTGCTGGCCAGTTACGAGCCGCCGGTCACGACGCGCGTGCACGCATCGGATGGCGCGCTGATGGGCGAGTTCGCTCGGGAGCGCCGCCTCTATCTGCCGATCCAGGCTGTTCCCGACCGGGTCAAGGCCGCGTTCCTGTCGGCCGAGGACAAGAATTTCTACCACCACCCCGGCATCGACGTGATGGGACTGGGGCGCGCTGTCATCAACAACCTGCAGACGGGCGCCAAGCAGGGCGCGTCGACGATCACGCAGCAGGTGGCGAAGAACTTCCTGCTTAATAAGGACCAGACCTACGAGCGCAAGATCAAGGAAGCGATTCTTTCGTTCCGCATCGAACAGGCCTACTCAAAGGACCGCATCTTCGAACTCTACCTCAACGAGATTTATTTTGGTTTTGTCTATCCGGGACAGGGCGCATTTGGCATTGCGGCGGCGGCGCTGATCTATTTCGACAAGTCAGTGAACGAACTGACGATTGCGGAGGCCGCCTACCTCGCGGCGCTGCCCAAGGGACCATCCAACTACCACCCGTTCCGCCATACGCAGGCGGCAATCGATCGCCGCAACTGGGTCATCGAGCAGATGATCGAGAACGGCTACGTGTCGCGCGAAGAAGGCGACAAGGCAAAGGCCGAGCCGCTCGGTGTCAAACCGAGGCGAAACGGCACCTACCTCTTTGCTGGCGAATACTTCACCGAGGAAGTCCGGCGCGAGATTATCGCGCGCTACGGCGAAAATGCGCTCTACGAGGGCGGCCTGTCGGTGCGCACGACGCTCGATCCGAGGATGCAGGCCATAGCACGCAAGGCGATGCAGAACGGCCTTCTGAAATACGACACGCTGCGCGGCTATCGCGGCGCGGTGAAACAGATCGAGGTGGCCGCCGACTGGGGCGCGGCGCTCGGTGAGGTCAAGGCGCTCGACGATATTCCGGAATGGCGTCTGGCGGTGGTTCTGGAAAGCACCGATGCGGGCCTTTCCATCGGCCTGCAGCCGAAACGCGAGATTTCTGGCGCGCTTTCGGCCGAGCGCGATGTCGGAACCGTTACGCTCGAGGACATGAGCTTCGCGATGCGTCACGTCGTCGACGGCAAGCGGGTGAAGGCAAATTCGCCTACCGAGGTGCTGAAGCTTGGCGACGTCATTTATGTCGAGAAGAAGGAGGGCTCCTCCTACCAGCTCCGGCAGGTACCTGCGGTGTCGGGCGGCCTGGTTGCGATGGACCCACACACCGGCCGCGTGCTCGCGATGGTGGGCGGCTTCTCCTACTCCCTGTCAGAGTTCAACCGCGCCACCCAGGCGATGCGGCAGCCGGGTTCGTCCTTCAAGCCGATCGTCTACGCCGCGGCGCTCGACAACGGATACACGCCGGCGTCCGTCATCTTGGACGGGCCGATCACCATAACATCCGGCAACACGACCTGGTCCCCCAAGAACTACGACGGCAAGCCGGCGGGTCCCTCGACGCTTCGCGCCGGCATCGAGCGGTCGCGAAACCTTATGACGGTTCGCCTCGCGCATGACATGGGCATGAAGATCGTCGCCGAATACGCGGAGCGCTTCGGCGTGTATGACCACCTGGCGCCGTACCTGCCGATGGCGCTGGGCTCGGGCGAGACCACCGTCATGCGCATGGTGTCTGCCTATTCCGTGATGGCGAATGGCGGGCTGCAGATCAAGCCGTCGCTGATCGACCGCATCCAGGACCGCTACGGCAAGACGGTCTACAAGCACGACGAGCGCGGCTGCGATGGCTGCGTGGCCGAGGAGTGGACCAACCAGACCGAGCCGGAACTCATCGACACCGCCGATCAGGTGCTCGATCCGATGACCGCCTTCCAGATCACATCGATGATGGAAGGCGTTGTGCTGCGCGGCACCGCGACGACGCTGCTCGAGCTGGAGCGTCCGATCGCCGGCAAGACCGGCACGACCAACGACGAGAAGGACGCGTGGTTCATTGGATTTGCCCCGAACCTTGTCGTCGGCCTCTATGTCGGTTTCGACCAGCCGCAGACGCTTGGCAAGGGCACCACCGGCGGCGGTCTCGCAGCGCCGATATTCAAGGAATTCATGGCCGAGGCGCTCAAGGACACCCCGCCTGTCGAGTTCCAGGTTCCGGAAGGCATGACGTTGATCGCCATCAACCGCAAGACGGGCATGCGCGCCAATGAAGGCGAAGCCGGCACGATCATGGAAGCCTTCAAGCCGGGCACCGGCCCGGCCGACAGCTACTGGGTCATCGGCATGGATGCCGGCGGCGAAATGGGCGACGCCATTTCGCCGGCAGCGAGCCGGGCAATCCAGAGCGGCGGCGGCGGCGGGTTGTACTGAATTCCTGAATCTGGCTGCCGGACTTCGCAAGCGGTGGCCTTCGTTTGCGGACCGGTGGCCGTGCGTTCTCAGGCAGCAGGGATGGGCGGACCGGCGGTTCGCCCATTTCTCTTTCGGCGCTTTACAGCTCTGGACCTCGTCCCTATGGTCCGCGCCGATTCAACAGCTCCATCCGACAGGAAGTCCCTCCAGCCATGCGCGCGGAAACCGAAAAGCTCGTCGACGAAATCAAGCAGGGCATAACCCTGCTGAGGAGGCATCTTTGACTGGGATCAGGCGCTGAAGCGACTTGATTACCTGAACATGCGCGCGGAGGACCCGACCCTCTGGAACGACGCGCAGGAAGCCCAGAAGATGATGCGCGAGCGCCAGGGCCTTGACGACGGCGTCAAGGCGGTGCGCGAGTTGACGAGAGCGCTGGAAGACAACATCGGCCTCATCGAGCTCGGTGAGGAGGAAGGCGACCAGTCGGTCGTCGAAGAAGCCGAGACCTCGATCCGCTCCATGGCTGGCGAGGTAAAGGCCCGCCAGATCGAGACGATGCTGTCGGGCGAGGCCGACTCCAACGACACCTACCTCGAAGTTCATGCTGGAGCAGGCGGCACCGAGAGCCAGGACTGGGCGTCGATGCTGCTGCGCATGTACACGCGCTGGGCCGAACGCAGGCGCTTCAAGGTCGAGGTGCTGGAAGTCCATGACGGCGAAGAGGCCGGCATCAAGTCAGCCACCATTCTGATCAAGGGCCACAATGCTTATGGCTGGCTGAAGACCGAGTCCGGCGTGCACCGGCTGGTTCGCATCTCGCCCTATGACAGCAACGCGCGCCGCCACACCTCCTTCGCCAGCACATGGGTCTATCCCGTCGTCGACGATTCGATCGATATCGAGGTCAGCGAATCGGATGTTCGCATCGACACCTATCGGTCGTCCGGCTCCGGCGGCCAGCACGTCAACACCACCGATTCGGCCGTCCGCATAACCCATCTCGCCACCGGCATCGCGGTCGCCTGCCAGGCGGAGCGCTCGCAGCACAAGAACAAGGCCAAGGCCTGGGAGATGCTGCGCTCGCGTCTTTACGAGGAAGAGCTGAAGAAGCGCGAGGCGGCCGCCAGCGCCACCGAGGCATCCAAGTCCGACATCGGCTGGGGCCACCAGATCCGGTCGTATGTGTTGCAGCCCTACCAGCTTGTGAAGGATCTACGCACCGGCGTCGAAAGCACCAGCCCGTCGGACGTGCTCGACGGCGACCTCGATGAATTCATGGAGGCTTCGCTTTCCCAGCGCATCGAAGGCGGGGCCGGGCAGATGGTGGCGGATATCGATTAGGGCGCCCCGAGCGCCTTGAGATTTCATTAACCAAGCCGGCGCAGCAAGCCGAAGGCCGCTCGGGTTTCGATTGCCGCGTGGTGTCGGCCAAGCAGATGAGCGAAAAGCCAGACGGCTATGTCATCGCGGGGACCGGCGAAGTCGTCGCCTATTCCGACACAAGGCTGAAGAACTCGCCGGATGGCGAGTTCCACTGGCGCTCGGTAGCCGGCCTGGACGACTCGCGCACGGTCTGCCTGTTCGTGCCCCCGCGCTCCTACTGATTGAGTTCCGGTAGATACCAAGCCGGCGCTTCTAGAGTGCGCCGTCAATTTCGCGTCGGCTTTGGGACAATGTTGGTGTGCGCGGTCAGCTTTTTGCCGCATTTCGTGGTACAACGCGGTGACGGGACAAGCAGCGCGTACGCCGCGAACGGGAGGGACTATCCTATGGCCAGAAAACTGATCGCCGTGCTGGCGGCCGCGGCGCTTGTCGGCGCCTGCTCGACCGATCCTTATACCGGCGAGCAAAAGGTTTCGAACACCGCAGGTGGCGTAGCCCTTGGCGCGGGCCTCGGGGCGCTTGCCGGCATGGCTGTCGGCGGCTCGAAGAACGCCCAGCGCAACGCGGTTCTCATCGGCGCTGGGCTCGGCGCATTGGCCGGCGGCGCGATCGGCGCGACGATGGACAAGAACGAGTCCGAACTGCGGGCCGAGCTTCAGGGCACCGGCGTCAGCGTGACGCGCACCGGCGACCAGATCATCCTCAACATGCCGTCCGACATCACGTTCAACGTCGACCAGGATGCTGTGAAGTCGGGCTTCTATCCGGTGCTCAATTCGGTGGCGAAAGTGCTTGTCCGCTACCGCCAGACCGTCGTCGACGTCTACGGCTATACCGACAGCAGCGGCGGCGATCAGTACAATCTCGACCTGTCGCAGCGCCGCGCCATGTCTGTCGCAAACTACCTCAGCTCGCAGGGCGTCGACCAGCGGCGCTTCGCCGTCACCGGCTTCGGCAAGGAGCGCCCGATCGCGTCCAACGCGACGGCGGAGGGCAGGGCGCAGAACCGCCGCGTCGAGATACAGCTTTCGCCGCTCACCTGATCCGGCTTTCGACACGCCATAGCAAAACGGCCCCGCTCGGGGCCGTTTTCGTATTGGCAGTTTGTGCTTGATCAGACTTTCGCGGCGATCTGCATGAAGGCCGGCATATCGTCGCCAAAGCCGACGGTGCCGTCGTTCTCGTCATGATCGCGGCGGCCAGGGCGCTTGTCGTCGCGTCGCGGTGCTGACTGCGTATCGCGTGGCTTGCGTTCGCTGCCGCGGTCTGGCCGGCTTCCGGACCCGCGCTCCACGTTGTCGGACTTTATGGCGTCTTTGCGCGTGCGGCGCTCCTCGGCGATGTCGGCGACGGGCGTCTCCTCGCGTTCGGCAGGCTGCTCCACGGGCTTTACCGCTGCGGGCGCTGCACTGCGCTCGCGACCACCGCGCTTGCGCTCGCCCTTCTGCTCGCCTTCGTCCTTGCGGCCTGCGCGGCGCGGAGCGCCACGACCACGGCGCGGAGCCTCGTCTTCCTCGGCGCTTGCGACGACGGTGGAAAGATCGCCGTCGTGCCAGTCGACCTTAAGGCCGGTCAGGCGCTCGATCGCGTCGAGATATTTCGTGTCGGCGCGGGTGACGATCGTGAACGCCTTGCCCGAGCGGCCGGCGCGGCCGGTGCGGCCGATGCGGTGAACATAATCCTCGGCGTGGATCGGCACGTCGAAATTGAAGACGTGGCTGACATCGGGAATGTCGAGTCCGCGCGCCGCCACGTCGGATGCGACCAGCAGCTTGAGTTTGCCGGCGCGGAAACTCTCGAGCATCGCCATGCGCGCGCGCTGGTCCATGTCGCCATGCAGCGCGCCGGCGTCGAACTCGTATTTGACCAGGGACTTGTAGAGGTCGGAGACCTCGACCTTGCGGTTACAGAAGATGATCGCGTTCTTGAGGCCGTCAGCCTCGGCCTTGATCAGGTTGCGCAGCGTCTCGCGCTTGTCCCACGGCTTGGGGCCGGATTTGACCAGGCGCTGCGTGATGTTGGTGCTGGTCGAGGCAGCCTTGGAGACCTCGACGCGGACAGGCGCGTGCAGGAACTTTTCCGTCAGCTTGGTGATCTCGGGCGGCATCGTCGCCGAGAAGAACAGCGTCTGGCGCGTGAACGGGATCATCTCGCAGATTCGCTCGATGTCGGGGATGAAACCCATGTCGAGCATGCGGTCCGCTTCGTCGATGACGAGGATCTCGACACCGTTCAGCAAAAGCTTGCCGCGTTCGCGATGGTCGAGCAGGCGGCCGGGCGTCGCTATCAGCACGTCTGCGCCGCGCTCGAGCTTCTTGTCCTGCTCGTCGAAAGAGACGCCGCCGATCAAGAGTGCGATGTTGAGTTTATGGTTCTTGCCGTACTTGATGAAGTTCTCCTCGACCTGCGCGGCGAGTTCGCGCGTCGGTTCAAGGATCAGCGTGCGCGGCATGCGCGCACGCGCGCGGCCCTTTTCGAGGCGCGTGATCATCGGCAGGACGAATGCGGCGGTCTTGCCGGTTCCGGTCTGTGCGATGCCGAGCACGTCCTTGCCCTGCAAGGCATGCGGAATGGCCCCGGCCTGGATCGGCGTGGGCACGGTGTAGCCCGCGTCGGTGACTGCGGACAGGACCTTAGGCGAGAGGCCGAGGTCTGCGAATTTCAACGCTTCTGGAGCGGTCGTGGTGTCGGACAATTGGCTGGCTGCTTTTTTGGCTGGATCGGCGCTGCTCTCGGAGGAGCCGCGGCAAGCGCCTCGCGCCTGCGATATTGTGCAATGCGATACGTGCAAGCCCGCGAAATGTCAACTTAAATGCCGGTAATGTGGGGAATGCGACCCCCTTATGATTACCGGCTAACGTTAATCCGGCCCCGGATTTGAGACATCAGTAGCGGAACTGTTCGGTGAGGATGCGTTCCTTCCAGGAGTAGCCGGGGTCGAACAGCAGCGTCGCGGTCTTGGTCTGGGACTCCCGCAACGTGACCGAAATCACCGACTTCACCTCGACGTGGTCGGCCGCCGCATTGACCGGCCGCTTCTCGGGTTCCAGCATGTCGAAGCGCACTGTCACCTTGTTGGAGATCAGCGCGCCGCGCCAGCGCCGGGGCCGGAAGGGGCTGACCGGGGTGAGCGCCAGCAGCGGCGCGTCGAGCGGCAGGATGGGGCCGTATGCCGAAAGGTTGTAGGCGGTCGAGCCGGCCGGAGTCGCAACCATCACGCCATCGCAGTTCAACTCGTCGAGGCGCACCTTACCGTCGATCGAGATCCTGATCTTGGCCGTCTGGTAGGACTGGCGCAGCAGCGAGACTTCATTGATGGCGAGCGCTGTCGTCGTCTCGCCGCTGGCCGTCTCCGCTTCCATTTCGAGGGGCCGGATCGTCTCGGATTGCGCGGTGGCGATGCGCTCGGGCAGGTCGACCTCGCGGTACTCGTTCATCAGGAAGCCGATGGTGCCGCGATTCATGCCGTAGACGAGCTTGCCGGTACTCATGGTCTCGCGCAGCGTCTGCAGCAGGAAGCCGTCCCCACCCAGCGCCACGACCACGTCGGCCTCGCTCTCGGGAAGCTGTCCGTAGCGCGCGATCAGCGCCTTGGCAGCGGCGCGCGCATCATCCGCGTCGGACGACACGAAAGCCAGTTTGCTGCGGTGTTCGTTCATGCCTGTGCCGGCCTTGTTTCGAGGGCGGTGACGGGTAGCACGGGGCGTTGGCGCTGCAAAGGGATGCGACTTCGCGACCGCCGCGCATTGATCGGTTGGCTGCTTAGTCTAAAAGAGAATCAACAGCGAGAGATAAGGGAGAAAAACATGGCCCGAGCCCCGAACTACAATCACGAGCGAAAGGAGCGCGACCGCCAGAAGGCTGCCAAGAAAGCCGAAAAGGCCGCTGCCAAGGCTGCGAAAAACGAACGCGCCAAAGATGGCACGGTGAAGGAGGAGAAGGCCGAGGAAGCTTAGCCGCCGACCCGGTGGGGACCAGTCATGGTCCCCCGTCGGGTGCATTGTCGGGCTGCTACGGCGTGGCGACGATCGTGATATCGACCTCGCGGGCGGCCGCAAGGAAGGCGCGGCGAGCATTCATCGCCGGCTTGTCGCCGGAAGTCGCGTCGTGACAGGCCTGCAGCGCCGCCCTGTGCTTGGGGGTGCGCTTGCCCGGCCAGTTGTTGAGCAGGAAGCCGGAGGCGTC
>Ga0335394_10005679_pt1 | contig 14088 bp, 10 predicted proteins | sample MAT03_FD_205741 | JGI IMG/M metagenome (GOLD analysis project Ga0335394, IMG submission 205741) | Freshwater microbial communities from Lake Fryxell liftoff mats and glacier meltwater in Antarctica - MAT-03 (spades assembly) (version 2) ...
CAAACATACATTTTAATGGTATGTTCTGGTTGGGGATTGAACTGTTCTTTTTTATTACTGAGTGTGTTGGTGATAGTTAACATAAGCACTCTCGAGGGTTTTAAAAAATTTAATTCCTGTTACGTTTATGGGTATTAGTGTAAAGGAGATCTTGGTCTCTGGTCAATTTTAAAAAAAAAGGTATTCTATTTTATTACTTCGTCCCTCTGTTAACTGTATAAAAAAACTACAGTGTTATGTCTCAGGAGCATTAGATGACAGCATCGCCAATCAAAAAAGCTAAATATACAGCTTTATTTTTAATTTCTTCGTTGTTTTTCTTCATGCAAACTTCATTTTTGTTTGCATGTGATGAGGGAAATAATGGAAAAGAATTGCCAGCGCAAGAATATTCTCAAGATGTTGAACATAATGAGGTTTTTGATGATGACAATGCAAGCCCAACCCAACGAATCGTTCATGATATTATTGTTGAAGGTAATAATCATGTGAGCACCGAAGCAATCATTAATAAGATTCCTTATCACAAAGGTGAGTTATTTTCTCCTTTGAAATCTCGAGCACTTATTAATAACGTGATGCAACTTGGTTATTTCAAAAACGTGCAACTTTTTGGTAAAAATGTTGAAAACAATGGCACAGACTTATACGTTGTTGTTTGGGAGAAAAAGCTTTTAAAAGAAGTTCTTTTTAAAGGAAATAAACATTTAACAGAAAAAGAAATTACGGCCAAAATTCCGTTTGCTGATATTCCTACAATGGATGAATCTGATCTTAAAAAATATTGTCTTGCCATCCAAAAATTATATCGTGATAAAGATTATCACCAAGCAACAGTAACGGCGGTGCTTGAAGATCAAGAAGAGAAAGTTACCGCTACGTTTAACGTTAATGAAGGTAAAAAAACGGCCGTTAGACGAGTGTTTTTTCAAGGTAACAAATCATTTGATAGCAAAATATTGCGTGGCATCATTTTTACCCGAGAAGATTGGGTATTGGGGTTCTTGGATCGCGCGGGAAGTTATCAACCTGAAGCAATTGAATCAGATAAGCATGTGTTGGAAAACTTTTATCAAAGTAATGGTTATTTGAATGCAAAAGTAACAAAAGTTGATATTATTCCTGATGAAGATCGTCATTACGTGCAGGTAACTTTTCATATTGATGAAGGCGATTTATATAGAATTAGTTCGATTTCTGTACAAGGTAATGAATCAGTTTCTGAAGAGCAAATACTCATACGATTGCCGATTTTTGTGGGTGATCTGTATTCAAAAGATAAGATTCGACAAGCGATTGAAGCAATTCGCTTGATATTGGGTGAGTTTGGTTATATTTATGCTGATGTTGAACCATCAATTGAACCCGATGACCAAAAGAAAACGGTAGGCATATCTTTCTTTACTGAATTAGGTGATAAAGTTTTTCTTGAAAGAATAAAAATTGTTGGCAATGAAAAAACTCGTGATAAAGTAATTCGTCGCCAATTATTATTTGATGAAGGTGATTTGCTAACCACACAAAAACTTGAAGAATCAAAAACCCGCGTTGAAAACTTAGGCTTTTTTGATCAACAAGGTGGCGTCAGTTGGAAATATGATCGTACGACAAAAGATACCGCTGATTTAAAATTGTATGTTAAAGAAATTAAAACAGGAAGACTTGATGCACAAGTTGGTTTTGGTGGTTCGCCAAAAGATTTACAAAATCCTACTGAATCATTGAGAGTTGGCGGATCTCTTTCTGATACTAACCTTTTTGGTCTTGGTATTGGCTTTAACTTAAGTGGCGAAATTTCCAAACAAGAACGTCAATTACTTTTTAACATCACTGAACCGTGGCTTTTTGATCGTCCAATTTATGCAGCATTCGATCTTGCATTCAAAAAGTCGGTGTACGATGATTTTCGTTTGACCAAGGATGAAGTCAAGGAGCAACTTGCCAGCGGATCATTAAGCTTAGGTTTTGTTGCTGCAAGTCTTAATCAAACACGCTTTGTATGTCAAGCTGGTTATGAAGGGTTACATTATAAAAAACAACCAATTGCAGATCTTGGTGTTGGCGCTGATCCAAAAGAACAGGAGGAATTCCAACGAATTTTAAATAAACGTTTTCCACAAGGTAATTTCCCTTGGATTGGCGGACAAGCGGCACAAGACTTTAGAAATCATCCAATTCATCCAAGTCGTGGCTATCAATGGCAAACAACAACAAGAATTGGTCTTCCAAATGATGCTTTTGGTTTCTGGAAATTTGATTTTGACGCGAGTTATTATACACCAATTATTGGTGAACGAGATTTAGTATTTTATCTTCACTCACATTTTGGTTGGGTGACTGCTTTTATGGATAGAACAATTCCTTTTAGAGAATTGTACCATATTGGTGGTCCATCAAGTGTGCGCGGCTTCCTGTTTGGTGAAATTGGACCAACATTCAAAGGTGTTGATTCAATTGGTGGTAAAAAAGCATTTTGGTTGAACGCAGAACTTATTTTTCCTGTGGCGCCAGATTTTTCTATCAAGGGTGTTTTATTCTATGATGGTGGTGCTGGTTGGGATACACCTGATGCCGATCAAATTGCAAAAAAACGATTGAAAAATAATCATTTTAGTTATCGTCATTCGGTTGGATTTGGTGTGCGCATTTACCGCCCAACACCTATTCGAATTGATTGGGGTTTCAAGCTTGATCGTAGAAAAGGTGAGAGAGCTAGTGAAGTTCACTTAAGTTCTTCCTATGATTTCTAAAGATTAATTAAAAAAAACAATGTAAGATCATGCTACGCAAAGCTTTTACTTTGCGTAGCATAAAGATTGAATAGGCATGTTGATAACATTTCTGGTTAAGGTGTCATTTTAAGTAATCTAAGAGCTTATCCGAAAATTAAGAAATTTAATCTAATGAAAAAAAAGTACGAGTAAAATGATAAAGATGTCATTCTGAGCCCTAAGAAGTTTTAGCGAAGTATGGGCGTAGGAATCCAGTTTAATAAGGTTTTTTCATTTTTAAGACTGGATCCCCACGTTCCGCCTTCGTTAAAACTACGTCGGACAGGCCGCATCATGCGGATCCGCCGAAGCCTCGGCGTAAGCTGGACAGCTCCTCAGGATGACAGTTTGCAGTTTGGATCTTTACTGGAGTTTTGAATTTTCGGATAAACTCTAAGCTCGATGAAGCATAAATTTCTACAAGCAAAATTAACAATTCCTACAGAATGTCATCATGAGGAATGTAGTTCCGTAGTGATCCAGTCAATAAAATTATCTGGATTCCTACGCACTCAAGGAGCGCTCAGAATGACACATCAGAATTATCTTTTCTTGTTGAACTCGCGTTAAGGAGCTTAAAAATATTTTTGGTATTGAATAATAAAACACGATGACTTCGTTTCATCGCAATTGTGTTGTTGTGTAGTTTACATTCTTCAAATAAATGGGTAACAATTGTGTGGAAAATTCTTTTTTTTGTAGGTAGGCATTGAAAGTCATCTTTGCAAGTTGATTGAGTGATGCTTCTTCAATAAGTGGCTCAGGAATATGAGCATACGTGCCAAATAATTCATGGATAAATTCTTTTGCCAACAACACCCCGTTTCCTATAAATCGAATAGGTATATTTTGATTCTCTTGGTGTAATTTTTCAAGAAGAATATGTGCGTTTATGCAACCATAAATGATTTGGTCATTTTCTTTTTGGAGTGCATAGTAAACATCATTATTGCAAGCATTGAGTAAAGCGACTGTTGTTGGCCAACGGTCATCTAAGTTTTCTTGCAATAAAGCTTCTAAGCTATTGCAACCAATGAGAGGAACTTTTGTTGCAAAGGCAATCCCATTAACGGTCGTGATGATAATGCGCAAAGTGGTAAACTGTCCTGGACCTTGATTAACGCCAATTGCCGCAATTTCAGGAAATGAAACTGAATTTTTTTCAAGTAAGTTTTGTATAGTTGGAATTAGCGTTTTGCTGGCATCCTTTTTATCATGTATCTTATAATCAATACATTTTAATTCATTAAAGAGACCAACTTCATAATTTTGATAGCGTGCTTGAACTACTAAAAAAGTCTGCATATATTAATTTTTGTTCTTACATTTTTGCTGTTGATAAAAAATACTAAAGGCGTCATATTCAATTGTCTTCTCTTTTTTAGCTATTACTTTACCACAATTTAAGCATTTCCAGCCATCAAAATTTAAGAAATGATCGAAAAAAGATTGCAGAACCATAAGTCCTGAACATTTTTTACACTTCATACGACCCTTTCTTCTTCCTTTTTTATCAATCTAAGCAAGCAATGATTATCATGTCAATAGTTATATAGATGAAATAAAAAAAATATTTTATAGAGTGAAATTATGACAAGATAGGTGTTTGCGTGTTATTCCCACAAAAAAAATATAAATTTTCTTGTGGGAATAACAACTTCTTTAGATTGAAATGTTTTCAAAAGGTGATGGAGTAGCACTCAATGGTCCAGCAAAAATGGGAATTATTGGATCCGCAGGGATATAATTCTTTTGGTTTTTTTGTGCATAATTACTTAAAATTGTATTAGTTTCAGCATTTGTGTCGTCGAAAATTCCATAACCTTCTCTATTAGTTCCATTGCCGAGAATAATATTGTTAGTTATTGTTGAATTGGATACTTTTTCAAGATAAATACCATATGATATTTTATTAGTTCCTTGATTGAAATGTGATTTTGCTTTTGTAATAATATTATTTGATGTGTTTATAGCATGAAAACCATAACCAAAATTTATCCCTACATTGTCGTGTGATTCACACATATTACATTCAATATCAGTTCCTCCATTAATTAAATATCCTGTTGCATCTAATGATGTACTATTATTGGTTAATGCTTGGCATTGGATTAATTGACAAGTGGTTACATCAATTAATCTAAAACCACAAATACTATACTCATTGCTATTTCCTCCAGCAGTGCATTGACTATAAAATTGATTGTTGGATCGTTCACTGTTAAAACCTAGTACTAATGATGAAGGGTCAGTGTTTAATGAACTATTGTTTGTTGATAGGCATTCGAGGGTCATTGCGCCCTTAGAATTAATAATGTTGAACCCAATAGTAAAAAGACCATCGCCAGATATCTTGTTGGCAATACAGCTATCAAATCTAATTGAGGAACATTTTTTTATTTTGAACCCATTACAATTGCCTGCATTAGATAGTAAGTTATTACTCATGCATTTTTCTAAATTTGCAATTGTTGTATATTTTAGAATGATACCATAAATTGACGCATCTTGGGCATTAACAATATTTTGAATTGCTACATTACTGCATGTTATATTTGATATCCCTACTCTTCCTTTTAATCCATCAGCTTTAATACCTGCTAGTCCAACGTTATCAATGTTAATTGTGTTAATTGTTATCATGTCGGCACCATCACTTATATAAATACCATACGCTGACATTTTTCTAATGCTTCCATTGCGAATAACAATATTTTTTCTTCCTGGTTTAATAAAAATTCCCGATGATTGTTCTTGCTGCGTAGTTTGTATTATGGCATTTCTATTAAGATCAAAAATAACATTATCAGCATCAATAACAATACACGCTGATCCTGGTTCTGAAGGATTAAAAGTTAATGTGTTATTGAGAGCATAAGCGCCTGATTCGGTTATAACCGTAGATTTATTTATATAACTTGGATTACCAAAAACTGATATTTGTTGTGTGTTGATAATCGGAAATGAAGTGATATTTTTTAATGCTATGCCTAGGAGGTTTTTTGGTGTTGCTATAAATAGCATAAAATATACTATAAAATATTTATGATTAATAAGTGTTTTGAAAGTTTTCATTAAAACATCCTATATTAAAATATTTCAAACCAAGAAATGCTAGTAACTGCGATATTTCCGCCACCCGATAGGCTTTGTCCTGTTATTGTTGCAGTTTCTCCTGGATTTAAAATAACTACGAGGTTTTGATTGGAAATTAAAAGATTTCGTGAACCACTCCCTAAGGTATTATTGGCCGTGATGATTTGAATTGTTCCTGTACCTGCAGTGTAAGTACCAGCTGTGCTGAATTCAGTTACTGAATTAGCGGTATCAACATTAGTGAAGGCAAGTCCTGTTACCGTTGCATTTGTTCGTAGTCTAATTAATGATACGCTTGTAATTATGTCAGAAACGGATGCTCCTGTTAGCACTTCAATACTAACTCGTACTTTATTTGGTTTTGTTTGAAATATCGTTTTATTTCTTATGGTTAAAAGATGTGTTTCTATTCCTAGAGCGGAAAGAGTGACTATCGGACTTTCCGCTGAAAAAAAACGTTGCGCTGGTGAAGGTTGTTGAGAAATAACATGAGAAGCATTCCAGCTAGCAGTTCTTATTTCAAGATTGGTTGTATCGCTTCCTATTTTATTAATTTGTGCCGTCATGGGTAAGGTAGCATTAGAAAATGATGGATTTTGAATTATATTGGAAAGTAAAATGGTGTGAAAAGTAATCCAATCTCCATTTTGATCAAGAATTTGAAATAAGAGTGGAGCAGCACCCAGCCAGCCAAAAGAAAGTCTAAAAACATTAATATTACTAGGATTCAATACAAAGCCGCTTGATCCAGTTCCATTCAAAGGATCACCATTGAATGAAGATTGGGCAATTGTGGTATCAATACCATTTTGGCGAAAGAGAATAGAAAATGTTGTATTGTTAAAGCCAATAGCTATGCCATCAATTGCATCAAAAAGACCAATCCACTGTGTTGAGTTTGCGGCAGATCCATTCGGAAAGAAAGCGGTAAAAAAAATAGTGCTTTCGTGCCCCGATTTATAGGGCAGAACACTTTTGCTTTGCATTTGAGCAAATGAGGTGGTGTTAGTGCCACTGCCAACTACTGCCATGCTATTGATTGCTTGTATGGTTCCCGTTGTTACAACTGAAGTGGTAATGTCATAACCAGATACGCCATAGGCAAATTGTATTCCAATCTCATCATCACGCCCTTCAATTATGTTGTCATTGAAAACTGAAATGAAATGGGTAGTTTGGCATGAAGCATTAAACATTATCACGAATAAAAAAAATAGATACATTCTAAATATAAGAATCATGTTTTCTCTTTTGCTATAGTGATATATTTTCAAAAGGTGAAGGTGTTGTTGTCAAGGGTCCGATAAAAACGGGAATTGTTGGGGAACCAGGACTATAATTGGTGCTGTTTTTTAACGCATAATTTCCTAAGATTGTATTAGTTGTTCCTGATCCAGCATCATCAAATATGCCAAATCCATTTGGTGCGATATGGCCAATTATTTTATTTTGATTTATTAAACAACTTCCCGTTGCAATGAGGGCTATACCATATGCTCCTAAGCTACCGGTGTTTACTTGTGCAATACAACTATCTATACCAGATGCTAAGGTATTAAGAAATAAATAGCCATAAGCATTATTTAAACCTGCATTAGTGAGAGATATGCAACCTAGTAGTCCATTTACTGAACCTTCTTGAATAGCAAAACCTATACCATCAAGAAAGCTGCTGGTATTAGAAAGAGATTGACAGTCAATAATTTCAGTGGTGATGCAGTTCAAAAAAGTAAATCCTACAGCGGTGAAGGTGCAATTATTTGAAGTGGCTGCGCAGTTGTTACAAACCAAGTTTTGAGAGTTTTCAAATATGAAACCAGCACATACTGCAGAAGGATCGCTGCTTGTGCTGGTGTTGTTTGCAGATAAACAATTATTTAATAAGCAAGGATTTGAATCGAGAAAGTGAAAACCATACGTTCTGGAAGCACCGCTACTATTTTCTGTTGTAATGCATGATGAACATCGTACTGATTGGCAATTTTTTATTTTTATTGCATAACAATTTCCTGTTGTTGTTGTCAAATTAGTGATAATGCATTGATTGAGATCAACGATATTGCAAAATTTAGTAATTAAGCCATAGGTAGGATTTCCTGAGCTATTAAAAACCTCATCAACTTGGATATTACTACAGCTTATGTTGGAAATGCCTGTTCCGGTTTGGGATCCGTCAAAAAAAATGCCAGCCACGCCAACTCCATCAATGGTTAAATTGAGAAGATTAATCACATCTCCACCATCATTGATATAAATACCATATTCTGTCATATCAGCGATCGCACCATTGCGGACAACAACGTTGTGGGCATTATTGTTTATAGAAATACCTCTAGTTCCTGGTTGGGTGTTGCTGGTAAGTTGCGAAATTGTTTTTCTATTGAGATCCAATATAACATTGTCAGTGTTAATTTCGATGCAGGTTTGATTTGGCAAAGCTGGATCAAAATTAATATTTGCGTTTAAGGCATAGATGCCAGGATTCGATATAATGAGTGGTCCATTTACATAGCGAGGATTGTCAAATGCTGTGAGTGGTTGATTGTTATATTCTGTTTGCAAGTTGAATGCATCCAAAAAAGGTGCTGCGTTTGCAAGGCATGGTATTAGAGAAAATAGTGATAAAAAAAAGTAGTTTAACTTAATCATAAGGTTCCTTTTTCTAAGTTTTTTATTGATTAAAATAGTTCTTCCCAACCAAGTGATGCAATAGCTAAGTTTCCACCGCCAGAAAGACTTTCGCCCGTGATGGTTATTGATTCTCCAGGCAGCAAAAATATTGAAAAATCGGCTTGTGGTAGGAATAATACAAACGGCCCACTGCCAAAAGTATTATTTGGTATAATTAATACAGGAGTTCCGGTGCCTGCAACATAGGTGCCTGCTGTTGAGAATTCAGTTACTGAATTTGCTGTGTCAACATTGGTGAAAGCAGGTCCCGTTACTACGGCGCTTTTTCGCAATCTAATAAGAGAAGTTTCGCTGGCAGTTGTCACAGTGCCACCAGTAAATAATGAAATGCGAACTTCTACCTTATTTAATTTACTTTGAAAGAGCGTTTTGTTGCGAATAGTGAGTAAATGAGTTTCTCCTGCTGCGGGTAATGTTATTGTGTTACTTCCAACAGTAAAAAATCTGCTACCGGCTGTTGAAGGTTCGCCAACAATAGCGCCATTCCAAGAAGCAGTTGCTATGGATAAATTAGTTGCACCGGCGGTTTTTCTTATTTCTGCTCGTATAGGTAATATGGGATTCAAGAATGTTGGGCTTTGAATGGTATTGGCTAAAAGTATTTGATGGAAGGTTATCCAGTCACCATTTTGGTCAATTATCTGGAATTTTATTGGGGCTGCACCCAACCAACCATAAGCAATTCTGAACACGTTAATATTTGCAGGATTAATGATCAAACCACTAGGTCCTGCTCCATTGAGTGTATCCACATTAAATGAAGCCTGAGGAATGATTGTATCAACGCTATTTTGTCTGAAAAGAATGGAGAATGTTATTCCATTATATCCGATGGCAGCACCATCGGCATTATCAAAGAGGCCAATCCATTGCGTGGAATTTGCTGCAGCTCCATTGGGGAACATTGCTGTAAAGAATATGTGCCCTTCATGGCCTGGTCTATACCGTAAATTACGTTTACTTTGAATTTGTGCGACTGCTGTTGCGCCAGTGCCTGAGGTAAGTACTGCCATCGCCGTGAATGATTGAACTAATCCACCATTTGCCACTACGGTTGTTGTATCAAAATTTGAAACACCATAGGGAAATTGAACGCTAATATAATCTTGCCGAGTGCCTACAATCTCATCACCGAATACTGAAATAAATCCTTGATCTGGGCAGCAGTTTGTTATGGTATCTTTTAAGTCAGCGAGAATAGTCCAAGTCTGATTGAAGTCAGTTGATAATGTTGCTTTGAGATCAGTGATGACACTGTAGGTGAATGCATTTGCTCTTAGTGTTGAGAAGGTGCCATTAAAGCCGGCAGCAAGGATAGTCCACGTTTGATTAAAGTCAGTTGATAGAGTTGCTTTGAGATCAGCGAGCACACTGAACGTTCCATTGAAGTTACTACAACAAGAAGTGAGGGTATTTTTGATATCTTGTAGTGCTGAGAAGGTTCCGTTAAAGCCTGCAGCAAGGATAGTCCACGTTTGATTAAAGTCAGTTGAGAGTGTTGCTTTGAGATCAGCAAGCACACTGAACGTACCGTTGAAATTACTACAACAAGAAGTGAGCGTGTTTTTAATATCTTGCAGTGCTGAGAAGGTGCCGTTAAAGCCTGCAGCAAGAATAGTCCATGTTTGATTAAAATCAGTTGATAATGTTGCTTTGAGGTCAGTGATGACACTATAGGTGAAATTATTTGCAACAAGAGAACTGAAGGTGCCATTGAATCCAGCAGCAAGGATAGTCCACGTTTGATTAAAGTCAGTTGATAACGTTGCTTTTAGATCAGCGAGCACACTGAACGTTCCGTTGAAGTTACTACAACAAGAGGTGAGGGTATTTTTGATATCTTGTAGTGCTGAGAAGGTTCCATTAAATCCTGCAGCTAGGATAGTCCATGTCTGATTGAAGTCAGTTGAAAGTGTTGCTTTTAGATCGGTGATCACACTGTATGAGAAGCTGTTAGCAACAAGAGAACTAAAAGTACCATTGAAGCCAGCAGCAAGAATTGTCCACGTTTGTTGGAATTCATTGGTGATGTTTTCGCAGCAAGCATTAATAGTATTTTTTATGTCAACCAAACTACTAAAGGTGCCAGCAGCATCAGTGTTGATTTCTTCTATTGCTGAGAAGGTGCCGTTAAATCCAGCAGCAAGAATTGTCCACGTTTGTTGGAATTCATTGGTGATGTTTTCGCAGCAAGCAGTAATAGTATTTTTTATGTCAACCAAACTACTAAAGGTGCCAGCAGCATCAGTGTTGATTTCTTCTATTGCTGAGAAGGTGCCGTTAAATCCGGCAGCAAGAATGGTCCACGTTTGTTGGAATTCACTTTTGATGTTAGCGCAGCAGGCGGTGATGGTATTTTTTATATCTTGTAAAGAAGAGAAGGTGCTGTTGAAGCCTTCATTAATAACAGTAAAAACAGGAGACAAATCAACTGAAGCTGTTACTGTTGAGATCGCCGCTAGAATAGTCCATGTTTGTTGGAATTCGTTGGTGATATTTTCACAACAGGCAGTAATAGTATTTTTGATATCTTGTAAGGTTGAGAAAGTTCCGTTAAATCCTGTTTGAATTACGGTAAAAACAGAAGAGAAATCAACTGAAGCTGTTATAGTTGAGATGGCTGCTAGAATAGTCCATGTTTGTTGGAAATCTGAAATTAATTCAGCACAACAATCTAATTGTTGTTGACAGCAAAAATCAATCTTTGCTTTGAGCATTTCAAGGAATGAAAGTATTTGGGACAAATCACAGGTTATTGGCCCCGCTATCCCATTATGAGATGGAGAAGGTCGGGGTGCTTTTAGTTGAACATCTAATTCTTTTAACAATTCTGGCAATGCAATAATAAGATCGCTCAAATGCATTGAGGTGCAATTTTCATTTTGTGAATATCGTTCATAACAATTGAGCAAGCCTGGAGAAAGAAGATGTTCTTCTTCATGTAAAAATGCTTTTTTAATAATTGAGTCAATAAATATCTTAAAAGATTCATTGACAGTGATTTCTTCATCAAGCATTGCATCTAAATGCGTAGTAGAAATTGGCCTAGTCACTAGAAATAAAGAACATAAAAAAACAAAAAAAATACTGTTAAGAATATATTTATTAAACACTGGCAACTGCTTCATGTAACTCCCTTTTTTTTGAGTAAAAACTACATCTTTTTTGGAAGCTTAGTATCTAATAATAAAAAAAACAATAAAAATATTTTAAGATGTAAAAAAAATAAAATTTAATTAATAAAATTGAATGCAAAAGTTAGAAATTTTTTTGTTTTAAATGTGCATTTTTCAGATTTGTTGGGCGATTTGATTAACCCTGCACTATTTTGAGGTATTATTTTTTAAAATTGTTATTTTATTTGTTCATATTCAAAATTTTTTTCGGTATAATTTTTTTTTAGGCAACAGCAACAGAGTGAATATAAAAAATTTTTTTTAGTGCCAAATTCATGAATTAATTCTTGGTGTTGTTCGACATTATTTCTTGGTGAAGAGACAGGCGTTTGGTTTTTTGATTCAAATACAATTGAACCGCTTCTGTTGGTCTCTGTGTCACTTAAATCAGAATGATTTTCTAATGAGCTGCAATAAGTTGGATAGTTTGGAGAAGAGTCCCATGAACAGCTAATTAAGTTGAGTATTGTATCATAATAACTCGCATTCACCGTTTGAAGGTCTTTTTTTCTACTATTTATTTCAATTGGTTCGGACGATGTATTTTTTTGCATAGCATGTAAAGCGCCGCTATAACACAATAATAAACTAGCAATAATTTTTTTATTCATGGATTAAGTTCTTCTTTTTAACATTATTATTTAAACATTTTTACACAATCAGTTTTTGAACAGCATAATAAACAGCCTTCTTCTTTAGCTCTATTTATAATTTTTTGACTATTATTTTTAATTTTTTGTTCGAATTTTTGGCTGCTTGTTTTTTCTTCTTTTGACCTTATTGATTGATGTTCATTTGCGCATGATTCAAGTTTGTGTGCGCATAAGATTAGTAGAATCATGCTAATAGCTTTTTTCATAATTTTCCTTAATTGTTAAATTTTATTGTTGATAATTTATCATTATTTATTTTAAAAATTCTAGAGTTCAAACAAGAGCGATGTTACTTAACATTTTAATAATTTGAGTTTTTTTTTGTAACAGGATGAAAATCTTGCATTCAAGGAAACGCAATTCGTACGATTAAGTAAACTATTATTTAATAAAAAGGAGAATGTATGAAAAAACAAGTAATATGTTTAAGCGTTGTATTGGCAGCCGTCATGGGTTTGCGTAGCGCTGAGACGGCAAACCCCAATTTGGTTCAAAAAAACATTAATGTTCTCAAGTCTCAATTGAAAAATGATGCACCTTACTCAGAGGAGCGTAGAAGATTGGTTGGTTATTTAAAGCGTCATTTTAATAATAAAATGAACAACGGTACTAAAAAACTAAAGAAACTTTCAGATCAAAATGCTCGTACTATTGCAAACTCAATAACCAGTACTTATGATGACATGGTTAAAAATAATCATCGGGAAGCTGCACAACATTATGCAGAAAGATCAATTGGCGTCATTGATATGAATGTGCGCCCACGAGGTCTAGAAAAATCAAAGGCGTCGCTGAAAAAAGTGCAGCCAACAGCAGCTGAACCAGTTGCAAAATCCAAAAAATCGAGCGGATGGTTACAAGATATGGAATCTAAATTGGGTTTTGGTGACGACGAAGAACCAAGTCAGAAACCAGTAAGTCGTTCAGTGGGTAGAGCTGGTGGCGTTGCTGCAGCCGGCACAGCTGGAGCTGCCGCAGGCACCGTTACTGCATCTCGTGGACAAAAAGCAAAAGCACCTGCAAAAAAAGTTGTTGATCCAAAAAAGAAAGCGCAGAAATTAGAAAGAAAAAAGAAAAGAGCAGTAGCGGCTAAAAAAGCTGGCGCAAAAAAACCAAGAACAAAACCTATGAGCGAAAAAAAGAAAGCTAAAAAAGCGAGACAAGCTGCTGCAGCACAACCAGCTAAAGCTAATTAAATTTTATTAAGTAAAAAAAAGGGTAGTCTTAAAAAAACTACCCTTTTTCTATGCCAATTTTTTTGTTAATTGTTCTATTTTATGCGCGATGTGCGTAAGCTTTTGATCATTTTCATGATTTTTTAGCGTCTCATCAATATATTCAACTAAGAGCATTAACTCAGGTTGTGCAATTTTTCGTGTTGTAATCGCCGGCGTGCCGATACGAATGCCGCTCGTGATCCAAGGTTTTGCAGGATCAAATGGGATGCAGCTTCTGCTAACATTGATGCCCGCTTTTTCTAGGGCAACTTCAGCAGCTTTGCCAGAAATATTCTTGTTGCGTAAATCTAAAACAAATAAATGATTATCAGTGCCGCCAGCAACAATGCGATAATCGAGCGCAGAAAAATGGTGAGCCATAGTTTTTGCGTTGTTAATTATTTGTTGTTGATACATTTTGAATTCTGGTTGCAGTGCTTGATGAAAAGCAACTGCTTTAGCAGCAATCATGTTCATAAACGGT
>Ga0335394_10005686_pt1 | contig 14081 bp, 12 predicted proteins | sample MAT03_FD_205741 | JGI IMG/M metagenome (GOLD analysis project Ga0335394, IMG submission 205741) | Freshwater microbial communities from Lake Fryxell liftoff mats and glacier meltwater in Antarctica - MAT-03 (spades assembly) (version 2) ...
AAGGGTGGCGGGGGCGGCGGCAAGCTGCCGCTGTTGACCACCGTGGCGGCCTTGACCGCGGTGATGTCCGCCAACGAAGTGCGTAGCCGGGTTCGCAGCACGGTCGCGCCTGGTGCGACGTAGGTGATGGTCAAGATCACAGGTGGCGGTCGCGGCATGAAGGCCATCGCCGCGCACTCCCGGTACATCGGCCGCCAAGGTAAGGAAGAAGTCGGCGGCAAAGGCAAGACGCTGGAGATTGAGGATGAGCGAGGCGAGAAGATCCAGGGGCGGGACGGCCTGGTCCAGCTGACCGACGAGTGGCGCGTTGCCGGCGCCTACATCGACGAGGACAGCCCGAGGTGCGAGGCCTTCAACATCGTCTTCTCGATGCCGGTAGGCACGCCGCCGGAGGCAGTGCGCGCGGCCACGACCGAGGCAGCGCGAGAGCTGTTCGAGGGGCACAAGTACGTTTTCGTGATGCACGAAGACCAGGGGGCGCCGCATGTGCATCTTTCGGTGCGGGCGGATCGGTACGACGGCGTGCGCCTGTCGCCTCGCAAGGCCGACCTGGATCGCTGGCGGGCGGTCTTTGCTCGGAACCTGCAGGACCGAGGCGTGAACGCGGTGGCCAGCCGGCAACCAGTCCGGGCGGCGAATCGGAACTACCGCAAGCTTTGGGAAGAGCGAGCGGCGGGTCGAGGGCAACTGATTCGGCAGAGGCCGGTGCAGCGGACCAGTGCGCGTGCGCTGGCTGTTCGGGCCGATGCCATCAAGGCCTGGGAGCAGATTGCGCGCGCGCTGGCCACTTCGAAGGATCCGGCCGACGTGCGACTTGCCGTGGAGGCAGTGAGGTACCTCGCTGAGGTAGCGCCCGGAGGGTTGGCGGCGGCGCGAGAAGCACACCTGCGCGCTGATCGACGCGATGCGGAACCTACGAAGCTCATGGCCGAAGCCGCACCTCCGAAGAGGGAACGTGGCTCGGAACGCGGTCGCTGAGCCTGCGTGAAGAACAAGCTCAACGGGCGTCGCTGAACCTGCCGTTCATGGGTACCTGCCATCGGCCAAGAGCGACGTTGAAGACCGGCGGCTTCCCGGCGGCTCATTGGCCTATTCAGCGCAGCTTGAGTTGCGGCGGTAAGCCTGAAATCAACGCCACACCCCTGAGTTGCGGGTGGTCGAGCGAACCCTCCCGAACCTCAAGCTGCATGCCCCCTCGCTGCCGGATTCCTTGGTCTGTTCTTGCGCCTGGTTGCCCGTGCCAGCCATGTGGGCAAAGCTGCGGTACGCTGAAATTGGTAAACCGCGTGCCGTCGTCATCGCCCACGATTGCGGAAATTCGCTAATCGTGTGCCTAATCGGTCAGAATCATGTCGTCAACCGTCCGCGACGAGGGGGGAACTCCAGTCGCCCCGATCAATTGAACCAGAAGCTACCTGTCGAACTGCGTGAAGTTCATGCTTTCTTGCTGATTTGCGAGTTGGGATCGATGACCGCAGCGGCGGCGCAGCTGGGAATGACCCAGTCGGCGGTCTCTCAGCTGATCCGGCAGATCGAGGCGGACCTCGGTGTTGCCCTGTTCGACCGGCAGCGCCGCCCGATCGTGGTGACGCCTGCCGGCGAGCGCCTGCGCGAGGCAGCCGCCGTGATCGTCAATGCGGTGCAGCAATTGCCGGGCCTCGTGCGTCACGGCAGTCGCGACGCGCTGCGCCGGCTCCGAGTCGGCCTGGTCGATTCATTCGCCTCGACCATGGGCGCGGATCTAATCAAGGCTTTGCAGAGCAGCGCTAGCCAGGTGACGGTGTGGAGTGGGCTGACGCCTTTTCTCTACGATGCGCTTTTGCAGCGCCAGATCGATATGGCGATCACGACCGACGCGATGGACGACCGGGATGATTTCGATGTTCTCGTCCTGTTCCAGGAGCCCTATGTGCTGGTCCAGCCGCTCGAAGATGGCAAGGCGCCCTGCCTAGACCTGAATCGGCTGGCGGCAAGCCAGCCGCTGATTCGCTACACCTCGCGTTCGACCATCGGCCGGCAGGTCGACCAGCAACTGCGTCGACTCGGTATCGATGCACCGCGGCGCTTTGAGTTCGATGCGACCGATCCGCTACTGAATATGGTTGTCGCCGGCCTCGGCTGGTCGATCACGACGCCCTTCTGCCTGCTGCAGGCGCGTTACCCGGCCGGGTCATTTCATGTGTCGCCTCTGCCGGGCGCTGGCCTGTCGCGGAGCTTCCTGTTGACGGCACGGCGCAACGAGCTGGGAACGCTGCCCGCGACCACGGCGGCGCTGGTCCAGGGGCTGCTGCGCAAGCACTACTTCCAGCGGTTACTTGCGATAGCGCCGTGGCTGACGCCCGGTGATCTTCTGCCAGAGGATCCGAGATGAAGAGACTCGAGCGCTTCGAGAGTTTGCAGCAGGTGGCCGGCCGGCACCAGGCGGCTCGAGCGTTCCTACGCTACGGTGGCCGCCAATTCGTCGCAGCGCATGAAGCGCACGCGCGCATGTTGACGCATGAACACGATGAAGCGCTCGAGCATGCGCAGGCGCCCAGGATGGCCGATCAATTGCGGATGCAGGGTCAGATGCAGGAACGAACCCGGGCGCTCCATCAGCCCCAGGAACTCCTCGCGCCATAACTCCTCCACCATTGCAGGCGGAAAGATCACGCGGCCCGGCAGGCCGGCGTGCATGAAGTAGGGCGCGTCGGCGAGATGCCATTCGACCGGCAACTCGATCAGCCGCAGCGACTTCCCGTCACGCTGATGGCGATAGGGGCGGCTGCGGTCATGCAGATTGGTGGATACCTCCACGCCGGTCGCCAGCAGCAGGTCGATCGTGCGGCTGGTGAATTCCCAGGAGGGTGAACGCCAGGTGACCGGGCGCTGGCCGCAGGCGCGCTCGATCGCATCCATTCCACCGACCAGTTCCTCGCGTTCACGAGCGGCATCGAGCAGCAGCGGCGACAAGTGGTTGTAGCCGTGGCTGCCAAGTTCATGGCCGCGCCGCGCAATTTCCCGGACCGCCTCGGGGTAGCGGTCGGCGGTGACGCCGGGGACGAAAAAGGTCGTCTGGATCCTCTGACGCTCGTACAGGTCGAGCATCGCCGGCAAACCTTCGTTGATCTCGTAGGCGCCGTGCGAAAGCAAGGCGGGCCGGTCGATGTTCTCGGGCGACTTGCCCAGCCAGATCGCTTCGGCGTCGAGGCAAGTACCCAGGATGACGGGGAAGCTGTCGGTCATTGTCAGATTCAGTTCATCATCAGGCTGGGCAGCAGAAGAGCGATCTGCGGGAACATCGTCAGAAGACCGAGCATGACGATTTGCAGCAACCAGAACGGCAGGCTGGCCCAGGCCGCTTCACCAAGCGACACCTGACCCTTGCTGGTCGCCATGAGAACGAACAGGTTGATGCCGACCGGTGGCGTCAGCAAGCCGATCTCGATCATGATCACCAGCATGACGCCCAGCCAGACAGGGTCGTACCCGGCACCGGTCAGCAGCGGAAAGACGAAAGGCAGGGTGATCAGCAGCATCTCGATGGGTGTCAGCACACAGCCCAGGACCAGATAGAGACCGAGCACAAGGGCCAGCAGGGCGAGTGGGCCAACGTTCATCTTGGCCACGATCGCCAGCAGCTCCTTGGGAATGCCGGCGAGCGAGACGGCTTGCGAAAGAACCGCCGCACCGATCAGGATCAACGATATCTGGCCAAACACTTGCGTCGTGTTGCGCAAGGCGTTCGACAGACGCTTGAGTGTGAGCTGGCCATAGAGGGCGGCCAGCAGGATCGCGGTGGCCGCGCCAAGCGCCGCCGCCTCGGTCGGCGTCGCGAAGCCACCGAACGTGGTGCCGAGGATTGAAAGAATCAGAACCAGAAAAGGCCAGGCCTGCATCGACATGATCAGTGCCTTGCCCAGCGGCACGAACTTGTCCTCGCGACCGATTTCGGCGGGACGAAGGCGAGCGCGGATGCCGATGTAGATCATGAACATGACCGCCATAAGGATACCCGGCAGCACGCCGGCAAGGAAAAGCTTGCCGATCGAGACGTCCTGCCAGGACCCGTAGATGATCATCGGAATGCTTGGCGGGATCAGGATGCCGAGCGTGCCGCCCGCCGCAATCGAGCCGACGATGCCGGCACGGTGGTAGCCGCGCTGCTCCAGTTCCTCGTACGCCACCGAGCCGACCACGGCCGCGGTGGCGGTGCTCGAGCCGCTGATCGCGGAGAAAAGCGTGCAGGTGCCGATATTGGTCTGCAGCAATCCACCCGGCAAGCGGGAGAAGAGCGGCGCGATCGCGTTGTAGACCCGCATGGCGATCCCGGTCTCACCTAGCACTTCGCCGAGGAAGATGAAGACAGGAATCGACGTCAGCGCAAAGCTGTTGAAGGTGTTCCAGACGGCCGTGGAGAGGACGCTGAAGTTCCCACCCACCTGAAACTGGAAGATCAGGAGCCCGAACAGACCCAGCGTGACGCCGAGCCAGGCGCCACTGGCCAGCGCGGCCGCTAACAGGCCGCCCGCTGCAAAAGACATCATTCCCCGAGCTCCGTGTGACCGTAGGCGATGCGCATTCCGAGGCAGTTCTTGACGAATACGATGGCAGTCCTCAACACCGTGCCGAGCAGCAGCAGGCCGAGACCCGTCGGTATCAACGCCATCCAGGGCCACAGCAGCAGGCCGCTGTTGTCGGAACGCGAATTCAGTTCATAGGACACGATGGCGTAGGCCGCCGTCTCCCGGCCCACGAGCACCAGCATGACGATCGCCAAGATGCCGGCCAGCACGTCGAACCACTGGCGCGTCATCGGTGGCAGGCGCGCCCAGAAGATCTCGAGGCGCACGTGCCGTCCGGTGTAGAGACCATGGGCAAGTGCCATGAAGGCGGTCGAAACGAACAGCAGCGAAGCGAGATCCTCGGTGAGGTCGAGGGGGGCGCCAAAGACATATCGGCGCGCGCTGGCCGCCACCAGCAACACCACGATCCCGAACACCGAGGCGCTGGAAAGCCAGCTGAAGGCGGTGGCGACGCGGCCCAAGACGGAATCGACCATCTCCAGGAATCTCAACAGCCGGCGCACTGGCGCAGCGCCTTACTTCAAGGCCTCGACGATGCGATCATGATTCTTGATCGCCTCGGCGCCGGCCTTTTCGCTGTTTTCGCGCCAGGCTTCAAGAACCGCCTTCTGGATGGTGCGGCGATCCTCCGTCGAGAACGGCGCCACTTCGGTCATGCCCTTTGCCTTCATGCGGGCCGCCAGATCTTTCTCTTCCTTGCCTTCGATGAACGCTTGGCGCTCGCCCTCGTAAAGCTTGGCCGCCTCGGTCTGCAGGATTTTCTTCAGGTCATCCGGCAATGCTGTCCAGATGTCCTTGCGCACCACCAGCGACGTCGGAGCGGCCACCACGAACGGACCCACCACCGAGTAAAACTTGGTCACCTCATCCAGTGACTGGCTCAGCACGTAGGTGCGGCCATACATCGATGCATCGACGACGCCGGTCTTCATCGCGAGGTAAAGATCCGGCGAGGGAATAGTCTGCACCGAAAGACCGAGCTTGCGCATTCCGTCCATCGCCACCTTGTCCCAATGGCGGAACTTCTTGCCCTTGAGCTGAGTTAGGGTGTTGATCGGCTCCTTGGAGATCAGGATCATCTCCTTCACGCCGCCGGCGAAAAACGGTGCCGCCAGTACCATGTCCCACTTCTTCTCATAAATCTCGCGGGCGATCTCGCTCTGGATCTTGGCGACCTTCCAGTTGTCGGATTCCTCGACGATCGCATTGAAGGGCAGCAGATTCGAGAGAAGCGGTTCGTCACGACCCATGTAGTAGGGTGAGATCACCACCGCGTCGATCGCCTTCTGCTTGAGCATGCGCAGCGCGTCGGCCTGCTTGTAGCCGAGGGTGTCGATGGTGACCACCTCGATGTTGAAGCGGCCGTTGGAGGCCTCGAGCACGCTCTTGGCGAGCTCCACCATCTTGGTGGTCGCCACGTCTTTGGGCCCTTGCTGGCTGCCCAACTTCCACTTGACGGTCTGTGCCCCCGCAACGAACGGCAACGCAAGCATGGCGGAGCCCAACAACATCCCTAACAGGGTGCGGCGTAGTTTCATCTGAGAGTCTCCCGGTGGATCTAACCTACAAAACGCTGAAATGCCTGCAGCCAGTTGCTGCCCATGATCGCGGCCACCTGCTCGCGCGTATAACCGCGGTCGAACAGGCCTTGGGTGAAGTTGGGCAACTCGCTGATTCCCGAAAGCCCCTTCGGATAGTCGACGGTGAAGAACTCGTCGACCGTGCCGAAGATGTCCGGCCGCAAGGTGCGCCAGCGAATAGAGGCGGCGCCGGCGGGCCTGCGGGCCTCCTTCAGGCCTTCGGTGAAATCGAGACCGATTCCGACGGACCGGTCACCGATAAGTTTGCGATAGTGGTCGCAGTGATCAAGCATGTCAGCAACCGTGGGGTCCGCCGGCTTGACGCTCTTCGGCAGGCCGCAGATTCCCATCACGCCACCCTTGGCTGCGATCGCGAGCGCGGTTTCGTCATGGGTATTGCGGTCGTTGGCGTTCAGGGCATAGGCATTCGAATGCGTGCACACCGGCGCGCGCGCCATGGCGGCGCCCTCCTTGCGGGTGCGGTGGCCGCAGTGCGAGAGGTCCAGGATCATCGGCAACTCATTGATCGCCGCGATCAACTCGACACCGTAGGAGGACACGCCGGCATCACGGCGCTCGCCACAGCCGTCGGCGAAGAGCGTCGGCCCTGTGTAGGCCAGGCCAAAGAATCGGATGCCGAGGCGATGCATCAACTGCAGGCGCTCGGGCCTCTCTTCGAGCATCTTCGAGCCCTGCGTGCCCGGCACGACGGCAAGCTTGCCGGCTGCGCGCGCAGCGAGGATCTGCTCGGTGGTGACCGCCAGTTGCAGGAACGGGCTGCGCTCTATCTTCGCGAGCCCCAGCTCGAGATTTCGCACCGTTGCGTCCCAATCGTCCTCGGCCGCGAACGTGACGTTAACCGCATTGACACCGGCTGCGAGCGCGCGCTCGGCATAGGTGTCGTCAAGCACGTAATAGAGGGCAAGACAATCGAAAATGAAAGTCTCGTGATGAAAGGCCAGCGTGTCAGCGCTGACGCCGGAAAGAGCGGTCATGATCTTGGGGTCACATTAAGAATCGGTCGCAGTAATTCATGCGGCCAGCGGCGGGAGCACGGTGGGCTTGCGTACCGCCCGCTGGCAGCTACGGGCTACCGGGTCGAAGTCGAGCCTCAGGGGCAGGTCCAGCAAACTGTGACCGTAAAGGTGCATGTGCTTGATCGGGCGATCACCACCGATCGCAATGCTGTGGATATCGTCAGGTTGATAGTAGACACCGCTCGCCGGTGTCACCCGAAGCATGCGATCAATTGTCAGCAAGCAGGCGCCGGGGCCGGTGCCGCCGTCGAGCCGCTTCCAGACGATGGTGGGCTCTTCGCCTTCGATACCCGCCACGACCGCCCAGGTAGCGTGGTTGTGGGGCACCGTCACCTTGCCCGGTGCGGGGCGGTAGACGTACAGCGCGTGAGTACGGTCGGCGTCTTCGGACAGGCCGTACAGGGTTTCCATCTGGTCACTGCCCGGCGGAGGGAAATGAGCGTCGGGGAACAGCTCCGCTCGTGCGGCAAGATCGACCAGCAAGTCCCGGATCGCGCGCAGCCCCGACAGATCGGGCTGGCCGCCCACGGTGATCCTGCGGACTTCCGACAGGAGCTCGTTAATTCGACGCTCGCGCTCGATGGTTATGGATGTCATGGGTTTACGCAGCTCCTTCAATCTGAGCGTAACCCGCACGCAAAGGGTGTTACGCAGATTAAGAAAGACTAATTCTTTCAATCAGCGCATCTAATGCTGCGTTCGGTGGATCCTCTGGCACCACTGGGCGCAAGTAGTTTCGGAATCCTGACTGGGCAGCGGCCCTCTCCCCTCCATTAGTCCCAGACCTGCCAGTCGTAAATTTTTCTAATGAAGCGATGTTGGCAGAGGGATTGACGGACCATCCGTGGAAGCGGAAATTTTTCCCCATTGGAGGCGGCGGTGCTGGTGAGGCGGTATCACTGATGAAGTATTCCCTGTATGCGTTGGCTCGCGAGGCGCTACGCGGCCACACCGGCTGGCAACCGGCGTGGCGCGAAGCGGAACCGCAGAGCGGCTATGACGTGATCATCGTGGGCGGCGGCGCCCACGGTCTGGCAACAGCCTACTACCTGGCCAAGGTGCACGGCGTGCGCCGCGTAGCCGTGCTCGAACGGGGCTGGCTGGGTGGCGGCAACACCGGACGCAACACGACGATCGTGCGCTCGAACTATCTGGTGCCGGAGAACCAGCGGTTCTACGAGCACTCGCTCAAGCTGTGGGAGGGATTGAGCCAGGAACTCAACTTCAACGTGATGTACAGCCCGCGCGGCGTGCTCAACCTCGTGCACACGCCAGCGCAAAGAGATGCGGCGCTGCGTCGCGGCAACGCGATGCGCGTCAATGGACTCGATGCGGAGTGGCTTGATCGTGCGGAAGTAGCGCGACGCAATCCGCTGCTCGACTGCTCGGACGGCGCACGCTTTCCGATCATCGGCGGGCTGTTGCAGCCGCGCGGGGGCACGGTACGCCATGATGCGGTGGCCTGGGGATATGCGCGCGCTGCCGACTCGCTCGGGGTGGACATCATCCAGAACTGCGAGGTGACCGGCTTCGGAATCACGGCCGGGCGGGTGCGCTCGGTCAAGACAACGCGCGGGGAGTTCTTTGCCGATCGCGTCGGTCTGGCAGTGGCCGGGCATACGAGCGAGGTAGCGCGCCACGCCGGGCTGAAACTGCCGATCGAGAGTCACGTGCTGCAAGCCTTCGTGACCGAGCCGCTCAAACCGCTGATCGACGGCGTGGTGACGTATGGTGCCGGGCACTTGTACGTGAGCCAGTCGGACAAGGGCGAGCTGGTTCTGGGGGGCGATCTGGATTTCTACCCCAGCTACGCCCAGCGTGGCAACCCGGCGGCGCTGGAAGAGACGGCCGCCGCGGCGTTGTCGCTTTTTCCGAGCCTGAGTCGGCTGCGCATGATGCGTCACTGGGGTGGCGTCATGGACATGAGCATGGACGGCAGCCCGATCATCGGCACGACGCCGGTGGCGGGCTTGTACCTCAACGGAGGGTGGTGCTATGGCGGCTTCAAGGCCACACCGGCATCGGGCTATACCTTTGCGCACACCCTTGCCACCGGTGCGCCGCATGCGCTCAACGCCGCCTTCACCCTGGAACGTTTTGCCGAAGGACGACTGCTCGACGAAAAAGGCGCCGGCCCCACGCCACATGCGCACTGAGCACCGGCCCGCTTCGATCCCTCCGGCCTGACCCCGACTTTTCCCGAGCCCCGCGCCCCATGATCCTACTGTGTCCGCACTGCGGCAACCGCGACCATGCCGAATTCAGCTACCGGCGCGAAGCCGCCCCTGCGCCGACGATCGACGCCGGCGAGAAAGCCTGGTTCGACTACATCTACCTGCGTCGCAACGAGAAGGGCGCACACCGCGAACTCTGGCAGCACACCGCTGGCTGCCGGGCGTACTTCGTGGTGGTACGCGATACGGCCACCAACTCGATGATCGCGGCCGCGGCTCTTGCCGAAGCTCCCGCCATCACGGCCACCACCGCTGCGCAGGCCGTGCAATGACCGGCCCCTATCGCCTGCCGCGGGGCGGCCGGATCGAGCGCGGCGTGCGCTTGGCCTTCACTTTCGATGGCCGGAACCACAGCGGCCATCCGGGCGACACGTTGGCCTCGGCGTTGCTGGCCGCTGGGGTGCAGATCGTAGGGCGCAGCTTCAAGTACCACCGCCCGCGCGGGGTGTTCTCCGCCGGATCGGAAGAGCCGAATGCGCTCGTATCGCTGCGCACCGGAGAGCGCGCCGAGCCGAACACGCGCGCGACGATGGTGCCGCTCTTCGAGGGCTTGCAGGCGACTAGTCAGAACCGCTGGCCTTCGCTCGGGCTGGACCTGATGGCGATAGCCGACTCCTTTTCGCCGCTCCTGCCGGCCGGGTTCTACTACAAAACCTTCATGTGGTCGCGCCAAGCGTGGCAGCAGGTCGAAGGCGCGATTCGCCGATCGGCGGGCTTGGGGATTGCGCCGCAGCTTCCCGACCCCGACCGCTACGAGCAGCAGCACGCGCACTGCGACGTGCTCGTGGTGGGCGGCGGCCCGGCGGGCTTGGCGGCGGCCACGGCGGCGCTGCGTGCCGGCGCGAGTGTGATGCTCGTCGATGAGCATGGGCCGGAACTGGGCGGGCAGCTGCGCGACGCGCTGCCGAGCAGTGAAGATAGCGGCGACGCCGAGCGCATCGGCGCACTCGACGCCGCGGTCTGGGTAGCCGAGCGGCGCGCCGAGCTGGATGCTTCGCCGCGGGCGACGATCCTCACGCTCGCGACCGCTTACGGCTACTACGACGACAACCTAGTGGCGCTGGTGGAGCGGGTCGCCGATCACCTGCCCGTGCCCGCGCCGCTGCAGCCACGCCAGCGACTCTGGCTGGTGCAAGCGCGACGCGTGGTTTTCGCGACCGGCGCGATCGAGCGACCGCTGGTGTTTGCCGACAACGACCGCCCGGGCGTCCTGCTCGCCGGCGCTGCGCGCACCTATGCAAGCCGATTCGGGGTGGCGGCGGGACGCAACGTCGTGGTCTACGCCAATCATGCGGCGGCCTACCAGACGGTGCTGGACCTGCAGGCCGCCGGCGTGCGGGTGGTCGCGCTGATCGACTCGCGCCCGGTGGTTGCGCCAGCCGGCGCTGGTGCATTCACCGCTCTCGCCGACGGCGCCATCGTCGCCGTGCAGGCCGAGCGCGTGCGCGCGGGCGGCACCGCTGTGTTCCCCGGCCACGCGGTGATTCGCGCGCACGGCGCGCGCGCGGTGGCGGCCGTGTCGATTGCGCCAATCGACGGCGCAGGCCGCGTGAGTGGCAGCGTCAGGCGACTGGCCTGCGACGCGGTCTGCGTCTCGGGCGGCTGGGTGCCGACGGTGCACCTGCACTCTCAGGCGGGCGGCCGCCTCACCTACGACGAGGCCATCGCCGCGTTCGTGCCTGGCGCGGGGCGTCAGGCGCACGACTCGGTTGGCGCGGCGGCGGGACAGCTCACTCTGGCTGCGTGTCTGCGGAGCGGCTTTGCCGGCGGGGCGGCGGCGGCCGCTGCCTGTTGCCTGACAGCATCTGGCGAACCGGCTCACACCGCTGCCGAGCCACCGCCCGAGTGGACCTCACGACCCGAGGTGGCGGCCTTGCCGCGCCCGCTCTGGGTCGTGGCCGAGCCCGGGGCCTCGACGACCACCAGGGCTCACTCACGTCGCCGGGGCAAGCACTTCATCGACTTCCAGGATGACGTGACCCTGGCCGACTTGGCGCTGGCACACCGCGAGGGCTACCGCGCCGTGGAGCACCTCAAGCGCTACACCACGCTGGGGATGGGCACGGATCAGGGCAAGACCAGCAACCTCAACGGCCTGTCGGTGATGGCGCAATTGCGCAGCGAGCCGATCCCCGCAGTGGGCGCGACCACCTTCCGCCCCCCCTACACGCCGGTAACGCTCGGCTCCCTGGTGGGGGCACGCCTGGCCGAGCACCTGGAGCCGGTCCGGCGCACGCCGCTACACGACTGGCACGAGGCGCACGGGGCGCAATTCCTCACGGTGGGCCACTGGCTGCGCCCGGGGGCTTATCAGGCCGCGGGCGAGGATTACGCGAGTGCGTGGCGCCGCGAGGTGCTGGCGGTGCGCCATGCGGTCGGCCTGTGCGACGTCTCGACGCTGGGCAAGATCGACGTACAGGGGCCGGATGCCCTGGCGCTCCTCGAGTGGGTGTACTGCAACAACTGGGCGAGCCTGAAAGTCGGGCGGGCGCGCTATGGACTGATGCTGCGCGAGGATGGCCTAGTGTTCGATGACGGCACCACCGCACGCCTGGCCGATCAGCACTACTACATGACCACGACCACCGCAAACGCGGCAGCGGTTATGGCGCGCCTGGAATACGTATTGCAGGTCGAGCGCCCGGAATTGCGCGCCCAGGTGGCGACGGTGAGCGATCAGTACGCGCAGCTCTGTTTGGCGGGGCCGCTCGCGCAACGCGCGCTCGCCGCCGTAGCACCGGCGCTCGATCTCAGCGCGCAAGCGCTGCCGCACATGGGGTGCGCGCGAGTGAGCGTGGCGGGGATCCCGGCGATGGTGTTCCGGCTGAGCTTCTCGGGCGAGTGCGCCTATGAAATCGCCGTACCCGCCCACAACGGGCGCCATCTCTGGGAGCAGTTGCTCGCCGCGGGTGCCCCCTTCCGCATCACGCCTTACGGCACCGAGGCTCTGGGGGCGCTACGGATCGAAAAAGGCCACGTCGCGGGGCCCGAGCTCGATGGCACCACGACCCCGTTCGACCTTCGTCTGGAAAAGCTGGTGAGCCAGCAGCGGCCCTTTACAGGTGCTGCGCTCTTGGCACGAGCAGGCCTGCGTGACGAATCGCGGCCGTCGCTCATCGGCCTGGTGCCTGTCAGCCTCGCCGAGACGATCCCGGCCGGTGCGCAGTTGCTAAGCCCCGAAGCGGCCGACGACGCCGACAACGACAGTTCTTCCGTGGGAATCCCCTTGCGCATCCTGGGACGCACCACCTCGGTGACCTACAGCCCGACCCTCGGCCATTCGATCGCGCTCGGGCTGCTCACGCACGGGCGCAGTGCGCTGGGGCGTGAACTGATCGCCGCCTCACCCCTGACCGGGCAGGCGGTGTCGGTGCGCGTCGTCGCCCCCACGTTCTACGACCCCGAGGGGAGTCGACTCCATGGTGCCTGACATGCTGAGACGCTCTCCCCTGGCGAGTCTGCTGCCCGCTGTCAGCCTCGACGGAGAGTACCCCGCCAAGCGGCCCCTGAGCGCCGGGCTCATGCTTGCCGAAAGGGCGCCGCACCAGATGCTGCTGTTAAGTGCCTACGAACCGACCGACATTAGCGGTGCCTTTAGTGCAGTTGCCGGCCACGCCGCACCAGACCAGGGCCAAGCGCGCACGGAAGGGGAAATTACCTGGCTCTGGCAGGGCCCGGGCCGGCTGCTGCGGGTGGCTCATTGTCAGGCAGACACCATGGATCTCCCCGAGTCGCAAAGACGCTTTGGCGCAAGCCACGCCGTGGTCGACCTGAGCCATGCGCGCACCATCGTGCGCCTGAGCGGCGCGGCGGCGCGTCACACCCTCGCAAAGGGCTGCAGCCTTGACATGCGCCTGCAAGCCTTCGGTGCGGGCTGCGTCGCGCTGACCACTCTGGCTCGCATTCCCGTCGTGCTACATGCCCTCGGTGAGCACGATCTTGATATCTACTGGAGCCGCAGCTACGCCCAGGCCGGGGTCGAGTGGCTGATCGAGGCCGGTAGTGAAGCTGGCTTGACCGGCTTGTGCGCGACAGCGGAGTTGGTCCCAGAACGCGCTCTGAACCGCCCCGGCTTCCGTAGGTTGCCGTAGCTTTGGGCGACTGTTTCGCAGCGCTCAGTTCGGTCTGGTCAATGTCTCTTCAGGGTCGCTATGGAGAGCTCTCCATAGCGACACATCTGCGACATCCAACCGTTAGGCTGAAGTTCCCCCGCCGCCCACCCGAATTTCCTCGTCACATCAAGCACTTGGCTTGATTTCGGGGTGTGAGTTCTGACTACAGGTGTATCTCGTCGATGAGCGCCAGGGCGCGCCGGTGATGCGCCGTGGCGGTGGTCAGCACGTTGAAGGTGGGTGAGTCCGGCGCTGCCTGCGGGGTGCGGCAGGTGTTCCTCACCAGTGTTGCCAGCTCGGCCAAGAGCGTGGCGAAGCTGTGCACCGCCTGGCCATCAGGCAGCGTGTGAGAGGCGGCCTTGTCTTGCGCTGACGCTGAGCGTTTGGCCGGCGCCACCGGGTCTCGTGTTGCCTTTTGGTCTTGCTCGGTGTCAGCAAACAGCAGCGGCGCCCAAGCCTGGCGCATGTGCCACTCCACGTAGTAGGCCAGCATGCACAGGAAGATGTGCGCACGCACGCGGTTGGCCAGCCGGTGATGGATGGGGCGCACCTT